>ERZ1066121.1632-NODE-1632-length-15752-cov-6.696503_pt1 | contig 15752 bp, 15 predicted proteins | sample MGYA00382768_ERZ1066121 | MGnify/ENA primary metagenome ERZ1066121 (study PRJEB33369, sample SAMEA5778351) | biofilm metagenome | biome: Industrial cooling water; feature: Water cooling tower basin; material: Biofilm | place: United Arab Emirates | collected... | reverse complement strand
CCATAGCCGACGAGGCCGCCCAGCACGCCGCTCACCGTCACGCGCAGCCATTTCGGCCAGCGCGCTTCGGCGGGCAGGGTGGGATTGTCCGGATTGCTGGTCATGATCATCTGCGCTCCTTTGGCATCCAGTCGTCCAGGAACAGCGCCTCCACCGGCACCCCGAACAGCTTGGCCGCGCGCAGCGCGAGCGGCAGGCTGGGGTCATAGCGGTTGGTTTCAACGGCGTTGATCGTCTGCCGCGTTACGCCCAGCCGGGACGCCAGTTCGCCCTGGCTCCAGCCCCTAGCCATTCGCAAATCCTTGATCCGGTTTTCCACGCTTCATCCTGTCCACCACCAAATCGGGTGACAAACATTCTTTACTGACAAACATGTTTGACTGTCAATGATGTTTGTCAGGCGCCCTGCCGTTCGCGGGCGCGGAGAAAGGCGGGGCGGCTGGTGCATAGGGTGAGACGGTTGTGGGTCGCCTCGCCTAATTCGTCCGTCGCGCCGATGCTGGACGCGAGGAAGGCGGCATAGCCGACCGCGATATCGGCGATGGTAAAGCGGTCCGCGACCAGCCAGTCGCGGCCATCAGCCAGCGCCGCCTCGATGCTGCGCGCGCGGCCGCCGAAGAAGGCGCGGTAATCGTCCACGGCCTGCGCCAGTCGCCGTTCCGGCATCTCGACCCGCGTGTAGCGCAGCATGATCGCGAGCGGGAAGGTGAGCGTCGCGTCGGCACGGTGGAGCCAGTTGCGATACTCCCAATAGACCGCCTCGTCGGCGCGCACCTCAAGCGGTGTGCCCACCGCGATCCGCTCGCAAATGGCGACCGATTCGGTCATCAGCCGCCCGTCCTCAACCCAACCGGGGATGGTCATCAGCGGATTGATGGCGCGATATTCGGGCGCAAAGGCGCGCGGCGGGAAGGGCATGACGGTGAGGTCAATGTCCATCCCCACCTCTTCGGCAGCCCACAGGCAGCGCAAGCTGCGTGCATCGGCGCAGTGATAGAGCATCGGCTTTGCAGTCATGCGGCAATCTCCTTGGCACGCTCGACGGCTTTGACATGCTCGCGCCAAGCGATGAACAGCCCGCTGCCGATGATGATCGGTGCGCCAATCCAGGTGGTCGTGGCGGGCAGGGTGCCGAAGAACCACCATCCAAAGGCCACCGACCACAGCAGGCTGGAATAATCCATCGGGATGACGACCGACACTGGCGCCAGGCGCAGCGCGCCGGTGAGCAGCATCTGGGTAACGGCCCCCGAAAGCCCCAACAGCACGAGCAAGCCCCATTGTTCCGCGCTGTGCGGGGTCCAGACAAAGGGCAAAGCCGCGCCGAGCGGGATCAGTGACAGAGCGGTAAACCAGAATACAATCCCGACGGTGGTTTCGGTGCGGCCCAGATCGCGCACGGCGATGGTGATGAGTGCGGTCACAATAGCGCCCGCCAGCGCGACCAGTGCGCCGGTCATATGTGGACCGCCAAACGCGCCCATGCCGCCGGGTTGCAACACAACAAACACCCCGACGAAGCCCAGCAGCACCGCACTCCAGCGCGCGCGGCCGACTGGCTCGCGCAGCAGCAGCGCGGCAAAAATAGTCGCAAAAATGGGCACCGACAGGCTGATCGTCGTCGCTTCGGCGAGCGGCAGCAGGATGACCCCGCCAAAGTTCAGCGCCATGCCGGTCAGTCCCATCGCCGCGCGGCGGCCGTGCGCCCAGATGCGCTGCGTCCGCACCGCACCCAGCCCGCCGTGGGTCATGACCCACAAGAGGATGAAGGGCAGGGCAAAGGCCTGACGCCAGAACAGGCTTTCGGCGATGTGGATGCCTTGGTCGGCGACCAGCTTCACCGTCACGAACATCAGCGCGAGGCCCAACATCGCGCCGAGCCGCAGCGCGATGCCGCCAAGGAGGTTGGCGGGGGCGGTGGTCGAGGGCGCCGCGCGCGGCTTATGCACCGAACAGCCCCCTTGCGCCCTGGGGTGCTGTGCGGCTATGGGCCTCGTCCGGCCTAGGGGTATAGCTCAGTTGGTAGAGCATCGGTCTCCAAAACCGAGGGTCGCGGGTTCGAGTCCTGCTGCCCCTGCCAGGCCCGGCATGGCTTGCCGCTACTCATGACAGCGCGACACAATCCGGCCTGAAACTGTCCGATTTCAGGGCATTCTGCTGCATTAGCGCCACAGTGCGGTCCAAATGGACTCGGTTCATCGCAACTGGTGCAAATACCCCATTGCCAAGTGCCATGGTGCTGTCATCCTTACCGAATAGTTAAGCATGTCCATCGTGGGGGGCAATAATGACGGCACAGCCGATCAATCTGGGTACCGGGTCGCACCGCAGGGTGTCCGGGCTGGATATCGACACGGATGCATTTGATGCAGCGCGGCAACGGCTGGCGCTCCCCGAACGGCTGTTCAATCTGGGGCAACTCGATTGTCACTATGACGATCAGGCAGCAACACTGTGGACCTTCATGCGCCCCATTGGCCGACCCAGCTTCAACCCCGCGATGCTCGCCGATTTTACAATGTGGCAAGAGGATATTGCAACTGCCTTTGGTCCGCCCGGCGTGCCGCTCGACTTTCTGGTGCTGGGATCGCGTGTGCCCGGCGTTTTCTGTTATGGCGGCGACCTCGACCTCTTCGGCGCGCTGATCCGGGCGGGCGACCGTGCCGGGCTCATTCGCTATGGCCGGGCGTGCGTGGAGATATTGCACCGGAACATGGCCTCCCTCGATCTGCCGATGATCACGATCGGTCTGGTTCAGGGCGATGCCCTGGGCGGCGGGTGGGAGGCGTTGATGTCGTTCAACGTCATCATCGCCGAACGCGGGGTCAAATTCGGCCTGCCCGAGATCAAGTTCAACCTGTTTCCGGGCATGGGCGCGCACGCGATATTGTCCCGCAAGGTCGGGTCGGCGCTGGCCGAGCGGATGATTCAATCGGGTGAGGATTTTACCGCGGAACAGCTTTACGAGCTTGGCCTGGTTCATGCGCTTGCCGAACCGGGGCAAGGCGTTGCCGCGGTGCATGATTATATCAGCAAGCAGCGCCGAAGGCTGGCGGGGCATATCGGCGCGCACCGCGCCATGCGGACGGCAAAGCCGATTACGCTGGACGAGCTGGTCGCGATCGTGGCCGAGTGGGCCGACACCGCCCTGAAACTATCGGACGCCGATCTCAAGATGATGCGCTGGATCGTCAATCGGCAACGGCAGTATGAATTGCCCGCCGAGACGGGGGTTCAACCGACGCGCCTGGCTGCGGCTGGCTGATCCAGCAGCGCGAGCACCTGCGGCGCGGGCACACCGCGGCTGAACAGATATCCCTGTCCGTGGGTGCATCCCAAACGGCGGACGCGTGCCGCGTCGGTGGCGGTTTCAATCCCCTCGGCCACAACGGGCATGTGGAGCCGCTGGGCCAGATAGGCGACGGCCTCTACGACGGCGCTCGCCCGGTCGCCGTCTTCAAGCCCGCTCACAAAGGTGCGGTCAACCTTGATCTTGGAAAAATCAAACTCCCGAATGTACGATAGCGAAGAATAGCCGGTGCCGAAGTCGTCCAACGTCAGGCCGATTCCGGCGTCACGGATCAGGCGGACGAATTCGACAACATGTTCGGTCTTGCCCGCGAAGACATTCTCCGTGATCTCCAGCTCCAGTCGCGATGCGGGCAGCCCTGATACCTTGAGCGCGTTGAGAAACCCCAGCGCGGCCCCCGGTGCCTGCATCTGGACCGGTGACACGTTGACCGCCACTTTGATGTCATCGCCCCACTGCATGGCGGTACGGCAGGCCTCCAGCGCGATCCAGTTGCCCATGGTGATGATCAGGCCCGTCGCCTCGGCAATCGCAATGAATTCATCGGGGCTAAGCATGCCGCGATCGGGATGTTGCCAGCGCACAAGCGCCTCCATCGCCTCGATCCGCCCGGTCTTGAGGTCAATGATCGGTTGATAATGAAGCTGCAACTGGCCGCCGCGAATGGCCCCGCGCAGCTCTGCTTCCAGCTCGCGGCGGCGGTGCAATTCTTGGTCCATCGACGGATCGAAGAAGCTCTGTCGGCTCCGCCCGCCCATTTTCGAGGCATAGAGCGCCATGTCGGCTTGCTGCATGATGACCGAGGCGGTCTGCCCATCCTCGGGATAGAGCGCGATGCCAAGCGACGCGCTGATCGCGATATTGTGCCCGTCAATCTGGAATGGCTGGCTTAACACCGTCAGGATCAGGCGCCCGAAACTGTCTGCGGCGGTGCGCGACATGCCCGGCGCCGCGACGACAAATTCATCGCCGCCAAAGCGCGAAATCAGCATGTCCGCGTCGCAGACCGCTCGCAGGCGGCTGGCCACTTCGACCAGCACCCGGTCGCCGATCGGGTGGCCCAATGTGTCGTTCACTTCCTTGAACCGGTCCAGATCGAACCAGAAAAGGGCAAAGGGTTCGGGTTCGTTGCGACCGAAATTGCGGGCCAGCCAGTCATCGAGACCAGCGCGGTTGACCAGCGACGTGACCGGATCGGTGGTCGCAAAGGCGCGCATCTCCTGCGCCAGCATGGCGTTGCGGTGCGCGGAGGAAAAGCTGGCGTGGACAATGTCATAGGTACGCATCGTGATGCCGATAACGGCAATGATGAACAGGATCTGCGACACCGCGAGCAGCAGGTAGCCTGTCGACCCTTCGACCATCAGGCCGATCGCGAGGGGGACAGAGGCGAGCAGGTTCTGACCAATGGCGATTTGCGGCCGGCCAGCGTTGCGCGCCGACACGCCAGCCGCATAACCCACCGCATTGGCGGCGGCGAGCACATGAAGCTCGGCATCGCTGGCCAGTGCGACAGTCAACCCGCCAATTGCACCGAGAACTGAGGCATAGCCCCACGCCCCTGCCTCGTACACAAGTTCCAATATGCGCGTCTGCGCTTCGTTTTCCTGGGTTGTGCGGTGAAAGGCATAGGCCGAGGCGATGCGGCCGATGACCACCGCCGTCAGGATCATCGCGGCATAAGTCAAAATCTCGTTATCGGCGCGATAGGCGACGTACAGCGACCCGATAAGCCCGCAAAGCGCCCCCAGCGCCAGGGACGTGGGCGACGAGTAAAGGGTGGCGACCAAGGCCGCCCGCACCTTTGCATCGACGACCGCGCCTTCGCGCGTTCGGGTCAACCGTCGTTTTATCAGCTTGACCAAATCGGAATGCCCATACCTGCCAGGCATTGGCTTTCGCAGAAAAGGCTGGAAGAATGGTTAATCGGCCGGTCAGGCCACCCCGCGTCGTCGCCCGCAGCGGCGAATTCAGCCGGTAACCGGAAAATCGACAGCGCGGGGGTGGTTGGCAGCGCCCTGGCCACGCGCGGCGCTGTCGCCTGCGACCAGGGCCCGGTCGATCATTCGGGCCACGCTATGCCACCAGCGACATGCCGTCATCTGACCCTGCCAAAAGGCCGTCTGCGCCCGTGATGCTGCAACCAGCGAAGCATGGGCGTGATGGGTTTTGCACAGCCGCAGGGCAGCAGCATGAACGGCCCGATATTCGGCGTCGCCATTGTCATTACTGGCAAACAGGGGTGCAAGCGCCAGGACGGCCGGTTCCGCGCCACACGACCAGCGCACTGTCCGCGTCGATCCGTGAGCGCCGCTGGCCATCTCGTCCTCCCTGCAAAGCCCTTTCAGGGCCGTGCATCAATGCCCATGAAAGAGCTAAGACGGAGTGCAAGGATATGGTTAGCGGATTGTTCCTGAGTGCCCCCGCGACCCACCTTATGCTGCGGCAGGCAGAGGTGGCAGTGCGGCGTCTCCCGCTGTCACGGCTGCGGACAGCCCCGCTGCGGCAGGGACGATCTGGTCGAGGTAGAACCGGGCAGTCGCCTGTTTCGCGATAAGGAAATCGGCGTCGCCCTCGCCCCGTGCGAGGAGGTCGGCGGCGGCGACGGCCTGTTTTTGCAGCAGCCATCCGCACGTCGCGACCGACAGCATGGTGAGATAGGGGTAGCTGCCGGCCAGGCGGTCCGGCACGCTGGCGCGTTCCAGCCAGCCGGTCAGGATGTCGAGCCGCGCCGCAAGGTCGGCAAGCGCCGCGCTGTCCCCCGCGCCCGACGCAATGTCCGTGATCAGGCTGCGGACGCCCTCACCCCCCGCCATGCCAAGTTTGCGCCCAACCAGATCGGCGGCCTGAATGCCGTTGGTGCCTTCGTAAATCGGGGCAATGCGCGCGTCGCGATAATGTTGGGCCGCGCCGGTTTCCTCGACAAATCCCATGCCGCCATGCACCTGAATGCCGATGCTGGCGACCTCGCACCCGATGTCCGTCGCATGGGCCTTGGCGAGCGGGGTCAGGATCTCGGCGCGCAACGCCGCGGCCTCATCGCCCAGTTTGCCAAAGTCGACCTGGGCCGCGGCGTAATAGACGAGCGCGCGTGCCGCCTCAGTCTGCGCGCGCATCGTCCACAGCATGCGGCGGACGTCGGGGTGGTGGTCGATGCTGACGCTGGCCTTGTCCGCCGATCCCGCCAATGCCGATTGAACCCGGTCCGCCGCATAACGGCGCGCCTGCTGATAGGCGCGCTCGGCGATCTGCACCCCCTGGCAGCCGACCATCAGGCGGGCGTTGTTCATCATCGTGAACATGGCGCGCATCCCGGCCATTTCCGGCCCGACCAGTTCGCCCAGACAATCACCGTCGTCGCCATAGGCCATGACGCAGGTGGGAGAGGCATGAATGCCAAGCTTGTGCTCGATCGACACGCAGCGCACACCGTTGTCGATGGTGGGATTGCCATCGCCGTCCAGCCGGTATTTGGGCACCAGAAACAGCGAAATGCCACGCGTCCCCTCTGGTGCGCCGGGCGTGCGGGCCAGGACGAGGTGGATGATGTTGTCCGTCAGGTCATGCTCGCCAAAGGTGATGTAGATTTTCTGCCCCTTGATCCGGTAAAGCCCCGACCCGTCGTTCAGCGGTTCGGCGGTCGAACGGAGCGCGCCGACGTCGCTGCCGGCCTGCGGCTCGGTCAGGTTCATCGTGCCGTTCCACGCGCCGCTGATCAGGTGGGGGAGCCAGCGCTGGCGCTGCTCCTCGCTGCCATGGCCCATGAGGGCATGGATCGCGCCGGGGGTCAGGATCGAGATAAGACCGAACCCCATGTCGGCCGTGCCCAGCGCCTCGGTCACCAGGGCCGCAAGGGTGAAGGGAAGGCCCATGCCGCCATAGGCCGGGTCGCTGTCGATGCTGCCCCAGCCTGCCGCGACATAGGCCGCATAGGCTTCCTTGAAACCCGGCGGCATGATGACCTGGCCATTGTCCCAGCGTGGCGGGCTGGTGTCGCCAACGCGGTTTAACGGGGCATAGACGTCGGCGGCAAATTCGCCGACGCCGGTCGCAATCGCCTCGACCATGTCGGGCGTGGCGGCGGCGAACCGGTCGTGCGCCGCCATCGCGTCAATCCGCGCAACGTGCGCGAGGACGAACAGCTGTTCGGCGGTTGGCGGGGTATAGGTCATGGGCGGCTCCGTTGGGGGGCTGGCGCAAAGCGGTCGGGCGGGCCTATAGCGCGGCATGACCGCCGCTTCAAATCCCTCCAGCCTGCCGCTTGTCTGCCCTTACGGCGACGATGCCATTGCGCAGGGTGCGGCGTTAATCCGTGCAGGCCAGCCGGTCGCCGTGCCGACGGAGACAGTTTACGGGCTGGCCGCCGATGCGACCGATTCGGAAGCGGTGGCCCGTATCTATGCGGCCAAGGGGCGGCCATCCTTCAACCCGCTGATCATCCATGTGGCCGACCTTGCGATGGCCGAGCGGCTTGGTGCATTTGGTCAGGTGGAGCGCGCATTGGTGCAGGCATTCTGGCCTGGTCCGCTGACGCTCGTGGTGCCGCGCCGGGCCGATTGCCCGGTCGCAGCGCTCGCGACAGCCGGGCTGGACACGATCGCCCTGCGGGTGTCGGCGCACCGCGCCATGCAGGCGTTGATCGCGGCCAGCGGGCGACCTCTTGCCGCGCCATCCGCCAATGCCAGTGGCGCGATCAGTCCAACGGCGTCGGTGCATGTCGCAGCAAGCCTCGCGGGACGGATCGCGCTGGTCATCGATGACGGTCCGTGCGCTGCCGGGCTGGAATCCACCATCGTTCGCTTGGCCGAGGGCCGATTGTTCATGCTCCGGCCCGGCCCGGTGACGACAGCGCAACTGGCAGAGGAATGCGGACTGGTCGTGGAAAGCGTCAACGGCGGGCCGATCGTCGCGCCGGGGCAGCTCGCCAGCCATTATGCACCGGTCAAGCCACTGCGCCTGGACGCCGAGGCGTTTGCGGCGGACGAATGGGGGATTGGTTATGGCGCGCTGGCCGGCGACGATAATCTGAGCGCATCAGCCATGCTGACCGAGGCTGCGGCGCGATTGTTCGACGCGCTCCACCGCGCCGATGCCAGCCCGAAGCAACGTATCGCGGTCGCCGCGATCCCGGAAGAGGGCTTTGGCGCGGCCATCAACGACCGGCTCCGCAGAGCGGCCGCACCGCGTTAGACGAAGAGCCAGACCCCGCCGGTCCAAGCACCCGGAATGATGAGTGCCAGCACCCACAGCAGACGGACATCGCGGCGGAAGCGGTCCATGAGGGCGGGCGAGGGCAAGGCATGCTGTCCCAAACTTTGCCAGCGGCGTTCGGTGATGCGGGCATAGGGAAGGGCGGCGGCGATCAGGACAATCATGGCCCCGACGGCCGTCGAGCGCGGAGCCCCCAAGTCGATCACGCTGCTGACCAGCCAGATTTGCAACACCGCAAACACCAGCAATGCGGATGCGACATGGCGTGTCATCTGGTTGCCCAGACGACGCGCACGCGGCAGCATGTAAGCGCTGCGTGTCCATTCACGCGATGAAAAGCTTGTAGCCATGGTACAGCCTCAACCGGGCCAGTGCGATCCCAATACAGCTTGGGTTTCATCGCAGCACGCCCAAGTCAAGGAGGGTGCCGGGAAAAAGGTTAAGAAATGTGACAATTCTCGGCCAAATGATCGAATTTGCCGACCGGAAGAGCCATAATTCCAGATTTTCAGAAAAGTTCCGGGGGGTTTCACTCTTTATGTGAAAGCGATTTGGAGGTTACAGCGCACCGATTCGTTACGGCGAGCGCCACATGACATTACCGCAGGCGGCGCGATTTCGCGGCGCCGAGACATCGGTTCAGTGCCGCTGGACTCCTCCGCGAATTGCGCAATAACACTCCCATCATCAGCCCAGGCTTGCGGTGATTGCAACGCGGGTCGCAATGGCATTACTCATAGAAACGGGGAGAGAAGCGATGCGCAAATTCTTGACGGTGACGGCGTGTGCCCTGATGCTGACGGCAGCGCCGATGGCTGCTGGCGCGAGCGAAGCTCCAATCGCCAATTCCACGCTTGCCAAGATCACTGACGATTATTGGGCAATGGTGCTGAAAGAAGCCCCTGTTTATGCCTCCTCGCTGGGGGTCGATCGCTTTGCCGGACAAGTCGCCGATTATTCGCTGGCGGGGCAGGACCGGCAGGCTGCTGCCGCGGCAGAACTGCTCAAGCGGCTCGATGCCATTGACGCGGCGGCATTGTCGGCCAGCGACCGGGTCAACCATGGCATATTGCGCCGCATGCTGGCCGAACTGGTCGAAGGCAATGGATTTGGTCAGCGGGTCATGAATTTTACGAACCGGTCTGGCTGGCATCAGGACTTTGCGGGAATGGCCGATAATCTGCCGTTCCGCACGCGCGCGGATTTCGAAAGCTATAACGCCCGGCTTGCGCAGTTCCCGCGGGTGAATGCCGATGCGACGGCGGTTGCCAATCTGGCCATAAAAGGCGGCTATACGCTGGCCTGCGACGCGCTGGACGGATATGAAGCGACCATTACCGGATTGATGTCGACAGACGTGCGCGCATCCCGTTTTTTTGCGCCTTATGCCGGGAAGCGGCCCGACGGCGTCAGCGAGAGCGATTTCAAGGCGCTGGCCGATGCCGCCGCGACGACCATCCGCGAGGCCATATTTCCGGAACTCAAGAAACAGGCCGACTGGTATCTGACGCGCTACAAACCCGCCTGTAACAAAAGCCCCGGCATTTCGGCGCAGCCCGGCGGGGCCGCCTATTATGATTTCCGCATCCGCCAGATGACGACAACCGCGATGGGTGCGGAGGAAATCCATCAGCTTGGCCTGAAAGAAGTCGCGCGCATCCGCACGGAGATGGAAGCAGTGGCCAGCAAGGCCGGTTTCCCCTCGCGCGAGGCATTTATCCAGCACCTTCGCACCGACCCGCAATATTATGCGAAATCGCCCGAAGAGTTGATACGCTATGTCGCGCGGGTGACCAAGGATATTGATGGCAAGATGCCGTCGCTGTTCCACCGGTTGCCGCGCCTGCCCTATGGCATCAAGGAAATTCCGGCGGAGATCGCCGAAGGGACCACCACGGCCTACTACAATCCCGGTTCGCCCGAGATCGGCATTGCCGGATTTTATTTCGTCAACACATCAAAGCTCGACCAGCGGCCCCTGTGGGAAGTGCCCGCGCTGTCGGTGCATGAGGCGGTGCCGGGCCACCATCATCAAATCGCCTTGCAGCAGGAATTGGCTTTGCACGACTTCCGCAAATATGGCGCCTTCTTCACCGCCTTCACCGAGGGCTGGGGCCTGTATTCCGAGCGGCTGGGGATCGAGATGGGGCTGTATGATACGCCCGCTAAGGATATGGGGCGCCTGTCCTATGAAATGTGGCGCGCATGCCGTTTGGTGGTCGATACCGGTATCCATGCCAAGGGGTGGACCAAGGACCGCGCCATTGCCTTCATGACCGACAACAGCGCCCTGTCGGCGGCAAATATCAAGGCAGAGGTCAATCGCTATATCGCCTGGCCGGGACAGGCGCTGGCCTACAAGATCGGGGAGATCAAAATCCGCGAGCTGCGCGCGCTGGGCGAAAAGGAACTGGGCGCGAAATTCGACCTCGCCGCGTTTCACGATGTGGTGCTGGGGCAGGGCGCGGTGCCGCTGGATGTGCTGGAGGCACAGGTCAAGGAATGGATCGCGGGGCAGCGATCCTGGGCCTGTGCCAGGGGATATTGAGATCCATCGGTAAGGCGGCTGCCTTCTCTTATTTCGTCATTCCCGCGAAGGCGGGAATCCATCTCCTGCCGTGGAAATTTTCACAACGGGTGATGAATTCCCGCCTGCGCGGGAATGACGAAGTTGTGGTGACGGGACAGCGGCTGGCGTTTTCCGTCGAGGCGATTTTGGCGTTCGTCGAAGCGGATGCTTGCTCGCCGCCTTTGGTTCGCGTTTAACGTCTCATCGTTTTCAACCGGGGATGTCCTTCATGCGCTATCTGACTATTGTCGCTGCCCTTGCCCTGCCGTTCGCGCCCGCGATGGCGCAGGAGGCGAAACCCGCCGCGCCGCCGGTGGCACCCAAGCCCGCCGCGCTGGTCGCCGATGGCGTGCCTGACGTCCCTGCCGAACTGGCTGCGGCGACACGGCCCTATATGGAGAATCGCGGGGCGGGCTTTTCCGGCTGGCACCCGACGGACAAATCCATGCTGATCGGCACGCGCTTTGGCAACACGACGCAGTTGCACCGCGTGGCCGCCCCCATGGGCGCGCGCAAGCAATTGACGTTCGAGGCGGAACCGGTGGGCGGCGGCAGCTGGGCGCCGAAGCGCGGCGATGTGCTGCTGGTGCAGAAGGACATTGGCGGAAATGAATTTTTCCAGATTTTCGCGCTGAAGAACGGTCGGCTGGAACTGTTGACCGACGGCAAAAGCCGCAACGGTCTGAATGCCTGGAGCGATGACGGTGAGCTGGTGGCCTATTCATCCACCCGGCGCAACGGACGCGACTCCGACCTGTATGTCATGGACCCGCGCAATCCTGCGTCGAACCGGATGGTTGCCGAAGTTTCGGGCGGTGGCTGGGGGATTGGTGCTTTTGCGCCGGACAAAAGCTGGGCGCTGGTCGGCCAATATGTGTCGGTCCAGAAAACCAATTTGTTCAAGCTGGATTTGGCGGCCGGTGGCAAGATGACGCCGATCGGCGATCATAGCGCGCCGATCAGTTACCAGGGTGCCCAGATTGCGCCCAACGGGACCATCTGGGTGACCAGCGACGAGGGCAGCGAGTTTCAGCGGCTCGGCACGCTCGATCCCGCAACCGGCAAGTTCACCCCGCGCGGCCCTGCGGAAAAATGGGATGTCGATACCTTCGACATTTCGGATGACGGAAAATTCATCGCCTATGTCACCAACGAAGCGGGGATGAGCAAGCTCAAGATCCTGGACGTGAAATCGGGCCGCGCGCGCAGTGTCGATGCTCTGCCCGCAGGTATCATCGGCGGTGTCGACATCGCGCCATGGGGCGAGATTGGTATCACCTTCACCAGCGCGCGCAGCGCCGCCGATGCGTGGAGCGTCGATCCCAAGACGCTGAAGCTGACCCGCTGGACGGAAAGCGAAACCGGAGGACTGGATGTCAGCCGCAATGTCGAACCCGAACTGGTGACGGTGAAGAGTTTCGACGGGCTGGAGGTCTCCGGTTTCCTCTATCGCCCCGATCCCGCCAAATTCCCCGGCAAGCGGCCGATGATCATGAACGTTCATGGCGGCCCGGAAGCGCAATCGCGACCGGGATTTCAGGGGCGCAACAATTATCTGTTGAACGAGGCGGGGGTTGCCATCTTCTTCCCTAACGTCCGCGGCTCGACGGGCTATGGCAAGACCTTTGTCAGCCTGGACAATGGCCCGTTCAAGCGCGAGGATAGCGTGAAGGACATGGGGGCGTTCCTGGACCATCTGGCGAAGGATGCGGCCCTCGACGCATCGCGCTTCGGCCTGACGGGCGGGAGCTATGGCGGCTATATGTGCTATGCCGCCGCCATCCAGTATCGCGAGAAGCTGCGCGCCAATCTTTGCGTGGTCGCGATTTCCAATTTCGTGACCTTCCTTGAAAACACTGAAAGCTATCGCCGCGATCTGCGCCGCGTCGAATATGGCGACGAGCGTGACCCGGCTCAGCGCGCGAAGCTGATGGAGATATCGCCGCTGACCCGCGTGTCGGAAATCCGCAAGCCGTTGTTCGTGGTGACGGGTGCGAACGACCCGCGCGTACCCAAATCGGAAGCGGACCAGATGGTTGCCGCCGTGCGCGCAAATGGCGGGACCGCCTGGCACCTCGTCGGCATGAACGAGGGGCATGGGTTCGCGAAAAAGGAAAATGCGGATTACAGCTTCTGGGCCAGCCTGATGTTCTGGCAGGAAAATCTGCTGAAATAGGGATTCTCTCTGTTTACGCCCCGCTTGCCTTGAGCGTGTCAAAGGGTCGTTCTTTTTCTGACGATGGCCGAAGAAAGGACAACCCTTCGACATGCTCAGGGCAGGCGGGGCAGGGGGAAGACGCGGTCTAGGGAGCCCCTATCGCAGTCAAATATTCTGGCTCTCCTGCCCAAGCCGGTTGAAATGGAACCGGTGCTCGCTTAGGCATGGCACGTTCCGGGCAACAGACCCGGCCCGCGTCGGCGGTTCGCAGCAGGAGTGACAGATGGACGCCTTGGTTTCGACCGAATGGTTACAGCGCGAATTGGGGGCGTCCGACCTGCGGGTCGTCGATGCAAGCTGGTTCCTGCCCGGCGACGCCCGCGATGCGCGCACGGAATATGAAAGCGGCCACATCCCCGGCGCGGTGTTCATGGATCTGGCCGATCTGGTCGATTCCGGCAATCCCGTCGACAATATGGCGCCTCTGCCCGAAAAGTTCGCCAGTCGCATGGCCTCGCTCGGCCTGGGTGATGGCAGCCGTATCGTCCTGTACGATGACAGTCCGATCAAGAGCGCGGCGCGCGGCTGGTGGCTGCTCAAACTGTTTGGCGCGCACGACGTCGCCTTGCTCGACGGCGGCCTCGCCAAGTGGAAGGCCGAAGGGCTTCCGCTCGAAATGGGCAAGCATACGCTGCGCCACCGCCACTTCACCGTATGGCGCGATGCCAAGCAGGTGCGGACCAAGGAACAGGTGCTGGCGAACCTTGACGGCGGCACCGAGCAGCTGGTCGATGCACGCGGTTCCGGCCGCTTTACCGGCGCAGAGCGCGATCCGCGTCCGAACCTGGCACCGGGCCATATTCCTGGTTCGCGCAGCCTGCCCTTCGGCGAATTGTTCAACGCGGATGGCACTTGGAAGCAGGGCGAAGCGCTGGAGGCGGCCTTCGCCGCCGCCGGGGTCGATATGGACCGCCAGCTGGTCGCGACCTGCGGCTCTGGCATGACCGCCTGTGTCATCGCGTTCGGCGCGCACCTGCTCGGCAAGGAAGATGTTGCAGTTTACGACGGCAGCTGGACCGAATGGGGTGCGGACCCGGCAACGCCAAAGGCGACCGGACCGGCCTGATTGCCACGCAGGTCCGTCCTGCCCGCTTTGTTTGGAACGGCGTGCAGCAAAGCGCCGTGCCCCGTTGCGCGGGATAAAGTCATCATGGTCCAATCGCCGAACTTGGGTTAGGGACGCGCATGACCAAAGCCGTTCCGCCTGACAGCCCGCCGCTCGCCGCCGCCACCCGGCTGGTTCAGGGCGGACGTCGGCCCGAATGGACGGGCGATCCGCGCCTTGGCGGCGGGGTGGTCAATCCGCCGGTCTGGCGTGCCTCGACAATCTTGTACGACAACGCGCACGACCTGAAAACGCGCGGCCGCGACACGCATGACAAGCTGTTTTACGGGCGGCGCGGGACGCCGACGGTGTGGGCGCTGGCCGATGCGCTGACCGGGCTGGAGCAGGGGGCGGCGGGGACGCTGCTCTATCCCTCTGGCGTGGCGGCGATTGCATCGGCGCTGCTGGCGGTGCTCAAACCCGGCGATACGCTGCTGATGACCGACAGCGCCTATGAACCCACCCGCACCTTGTGCGACGGGTTGCTGGCGCGGCTGGGCATTCGGACGGTTTATTATGATCCCTGTATCGGCGGGGATATTGCCGCGCTGATCGACCCTGCCGTGCGCGTGATTTTCATGGAATCGCCGGGCAGCCTGACCTTTGAGGTGCAGGATGTGCCCGCGATCGTCGCGGCGGCGCGTGCGGCTGATGTGGTCACCATGATCGACAACACCTGGGCGACACCGTTGTTCTTCCCCGCGCTGGCGCATGGCGTGGACATCAGCATCATGAGCCTGTCCAAATATGTCGGCGGGCACGGCGACCTGATGATGGGGTCGGTAACCGCCAACGCCGCGCAGTGGAACGGGCTGCGCGCCATGACCTATCAGCTGGGACAGGCGGTCAGCCCGGACGATTGCGCGCTCGCGCTGCGCGGATTGCGCACGCTGGACGTGCGGCTGGCGCGCCATCATGCGAGCGGGCTGGCGGTGGCCGAATGGCTGAGCGACCGGGCAGAGGTGGGCCGGGTGATGCACCCCGCGCTGCCCGGCGATCCCGGCCATGCTCTGTGGCAGCGCGATTTTGCCGGGGCGAGCGGCCTGTTCGCCTTCGCGCTGAAAGATGCGAATGCCGCGGGACGGGCCCGGTTCATCGACGCGCTTCGCCATTTCGGAATTGGCTACAGCTGGGGCGGCTATGAAAGCCTGGTGGTGACAGCCGATCCCGCGACACTGCGCACCGCCGTGCCATGGACGGACACCGATCCGGTCGTCCGCCTGTCGATCGGGCTGGAGGATGTAAGCGACCTGATCGCCGATCTGGAGCAGGCGCTGAGGGCGCTTTAGAGCCTGATGACTTCATATGGAATCGTCACCCCCGCGAAAGCGGGGGTCCA
>ERZ1066121.1631-NODE-1631-length-15754-cov-7.368113_pt1 | contig 15754 bp, 18 predicted proteins | sample MGYA00382768_ERZ1066121 | MGnify/ENA primary metagenome ERZ1066121 (study PRJEB33369, sample SAMEA5778351) | biofilm metagenome | biome: Industrial cooling water; feature: Water cooling tower basin; material: Biofilm | place: United Arab Emirates | collected... | reverse complement strand
CACCGTGTCCAGCGTCCCGGCGACGGCGTGCAGCGGCTCCGTCACGCAGCCCGCGTTGCTCGCCACCCACCAGAACTGAACGGACTCCGGCGGCTCACTAACCCGGGCGACCTACCCTCCCGGGCTCGCATCGACGCAGCACGCGGTCGACAGGGCTCGAACGACCAGAGTATTCGCTCCGATGGCGATCGCTCCCGCGACAACCCGTGCCACGATTCGATGCAACGCAGCATCGGTAGCGAGTCCTACGCTTGAGCTCGCTTGCAGCATCGGAATCGGCAGATAGGATCACACAGAGCGCCGTCGACGCCATGCAGGCATGGGAACCCTTCGAGCATGCAACAAACGCGTCTGAAGGAGTCCCCATCCTCCCTGCCGCGATACTGTCTTACCACCATTTGCCATTCCTCGCACATGAAGAGAGCCTCGGGATCCAACATGCACGAAACAACGGTCTCATCAGTTGGCGACTCGATTCTCGACGCAGCCCGATCCTTCGGGGACTCATTGCCGAGTCGTCGCTTCTTTGCTCGGGCATCTCGATTCGCTAAACACGCTGATGTCCCACTTCTCTTGCTCGGAGAAAGTGGTAGTGGCAAGACGCAGCTGGCGCGCTGGATCCATGGTGCGTCTCCTCGAGCGGGGATGCCGTTCCACTCGATTTCGCTCGCGGCTCTCGACGACGCACTCTCAGGGTCCGAGCTGTTCGGACATGTTGGAGGAGCGTTCACAGACGCCAAGGCGGCTCGGAAGGGCGCCTTCGCAACAGCTCATGGCGGAACGCTCTTTCTCGATGAGATCGGGAAGGCCTCGATCGCTGTCCAGAGCCGGCTCTTGACGTCAATTGAAGATCGAACAATTCGACCAGTGGGCGCCGACCGAGCCTTCGCCACAGATGTCCGGCTCGTTTTTGCGACCAACGTATCGCTGGAAAGCCTTGTCGGCTCGGGCGCGTTTCTCGCGGATCTGGTGCCGCGCATCTCGAGGTTTGTGCTGCGGGTACCAGCGCTACGTGAGCGGATCGAAGACGTGCCGGCGCTCGCGCAATCGATGTTGGCCCGACATGCGTCCCGGTTCGGGTACGAAGCGCCGCCCGAGATTGACGAAACGCTCATCAAGGCACTTCAATCGCACCACTGGCCGGGGAATCTGCGCGAGCTCGATACCGTGATTCAGAGCATCCTCATCGAAGCGGATGGCGCCCAGCGCCTCGAGGCACGCCATCTGCAGCGCGACGACCCGATGCTGACCCTTCCGATGGGGGGGGCTAGATCCGTCTCGGCAGAACAGGTTGCACACGCGTGTCGCACCTCTCCGAGTCGAGAAGTCGCCGCGAGGCAGCTGGGTGTCTCCAGCGCGACCCTGTATCGGCGACTCCGCCAGCTTCGGGAACCGTAGCGCTGCGGGTGGCGTCGTAGGGCTGTCGGACAACTTCTCGCAGATGAGAGCCAACAGCTCTCATTGAGAGTCTGTCTGGCGTTGTGCGCCTCGACAGTGCGTTGATTCGCAAGATGTTAGCAGGACGAGCGCGGCTGGCACGCATCGTGCACCTGCCTACGGGCATGAGGTCAGGCCCCGCACAACCACTCGTTCCCAAGGGACTCACCGCGGAGTATCTGCGACACCATCGCGTTTGCCCCATCGGTGTTGCAGAAGACGGCGCGATACGCATGCTCGCCGCGCCAGACGCGCAGCTCGGTGATTCCGTCAACGAACTCTCTCAGGCATACGGCGCAGTCGTTCGTACAGAGCCCGCGAGCTGGTCGGTGGTGAGCGACGCAATCGCGTCGCTCGGTGTAGCAGACCTCAGGCTCGAGCAAGGTGGACTCGCTGAAGAGGAGATCAGCGCAGATCTTCGTGACCTGGCGTCTCAGCCCCCCGTAGTCAGGTACGTCAATCGCATTATCAGGGAGGCCGTCGACGCTGGCGCATCGGACGTTCATCTGGAGGCGGTACGGGATGGCGCCGTGGCTCGCCTTCGAATCGACGGCGCTCTGGCAACGGCCACGGGACCGGCTCCGCAGCACCGGGAAGCAGTGCTGTCCCGGTTGAAGCTACTCGCTGGGCTCGACATCGCCGATACGAGGACGCCGCAGGACGGTCGACTTCGCGTCCGCTTGCAGGCACGCGAGCTGGACATTCGCGTGTCGACCGTACCTTCCATGCACGGCGAAAGCGTCGTGCTACGACTCCTCGATCGCTCCGGTCGTCCCACGCGACTGGAGCACCTTGGTCTGTCGACGACGATGCATGCCGCACTTCGCGATCTCGTGCAACGATCACACGGACTTGTTCTCGTGACGGGGCCGACCGGTTCGGGGAAGACCACGACGCTCTACGCTGCCCTGCACGACCGCGACCTGCGCAGCGAGAAGGTCATCACGGTCGAGGATCCAATCGAGTACGAGCTGCAGGATGTGGTCCAGGTTCCCGTCAATCGAACCGCCGGCGTGACCTTCTCCGAAGCGTTGCGCTCGTTGTTGCGGCAGGATCCCGATGTCATGCTGATCGGCGAGCTGAGGGATCGGGAGACGACAGAGCTCGCAATCCAGGCCGCACTGACGGGGCACCAGGTGTTCTCCACTCTCCACACAAACGATGCCTGGACTGCGATTCCGCGATTGATGGACCTCGGAGTGGCGCCGTACCTGCTCGGTGCCACAATCAACGGCGTCCTCGCGCAGCGCCTCGTCCGACGGAACTGCACGGATTGTCTCGAAACCTACCGTCCGACACCACAGCAGACGCGGGAGTTCGAGACATGGCTGCCACTTCCGTCCGAGTTCGTGCGAGGTGCTGGGTGCCTGCGGTGTCGCGGAACGGGATTTCGCGGAAGAACAGGCGTCTTCGAGTTGCTGCTCGTCGACGACCGGTTGCGAGACGAGATCGCGTCAGGTTCCGTCCAGCGGAAGCCGACCGACGCGGTGTCGTCACACGCCGGCAGCGCGCTGCTGGCCGATGGATTTCGGCTCATTCAGGCCGCCCAAACCACCATCGAGGAGCTACTACGTGTCGCGAGGACTTGACCGCAAGGCCGAACTGCATTGGCGCACTGGCTTCACGCTTCTCGAGATGCTTGTGGTCCTCGCGATCATCGCACTCCTCGCATCGTTCGTTGCACCGACGGTGTTCCGGAATGTCGGTGACGCTCGTCGTACGACTGCGCAAGCGCAGGTCGATGCGCTCGCGATCGCTCTGCATGCCTATCACCTCGATGTGGGCTCGTATCCCACGACCGACGAGGGGCTTGCGGTCTTGCGAGAGCCGCCCCTGACGCCGAACGCGCGGAGTACATGGCGTGGTCCGTACCTCGCCAAGGAGATCGTGCCGGATCCATGGCACCGCCCGTATCTCTACATTAGCCCGGGAGAGCGGAGTCGCACTTCGTTCGACCTGTATTCGCTCGGCAGAGACGGACAACCAGGAGGTGAAGGGGAGGACGCCGATGTGACCTCGTGGGGCGGAGCAGTTGCGCGATGACTGGAGCGGAGCAAGCCGCCGGGCTCCGAATGCTCGCGCAGCTCGCCGCAGCAGGGCTTCCGGTGGCGCGCATGGTCGTCATCATGCCGTCGCTGTGCAGTCCCGCATGGCGTGCGCCAGCGAAGGCGGTCATGCACCGCGTCTCGTGTGGCGAGAGACTTTCGCGGTCGCTGGCGGCTGAAGTGCAGGGATTGTCGGCTCACCTCGTCGCGATCGTCGCGGTCGGTGAAGAGCAGGCGACACTTCCGACCGCACTTGACCGCGCGGCATGCCACGCGGAGGAAGCCGAGCAGCGGCGACGCGAGGTGCAGAAGGCTCTGACATATCCTGCCGTGCTGGTCGTCGGGGGCATCGCATCCGTGGCATTGATCGCGACAGTCGTCCTGCCACGATTCGAATCGGTGCTTCGCAGCCTTGGTCGCGACCTGCCGCTGAGCGCCCAGATCGTCCTCGCGCTCGCGCATGCCGCTCCAGGCTTCCTGTTCGTCTCGCTTCTGGTCGGCGTAGGCATCTCGAGGTTCATCCTTCGCGCGGGTGACCCGATGGGTGTTCGCACCCATCTCGATCGAGCGATCCTGCATGTGCCACTGATCGGACGGATGGTTCGTCTGCAGTCCGCGATGCGCGTCTGCGCGACCCTCGCGGCGCTGATCGCTGGCGGGATCGGGATTCCGCGTGCGGTATCGCTGGCAGCGATGGGAACGACGAATCGAACGCTCTTGTCGGCGATGGCACGCGCGCGCAATGCGATCATGCAGGGGGAACGCGTGAGTGCCGCAATGGAGCAGGCAGGAGTACTGGGATCGGACTTCGCTCTGCTCCTCCGCGTGGGCGAGGAGACAAATGACCTAGCGCAGGCGTTCAACCAGATTGCCCGCCTTGCGCGTGTTCAGCACGATCTCATGGTGCAGCGAGCGCAGGCGCTGATCGAGCCTGTTGTCCTCCTTGGTATCGCGCTGTTCGTCGCAGGTATCGCCGTTATGCTGATGCAGACGATCTATTCCGTTCGGCCATCCCCATGAGCGCTTCGGCAAGCGCGTGGCTGCAAGTGTCACGCCGACGGGTCGCGTTCACCGTGCTTGAGCTCCTCGTCGTGCTCGTGCTTCTGGCGCTGATGGCCTTGCTCAGCGCACCCTTCGTTGTGAGGAGTGTGTCCATTGACCGCCCGGAGACCGCAGTCGAAGCGATCGCTGGCGCCTGTCGCGAGGCGGTCATCACGCGCACTCACGTGGTTCGCGCGTTTCAAACCACGGACACGACGTACGCCATTGCGTGCTCCTCGTCTGGCGTCGCTGTGCACGAACTTCGCGACATCCTGCGATGACTCCAATGCGCGTCCCGGGGACAGCACGCGGCAGCCGATGCCGCCGTGGTGCGGTCGTGCTGGAGGTGCTGCTGAGTCTTGTCCTGCTCTCCTTGTTTGGGCTGGTGATGGTTCAAACGCTCGCCGATGCCTACCACAGCATGCAAGCGGCGCACGCCGCCGAGCGGGAGTTCCTCCAGGCGATCGCTCTCATGGACGCCGCCCTGCTCTGGTCAACTCCGGACCTGAATCGCCGTCTGGGCGAGCGCCGCCAGGGACCGTGGATAATGAAGATCGATCGACCCAGTGCAGGCCTCTACCAGTTCACCGTCCGTCGCGCAGGATCCTCAGAAGCGCTATTGAAGACCTCACTCCGCAGGAGCGTTGACTGATGCAAGTGCAGCGTCGGAGAAACCGTGGTCCGGCCGGATTCACCCTTCTGGAGTTGCTTGTCGGATTGCTGCTGATCGGGATAGTGGGAGTGCTGGGGGCGGTTCTGATCAGTACGGCAGCGCAGGCCGAACGGACAGTTCACGTTGCCTCAATCGCACACCAACGATTCTCCGACCCGCGATTGGTTTGGCGCGACCTGCTGTTGCACGCGCACTCTCAGGCACTGCCCGGAGAACCGGCAAGGCCGTTCGCCGGGTCGGCAAAGGATGTTCAGTTTGTTAGCCAGTGTCCACGCAGTGAGGGTTTCCGTAGTCGCTGCACGGTGCGAGGTGAGTCTCTCGACTCGACCGGCGTCGCGGGCTTGCGCTTCACTGCCGGTGGCACCACATGGATTCTCGAGACGGACGCGCCCGTCGACTTTCGCTACCTGGCAGGGGCCATAACGGGGGACGCATGGCTTGTCTACTGGCAGGAGTCGGATCACATGCCAGTTGGCGTTGCGCTCGTTGGCCAGTCAGATACGCTCGTCTTTCGCTTCGGTGCACACCCGTGAGGTGCACTCATCGACGCGGATCCTCGCTCTTGCTAGTGCTCAGTGTGATCACGCTGCTCGGGACGATCGCGGTTGCCGGCCGCGCAACAAGCGCAGTCGCAACTGCCCAAGTTCAGAACAGAACGGAGGTTATCAAGGCCGAGTTCGCTGCAGAGGGATGCCTTGCCGAACTCGTCTTCAGTCTGGACGCGCATCTTGCCGCAGCGCAGACCCCACAAGTCGAGGATACGCGGTGGGCCGGGGTACCCGCAATCGCGCACTCGGCGTCCTGTCGCGTGGTCACCCATGCCGCTGGTGAGTTGGTTGACGTGAACGACAGTCCGATCGAGGTGGTGACAGCGGCGCTGCGGCTGGTGGCGGATGGTCGGGAGGATGCACTGGCAGCGCGTCTCGTCGCGTGGCGTTCGCATGATGAAGCGGATGGCGCTTCGGTACCACATTCGACTGGTGCCAATGCCACGGCGGGGAGGTTTGCTCGCCGCTTTGAGTCGTATCGCCAGCTCCTGACAGCGCTTGGCGATAGCGGAGTCGCTCATCGATCCCTTTCCGTGCTCGGTGTGGAGAATGCGCCGCTATGGCGCGATGGACGCGTCGGGCAGCGTCTCACCGCAAGCGGGTCGGTACTCATCGGAAGCGTACCCATCCCACTGGCGTGGATCCTCCGAGCGACAGTACCAACCTTTTCCGGATCGCGCTGTCTTGCCGTCGAGTGGCGCATCGCGCGGGTTGGCGCTCGTATCGAAGTGCTCACTCGCCAGACAATCGACGAAGGCGAGATCGGAATCCATCCAACTGGTGCCGAATCGTGCTAGGCAGACGAAGTCTCGAACGGTGGCTGGTGGGCGACGTCCTCGGGCTCGTTGTCGGCGACCGACACTTCGAGGCAAGCCTCGTAAGGGAAGGAATCGAGGTGTGGGCCGGGGCGGCGAACTTCGACGATGGCGACTCGTTTGCCGCGGTTCTGCGCGGTCTTCTCGCCACGGCGCCTGTGCGAGTGCTTGCGCGCCGCCGGGCGCATGTTGTCTTCTCAGCAGCCCGCGCGCCGACAAAGGTGCTGCCCGGTGTGTCGGCAACGGTGGCAGAGCGCGATCCATCGTTGGTTCGTTCAGTACCTGAACGATACTTCCTGTGCGTGCCCGGTACCGTCGAGATGTCAGCGCTTTGGGTCAGTCCGAGTAGCGACGTGTGGGCAACGGCCTTCAGTCGCATGGACATCGACGACGTCAGAACGGTTCTCTCTGAACTCGGCTGGCCCGCCTGGCATATTGCTTCGGAAGCTGCGCGCATTCTTGACGCAGAAACACACGATCCGTCGCCCAGCCCGATGCTGATCGACCAGGCCTACGCATCTGAGCGGGCGAAGGCTGTCGCTCGTGAAGTACGCGCGATCAGGCCGGCCGCGATGGAAGCGCCATCGGTACGGGGGGGCGCAAGTTCGCGAGGTGTAACTCTGGTGACGATGTTCATCGCGGCGCTGTTGGCGGGATTCGCGGGAGCGGAGTACGCAGCGCTTCGACTTGACGTCGAGTTGAACGACCGGAACAGCAGTGCGTTCAACGCGGTAAAGCGGACGCGCGATTCGATAGATGCTTCGGTCTCCGAGGCAGCGCGTCTCGCGGAGTTTGTGCGCGCCCATCCATCTGTACTTGTGCAGATGCATGCGGTCTCGCGGGCTGTTGATTCCACGGCGCAGATTGAACGGTGGATGTATCGCGACAGCCTCATCGACCTATCGCTCGTTGCAGCGAATGGTGCAGTACTGCCGGCATCGCTATCGACCATCGCATGGGTCCGCGATGCATGGCTTGTCGGAGGCATCACCCGGAACGGTACAGCAGACGACACAGATCGGATCGTGCTCAGGCTTCTGGTGCGCTCCGAGATCGAACCGTTGAGCAGGGCGAGTCCCGCCCCTGAGGCGCGCTCAGGGGGGGAACGATGAGCGCATTGCCAGCTCGTGGTGCGACCAGACTTCACGTCTTGCTGGTTGGTTGTCTGCTTCTACTTGCTGCCCGAGTCCTGATGACGGTCGACTCTGCGGAGGGACCCTGGGCAAGTCGACGTGAGAGCGCGCGGGCGATCCGCGACAGTCAGCGTGTCTTTCTCGCGAGCCTGGCGGCGCTCGACAGCGCGCTCGACCTCGAAGCGATCGAGCGGGCACGGCGCGCGCCTCTCCTGTTTCGCGCCTCCTCAATGAACCGCGTCGGGGAGCGTTTCGTTGAGCGAGTGCTGGCAAAGGCGCAGGAGGTGAGTGTGACGGTCGAGTCAATCGTGCCTCATGTCCCCACGGGAAGTTTCGAGGTCGAAGAGCCGGTTGAGATCTCCGTCGTTGTCGCTGGCGTTGGGGCGCTCTCGGAGATCGGATGGTGGCTCTCGAGCCTCGAATCAGGCGCGCCTCTCGTCCGGGTGTCATCGCTTCTGCTCGTAAGAAACGGAGGAAGTGAGGAGCAACTGCTGCGGGTTGAGGCGACGCTCGTCGGTCTGGCCGTGTTGACTCCGGCGCCGGACTTGGCAGAGAAGGATTGATGAGACGAATCTCAGGAGGTGTGCTTGTCGGACTCATGGGGCTGCTCGCCGGGATTCTTGTCGCTCGAATCCGGGTTCCCGAAAGGAAGCTTCCGTCCGTCACGGTCGAGCGTGGCCCGGGCTGGCATGCTGTCATTCGAGACGCGTCCGTCCTCGACTCCCTTGTCGATGAGCTAGTCGTAACTGACCCATGGGGGACGCGACCCTTGAGTGCGACGGTCGAACAGTCGGCCATCCCGTCGGTCCCCGAGCCGCTGCCTCCGATTAGAGCCGAGATCGTGCTACAGGGAGTTGCTGGACCGTCACCATGGACGGCGCTGCTCACCGGGCTGCGGGGACGACCCGAGCCGGTTGTTGTCGCCGTCGGAGACACGATCGGGGGATGGAAGATCCTTCAAATATGGGACGACAGCGTACGGATTCGCGCTGCGACGGTTGCGAGAACCGTACATCTCTCAAGGACGTGGCAATGATCCGACGGATGAGTGTTCTAGGGCTGATCGCGCTTGTGCTGTGCTGTCCGCTTCGAGCACAGTCCGTTGATTCGCTCGTTCGCCTCAACGACGATTCCGTGACCGTGCGGCTGGTAGATGTGGACCTGCGCGTTGCGTTGAGTGCGCTGGCTCGCTACCTCGATCGGCCATTGTTGTTTGGTGCACTGCCGGCACAACGAGTGACCTTCGCGACGCCGTCGCCCGTTCCGCGGGCGAACGTTCCCGGTTTCGTGCGTGGGATCGCGAACGCTTATGGTGTGGAGTTCACACTCGATTCTGCGGGCGCGTTCTATCGCGTCGCTACACAGTCGCCACAGCGGTTGCCTGGGTCGCCAGCGTCTACGAGAGCGCGCGTCGGTGACGCCCCTCTGTTCGCATCCGCTGGCGGTCAACAGCTCTTCGTGATCAGGCTTCGCCACGCGCGCGCCGCGGACGTCGCCGCGGGAGTGAATGCGTTGTACGGCCGCTCCGCGGCGCTCGGTGAGCTCGGGTCACTCGCGAGACCACCCGCCTCAACACTTGATGCCAGCCTCAGGCAGAACGCGCAAGCCGTGAGCGGCCAGGGACTTCCGAGTAGCGAACAGTCTGCGTCAGTCGTCGTGCCCGAGTCAAGCTCAGATGCGACTTCACCCATTGGAGCGCGAGCGCGGACTTCGGGCAGGCAGGCCGCGCTTACCGGTGAGGTGACGATCGTACCTGATGAGCGAACAAATGCCTTGCTCGTGCGCGCTTCGCGGCTCGATTACGACCTGATCAATGCGGCCGTCGAGCAGCTCGACGTACGTCCGCTCCAGGTGCTGATTGAGGTTCTCATCGCGGAGGTGCGTCGTGACCGGGACCTTTCATTCGGTCTTTCGACATCAGCCGAGCCGACACCTCTCGGCGGAAGCTCGGGAGGTACACTCGGCGGAGACATCGTCGGTGGCGGTGGCGATGAGTTCGTCGTGCGGCTGCTTGATTTCAGAATGGGCACTACTCAGCTGAATGCTACCCTTCGCGCGGCGGCGTCTGGTGGAAACGTCCGCATCGTCAGTCGGCCCGTTCTGATCGCGACCAACAACGAGCTGGCGGAGATTCTTGTCGGTAGCCAGCGACCGTTCGTTCAAGTGCAGCGATCTCTGCCGACGGACGCGCCGAGCCGAGACCAGGTCATTCAGTATCGCGACGTTGGGACGAGATTGATCGTGCGACCGACGATCAGTGCGGACGGCTATGTAATGATCAACCTGACACAGGAGGTCAACGCGGCAACCTCCGAGACCGCATTCGATGCGCCGGTGATCTCGACGCGAAGTCTGCAGACGCAGCTGCTCGTAAAGGATCAGCAGACGGTCGTGCTTGGAGGGTTGATCGATCAGCAAAAGGATGAGGTAAGAGCCGGTGTGCCCGTGCTATCCTCGATCCCGCTACTTGGTGGCCTCTTTGGCCGATGGGCGAAACGAACACGGGAGACCGAACTCTTCGTATTCCTGACACCGAGAGTGATTCGAGACGACGCGGAAGCGGAAGCACTGACCGAATCGATTCGTTCACGAACGGAGGGCAGGGAGCGATGAGCACTCAACTGGCAACGCGAGCGCTCGTCGGGGATAGCGCGAGTATGCGAGCGCTTCGGGAGATGATCGGTAAGCTGGGTCCCTCGAAACTGCCCGTGTTGATCGAAGGTGAGACCGGCACCGGCAAGGAGTTGGTCGCCTTGGCTCTCCACCTCGCATCGGCAAGACGCGGACGCTTCGTCGCGTTCAATGTTTGCGCGATTCCGGACTCCATGTTCGAAAGCACGGTGTTCGGACATGTTCGTGGTGCGTTCACTGGAGCGACGAACTCAAGTGCCGGGTTTCTCGCCGAGGCGGATGGGGGAACCGCATTCCTCGATGAGATCGCGACGATGGATGTTTCGGTGCAAGCAAAGCTTCTTCGTGCGCTTGAGACAGGAACGTTTCGACCGGTCGGAGCGAGCTCGGACCGAAGGAGCTCCTTCCGGACCGTTGCGGCGTCGAACGATACGCTCTCGCGACGAGTCGCCAGCGGTGCCTTTCGTGCGGATCTCGCGCAGCGACTCTCAGGTTACGTGCTCAGTATTCCGCCGCTTCGCGCACGACGCGAGGACATTCCCTTGCTCGCGGAGTGTTTCCTTCGAGTGACAAGCGCAACGGCGTGCCGCTTCTCGCGGGCGGCGCTGCGCATTCTCGCAGAGTACGACTGGCCAGGCAATGTGCGCGAACTCAAGATGCTGGTCGAGCGCGCCGTTGTCACTTGCGAGGATCGTGAGATCTCGGCCGAACTGGTGCGGTTGCTGCTGGAGAGCGCGGTGCTGCCGTTGCCCGGCGAACGCGATGTTCTTGGAGCCGGCCACGAGCGCATTGAGCGGCAACGAGTCATCTCGATCCTTCGTCGCCACCGTGGTGATACCGCCGCAGCATCGCGTGCGCTTGGCATTCACCGTTCGACACTGTATCGCCACCTACGGCGCCTGGGGGTTCGGGCGCAGCAGCTCCGCATTACTCGGCATTCAACTCTCAATGGGCCGTCACAGACTCCGCACTCCGTGTGAGGTGGAGATCGAGTCGCTGGACAACTCCTTGGACCGTCAAGCTGGTCGTGCGTGGGTCATGCCCTCGCAGTGCAACGGTCCGACATGGTGCACTGCTGTGGCCAGTCTCACTGTGCGGCGCTCACTACGCCTGCGCCGAGTCGTCCACCGCCCGCGAGCCCACCACGTCGTACCAATCGGCTTCAGCGACGTGCAGCCCCGGCGTTCGCCCCCTCGCCTCACGCTGAGCGCCACACCCCGCTCTCGGTGCGCTCAGCCGTCCCGACCGAGACGCTCCCGCGCCTGCACCACCTGCTTCGCCACCGCCTCCGGTCCCGTCCCGCCGTCCACGTTGCGCATCGCGAGCGACGCCTCCGGCGCCAGCGCCTCCATCACATCCGCGCCGAACAACGCATGCGCCGCCCGCACCTGGGCAATCGGCAACTCGTTCAGCTCCACGCCACCCTGCTCGGCTTCGCGCACCAGCCGCCCCACCGCGCCGTGGGCCTCGCGGAACGTCGCACCCTTGCGCACCAGATAGTCGGCCAGGTCCGTCGCCATCATCGCGCCCGTCACCGCCGCGCGCATGCGTGCCCGGTCGAACCGCAGCTCCGCCACCGCGCCCGCCATGGCCGGCAACACGAGCCCCAGCGTGTCCACCGCATCGAACAGCGACCGCTTGTCGTCCTGCAGGTCCTTGCTGTACCCACTCGGCAGTCCCTTGATCGTCGCCAGCAGCGACACGAGATCGCCCAGTACCCGCGCCCCCGAACCGCGCGCCAGCTCGAACACGTCGGGATTGCGCTTCTGCGGCATCATGCTCGAGCCGGTACTGAAGCGATCGCCGAACTTCACGAAGCCGAACTCGCTCGATCCATACACGATGAGATCTTCGGCAATGCGCGAGCAGTGGGCCGCCGTGAGCGCGCACGCGAAGAGTGTCTCGGCCACGAAATCGCGATCGCCCGTGGCGTCGATGCTGTTGGGCGAGATCGCGTCGAAGCCGAGCGTTTCGCGGAGCAGCTCGCGCGACACCGGAAACGCGCTGCCGGCGATCGCGCCGCTGCCGAGCGGGAGCACGGCCGCGCCCTTCGCCGCGGCGGCGAGGCGTGCCCGGTCGCGCTCGAGCGGCCAGAAGTGCGAGAGCAGCCAGTGCGTGCCGCTCACCGGCTGGGCGCGCTGCAGGTGCGTGTACGCGGGCAGCATTGCGTCGGTGAGCGTTTCGGCCTGCGTGAGCAGCGCCTGCTGCAGTTCGCGCACCTGGGTGTCGAGCGTGGCGCAGGCCGCCATGGTCCAGAGGCGCGTGGCGGTGGCCACCTGATCGTTGCGCGAGCGACCGGTGTGCAGCCGCGACGCCGGCGTCCCCGCCTCCTCGTGCAGGAGGCGGTCGATCATGGTGTGAATGTCTTCGTCGGTCGCGATGGGCTGTTCGCCCGCCCCGATCCGATCGGCCACGCGATCGAGCCCGTCGTGAATCGCGCGCTGTTCCTCGGCCGACAGCACGCCCGCGTGGTGCAGGGCGAGTGCCCACGCCTGCGAACCGCGCACGTCATGCGGCCAGAGACGGAAGTCGGTGGTGATGGAGCGGTTCACCGCTTCGAGCAGCGGGTGCGGACCGGCCGCGAAACGACCGCCCCAGAGCTTGTGCGACCCGTCGCCTTCGGCGGCGGTGGACGTGGATGCGTCGGTGGACGCCATGCGAACTCCGGATGGGGAAAGGACGAAGCGAACGCAGTCGCGGCGCGGGGAGCCGGCGCGCGACATTCGCCGCGAAAGCTGATGGGTCAGGCGTGTCCGCGGCAGAGCGGACGCAGCCGCTTCACGACGCGCGCGAGCGCCTCGGGCGAGCGGCAGATGATGAGCACCGTGTCGTCGCCGGCGATGGTGCCGAGAATGTCGGCCCATCCGACGGCATCGAGTGCGGCGGCCACGGGCTGCGCGCCCGACGGCACCGTGCGCGCCACGACGAGCACCTGCACGGCCTCGACGCCCACGAGGAGCTGCGGGAGCAGCCGTTCGAGCGTGGGGGTGGCGTCTTCGCCGCCACCATCCGGGAATGCGTAGCGCGGCCGGCCCATGGCGTCGGGGATGCGGGCGAGTCGCAGTTCGCGCAGATCGCGCGACAGTGTGGACTGCGTGACGTCCCACCCCTGCTCGAGCAGGCGGCGACGCAGGTCGTCCTGGCTGGCGATGGATGTCGTGGCCACGAGCTCGCGAATCGCGGCGTGGCGGTCGGCCTTGTCACTCACAGGTCACGATGGGCACGGGAAACAGGGCGCGGCAATTGACAGCGCCCGATTGCAAGAATATGCATTCATCATGCATAGAATTCCAGTCGGCGTGCTCGGCGCCAGTGGCTACGCGGGGCAGGAGCTCTGCGCGCTGCTGAGCGCCCATCCGCAGTTCGACCTTGCGTTTGCCACCGCCAACTCGCGGCAGGGGCAAGTGCTGCGCGTGCGCGCCGGCCTCGCCGGAGTGCGCGAGGTGCCGCTCATCGCCAACGAAACGGCGCCGCTGGGCGACGTGGCGCTGGTGTTCAGCGCGCTCCCGCACGGGGCCAGCGTGGATTCGGTGGGGCTGGCGCTCAGCGCCGGCGCGCGCGTCGTGGACCTCTCGAGTGATCTGCGCCCGGGGCACGGCGGCAGCACGCACCCCATCCCGGCGAATGTGCCGAACAGCGTGCCGTACGGATTGCCCGAGCTCTTTCGCGACGGCATCGCCGAGGCGCCGGTGGTGGCCAATCCCGGATGCTATCCCACGAGCATTCTCGTGGCGCTCGCGCCGTTCGTTCGTGCGGGGCTGGTCGCACCCGATGCCCTCGTGTCCGTCGCCGCGGCCAGCGGGGTGAGCGGCGCCGGGGCGTCGCCCAAGCTCGAGCTGCTCTTTGCCGAAGTCACCGAAAACTTCCGCGCCTACGGCGTGGGGAACGCGCATCGTCATCTCCCCGAAATGCGCGACAGCCTCGCGCGCCTTGGTGGCACCTGCGATCTGCTCTTCACGCCGCACCTGCTGCCGGTCGATCGTGGCATTCTGAGCACCATCACCGTGCCGCTCGCCGCGCCACTCGCCGACCCGCTCGGCGTGCTGCGGGACGCGTACGCGCACGAGCCGTTTGTGGAGATCACCGATGCGCTGCCGGCGTTGCAGGATGTCGTACACCGCAATGTCGTGCGCATCACGGCCGTGCCGGTGCAGCATGTGCGCACACCCACGCTGCAGCTGTTCTCGGCGATCGACAATCTGGTGAAGGGCGCCGCCGGTCAGGCCGTGCAGAACGCCAATCTCATGTTCGGGCTGCCAGAAACGGCGGGGCTGCCGCAGTGAACGCCATGGTGCCGGGGGATCACACGGGGCCGATCGTGGTGAAGCTCGGTGGTCGCACGCAACGCGATCCGGCGCTGCCGTCCACGATCGCCTCGCTTCGCGCGGCCTGGCACGGCCGCGTGACCATCGTGCACGGCGGTGGCGACCAGATCTCGGAAATGCAGCAGCAACGTGGCGAGACCCCGAAGTTCGTTGGCGGTCGGCGCGTCACCACCGAAGGCGCGCTCGACGTGGTGCGCATGTCGCTGAGTGGCCTCGCCAACAAGCAGCTCGTGGCCGCGTTCGTGGCGGCTGGTGTGCGCGCGGTGGGCGTGAGCGGTGAAGATGACGGCCTGCTGCGCGCCACGCCGATCGATCTCGAGACGTTCGGCTTCGCCGGCACCCCCGTACACGTGGACGCCACGCTGCTCCGCGTGCTCATGGCCCATGACTTTCTCCCCGTGGTGTCGCCCGTGGGTGCCCACGAGGACATCACGCGTGTGCAGCCCATGAACATCAACGGTGACGACGCGGCGGCGGCCATCGCCATCGCGCTCGGTGCCGACGAGCTTTTCTTCATGGCCGACGTACCGGCCGTGCTCGATGGTCAGCGCGCCCCGATCGGAACCATCACGCCCGACGAGGCGACGGCGCTCATTGCCGATGGCACCGCCGCCGGCGGCATGGCCGCCAAGCTCGAAGCGGGGCTGCTCGCGGTCGCACACGGCGTGGCTCGTGTACGCATCGGTGATCTCGCGGCGCTCGTGCGCGCCGACGCCGGCACGACGCTTGTGCCGCACCGCTGAGCGGTCGACCCTCCGTACCACATCGTTCGTCTCGTTTCCCCTTGCCGCGTCCTGCCGTGTCTACCGTTACGCTGCCTGAAGTGCCCGTCGCCGATTCGTCCGCGCCGACCACCACGCCCGAGGGGATTCTCGGGACCTACAAGCGCGCGGCACCGCTGTTCGTGCGCGGCGAAGGCGTGCGCCTGTTCGACGAGCACGGCAGAGCGTACCTCGACTTCGTGGCTGGCATTGCGGTCACGTCGCTCGGCCACGGCGACGCCGGCGTCACGCGCGTGATCCAGGACGCGCTCGCCACCGGGCTGATCCATACATCGAACCTCTACCGCACCGCCCCCGGTGAACGGCTCGCGGAGTGGCTCGTGG
>ERZ1066121.1628-NODE-1628-length-15783-cov-10.486457_pt1 | contig 15783 bp, 14 predicted proteins | sample MGYA00382768_ERZ1066121 | MGnify/ENA primary metagenome ERZ1066121 (study PRJEB33369, sample SAMEA5778351) | biofilm metagenome | biome: Industrial cooling water; feature: Water cooling tower basin; material: Biofilm | place: United Arab Emirates | collected... | reverse complement strand
CCGCGCACGAGGTAGCGCTGGAGCCAGGCGAAGACGACCGCCACGGGCAGCGTGGCGGAGAGGGTCGCCGCCATGACGTGGTGCCATTCGACCGTGTAGCGGCCCGCCACGAGCGAGAAGACCTGGATGGGCAGCGTGTAGCTCTCCTCCGAGCGCAGGAGCGTCAGGGCGATGACGAACTCGTTCCAGGCGGCCACGAAGGAGAAGAGGGCGGCGGCGGCGATGCCGGGGAGCGCCTGGGGCAGGAAGACGGTGCGCAGCGCGGTCCAGCCGCTCGCGCCCTCGAGCCAGGCGGCCTCCTCGATCTCGCGGGGGATGGCGGCGAAGGAGGCCTGGAGCATCCAGGTGGTGAAGGCCACCGAGAAGGCCGCGTAGGCCACGACGACGCCCCAGGGGGAGTCCACCCAGCCCAGCGCCACGACGAGGCGGAAGAGGCCGATGACGAGCACGATGGGCGAGAGCATCTGCGTGACGAGGAGGATCTGGCGGATCGCGCTCCGGCCCGGAAACCGGTGGCGGTCGAGCGCGTAGGCGAGCGGGATGGAGACGGCCACCGCGAGGAGCGTGGAGAGGGTGGCGACGACCACCGAGTTCCAGAGCGCGCGCCCGAAGCCCGTGGCCTGCCACATGGTCCCGAAGTTCTCCCAGGCGAGGCGGGACGGGAGCCAGGTGGGGCGGAGCACCTCCGAGGCGGGCTTGAGGGCGGTCACCAGCATGACCGCGAAGGGGAAGAGCGTGAGGACCACGAGGGGCGACAGGAGCGCCCAGGACCAGATCGTGCGGCGCATCTTGCGCGTCATGCATCCCTCCGCTGCTGGCGCTCGACCAGCCAGACGTAGAGGACCGTGAAGAGGAGGAGGAGCGCGAACATGACGAGGCTGAGGGCCGCCGCGTCCCCCAGGCGGCCGAAGCGGAAGCCGAGCTTGTAGAGGTAGGTGACGAGGATGTCCGTGGAGGAGGCGGGGCCGCCCCCCGTGGTCGCCCAGATGATGGGGAAGGAGTTGAACACGTAGATCGTGTTGAGGATCACCGCGATGTTCACGAAGGGCGCCATGAGCGGCAGCGTCACGGTGCGGAACGCGGCCCAGGGGCTCGCGCCCTCGAGCGCGGCCGCCTCGTGGAGGTCCTCGGGGATGGAGGCGAGGCCGCCCAGGAACACCGTGACCGTGAAGGGGATGGACACCAGGACCCCGATCAGGAGCTGCATGGGGAACGCCGTGGAGGCCTGGGCGAGCCACTGCACGTTGCCGTCCAGGACCCCGAGGCCGCGCAGGGCGGAGTTGAGCATCCCCGACTCCCCCTGGAGCGCCCAGCGCCAGACGATGGCGGTCATGGTGAGCGAGACCGCCCAGGGCAGCATGACGATGACGCGCGCGATCCCGCGCCCGTGGAAGTCGCGGTCGAGGATGAGCGCCACGGGGAAGGACACGAGGATGGTGCCCAGGACGATGCCCACGGTCCAGACCAGCGTGCGCCCGAGCGCCGCGTGGAAGTCGGGGTCGGCGAGAACGGCGAGGAGGTTGTCGGCCCCCGAGAAGCCCCTCACCTGGCCGAAGCGGTTGACGTCGCCCGTGCCGATGACCAGGAGCTGCCAGAGGGGCCAGAGCACGATGACCAGCGCCAGGGCGAGCCCCGGCGCCGCCAGCAGGTAGGGCAGGAGGCGCCGGCGCGTCATGGCCTCGCCGGCGCCCCTCTCACTGGTTGGACTGGAGGATGCCGTCTATCTCGGCGGCCGCCGCCGTGAGCGCCGCCTCGGGCGTCTCCTCGCCGAGGTAGACCCGCTGGAGGGCGTCCGAGGTGATCTGGGCGATCTCCTCCCAGCCGGGGATGGTGGGGGCGAAGCGGGCGTTGGCCATCAGCCCGGTGAAGACCTGGAGCGTGGGGTCGTCGGCGAACTCCGGCAGCGCCGCCTCGGCGGTGGTCACGGGCAGGAAGCCCTCGCCGGAGGTGAAGCGCGCCCGCGCCTCGGGCTGGAAGGCGAAGTCGAGGAAGGCGCCGGCCAGCTCCTTGTTCTGGGAGTTCTCGAAGACGACGATGGAGTCGGTCACGCCGTAGGTGAAGTTGGCCCCCGTGGGGCCGGCGGGGACGGGGTGGACCGAGTAGTCGAGGTCGGGCACCTCGGCGGCGATCTGGTTGGCCAGGAAGGGCGCGGTGATGACCATGGACACGCCGCCCTGCTTGAACAGGTTCTGCACGTCCTCGCGGCTCATGGCCGTGGCGCCCTCCTGGGTCAGCCCCGCGTCTATCATCTCCTTGTAGAGCGTCGCCGCCTCGATGGCGGCGGGGCTGTCGAGCCCGCTCGTGCCGTCCGCCTCGATGATGTCGCCGCCGAAGGACCAGAGCGCGTAGTAGAAGTAGACGTCCGTCTCGATCTCGTTGCCCTGGAGCCCGAAGCCGGCGGCGTCCGTCCCGTCCACCACGGCCTGGGCGGCCGTGCGCACCTCGTCCCAGGTGGCCGGGGCGGCGGCGCCCGCCTGGGAGAGCAGCGCGTCGTTGACGTAGAGGGCGCGCGCGGAGGCGGCCACGGGCAGGCCGTAGAGCGTGCCCTCCAGCGTGCCGGGCTCCAGGAGCGCGGGGACGAAGCGGTCGAGCACCTCCTGGGAGACCACGTCCGAGGCGGGCGCCGCCAGGCCCTCGTTGACGAAGTCGATCAGCCAGCGCGTGCCGATGATGGCCATGTCGGCGTTGACGCCGGCCGAGATGTCGGTGGTCAGCTTCTGGAGCAGCACGTCCCAGGGGACGACCTCGATCTGGATGTCGGTGCCGGGGTTGGCGGCCTCGAACTGGGTGGCGAGGTCCTCGAAGTAGGGGCCGGTGGCCGAGGAGTACTCGGCGACGGTGAAGCGGAGCGTCCCCTCGACCTGCGCGAGCGCCGGCGCGGCGGCGAGGAGGGCGAGGAGGGACAGGCTGAGGGTCTTCATGCGGGGCTCCCTGGGTGGGCGGGCCTGGCCGGACGGGCGGCCGCGCTCTCGGGGCGACTTTGGGGGCCGCCTCCGGGCGCTGTCAACACGTTGCAATCGGGCGCCCCCGGGGGCAGGCTGGGCCCATGGGGGGCCTGTCCGGCAAGCGGGTGGTGGTGACCGGCGCGGCCGGGCACATCGGGCGCGCGCTCCTCGCGGCCTTCGCCGCCGAGGGGGCCCGGGTCGCGGCCTGCGACCTCGACTTCGCCCCGGGCTTCGCGGGCGAGGCGCACCGCTTCGACCTCTGCGACCGCGCGGCCACCCTGGCGGGCGCGGAGGCGATCCTGGGAGGCGGCGTGCCGGACGTGGTGGTGTCCAACGCGGGCTGGACGCGCGCCGACGCCCTGGGGGCGGTGACGCCCGAGGCCGTGGTGGCCGAGATGGACGCCAACTTCACGGGCGCCGCGCTGCTCACCGAGCGGCTCCTGCGCGCCATGCGGCCCCTGGCCGCCTCGCGCGGGGGGGCCTCCTTCGTCTTCGTGCTGTCGGCCAACGCCCACGCGCACCTGGGCAACCCGCCCTACTCGGCGGCCAAGGCCGCCCTCGGCGCCTGGGCGCGGGCCATCGCCGTGGAGGAGGGGGTCCACGGCATCCGCGCCAACACCGTGTCCCCCGCCTCCGTGCGCACCGGCGCCTGGAGCTACCGCGTGGCGCGCGACCCCGGCGTGCTCGACCGCGTGTCCGCGCTCTACCCGCTCGGGCGCCTCGTGACGCCCGAGGAGGTGGCCGAGGCCGTCCTCTTCCTCGCCTCGCCCCGCGCCTCGGGCATCACGGGGGCGGACCTGCGCGTGGACGGCGGGCTGCTCGCCGGCTCGCTGCCCTTCCTCCAGGCCATCGGAGCCCACACATGAGCGTCGCCCTGCGGTCCCTCGGCAAGCGCTTCGGCGGGCTCGACGTGCTGCGGGAGGTCGGCATCGAGGTGGGCGACGGCGAGTTCGTGGCCCTCGTCGGCCCCTCGGGCTGCGGCAAGAGCACGCTGCTGCGCGTGGTCGCGGGGCTGGAGGACGCCACGAGCGGCGACGTGCTCATCGACGGGCGGCGCGTCAACGACGTGCCCCCCCAGGGGCGCGACGTGGCCATGGTGTTCCAGAGCTACGCGCTCTTCCCGCACCTGAGCGCGGGCGACAACATCGGCTACGGGCCGCGCGTGCGCGGCGAGCCCGCGGCCGAGGCCGCCTCGGCCGTGGCGCGCGCCGCCGGGATCCTGGGGCTCGGGGCGCTGCTCGCCCGCAGGCCCGGCCAGCTCTCGGGCGGGCAGCGCCAGCGCGTGGCCATGGGGCGCGCCATCGTGCGGGGGCCGAGGGCGTTCCTCTTCGACGAGCCCCTGTCCAACCTCGACGCGCAGCTGCGCGTGCACATGCGCGCGGAGGTGCGCGCGCTGCACGCCCGCATGGGGCGCTCCACGCTCTACGTGACGCACGACCAGACCGAGGCCATGACCATGGCCGACCGCGTCGTGGTCCTGCGCGGCGGCGTGGTGGAGCAGGCGGGGCGGCCGCTGGACCTCTACGACCGGCCTGCCAACGCCTTCGTGGCGGGCTTCATCGGCTCGCCCTCCATGGTCATGCTGCCCGCCGAGGGGCGGGGGGGGCGCCTGCTGCTCGGGGACGGAACGGACGCCGGCGCGGCGCCGGTCGCCGGCCCCGTCACGCTGGGCATCCGGCCCGAGGCCTTCGTCGTGGACCCGGCAGGCCCCTTCGCCTTGCGCGTGGAGGTGGTGGAGGCCACGGGCGCCGAGACGCACCTCGTGGGCACCGTCGCGGGCAGCCCCGCGCGGGCGCTGCTGCGCGGGCGCCCCGGCGCGCGGGCGGGCGAGGAGGTGCGCCTGGGCGCCCCCGACCGCCACCTCTTCGACGCGGCCACCGGCGCGCGGCTGTGAGGGTCGAGAGCCTCGACACCCCCTGCGCCGTCGTGGACCTCGACGTGCTGGAGAGGAACCTCCGCCGCGCCCAGGCCCATGCCGACGCCTCCGGCCTGCGCCTGCGCCCGCACGTCAAGACGCACAAGCTGCCCGAGATCGCGCGGATGCAGGTGGGCTTGGGCGCCGCCGGCATCACCTGCCAGAAGCTGGGCGAGGCCGAGGCCATGGCGGAGGGGGGCCTGGGCGACATCCTCTTGACCTACAACATACTGGGCGAGGCCAAGCTCGGGCGCCTGCGGCGCCTGCGCGGGCGGGCGGCGGTCGCGGTGGTGGCGGACGGCCCGGAGGTCGTCGCGGGCTACGCGGCGGCCTTCGGCCCGGCCGACCCCCTCCGGGTGCTCGTCGAGTGCGACACGGGCGCGGGGCGCTGCGGCGTGCAGTCCCCCGCCGAGGCGCTGGGCCTCGCGCGGACGATCGCCGCCGCGCCGGGGCTGCGCTTCGGGGGCCTGATGACCTACCCGCCCCGCGCCCGGCGCGCCGCCGCCGAGGCCTGGCTGGCCGAGGCCGCGCGCCTCCTGTCGGAGGCCGGGCTGCCGCCTGCCACGGTCAGCTCGGGCGGCACCCCCGACCTCTGGGGCGGCGGCGCGGGCGTCGTCACGGAGTACCGCCCCGGCACCTACGCCTACATGGACCGGATGCAGGTGGCCTGGGACGCGGCGACGCTGGCCGACTGCGCCCTCACCGTCCACGCCACGGTCGTCAGCCGCCCGACGCCGACCCGCGCGGTGCTCGACGCGGGCTCCAAGGCGCTGGCGGCCGACCTCGCCCCCCTCCCGGGCCACGGGACCATCCTGGAGCACCCCGAGGCCGTCGTCGCCTCGCTCTCCGAGGAGCACGCGGTGGTGGACCTCGCCGCCTGCCCCAGCCGCCGCCCCCGGGTCGGCGACCGCGTCCGCGTCGTGCCCAACCATGCCTGCGTGGTCACCAACCTCTTCGACACGGTCCACCTCGCCCGGGGAGGCGAGGCCAGGCCGGCGGCGGTCACGTCGCGTGGGCGAATGGGCTGACGGGGCGCCTACCCCGCCAGCCGCCGCAGGAGGTCGTCGAGCTGGTCGAGGCCGTTGTAGCTCAGCGTGAGGCGCCCGCGCCCCGTGCCGGGCTCGTGGGTGATGGTCACGCGCATCTTGAGGAGCGCCGAGAGGTCGGACTCGATGGCGGCGGTGTCGGCGTCCTTGGGGAGCCCCTTGCGGCGGGGCGCGTCCGGCTTGCGGGCCAGCTGCTCGGCCTGGCGGGCCGAGAGGCGGTTGACGGCGATGCGGCTGGCGAGCTTGGCCGCGTCGGGGTGGCCCACGAGCGGGCGGGCGTGGCCGGCCGTCAGGCGGCCGTCCACCACCATCTCCTGGACGTCCACCGGCAGGTTGAGGAGCCGCAAGGCGTTGGCCACGTGCGAGCGGCTCTTGCCCAAGGCCTGGGCCACGGCCTCCTGGGTGTGGCCGAAGCGCTCCATGAGCTGGCGGTAGGCGGCGCCCTCGTCTATGGCGTTGAGGTCGGCGCGCTGGACGTTCTCGATGATGGCGACCTCGAGCACCTCGGCGTCGCTGTAGTTGCGCACGATGGCCGGCACGTCGAGGAGCCCCGCCTCCTGGGAGGCGCGCCAGCGCCTTTCGCCCGCGACGATCTGCCAGGCGCCGGGCTCCTGGGGGTCGGGGCGCACGATGAGGGGCTGGATGACGCCCTTCTCGCGGATGGAGGCGGCCAGCTCCGCCAGCGCCTCGGGCGCGAAGGTCCGGCGCGGCTGGTCGGGGTTGGGCCGCAGGCTGTCTATGGGCAGGAGGCGGTCGGGGCTGGGGGGGGCCTCCTCGGTGCCGAGGTCGGCAAGGAGCGCCGAGAGGCCGCGGCCGAGGCCCCGTTTCGCGTCGGCCATGGTCAGGGCTCCTGTCGGGCGTCGGGGGGTTCGCGGGCGAGCAGCTCGGCGGCGAGCGCCTGGTAGGCGGCGGCGCCGGCCGAGAGGGGGTCGTGGTCGAGGACGGAGCGGCCGTGCGAGGGCGCCTCGGAGAGCCGCACCGAGCGGGGGATGACCGTCTGGAAGACGAGGTCGCCCAAGGTGGCGCGGGCGTCGCGCTCGACCTCCTGCGCCAGCGTCGTGCGACGGTCCACCATGGTGAGGGCCACGCCCTCGATGCGCAGCGCGGGGTTCAGCGCCTTGCGCACCTCGCGCACCGTGAGGAGGAGCTGGGACAGGCCCTCGAGGGCGAAGAACTCGCTCTGGAGCGGCACCAGGAGGGCGTGGGCGGCCACCAGGGCGTTGAGGGTGAGGGTGTTGAGGGAGGGGGGACAGTCGATCAGGACGTAGTCGGCGGCCAGGGCCGCCATGGCGGGCTGACGCAGGGCCGCTCGCAGGGTGCCCGCGCGGTTGGGGCGGCCGGCGAGGAGCGCGTCGGCGCCGGCGAGGTCCGGCGTCGAGGGCACGAGGCGCAGGTGGGCGGTGGCGGTGTCCTGGGCGGCCTCGGCGGGCGTGGCCTCGCCCAGGAGGAGGTCGAGCGAGGTGCGCGCGCGGGCCTCGGGCGGCACGCCCAGGCCGGTGGAGGCGTTGCCCTGGGGGTCGAGGTCTATGAGCAGGACGCGCCGGTCGCGCCGCGCCAGCGCGGCGCCGAGGTTGATGGCGGTGGTGGTCTTGCCCACGCCGCCCTTCTGGTTGGCCACCGCGAGGATCCTCATGGGCGCCTCGCCAGGCGCGTCAGGAGGAGGACGCGGGCGTCCGCGTCGGTGGCGGAGGGGCGGGCGTCGAGGTCGAAGCCCCAGGTGCGGCGCGCCTCCTCCACCTCGGCCTCCCAGGCGCGGCCCTTGGGCAGGATGGCGGTGCCGCCTTCGCGCAGGTGGCGGGCGACGAGGGGCAGGAGGCGCGGCAGGGGAGCCAGCGCCCGGGCCGAGACCACGTCGGCGCCGAGCGGGGGGAGGGCCTCGGCGCGGGCCTCCAGGATCGTGACCGTCAGGCCCATGTCCTGGGCGGCCGCGCGCAGGAAGGCGCACTTGCGGGCGTCGCTCTCGACCAACGCGACGGCGGCCTCCGGTCCTGCGAGCGCGGCGACGACGAGGCCGGGGAAGCCGCCGCCGGAGCCCAGGTCGGCCCAGGTCCGGGCGCCGGCCGGGCGCAGCCCCCAGAGCTGGGCGCTGTCGGCGACGTGGCGCGCCTCCAGCTCGGCGAGCGTGCCGGGGGCCACGAGGTTCACCGTCCCGTTCCAGCGCCGCACGAGGGCGGAGAGGCGGCCGAGGGCCCGATCGGGGGCCCGATCGGGGCCCTGGTCGGGGGCGGGGGCCTCGGCCAGCATCACGCGGCCCTCTTGAGGCGGGCCCGCAGCAGGAGCAGCGCGGAGGGGGTCATGCCGTCCACGAGGGCGGCGTGGCGCAGCGTGGCGGGGCGCAGGCGCGCGAGCTTGCCCTTCAGCTCGGAAGACAGGCCGGGGATGGCGGCGTAGTCGAGGTCGGGGGGGAGGGTGGCGTCGCCTTCGCGCAGGGCGGCGGCCTCGCGCGCCTGGCGGGACTCGTAGGCGGCGTAGAGGCCTTCGCGCGAGAGCTGGGCGACCGTGGCGTCGTCGGCCGGGGGCAGCGTGGGGTCGAGGGCTGCGAGGGCCTCCCAGGTGGCGTCGGGCAGGGCGAGCGCGGCGAGGCCGTCGCGCGTCTCGCCGTCGGGGGCCACGCGCACGCCTTGGGCGGCCAGCGACCGGGCGGTGAAGCGCCGGGACCGCAGCGCGTCCCGGGCCGCGTCGAGGCGCTCGACCTTGACCGAGAAGGCGGCCCAGCGGGGCTCGTCCACCAACCCCCAGGCGCGGGCCTGCGGCGTCAGGCGCTGGTCGGCGTTGTCGGCGCGCAAGGACAGGCGGAACTCGGCGCGGGAGGTGAACATCCGGTAGGGCTCGGCCACGCCCCTCCCCACCAGGTCGTCCAGGAGGACGCCGAGGTAGGAGGTGGCGCGGTCGAACGTCGCGGGCGCCTCGCCTTGGGCCGCGCGCGCGGCGTTGAGGCCGGCGGCCAGGCCCTGGGCGGCGGCCTCCTCGTAGCCCGTGGTGCCGTTGATCTGGCCGGCCAGGAAGAGACCGGGGAGGGCCTTGAGCTCCAGGGAGGGCGAGAGGGCCCGGGGGTCCACGTGGTCGTACTCGATGGCGTAGCCCGCTTGGGTGATGACCGCATCCTCCAGCCCCGCGATGGAGCGGACGTAGTCCTGCTGCACGGAGGCCGGCAGGGACGTGGAGATGCCGTTGGGATAGACGGTGGGGTCGTCCAGGCCCTCGGGCTCCAGGAAGACCTGGTGGGAGTCCTTGTCGGCGAAGCGGACCACCTTGTCCTCGATGGAGGGGCAGTAGCGGGGGCCCGCTCCTTGGATGTGGCCGCCGTACATGGCGGAGCGGGCGAGGTTGTCGCGGATGATGTCGTGGGTGCGGGGGTTGGTGTGGGTGATGCCGCAGGCGACCTGCCGCGCGGTGGGGCCGGCGGAGAGGAAGGACAGCATGACCGGGTCGGCGTCGGGGGCTTGGGCCTCGAGGCGGTCCCACTGAATCGTGCGGCCGTCGAGGCGCGGGGGCGTGCCGGTCTTGAGGCGGCCCATGGGGAGGCCGAGGTCGCGCAGGCGATGGGCCAAGGCCACCGAGGGCGCCTCGCCCACCCGCCCGCCGGGGCGGGAGACGTCGCCCACGTGGATGACGCCGCCCAGGAAGGTGCCGGTGGTGAGGACCACGGCGCGGGCGCGCAGCTCGGCGCCGTCGGCGAGGCGCAGGCCCTGGACGCGGCCGTCTTGCACGATGAGGTCGGCGGCCTCGCCTTCGATCAGGGCGAGGCGCTCGTGGGCGAGGAGGCGGCGCACCGCTGCCTTGTAGAGCCTCCTGTCGGCCTGGGTGCGGGGGCCCTGGACCGCGGGGCCCTTGGAGCGGTTGAGGAGGCGGAACTGGATGCCGGCGGCGTCGGCCGCCAGCCCCATGAGGCCGCCCATGGCGTCCACCTCGCGCACCAGGTGGCCCTTGCCGAGCCCGCCGATGGCGGGGTTGCACGACATGGCGCCGACCGCGTCGAGGCGCAGCGTGAGCAGGGCCGTGCGGGCGCCGGCCCGCGCGGCGGCGTGGGCGGCCTCGCAGCCGGCGTGGCCGCCGCCGACCACGAGGACGTCCCAGGATTGTTTCACGTGAAACATCTCACTTGCCGATGCAGAAGCTGGAGAAGATGGCGCCGAGGATATCCTCCGTCCCGACCCGCCCCACAAGGGCGTCGAGCGCGAGCAGCGCCCGGCGCAAGGAGGCGGCGGCGATCTCGGGGGGGGCGGCGGCGTCCAGGAGGGCCACGGCCTCCTCCAGGGCCTCCGCGCCCTCCTGCATGGCGCTCGCGTGGCGCTCGCGCAGGCCGACGCCGAGGGCGGCGGTGCGCAGCGAGAGGCGGCGGGCGATCTCGGCCGCCAGCGCGTCCACGCCGGCGCCGGTGAGGCCCGAGACGCCGCCGCCCCCGTCCGCCTTGGCGCGCAGGACGATGTCGTCGGGGCCCGCCTCGGGGAGGGGCTCGCCGGGGGGGACCAGGAGGACGCGCAGGTCGGCGCGCGCGGCCCTCTCCTGGCCGCGGGCGACGCCCAGGGCCTCCACGCCGGAGGCGTCGCGCAGGCCGGCGGTGTCGAGCAGCGTCACGGGCAGGCCGCCCAGGTCCAGGCGCACCTCGATCACGTCGCGCGTCGTGCCGGGCTCGGGCGAGACGAGGGCGGCGTCGCGGCCCGCCAGGCGGTTGAGCAGCGTGCTCTTGCCGGCGTTGGGGGGGCCGACGAGGGCCACCTCGAAGCCTTCGCGCAGGCGCTCGGCGACGCGGGCGCCCCTGGCCTCCGCGCGCAGCTCGGCGGCCAGGGCGGCGGCCTGGGCGCGGGCCTCGGGGAGGAGGTCGCCGAGGTCCTCCTCGGCGAAGTCCAGGCCCGCCTCCACGAGGGCCACCGCGCGCAGGAGGCGGGCGCGCCATTCCTCCGCCTTGGCGCCCAGGGCGCCGGAGAAGACGCGCAGGGCCTGCCTGCGCTGCCCTTCCGTCTCGGCGTCGAGGAGGGCGGCGAGGCCCTCCACGCGGGCGAGGTCGAGGCGGCCGTTCATCAGCGCGCGGCGGGTGAACTCGCCGGGCTCGGCCAGCGCCACGCCCAGGGCGAGGAGCGCGCGGGAGACGGCGGCGACGGCGGCGGGCGAGCCGTGCAGGTGCAGCTCGGCCACGTGCTCGCCGGTGAAGCTGTTCGGGGCCTCCCAGGTGAGCACGAGGGCCTGATCGAGCGGCTCGCCCGCGTGGCGCAGCGTGCGCAGCGTGCGGGCGACGGGGGGGAGGGGGCCGGCGAGGGCCTCGGCCGCCGCGTGGGCGCGCGGGCCCGAGAGGCGCATGACGGAGACCCCGGCGCGGCCGGGGGCCGTGGCGGGGGCGAAGACCGTGGGTGATTCGGGCAGGGCTTGGGTCATGGGAGCGATCATGCGCGGGGACTGGTGAACGGGGCCCTACCCCACCGCGCGGTGGGGTAGGCGTTCGTTAACCGTCCGACGCAACGGGGGGCGGGTCGGACGACGACAGGGCCGTCAGGGGGGCTCGCGCCCCGCCGTCCTCGTTCGGGCCAGGACCGGCGAGGGGGCATGGAGGGGCGCAACCCCGCCCTGCGGACCCCGCGCGGCCCGGCGAGGGCGGGCGAGGAGCGGCCGGCCCGCGCCCGCTCCGCGAGGCGCCACCGCCCCTCCCGGACGGTCACCGGACCCCGCTGGGCCGGTCCCCGCGCGCCCTCGCGGTGGGGCGTCCGGGGGTCGGTCGTGACGGCGCGGCCTGCCCGCCCCCTGGGAGGCCCCGTGGCGGGCCGGAGCCCGCCCTCCGGCGCCCGTCCCGTCAGGCGTTCATCGACTCGAAGAAGTCGCCGTTGGTCTTGGTCTGCTTGAGCTTGCCCAGGAGGAACTCGATGGCGTCGGTCGTCCCCATGGGGTTGAGGATGCGGCGCAGGACGTAGGTCTTGGCGAGGTCGGCCTTGTCCACCAGCAGGTCCTCCTTGCGGGTGCCGGACTTGAGGATGTCCATGGCGGGGAAGGTGCGCTTGTCGGCGACCTTGCGGTCCAGGACGATCTCGGAGTTGCCGGTGCCCTTGAACTCCTCGAAGATGACCTCGTCCATGCGGCTGCCGGTGTCGATCAGGGCGGTGGCGATGATGGTGAGCGAGCCGCCCTCCTCGATGTTGCGCGCGGCGCCGAAGAAGCGCTTGGGGCGCTGGAGGGCGTTGGCGTCCACGCCGCCGGTCAGCACCTTGCCCGAGGAGGGCACGGTGGCGTTGAAGGCGCGGCCGAGGCGGGTGATCGAGTCGAGCAGGATGACCACGTCGCGCTTGTGCTCGACCAGGCGCTTGGCCTTCTCGATGACCATGTCGGAGACGGCCACGTGGCGCGTGGCGGGCTCGTCGAAGGTGGAGGAGATGACCTCTCCCTTCACGGAGCGCTGCATGTCCGTCACCTCCTCGGGGCGCTCGTCTATGAGGAGGACGATGAGGTAGCATTCGGGGTGGTTGCGGGCGATCGAGGTGGCGATGTTCTGGAGGAGCACCGTCTTGCCGGTGCGGGGCGGGGCCACGATCAGGCAGCGCTGGCCCTTGCCGATGGGGGCCACCAGGTCGATGACGCGCGCGGAGCGGTCCTTGATGGTGGGGTCGTCCTCGATCTCCATCCTGAGGCGCTGGTCGGGGTAGAGGGGCGTGAGGTTCTCGAAGGCGACCTTGTGGCGGGCCTTGTCGGGGTCCTCGAAGTTGATGCGCTCCACGGAGACCAGGGCGAAGTAGCGCTCGGCCTCGCCGGGCTCCTGGATGACGCCCTCCACGGTGTCGCCGGTGCGCAGGGAATGGGCGCGGATCATCTCGGGGGACACGTAGATGTCGTCGGGGCCGGGGAGGTAGTTGGCCTCCGGCGAGCGCAGGAAGCCGAAGCCGTCCTGGAGCACCTCGAGCACGCCGTCGCCGCCGATCACCCAGTCGTCGTCGGCGCGCTCCTTGAGGATGGCGAACATGATGTCGCCCTTGCGCATGGTGGAGGCGTTCTCGATCTCGAGCTCCTCGGCGAGCGCGAGGAGGTCCTTGGGGCTCTGGGCCTTGAGGTCGGCGAGGTTGAGGCGGTCCTGGCTCATGGGGGGTCCTTGCGCGCGGCGGCATCGCCCGGGGGGCGGCGGCGCGGATGGAGAGGGGGGGCGCCGGGTGTCCCGGACGGGCGGCGCCTGCCCGACATAAGGGGGCGGGGGCTTCCGGTCAACGGGCCGTTCAGGCCGGCTTGACGACCACCAGGACGACGATGAGGAGGAGCAGGACCGTGGGGACCTCGTTGGCCAGCCGGTAGGCGCGGCCCGAGACGCGGTTGGTGCCGTCCGCGAGGGCCCGGCGCTGGCGGGCGAGCCAGCCGTGGAAGGCGGTGAGCAGGAGGACCAGGGCGAGCTTGGCCCAGAGCCAGGGGGCCGCCCACCAATCGCCGAGCCAGGCGAGGAGGAGGCCGAGGACCCAGGTGGCGGCCAGGGCGGGGGTCATGATGGCGCGCAGCAGCAGGCGCTCCTGGTGGCGGAAGAGGAGGTCCATGTCGGAGCCGCGCGGGACGCCCGCGCGGGCCAGCCCCTCGACGTGGTAGACGAAGAGGCGCGGCAGGTAGAAGAGCCCGGCCATCCAGGCGGTCATGGCGACCACGTGGAGGGCCTTGAGCCAGGGGTAGGGGTCCATGGCCCTCCCTATGCCGGGGGCGCCGCGCCGGGAAGGGCCGCGCCAGGGGCAGGGGGCGATCCGCCCCACCGGGGAGCCGCCGTCGTGGACGCGGCGGCCGGCGCGCGAGACGGCCGCCCAGGCGTCAGGGCGGCGGCCGCGGGTCCGCGCGACCTCCTCGGCCGTCCTGTCGCGGCAGTGCCCGTGCCTCCCGCGTCCCCGCGCCCGCCCTGGAGGGGATGCCCCCCTCTTCTCTCCAATCAAGACGAGTCTTGAGAGGAGGTTGTGGATGGGGCCTGGGGGCAAGGGCGCGCGGCGGCGGGCGTCCCCGGAGTCGTCCCCAGGCCGGCCCAGCGGAAGGCCCAGGCCGCGCGGGGGCTTGGGGCCCTGGCCCCCAGGCTGGGGGCGGCGGCTCCCCCCGGGGGCGACTCACCGGCGACTCACCGGCGACTCGGGCGCGACTCGGGGCCGGGGCCGGGGGGATCGGGCCCCCTTCCGCGCGGGCCCCGAGTCGCCCACACTCGGCCCCGCGCCCCTGCACGGACTTGTCCCCATGATCCGCCTCCGGCCCGACGCCCCTCTCGTGCTGGCCTCCGGCTCGGCCACGCGGCTCGCGCTGCTGGAGGCGGCGCGGGTGCCGGTCCTGGCCGTGGCGCCGCGCCTGGACGAGGAGGCGGCGCGCCGGGCGCTGCTGGCCGAGGGGGCCGGCCCCCGCGACCTCGCGGACGCCTTGGCCGACATGAAGGCCGCCAAGGTGGCGGGGCGGCGCGGGGGGCTGGTGCTGGGCTGCGACCAAGTGCTGGAGCTGGAGGGGGAGGCCTTCGCCAAGCCGGCCTCGCCGGAGGAGGCGCTGGGCCAGCTGCGGCGGCTCAGGGGGCGCACGCACCGGCTGTGGTCGGCGGCGGCGCTGCACGGGGAGGGCGCGCCCGTCTGGCGGCACGTGGGGGAGGCGCGGCTGACGATGGGCGAGCCGTCGGAGGGCTGGCTGGAGGGCTACGTCCGGCGCAACTGGGAGGAGGTCCGCCACAGCGTCGGCGCCTACCGGCTGGAGGCGGAGGGGGCGCGGCTGATGGCGCGGGTGGAAGGGGACCACTTCACGGTGCTGGGGCTGCCTCTCCTGCCTCTCCTCCAGTTCCTCCAGGGGCGGGGGTCGCTGCCGTTCTGAGGGCTCGGCGGGGGCCGGCCGGGCGGGCGGGGACGCCCTTGCCAAGCCGGCGCGGCCGGGGGACACCGGGCCCATGCCTCCCCACCGCCTCGCCGGCGTCCTGGGCCGCCCCGTCGGCCACTCGCGCTCGCCGCGCCTGCACCGCCACTGGATGGCGCGGCACGGCATCGCGGGCGACTACGTGGCGCTGGAGGTGGCGCCCGAGGATTTCGCGGAGGTCGTCGCGGCGCTGCCCAAGGCGGGCTTCGTGGGGGTCAACGTCACGGTCCCCCACAAGGAGGCGGCGCTGGCCCTGGCCGACGAGGCGACGGAGCGCGCGCAGGCCGCCGGCGCCGCCAACACCCTGACCTTCCGGGAGGGGCGCGTGGAGGCGGACGTGACGGACGGCTGGGGCTTCCTGCGGGCGCTGCGCGAGGGCGCCCCCGGCTGGGACGCGGAGGGCGGCGGGCCGGCCGTGGTGCTGGGCGCGGGGGGCGCGGCGCGCGCCGTGGCGATGGCGCTGCGCGAGGCCGGCGCGCCCGAGGTGCAGGTGCTCAACCGCACGCGAGGGAGGGCCGAGGCCCTGGCCGAGGGGATCGGCGGGGTGCGGGTGCGCGACTGGGTGGACGCGGGCAACGCCGTGGAGGAGGCCCACGTCCTGGTCAACGCCACCTCGCTGGGCATGGCGGGCCAGCCCCCCCTGCGCGTGCCCCTCGACGGGCTGCACGGGGGCCAGGTGGTGGTGGACCTGGTCTACGCGCCGCTTGAGACGCGGCTCCTGCGGGCCGCGCGCGAGGCGGGGGCCGTGGCGGTGGACGGGCTCGGCATGCTGCTCCACCAGGCCGTGCCGGGCTTCGCGCGCTGGTGGGGCGTCACGCCGGTGGTGGACGAGGAGCTGCGCCGGGCGGTCCTCGCGTGACCTTCGTGCTGGGGCTCACGGGCTCGATCGCCATGGGCAAGAGCACCACGGCCGCCCTGCTGCGCGCGGAGGGCGTGCCCGTGTGGGACGCGGACGCGGCCGTGCACCGGCTCTACGGGCCGGGGGGGGCGGGCGCGGCGGCCGTGGGGCGGCTCGCGCCCGGGGCCGTCACGGCGGAGGGCGTGGACCGCGCCGCCC
>ERZ1066121.1627-NODE-1627-length-15790-cov-5.655736_pt1 | contig 15790 bp, 13 predicted proteins | sample MGYA00382768_ERZ1066121 | MGnify/ENA primary metagenome ERZ1066121 (study PRJEB33369, sample SAMEA5778351) | biofilm metagenome | biome: Industrial cooling water; feature: Water cooling tower basin; material: Biofilm | place: United Arab Emirates | collected... | reverse complement strand
CCTGGTAGACAGCACCCGTCGGCCCGAGGTGCTGGGCAGTCTGGGAGGGTTTAGCGGCCTTTGCGAACTGCCCAGCGGCTATCGCGAACCCGTTCTAGTATCGGGCACCGACGGGGTCGGCACCAAGCTCAAAATTGCCCAGGTGACCCAACGCCACAGCACCGTCGGCATTGACCTGGTGGCCATGTGCGTCAACGACATTCTCACCAGCGGGGCTGAACCGCTGTTTTTTCTCGACTATTTGGCCACGGGCAAGCTGGAACCCGCTGCCCTAGCGGAGGTGGTTGAGGGTATTGTGGCGGGGTGCCAGCAGGCCGGGTGCGCCCTGCTGGGCGGCGAAACCGCTGAAATGCCGGGTTTTTATGGCCCTGGCGAGTACGACCTGGCGGGATTTTGCGTGGGTGTAGTCGAGAAGTCTCAAATTTTGGATGGCAGCCGGGTGCAGCTGGGCGATCGCGTCATTGGCTTGGCCAGCAGCGGCGTACACAGCAATGGCTTTAGCCTGGTGCGCAAGGTTGTCGCCGAGGGGCAGCGCCCAGATGGAGGTACTGGCTACCACTGGGATGAAGTTGTCCCCACCCTCAGCGACCTGAGCCTGGCCGAGGTTTTGCTCACTCCTACCCGCATCTACGTAGACCCAGTGCTCAAAGCCCGTCGAGAGGGGTTAGCCATCCACGCTATGGCCCACATTACTGGGGGTGGCCTACCCGAAAACCTGCCTCGCTGCCTGGGAGCAGATCAGAGCATTCAGCTAGAACCAGGTAGCTGGCCTGTGCCACCCGTGTTTAGCTGGCTGGCCCAGGCAGGTCAGGTACCCGAAAACGCGCTCTACAACACGTTTAATATGGGCATCGGGTTTGCTCTGGTAGTACCTGCCAACCACGTCGATCAGACCTTGACCTGGCTAGCCCAGCGTCAGATAACGGCCCACGCCATTGGTGAAGTGGTTGCTGGTTCAGGCCAGGTGACTGGTCTCCCCGACTAGGCCCATAGAGGGGCGTGACTGTATTTTGGCGTCAGTTCCAGGACCTTTAATCCAAAGCCTTGCTGAAGAACCTCGCCGCTCGGTTGAATAGCCGATACCGTAGAAGGGCAGCGAGATTAGGATTAGGAACTGCCGTTGAAATCTTCAACTTTAAACTGGCCACCAGTGGTGCTGAGTTTTCTCGCCATTGTTGGCTTGGCCCTGGTAACCAGCAGCTTTGTGATCATCAACCCCGGCCAGGCCGGCGTGCTCAGCATTCTCGGTAAGTCCCAGGATGGGGCTTTGCTCGAAGGCATTCACCTGAAGCCGCCCCTGGTCTCTACGGTCGATGTGTACGACGTGACGGTACAAAAGTTTGAGGTACCCGCCCAAAGCTCAACCAAAGACCTGCAAGATTTGTCGGGTCGTTTTGCTATCAACTTTCGCCTTGACCCCACCGAGGTCGTCAATATTCGCCGCACCCAGGGCACGCTCGAAAACCTGGTGTCTAAAATTGTGGCACCCCAAACCCAGGAGTCGTTCAAAATTGCCGCCGCCCGCCGCACCGTAGAAGAGGCCATTACCCAGCGGGCCGAGCTAAAGCAAGACTTTGACGATGCCCTGACGTCGCGCCTCGACAAGTACGGCATTTTAGTCCTTGATACCAGCGTGGTCGATCTGACCTTCTCCACCGAGTTTGCCAAGGCCGTGGAGGACAAGCAAATTGCCGAGCAGCGCGCCCGTCGCGCCGTCTACATTGCCCAGGAGGCCGAGCAAGAGGCCCAGGCCGAGATCAACCGGGCGAAGGGGCGAGCCGAAGCCCAGCGGCTGATTGCCGAAACCCTCAAAGCCAAGGGCGGATCGCTAGTGCTGCAAAAAGAGGCGATCGAAGCCTGGAAAGACGGCGGTGCCCAGGTGCCCCGAGTGCTGGTCGTTGGCCAGGGCAGCAACATTCCCTTTATTTTGGATATGCAGCAGGCCTCAGAGGAGGAGGTGGCGATCGCCCAGCCCAGTTAGCCGATTTACCCAGAGTCATTTGGGTTAGGACATCAACCAAACCTGAAAATGCCCAAACGTTTGAACGCTCGGCTGACAGACAACCTAACCCAATGGGCTACAGCTATACTGCGTTAGCTCAATAGCTCAAGGCATCGGCGGCAGCTAAAAACTACGTGATGGCAGTATTACGGGATGCCTGAGCAATCAACAACGCCGAACGTTGGCAGTAGTCAAGCCACCGCAACAATACGCTCAAACGAGGTGCTTGGGCATCTTTTCAAGTCAGTTCAAAGGATGGGGCTACCAAGCCAAACTAACCGCTTCTGCAGGCGAATAGGTAATCTCTCGTACCATACCCGGTTGACCAAGGGCCTCGGCCTGGCGATCGTTATAGCTGACCATGACAGCACCGGCATTGCCAGCCCGAATCGTGAGAGCCTGATCGGCCGTCCACAGGCGACTATCGCCGGGCTGCAAAATGCCCTCGAACTCGGTTTGGCCGTCGGAGGTGATGCGCAACCAGGACTGAGCCGTCAGGGTCATTTTGACCTGGATGGGAGACTGGGGGTCTGTAGCCTGAGGAATCGGATCGGCGGGAACATCGCCAGCGCTGGGTCTGGCTTCAGACTCAGTCTGTGTACTCCCCTCGAGGGGATTCAGCGGCGGCAGCACCGTCACCTCGGGGGCAGTTTGCCGCAGCAGGTAGGACAGCCCGCTAATCGCGGCTACCAGCAGCATGAAGTAGGCCCCGTAGAGGTGGAGGGGACGCAGCTGGGCCGCTGGGGTCTCTTTCCAGGAGCGGCGCTGAATGCGGGGCGGGGTAAAAAACTGGCTGGCCAGGGTTTCGCCATCGAGCTGCAGGGCGTCGCCATAGCGGCGAATCAGACCCCGAATGTAGACAGGCTCTGGCAACCCGTCTAAGTCACCCTGCTCAATGGCGGCCATGAGGCTGGGGCGAATTAAAGTTGTCTCAGCCAGAGCGTCTAGGGTCAGCCCCTGCTGCTGGCGCGCTGCCCGCAGTAGGGTACCCAGTTCTACAAGCTGCTCACGATAGACGGCATTAGGGTCAACCAACTCTTTTGTCTTCATACAGGGAAAAACTAACTCAAGACGGCGAATGGCTTACGGATGGAGGAGGTAGTTTAGCAAAGGGGGCTGATTGAACCGATGACTCTGCTAATAATGCCTCAATTTCGGCAGATGATAAAGCCCTGTAAGACCCCTCAGCCAGGTTGCCCAACCTGACTGAGCCTACCGCAGTTCGGTGTAAGTCTAGCACCCGGTGGCCCAGGGCCTGGGCCACCCGACGAATTTGGCGGTTGCGCCCCTCCTGGAGTACGACCTGGAGATGGGTACGGTTTCGGCCTTGGGCTAGCACGGTTACCTGGGCGGGGCGAGTGAGCCGATTGTCGAGGTCGATGCCTTGACGCCAGGCCTCGAGGACATCGGGCTGCACTTGACCTTCCAGACAGACCCGGTAGGTTTTGGGAACATCGTGGCGAGGGTGGGTGAGCTGAAAGGTGAAGTCTCCGTCGTTGGTGAGCAGCAGCGCCCCGGTACTATAGGCATCGAGCCGCCCTACGGGATGGATCCCCACGTTGTGCAGTTCGGGCGGTAGCACGGTCAGCACGGTGGGTCGCCCCTGAGGATCGGCACAGGTAGACACCATACCCAGGGGCTTGTGCAGCAGCAGGTAGTGCTGGGTAGGACGACCATAGGCCTGGAGAGGCTGCCGGTTGACCTCAATGCGATCGCAGGTGGGGTCAGCTCGCTGGCCGAGGTGGGCGACTTCGCCATTGACCCGCACCTGCCCAGATTCAATCATCTGTTCGGCCTGCCGTCGGGAGGCAAGGCCATACTGAGACAAAATTTTCTGCAGCCGCTCTGCCATAGCGTGACCAGTAGGACAAAAAATGCCTAGCAGGGTTTATCTAACCAACTTATCAAGTATGCCAGCAATCCAGCTTCTCTGAGTATAAACTCTTAGACTTGAGGCCTGGATTTCAATGTTATTACGGTTAACTTTTGGTTGTTGTTGGCCTGAAGTTAGTTGGCTTGGGCGGTGATTTGGGCGGTAGAAGGCAGCCGCAGCTGTAGCCAGCCGCCGCCCAAGTCGGGGTGGTTGGCGGCGGTAATTGTGCCATTGTGGGCTTCTACAATTTGGCTCACGATCGCCAGGCCCAGCCCAGTCCCGCGGCCCACCTCGGTAGCCACACCTGGGTCAACGGCGGGCAGTTCAGCCAGCGGATCGCGGCTGCGCGACGGGTCGGCCCGGTAGAAGCGATCGAAAATGTGGGGCAGATCTTTGGCACTAAAGCCTGAGCCCATATCCATGACTTCAAGGGTAAGGGCGTCGGACGGGCGATCGCCAGCCTCAGCACCGCGATCGGGCTCGCTCAGGTGCACAAAGATAGTGGCGCGACTGGGGCTGTGTTTGATGGCGTTGTCAATCAGGTTGAGCAGCACCCGATGAAACAGGGTCTCATCCAGGTTGACTAAGCAGTGGGCCGGGCCGTCGTAGGTGAGAGATAAGCCTTTGACCTGGGCGAGGGGCTCGAGGCTGACCCAGGCGCGCTGAATGAGCTGGGGCAGATCGACCGGCTCTAGGGTGAGCCCGTGGAACTGGTCGCCCTGGAGTCGGCTGAGGTTGAGCAGATCTTCGACCAGGTTGCTGAGGCGAATGGTTTCGTTGATGAGGCGATCGAGCCAGCGCCGCTGGCCGTCATCGACGCGGGGCTGGAGAGTTTCGGCCACGAGCCGAATGGAGGTGAGAGGGGTTTTGAGTTCGTGGGCCACGTCCGAGGTCCAGCGATCGCGCTGCTGCACCAGCAGGGCTGCCTCCTGGCGATTTTCTAAAAATACGCCTACTTCACCGTTGTCGAGGGGCAGGGCGTAGCCCCGGAGCGGGTAGGTGGGTTCTTCTTTGGGGTGCAGTGGGTCAGGGGAGATTTGATACAGCATCCACTCGCGCTGGCAGCAGGTTTGCTTTTCGCGGGCTTCTTCAATCAGGGCGTCGAGTTCGTAGGAGCGGGCCACCTCCAGCAGCAGTCGCCGCCGCTGAACCGGCCCAGTCAGAGGCTGATTCATTTTTAGCAGCCGGTTGGCCTGCTCATTGCACCAGATCAGCTGGTTTTCTTCATCGACCTGGAGATAGCCGATGGGGGCTGTTTGCAGAATGTGATCTAGGGTATCGCGGCTGGTGCCGAGCGATCGCAGCTGTCGCTGCTGCTGGGGTTGGGTTTGCACCAATTGCTCAACCCGCCCCAGGGCGGTTGGCCAATCGGCTGTCTTCAGGGTTCTCATCAGCCGCTGTTGGTGGCGATGCTGCTGCTGCCGCTGCCAGATTAGCAGCAGTACCCCAGTGGCTAGCCCCAGCAGATACGCAAAAATAGTCAACGGTTCTCCTGGACGACATAGACGCAACAGTACTATCCCCTATTGTCCAAGCCTATTGCACAAAAAAGCACCCCTCTAGAGGTGCTTTAGACAAATATTGCTTAGTAACGATACTGCATTAGTAGCGATTCAGGATCTCCGTGGCCCCTCTAACAACCGCTGGCCCCAGCCAGGAAAACCCTGGAGCTGGGGCCAGCGATTAGCCTAACCGGGCAAACTTAGCCTAGCGAACCACCGCTCCACGGTACTTGAGACCCTGGGGATGATCGGCTTGGGCCTGCTTGGCAACATGGCGGGTGGCAACCGCACCACGATAGCGACCAATAACTTCTTCAGAAACAGCTACCTGGGAGGTAGCAGGATCATAATCACCGCCGCGCTATTTCAAGGTCATCATTCGCCTCTCCTTAAATGAGTGAAGGTGTATAAACAGAGGCGCGTTCCTTCGAGCTTTAGCTCTACTTCCGTCTCTCAAGGAAACTCTTCGGAGAGAGATGAACGATTTGTTTCTGTATTTATTGTTACCGTTCAACCCAGAACTGTCAAGTCAACTCATCAGAGAACCATAACATCGCTCTATTTGGACTCCTCCTATGCACGCTGCCATTCCGCCCCACCGCTACTTCTCCTACCTGAGCTGGACCGATATTGACGCTATGCCCGATCGCGACAATGTCGTGATTGTGCAGCCGATGGGGGCGATCGAGCAGCACGGCCCCCACCTGCCGCTGGCAGTCGATAGCGCTATCTGCACTACGGTCTTGGGCCACGCACTGGATCGCCTCGACCCGGCCATTCCCGCCTATAGCCTGCCGCCGCTCTACTACGGCAAATCCAACGAGCACTGGCACTTTCCGGGCACTGTTACCCTGTCGGCAGATACTCTACTGCGGGTCATTCACGACGTGGCCGAAAGCATTTACCGGGCCGGGTTTCGCAAGCTGGTGCTGCTCAATGCCCACGGCGGTCAGCCCCAGGTGCTCGAAATTGCCGCCCGCGACCTGCACCTGGCCCACGCCGATTTGATGGTGTTTCCGCTGTTTGTGTGGGCCGTGCCCAACTGCGCAGGCGATTTGCTCACCGAGAAAGAACTGGAGCTGGGCATTCACGCGGGGGATGCCGAGACCAGCCTGATGCTGTCGATCTTGCCGGAGCAGGTGCGCATGGAGCGGGCCAAGGCCGAGTTTCCCCAGGGGTTGCCCACCGACAGCTGGTTGACCATGGAGGGGGCGCTGCCCTTTGCCTGGGTGACCCGCGATCTGAGCGCCAGCGGGGTGCTGGGTGACCCGACGGTGGCTACAGCAGAAAAGGGCGATCGCCTGCTGGACTCTCTAGCCACCAGCTGGGCGATCGCCCTAGAGGACATCTATCGCTTTCGCCAGCCCAGAACAGAGAGCTGAGGCTGGGTTCTAGGACAGGGCCGCCGTTACCGCCTTGAGAATCGGACTCCACAGCAGCCCCACCATGACATAGGGAGCGTAGCGCAGCAGGGGATGCTGCTCGCGGCTGAGGCTTTTGGGCAAAACCTTCTCAATGGTGAGGGGGCCGACCATGGTGAGCCCGTAGGCCAGCACCAGGGCCGCCAGCAGCGACAGTTCCTCCTGCTCAATGCCCAGCGGGTTCCACCGAATGCCCGCCCAAACCGCCGCAATGATCAGCAGCTGTTCGGCGATCCGTTCGCTCTGGTAGCTGAGCCGACTCCAGGGCCACAGGCTGGGCTGGGGCACCAGGCGCTGACCCAGCATCATCGTCCAGGTGACGGGGCCACACACGCCGTCGGCGCGCAGGCCGTAGTAGCGCTGAAACCGTCGCAGGGCTTTGTCTGTCGCCCGATCAATCTCTCCGGTGATCTCAGCTAGAAAGCCTTCTTTGACCAGAATTTTTTGCAGCCGCAGGATGTCGCTGCTGAGGTCTTCGGCAGCACTCGCCAGGTTGAGCGCCAGAGTGGGGTAGCAGAGGGCGGCCCAGGTGAGCGGACCCACCACTCCATCCACCTTGAGGCCGTTGCTGCGCTGAAACGCCTCGACCGCAAGCCGGGTGGGCTCATCAAACTGGCCGCTGATCTGCTCACGGGCTAAAAACCCTTTGGCCACCAGCTTAGCTTGCAGATCGTAGGTGGCGTTTTGCAGCAGGGCGGGGGTGCGCTTGCTGTGCAGCACGGGGCGAATGCTGAGATCGTTCTCCCAGGCGATCGCCGCCGGAATTGACTTGGGAGAGGAGAAAAGTGCATTAAAAACGTTCCAGGCCATAATCGACACTCCAGTTTAGGGGGGCGAACTAAACAACGACTTGCTGATAAGACGGTTTGGCCATCCAGGCGTGACGGCCGCAGGGCAAGGAATAGTCCTATCCCTGGGGCTAGGGGCTCACACCTGAACAGGGACGACGATGAGGCTAGAGCCCTTGCGGCCTAAAACCTGCACCTTTTGGCCCTGGGTCACGGCACAATTTGCCGCCGCGGGGGCCAGTTCTGCCTTCCAAAAACTGCCAAAAACTCGAACTCTCAGCTGATTGGCCTCGGGGCTGTCGATGACACCATTAACCAATCGAGCGCAGGTTTCTTCTGATGCTTGAGCGATAAAAAACATAGCGACCTCACAGGTGACGGGGCAGCGAGCGACCCTGGATGAGCCAGGGGGGAGGCGTTTGGCGCTTCCCAATAACCTATCAGCGGCTTGAGTCACCGTTATGGTTTTTTTTGGGGCTAGGGCTAAAAGCGCGCCGGACCTCCTGGTGCTATATCGCCTGTGGTCAGCAGAATTATGGTTTTTGGGTTTATAGCTGTAGCCAGTCTGGTTAGGACAGTTTTCTAAACAACGTTTGAACGTTTCTAGGCTTCCGATTGTCCTAACCCAGGTGACTGTGGCTATAGATGTCGAGGGTGTGACATTCGGATTCGGTATTACTCATTCGCTGAGGTCTAACCGGATGTGGCTGGCGGGGGGCAATCGCCTTCTACAACCAGAGGATCGCCCGGGTTGGTGCCAAAGGTGGTGAGAATGCGCTGGGTCAGCTCGCGGCGATCGCCATTTTCGTCGAAGCTGATGGTGGTCGGCTGGGCAAAGATTTGGCTGATAGGCTTATTGCTGGTTGCCGCCAGGCTGTCGAGCTGCTGTCGCAGGCGACTGGAGGTGGTTTCGCCCTCCAGGTAGGGCAGCAGCACCTGCACAGCCTCGTAGGGCAGCGTGGTGGTGCGGTTAACGCCACCGGGCCAGTAAGACTGTGTCGTTTGCTCGAATGCTGCGGGGGCGCACTGCCTGTGCCAGTCAGTGGCAATAAAGACGCTCTCTGTGAGGTTGTCGAGGCCTCCGGCTGGCTCAATCACATTTGAGTTGTACAGGGGGTTGGAGCCCAAAATAATTTTTTGACCGGCGTTTTGCCTGATGACGGCGATCGCATTGTCAAAGGCCGTACTGCTGGCATTGCGCCCGTCAGGTATCACCACCAGGGCATCGGCACTGGGCACCTGGGCCAGAGCAGCGGCGGCATCGAAGTTGCTGTCGGCCAGGTCAAACCGCTCCACGATCTCGACCCCCAGGGAGCCGAGCGCCTGCTCAAACTCGGCCAGCATGTCGGCACTGTAGGACTCGCCCGCTCGATAGAACACCGCTACGGTGGAGGCTGAGCCAGCGGCCCCCAGCCGTCTTTGCAAATGGTTGACCAGGGTCTGAGTCTCCACAGCGGTTGACGAGGTATTGCGAAAGAAAAACGCGGTTGGGCTGTTGGGGGAGGGGCCACACTCGCTGCGCAGATCGGTCTTGGTGCTGAGGGGAGAAACGACCACCAGGTTGGCGTCGTTGTAGGCGTGGGTGAGGGCGGCGCAGGTGGTCGCGCTGAGGTAGTGACCAACGACGGCGAGCACGCTGCGCCCGTCGATATTGACCTGGGTGAGCCCCTGAGCGGTGGCCTGGGCCTGGGCTGGGTTGTTGCGATCGTTGGCGATGATCACCTCCAGGTTGACCCGAGGTAGCCCCGCCGGGCCACCGCCGTTGACCGTCTGGTCCTGAATTTGGGCGATGCCCCGCAGCATTTCTTTGCCAATATCGGCGGCCTGCTCGTCGAGGGGAACGGCGGCGGCAATGGTGTAGATGGTTGCGCCTGTGGTGGCGTGGCGATCGCGGACCTCAGCGTTGTTTTGGAAAATCAGCACGGTGGGGTCGAGCAGAGCCTCGGTCGCGGCCTGGAGCGCGGCGTTGTCGGCGTCGGTGCGATCGCCCTCGGGAATGGCCAGCAGGCGATCGCGATCGCGCTTGGCCTCGGTGCGAACGCTGGCAAAGCGGGCCTGGGCCTCACTGTAGTCGCCGTCGGCAAAGGCATTCATGCCCGCCTGCTTGAGGTTGGCGTAGGGAGCGGCCAGCTCGGGGTTACCCTCCAGCGACAGGTTGCCGCCCGCGCTGATCAAGCGCTGGCTCTCGGCGGGCAAGGGGGTACTGCCCAGCTCCGACGAGGGCGGCTGGCGCAGCAGGCTGAACGCCGCGATCGCGCCCCCCAGCAATAGCGCTGCTCCAACGCCGACCACGGCCCAGCGTGGCCACCGTCGCCCAGATGCTGGCGAGGGTTCTGGCTGGGGCCTGAGCGACGGGGAAACAACCCTGCCAGCGGGCGAAACTGGCAAAGGCTCCAGGTGGTCGAGCAGGGTTTGCCAGGTGAGAGGGGGCGTGTTTTGCTTGACAAAGACCGTCGGCAGCCAGGTGACCTCAGAGTAGCGGCTATTAAAGGCCTCTAGCCCCTGACGGGCCTTGCGCACCGAGGCCTGGAGCGATCGCCCCTCGGCCACAAACTGCTGAAACAAGCGCTCGATGAACTCCACCGCCGCGTCGTCGGGGATGGGTTCTTTCATGACAATGCAGCGAGGCGCATCGAGGCGGGCAATCTGCTGGGCCAGCCCCAGCCCGTCGCAGGAGTTGAGGATGATCAGCTGCAATCCTTTCTCAATGGCGCGCCTGAGCGCCCGCTGAAAATCGCGAATGCTCAGTTCGTCGTGCTCGTTGAGCATCAGCCAGCCTCGCTGACCGTCGTCGTGGCTGTAGCTGTGGCCGACATAGATAAAGATATGGTACCCCTGGGGGTCTTCCAGCGCTTTTTGCAGCACTTCGGGGGTCGGCTGCAGCAGCGGCACTACCTCAACGCGATCGGGGTCGTTGTCCTGCAGCTGAATGATGCTGGCTAGATCTTGAGACGAGTTAATGCCGCTACTGTCGCCAATCACCACCAGGATTCTAATTTTGGCACTGCGGGGATAGGCGCTGGCCAGGAGCTGATGGCGGCTGTCATTAAATAGCCGAAAGGCCGCATCGGCTTCGCGAAAGTGAGAGGCCAGCAAATCCCAATCCTGCCAGGGCAGGCGCTTGAGCTCGGTGTTGCTGCCCAGGTCGATGATCAACCGCAGGTCTGAAGGGGGTTGGTAAAGCAAAACGGCCAGGGCCTCGCGAATCCGCAGCCAGCCGTCATCCACGGGCCGCAGCCAGCTCCTAAAGCCCTGCTCGATCGCCTCCACGAGGGCATTGGTTTCTTGCACAGTGCGCTGGGTGGTCTCCACGGCCATGATGCGAAAGTGCGATCGCACTCCCTCCTGCCCCACATAGGCCTGCTTCCAGTCGCTCAGGGACTGGCGCAGGTCGGGCGGCAGGGGCGGCAGGGTTCCTTCAATATCATCTCGCCTTAAATCGCGGGCATCTAGCGTGACCCGAAAGCCCGCCATCGGGTCTGTTTCGCTCTGCCGCCTGATGATTAACCGAACCGTAGCCATAACCCCTGCGCTCCCTGATGTCTAGCTAAACCATAAACTCTTCAACGACGCTGAGCGATCGATAGGTCATGCGAACGCTAAACTGCTCGCCGGGTTGGCAGTCGGCCAGCACCAGTTCGGTGTAGACCGCATCGGGCTGGGTCTGGTTTTCGAGCAGCACGTCCCCCCACTCATCGAGTACGGCCACCCTGAGGCGAGGCAAAAGGGCTTTGCTGCTGGCAGGATAGACGCGCAGACGCACGGTCAGCTGCTCGACAGCGGCGGTCTCGGCACTGACCTGCACCACCAAAACGACCGTCGGCTGTCCCGATTCTCCCAGGGCGATCGATTTGGCCTGACACACCGATCGCGCGGCTGCCGGGGTGGGACGATAGCGGGTAGTGGCCAAGAGCTGCTCCGGAGCCTGCCAGGTTGGCCCGTCGAGCAGCCCCTCTAGCCACTGCCGCAGGTTCGCCACGGGATGCAGCGCGTTGAGCAGGGCATCGAGGGGCAGCAGGTCATCGATCGCAATGGTGATCGGCTCGTCGACCGCTGACTCCGCTGGCAGCGGCGGCAAAAATCCCACCAGCTCAACTCGATCGAGGGTGTCGAAAAACTGTACCGCCACGCAGCCCAGGCGATCGCCCATCGCCGCCAGCGGTAGCCTAAACGATCGCTCGCCGGGCAGTACCGGACGACACTCTAGCCGCCCCATCCCCACAATTGGGAGGTCAGCCACATCGAGCAGTGCCGCCAGCCCCGGCTGCCAGCTGTCGCCCTCACTGGGGGCAGTGTCGATGCCCAGCCACTGGCAATAGGTGTGCACCGCCCACACAGCCAGGGTGTTGAGGTACACGCGCTGCCCCTCAGCTGGGTTGGCCTGGGCCGCCGCCAGGCGGCTGGCGTGGTCGTGGGCATCGCAGTCGAGGGAAACGGGTATCCCCATCAGATCGGTTGTCGTCACAGCAGCATCCCTGGGTAGCAGTTACAGTCGATGACGTTTCAGGTGGGGCAGGCACTGGGTTTGCCAGTGGGCCACCAAATCGGTTTCGTTCACGCGCAGCTCTTTGGCGATCGCCCGCAGAGGCGAGAGTACGTCTGACAACAGCAGCCGCTGGGCCAATTCCAGACAGGTGCAGTGCTCGGCACCCGCCAGGTGGCACTGGCTAAACTCGCGATCGGGACTGGCCTGCACGTAGTCTCGCACCTGGGGGTCGTGGCGCAGGGCAATGATTTGCAGCAGCGGCAGGCATTTGTCTCGCCAGTGAGTGTAAACGGATTGCTCTTTGGCCTCAAGCTGGATGGCGATCGCCCGTCGGGTCAGCGGCGGCTGGCTCAGGTGCAGCCCCTGCACCAGCCTCTGACAGTGGCAGTCGGGATACTTTTTTGACCGACAGGCCCGCAGCACCCCGTGGGGGTCGGCCTCCAGGTACGCCCTAACCTGCTGCCCAACGCGCTGCTGCTGCTGGGCCTGCAAGCGTTCAATCCACTGCTCCAGCAGCGTAGAGCGACCCGAGCTTGGATCGGCGGCCAGGGGCGCTTGAGTGGTGGCGTGCCCCTGTTCGTCAACGATTGGTTTGTCTAGCTCAACTGGTGACCCCAGCCCCAGCTTGAGAATGCGGCGGTAATCGCGATCGGCCCTGTCGTCTTCGGCCCCCAAGCCTCGGCTTCCCCTCAAATCTTGCACCCGCCGTTTGAGGGTGCCATTCACCCAGCGCAGCAGGGCCTCCGAAATGGGGCCGTCCCCTGGCCGAAACGTGCAAATATTTTTGCGCACCCACACCAGCGTGCGGTTCAAGGCCATAGCGTAGTCCTGGTGCGAGTCGCGCCAGAGCCGAGGCGATCGCTGAATGCATAGCATCAGACGCGACAATACCTTGCTCCGTCCCAGCGGCGTCAGCTCTGCCTCAGGGGCGCAAAGTTTCTCCAGCCAACTCTGAAGTTGCGCATCGTCGCCCATGACCAAATGTTGTCCCAAACGGTAAATGCTCCAGTCCCATATAGAATACGTGATCACCTTAAAAATCTCGTGACACCTACCTAGCTATATCGGACGCTGGGCAGAGCGTTATGGAATTGTCATTGGCGAGGCAATCCATAGACTACACGCACTAGAGCAGGTCGCTACGGCAACCTCTGCACTAACCCCGCCAGCCGCCAACACTAAAATTTGATTGCCCCTCAGTTTGCTATACTTGGAGACTGAAAAGGCGGCGACATAGCCAAGTGGTAAGGCAGAGGTCTGCAAAACCTCGATTCGGCGGTTCGAATCCGCCTGTCGCCTTAGTTCCCATGCTCATTTTTGAGCTAAAAGCACTGTAGACAGGGCGTTACAGCTCTGTCTACTTTTGTGTATTGTTGCTAGTTGTAGTTAATCGTTGCTAATTGAGGCCAGAATTCTAGGCAAAAATTAGGCATGGATTTTATCGAGCGACTGAACCGGGCTAACGGGCGGCTGAAGGCCGCTAGGATTCGCGTGCGGCTTCAGGTGCTCAATCAAAAGCTCTATGCCCGGGGCACCTTCCCACCGGCACCAGGCAGCACAAAGGAGGCTCCCCACCAGCAGCGGATCGCCCTGGGGCTACCGGCTAACCCCAGGGGCCTCGCCCTGGCCGAGGAGCAGGCGAAGGGCATTGGGGTGGCCCTAGAGGCTGGCCGGTTTGACTGGGCCGCTTACCGGGGCGACCGGGCCGAAACGGTGGGCGATTGGATTGAGCGGTTTCGGCGGCGGTGGCGGGGCGCGGCGATCACCTGGCAGACCGACTACCAGCAGCCGTTTAACAAGCTGCCCCTGGATGCACCGTTGACGCTGGCCCTGTTGGAGCAAGTCGCCGAGAAGAAAACCGAGGAAGACTCCAGGGCGCGGCTGCGGGCCTGCAATGCCTACCGGCAGCTGGCGGAGTTTGCGGGCCTGCCGGGGGAAGGGTTTGCCCAGCTCAAAGGCAGCTACAGCTCGGCGGCGGTTGACCCGCGCTCGTTGCCCAGCGATGAACAGATCGCCGGGTGGCGGGCCGCCATAACTGAGCCGGGCTGGCGGTGGCTGTTTGGAATGCTGGCCACCTACGGCCTGCGGCCTCACGAGGCCTACAGTCTTGACCTGGCCGACTTCCCTACGGTGCGGGTGCATGAGGCCACCAAAACGGGCGCGCGGTTTGTGTGGCCGCTCTACCCAGAGTGGGCCACCGGCTGGCAGCTGGCGACGGTGACCATGCCACCACTAGAAAACATCGCCGGGTACAGCAATGCCCAACTGGGTACAAAAACGGCAAAGGGCTTTAATCGGCTGGGTCTGTGCCAGCCCTACGATCTGAGGCATTCCTTTGCTCGTCGATGCCTTGAGTTTGGCTACAGCCCAGAGTTTGGGGCAAAGCTGATGGGCCACAGCCCCGAGACTCACTGCAAGGTCTACCGGCGGTGGATTGATGAGGGAACGTACTGGGCTATCTACCAGGCGGGTTTGCAGCGGGGCGATCGCCCGCGGCCTCCGGCGTAGTGTTGACGGCGCTTTGCCACTTTTCCAGGCGCTCGACGTGCCACAGGTAGGTGAGGCGGGCGGCGGTGGGGTTCTTCACTTTCCAGTGGTAGCCCTTGCGGAGCTGGCGACCGTCGCGGGCGGTGGCCAGCACCCACCGGCTCACGCCCAGGCGCTGGCAGGCGTCGGCGGTGCTCATCCAGGGAGAGGGTTTAACCATCAACTCTTTCTCCCAGCTCTTCTACCAGGCGGGCCAGCAGCAGCAGCTGATCGCGCTCAGAAAGTTCATCCAAAACCTGATCGCAGTACTCACCGATCGCGTGTTCCATCAGCGGGTGAATGTCTTGGGGTGGGTTGAGAAACAGTCGATAGGTGCCGTCCTTACCCTCGCTAGTGAGCATTCTGGGGTACTGGGGCAGCGTAGACACGATCCACCCTTCGGCCAGGCCCTGGGCAATGGTTTCGGCGTCTGACTTGGGTTTGCAGATGGGGAGGCCGATTGTGGCCGCTGTGGCCTCTGTGGGGTTTTGTACGTTATCGGGATGGTCTAGCTGGCTTGCTATGGCCAGCAGATGCTCGGCCAGGTGCTCGGGCACGCGGATCGCCCGTGTGGGGCCGCTCCACTTTGCGGGTCTACCCATAACTGAAAAACCTCCCCGTCTGACCCATCACAGCGCTGGCTACTAAGGAAGCGGCTCTACAGTCGAGGCTGTTGCCGATGGCCTGCAATAGGTTGATCCGGTCTTTAGCCAGCAGCGGGGCAGGCCCATCAGCCGCCTGTTCAGTTCCACCGGGGGGAAAGCGCCAAGACTTCGGCACCGCTCGACGGTCTCTAATTGGTAGCTTCCCCTGGTACTGAGAGCGAAAGGCCAGCCGCTCACGCCCATCGATGCGGTGGGGGTAGGCCAGTATGAACAGCCGCTCCCGTGTGTGTGGAGCACCCAGGGCGCAGCTCGATATAACCTCCCACTCTGCATCAAACCCGATCTGGAACAAGGCCCAGAGTATTGCTCGAAAATCTCGCCCTTCGTTGATATAAAGCAGGTTTGGGACGTTTTCCAAGACGAGGTAACGGGGTCGGCACTGGCTAGTAATTCGTAAAACCTCCCAGATGAGGCCACTTCTAGCGCCTGCCAAACCGGCCTTTCTGGCTCCGGCTTTTGAGTTGTCTTGGCAGGGAAAACCAGCAGTGATGATGTCATAGTCTCCAGCGCTGCAATTTACGTGTCGA
>ERZ1066121.1620-NODE-1620-length-15858-cov-8.370689_pt1 | contig 15858 bp, 14 predicted proteins | sample MGYA00382768_ERZ1066121 | MGnify/ENA primary metagenome ERZ1066121 (study PRJEB33369, sample SAMEA5778351) | biofilm metagenome | biome: Industrial cooling water; feature: Water cooling tower basin; material: Biofilm | place: United Arab Emirates | collected... | reverse complement strand
TGGCGTTGCGCCCGAGCAGGCGCGACAGCGAGGCATAATCCTCGCCGCGCGATGCAATGAGCGCGTCCAGCCTCTGCCGGATGGCGATGCTGTCCATGGTGGCGGGACTCCTCTCCTGACCCGCTGGTAAACGTATAGCAATAGGTTTTTTCCTAGACAAGTAGGATTCTAACTTCGATAAATCGTCATGTCAGCCGAATCGCGAGGGATAGGCTGGCAATTCGTCCCAATTTGAAGGGAGTTGACCGCATGAGCCTGTTGCCCATCGTGGAGCGCCATTTGCGCGCCCACGCTCTCGCCCCCTCGCGTTTCGGCCGTCTGGTGGCCGGCGATCCGCGTTTCGTGTTCGATCTGCGCCGCGGCCGCGAGCCGCGCGCCAAGACCCGCGCCCGCGTGCTGGCCCATATCGCCCGCACCGAAACCCAAATGGCTGGCGATGCTGGCAGCAGCCAGAAGGAGGTGCGCCATGCGTCCGCAAACTGATCGTGCGCAGGCGGCGATCCTGCGCGCTATGGCTCATCTCGCCGCGCCGCTGGATGCCCGGCTGGTGATCGAGGAGCTGCGCAGCCGCGACTGGGCCAGCCTGACGCTGACCGGCGCCCGGCATGAACTGGATGTGCGGCTGGATGGCGCCAGGGCCGCCGAGGCGCTGGCGATCGTGCAGCGCGAATTGCCGCAGGTCAGCATCGCCATTCCCGGTCGCATCCTGGCCGAGCTGGTGGTGGAGCCGGGCACCGCCGATGATGAGGGCGTGGCGATGACCATCTGCGCCCTGGTGATCGACGAATAGGGCGCGCAGGTGATGCCGGGGCGGGATGGGCAGCAACTGCCGCGGCTTTCCTGAGCCGCACTCAAAAACACTTGCCGCCCGGCCCGGCTGCGGGCAGGATATGAGGCGCAATCAAAAAGTCGGCCGGGCGCCTTGCCCGGCCGATTGTGCAACAGGCGGCGGGTGTATGGCAATGATCGGGCTGAGCAGGCTGACCAGGGCGCAGGCACAGGCAGGCTGGCCCTTGCTCACCGTGGCCGCCGTTGCCCTGCTGCTGCCAGCCTGCAGCACGGAAACAGCGCCCGCCAAGGCGCGCGCCGAAGCCGCCGTGCCGGTGCGGGTGGCGGCGGCGGCGCCGGCCAGCGGCGCCAGCGATCTTGTGGTGGCGGGCACCGTCCGCCTGAAGCGGGAGACGCCGCTGGGCTTCAACACACCGGGGCGGATCGCGGCGATCAACGTGCGCGAAGGCGATCGCGTGGCCGCCGGGCAGGTGCTGGCCCGGCTCGATACCACGGCGTTGGGGGCGGCCCAGGCTTCGGCCGCGGCCGAGGTGGTGCGCGCCGGCGCCGATCTCAAGCGCAGCGAGGATCTGTTTGCCAGGGGTTGGGTGACGGCCGCGCGGGTGGAGCAGGCGCGGGCCAGCATGGCCGCTGCGCAGGCGCGGGCGCGTGCCGCCGGCTTCGATGTCACGCTGGCGGTGCTGCGCGCGCCCGCATCCGGCGTGGTGCTGGCCCGGCCAGGCGAGCCGGGGCAGATCGCCCAGCCCGGCCAGACCGTTCTGACGATTGGCGAACTTTCACAGGGCTTCGTACTGCAGGTGCCGCTCGCTGATCGCGATGCCGCCCGCGTGAAGCTGGGCCAGCCGGCGCAGGTTGCCATCCCGGCGCTGGGCGGGACGGCCTTGCCGGGCACGGTGAGCGAGGTGGGCGCGCGCGGCGATGATGGCACCGGCACCTTCCGCATCGAGGTGAAGCTGCCGGCCGATGCGCGGCTTGCCTCTGGCCAGATCGGGCAGGCCCGGCTGGCGCTGGGCGCGGCTGCGGGCGCGGCGGCCGCTTCGCTGCAGGTGCCGGCCACCGCGGTGTTCTCGGCGCGCGCCGATGAAGGCTTCGTGTTCGTGCTGGAGCCGGTGACCGGCCGGGTGCGGCAGCGGCTGGTGGGGCTGGGCGCGGTGGAGTCGACCGGCGTGATCGTCACCAGCGGGCTGAAGCCCGGCGAACAGGTGGTGACCAGCGGGGTTGACCGGCTGCGCGATGGCCAGGTGGTGACGCTGGCGAAGACCCCGGCCGGCCGATGAACGCCATCATCCGCTTTGCCATCCAGAAATGGCAGATCACGCTGGTGGTGTTTCTGGCGCTGGCGGCGCTGGGCCTTTCCGCCTTCTTCACCATCCCCCGATCAGTGGACCCGCATTTCCCGTCGCCATTCATCAGCGTGATCGCCAACGTGCCGGGCGCCGAGCCGGCCGACATGGAAACCACCATCGCCAAGCCGATCGAGGACGTGATCCAGGGCCTTGATGGCATCGTGAAGGTGGAATCGCGATCGACCGATTCCACCGCCATCATCACCGGCGAGTTCAGCTGGGATGGCGATCCGGAGAAGAACTACGACGAGATCGTGCGCGAGGTGAACGCGATCCGGCAGAATTTGCCGAGCGCGCTCACCCGGCTGGAGTTCCAGAAAACGCGCACCACGGAAGCGGCCGTTTTGCAGTTCGCGCTGGTGTCTGACACCGCCTCCTATCGCCGGCTGGAGAAGATCGCCAAGGATCTGCGCGAGCGGCTGATCAGGGTGCCCGGCGTGCGCGGCGCGCGGGTGTTTGCGCTGCCCACGCCGGAAATGCGGGTGGCGCTTGATACGGGCCGCATGGCGCAGCTGGGCATCCCGGTGACGGCTGTCACCGATGCGCTGCGTGGGGGCGGGCAGGATCTGCCGCCCGGCGCCGTGCAGGCCGGCGAGGCGCGGCTGAACGTGCAGGCCGGCGGTGCTTACAAATCATTGGCGGAACTGGCCGACGAGCCGGTGCGCGCGCAAGGCGGCCGCATCGTGCGCGTGAAGGATATCGCCACCGTGGGCTGGGCCTATGAGGAGCAGCCGCACTTTGCCCGCTACAACGGCAAGCGCGCGGTGTGGGTGACGATGACCCAGAAGGATGGGCTCAACGTGCTCGACATCCGCGATGGGGCGGTTGCCGCCGCCGAGGAATACCGCAAGCTGCTGCCACCGGACGTGAAGCTGGAAGTGGCGTTCGACCAGAGCGACGACATCGCCCGCAAGCTGGGTCAACTGGGCCGCGATTTCGCCATTGCGCTGGGGCTGGTGCTGATCACGCTGCTGCCGCTCGGCTGGCGCGCCTCCATCGTGGTGATGGTCTCGGTGCCCTTGAGCCTGGCCATGGGCGTGGCGGTGCTGGCCTGGAGCGGATTCACCCTCAACCAGCTGGCGATTTCGGGCTTCATCATCGCGCTGGGGTTGCTGGTGGACGACAGTATCGTGGTGACGGAGAACATCGCCCGCCACCTGCGCATGGGCAAGACGCGCGAACAGGCGGCGATCGATGGCACCACCCAGATTGCCGTGGCGGTCGTCGGTTGCACCTTCGTGCTGCTGTTTGCCTTCCTGCCGCTGACGGCACTGCCCGAAGGCGCCGGCAAGTTCACCCGCAGCCTGCCGGTGGCGGTGCTGGGGACGGTGGCGGCCTCGCTGCTGGTGTCGCTCACCATCGTGCCGTTTCTCGCCAGCCGCATCCTGCCGCGCGAGGAAAGCGAACACGGCAACCGCTTCCTGCAGGCGGTGAACCGCGGCATTCACCGTTTCTATCAGCCGGTGCTGCACTGGGGCCTCACGCATCCGTGGCGGGCGATGGGCGCGGCGACCTTGCTGATCATCTCAGGCTTTGGCCTGGTGCCGCTCATTGGCTCCAGCCTGTTCCCGCCCGCCGAAACGCCCTATTTCACCGTGCAGGTGACGGCCAGCGAAGGCACTGCCATTCCCGCCACTGATCGGGCGGTGAGGGCGGTTGAGGAGGCCCTGAAAGGCGAGCCGAACGTGACCGGGATTGCCAGCAACATCGGCCGCGCCAATCCGCGCATCTTCTACAACCAGGTCAACAATGATCAGCGCAGCAACATCGGCGAGGTGCTGGTGACGCTGAAGGCCTGGGAGAAGCCGGGCAGCCCCGAGATGGTGGAACGGCTGCGCAAGAAGCTCGCTGCCGTGCCCGATGCGCAGTTCGTGGTGAAGATCTTCCAGAACGGCCCGCCCATCGATGCGCCGATCCAGCTGCGCGTGATCGGCCCGGAACTGCCGGTGCTCAAACGGCTGGCCGGCGAGGTGGAGGCGGTGATGCGCACCGTGCCGGGCACCCGCGACGTACGCAACGCCGTGGCGGTGGACACGCCGCGCCTCAATCTCGGCCTCGATCCCGACAAGGCCGCCCTGCTGGGCGTGGCCCCCGGAGCGCCGCGCCGCGCGCTGCGGCTGGCGCTGGCCGGCGAGACGGCCGGGCGCTTCCGCGACGTGGAGGGGGACAGCTACAATGTTGTCGTCCGCCTGCCATTGGCCGAACGCCACGACATCCGCGTGCTGGATGATATCTACATGCCGGGCAGCCGGGGCGCGGTGCCGCTGCGCGAGATCGCGACGCCCTATCTCGATTCGGCGCCGCCGCGTATCAACCGCTCCCGCCAGAGCCGGGTGGTCTATGTCGATGCCCAGGTTCTGGAGGGCTATCTGATCGCCAAGGTCAATGATGCGGTGGTGAAAGAGTTGCGGACCAAGGTGAAGCTGCCCGATGGCTATCGCCTGGAGGTGGGCGGGGAAGCGGAAACCGCCGCGCGCAGCTTCGGCGGGCTGGGGCCGATCATCGCGCTCGCCGTGTTCGGTATTCTCGCCGTGCTGGTGATCGAGTTCGGGCGCTTCCGCGAGACGCTGGTGGTGGCCGGTGTGATTCCGCTCGGCCTGTTCGGCGGCCTGGTGGCGCTGTTCCTCACCGGCAATTCCTTGAGTTACACCGCCGTTATCGGTTTCGTCGCGCTGATCGGCATCGAGATCAAGAACAGCCTGCTGCTGGTCGATTTCACCACCCAGTTGCGCGCGGCCGGCACACCGCTGCGCGAGGCGATCGAGGAAGCCGGCGAGGTGCGCTTCCTCCCCGTGCTGCTGACCAGTGTGACCGCCATTGGCGGCCTCTTGCCGCTCGCGCTGTCTGGCTCAGGCCTCTACAGTCCGCTGGCCTGGGTGATCATCGGCGGGCTCGTCTCGTCCACCGTGCTCAGCCGGGTGGTGACGCCGGTCATGTATCTGCTGATCGTGCGCGGCGCCCCGACCAACGCTGCCACAGAGGATTGACGCGGCGCCTTCAGGCAGACGCTTTCAGGCCGAAGTGACGCTTTGGCAACAAAAAGCCGCGCTTGATTGCGCCTGACCGCACACAGGCGTATCGGCAGCCCCATGAAGCGACACGCCGGCCAGGATCTGGATCTTGTCAGCACGTGGCGGCCCGCCACGCAACTCGTGCGCGGCGGCACCATGCGCACCGAGGTTGGCGAAACCTCCGAGGCGATCTTCCTCACCTCCGGCTATTGCTATGACAATGCCGAAGAAGCGGCCGCCCGTTTCCGCGGCGAGCGGCCGGGGATGACCTACAGCCGCCTGCAGAACCCCACGGTGGAGATGCTGGAACGCCGCATCGCACTGATCGAGGGGGCCGAGGCGGCCCGCGCCACCGCCAGCGGCATGGCGGCGATGACCGGCATGCTGCTCTCCACCCTGTCCGCCGGGGACCATCTGGTGGCGGGCCGCGCGCTGTTCGGCTCCTGCCGCGTGCTGGTCGACACCATCCTGCCGCGTTTCGGCATTGAGACGACAACGGTGGACGCCCGCGACGTGGACGCCTGGACGAAGGCGCGGCGGCCGAACACGAAGGCCTTCTTCCTGGAAACGCCCACCAACCCCGGCCTCGACCTGTGCGACATCAGGGCGATTGCCGATGTCGCACATGATGCCGGCGCGCTGGTGATGGTGGACAACGCCTTTGCCTCGCCCATCGTCCAGAAGCCGCTGGAACATGGCGCCGATATCGTCGCCTACAGTGCCACCAAGCTGATGGACGGGCAGGGCCGGGTGCTGGCCGGTGCCGTGGTGGGCAGCGAAAAGTGGATCAACGAGACCTATCTCGCCTTTGCCCGTCACACCGGGCCGAACCTGTCGCCGTTCAATGCCTGGGTGGTGCTGAAGAGCCTCGAAACACTGGCGCTGCGCGTCGAGCGCCAGTGCGACAATGCGCTGAAGCTGGCGCAGTTCCTGGAAACGCGCGTGCCGCGCCTTGTCTATCCGGGTCTTGCCAGCCACCCCCAGCATGATCTGGCGCGCCGCCAGATGACGGCCGGCGGCACCATCATTGCCCTGCACCTGGATGGCGGTCGCGCCCAGGCCCAGGCCCTGCTCGATGCGCTGACCATCATCGACATCTCCAACAATCTCGGTGACTCGCGCTCGCTGATGACGCATCCGGCCTCCACCACCCATGCCAGCGTTTCGGATGCGGTGCGCGCCGAGATGGGCATTGGCGAAGGCATGCTGCGGCTGAGCGTGGGCCTGGAAGATCCGGCCGATCTGATGGATGATCTGGACCAGGCCCTGAAAGCGGCGGGCATCACATGAGCGTCATCGGGCAGATCTTCCCCTATGCCGCCACCACGGCGGGCATCACCGTCAGGGTGGCACCGCATTATCTGCCCGATCAGTCCGATCCCGAACGTGGCTATCATGTCTGGGCCTATCATGTGCGCGTGGAAAATGGTGGAGAGGTGTCGGTGCGGCTGATGGCGCGGCGCTGGACGATCACCGATGGCGAAGGCCGCATCGAGGAAGTGGCCGGCGATGGCGTGGTGGGCGTGCAGCCGCTGATCGGGCCGGGCGGCGCCTATGATTATGTGTCCGGCTGCCCGCTCTCCACGCCTTCGGGGCGGATGGAGGGGCTCTACACGATGATGGGAGCCGACGGCGAGCGCTTTGCCGTTGCGATCCCGGCCTTTGCCCTCGAACTGCCCGGCCGCCTGCCGCCAGTGCATTGAACAGGCGCCTGAAGCCCGCCACACTGCATCCTCATGAAGCGCACTCATCTGCCATTGAATGCCTTGCGCGTGTTCGAAGCGGCGGCACGGCACCTCTCGTTCACGCGGGCTGCCGATGAACTGGCGGTCACGCCGGCGGCGGTGGGCCAGCAGATCCGGGCGCTGGAAGAGACTTTGGGCGTGGTGCTGTTCCGCCGGCTGACCCGCAACCTCGAGCTGACACCGGAAGCCGAACAGGCGCTGCCCGCCCTGCAGCAGGGCTTCCTGGCCTTTGAAGAGGCGGTGCGCGTGGTGCAGGCCGGGCAATCGAGCCGGGTGCTCAGCCTTGCCGCGCCGCGCGCGCTGGTGGCGAAGTGGCTGACCGCGCGGCTGGCTGATTATGGCCGGCAGAACCCTGATCTGCGCTTTTCGATCACCGCGCACGAGGCTGGCGAAGTGGATTTCACCCAGGCCAATCTCGATCTGGCCATCCATTTCGGTGGCGAGCCGCAGGCCGAAGGCATCCATGGCCGCACGCTGGGCGAGGAGCGGCTGGTGACAGTGACGGCCCCCGGCAACCCGGCCAGCGCCTGCATTGCGCATCCGCTCGATCCCGAAACCCCGTGCGTCGAAAGCCTGATCACCTTGGCTGATGCCGGGCTGGCCATCGATGCCGCCGCCGCCGGGCTGGGCCGCACCCGGGTGCCGGCGCTGCTGGCCGCCGCCGATCTGGCGGCCGGGCGGATCGTGGCGCTCGATGCGGGCGAAGCGGCCGGCGGCGCCTGGTGGCTCACCGCGCCCACCCCGCAATGGCGGCAGGCCAAGGTGCGGGCGCTGGTGGCATTTCTTAGCCAGGGAAGCTGAGGCAAGCCGGCGCCGCGCCTTTGCCGGGGCAGAGGCCTTCCCGAGGCCCGTTCGACGTCACGGCCAAGGCGGCCAAATGCGACCTTCTTTCAGCGCCTCGTCGATGGTTTTGGCAGTCCGTTTGCCAAGTTCAGGAACGGAAATTTTGTCCGCAGGGTCGCCACTGCCTGAGCAATTGGTTTCGAGTTGCTCAACATTCCGTAAAAAATCCGTTTACAACAAATGGCAAATCCGCTAACAAAGTCTTGCCAAAAGGCCTTTTTCGAGGCGCGCAAAGTGTCAAAACACTGATTTTGCGTGACTTCCGCAAGGCGAGGGAGGCGAGGGCGCCAATGGGGGCAGCCCGCGAAGTGGGAGTTGCTCTTATGAAGACGTTTCTGAAATCCATGATCGCCGCTGCGGCGATCACCGTGTCCGCCACTTCGGCGCAGGCCATCACGCTGTTCCAGTATCAGCAGACCAACACCGGCGTGCCGTCGGTCCAGCTGGTCAACAACAGCCCGAACTACACGCTGAGCACCATTGGCTCGCAGAGCATCACGGCGACCATCGCCGGTGTGCAATATGCCAACAGCACGCTGACCTTCACCGCCAACGGCAACGGCACGGCGACCACGATGTTCGGCGTTGCCACCCAGCCACTGTCCTCGGGCACGCTTTCGATCACCAACGGCGCCACTAACCTGCTGAGCTTCGCCTTCAGCGACGGCATCCTGTTCGGTGCGATCGGTGCCAGCACCGGCGCGGCCTTCACGCTGGCTTCGTCCACGCTGACCGGCGTGTCGAGCGACGTGGCCGACTTCGTCAACCAGTATACCCTCACCGGCTTCTCGATCGGCCTTTCGGGCATCTCGCCGGCGCTGGTCGTGGCGGGTGGCACCATTGCTAACTTCACCGCCTCCTCGGTCGGCACCTTCGATGTGACCGATGATGGCGGCCCGGGCGGCATTCCCGAGCCGGGCACCTGGGCGATGATGCTCGCCGGCTTCGGCTTGGTGGGTCTGTCGCGCCGCCGTCAGCGCTCGACGGTCGTCACCGCCTGAGACACCACTGCTCCCGCCAGTCGGGGGTGAAAGCGCGGCCTGCCCGTATACCGGGTGGGCCGCGTTTTTCTTTTCTCTCGCAGCCTCGCGCTCTATAGCGGACCGCAGGGGAGACGCATGATGTCTGGACAGGCTTGGCTGAACGGCCGGATGATCGGTGCGGTGGGCGCCGCACTCTGGGCGGTTGCCGCGCCCGCGGCCGAACCAGCGCCGGGGGCATTGGCGGCCGCCGTGTCCGAAGCCGAGCTGAAGGCCGGCATCAGCGCGCTGGTGGGGTTCGGCACCCGCCATTCGGCCAGCGACACGAAAGGCGCCACCCGCGGCATCGGTGCCGCCCGGCGCTGGGCCGAAAGCCGCTTCAAGAGCTTTTCCGCCGCCTGCGGCAATTGCCTGCAGGTGATCACCCCGTCACAGAGCTTCACCGGCGATCGCCTGCCGATACCGACCGAGATTGTCGACGTGCTGGCCATCCAGCCCGGCACCACCGATCCGGATCGCTTCATCATCATGTCGGCCCATATCGACAGCCGGAACAGCGATCCGCTCGATGCCAAGGGCGATGCGCCGGGCGCCAATGATGATGGCAGCGGCACGGCCGCCGTGATCGAGGCGGCGCGCGTGCTGTCGAAGCACAAGTTCCCCGCCACCATCGTCTATGCCGCGCTGTCAGGCGAGGAGCAGGGGCTGAACGGCGGCAAGGTGCTGGCTGATTTCGCCCGCACTCACAACTGGACCGTGGAGGCCGTGCTCAACAACGACATCATCGGCAATTCGACCGGCGCTTCCGGCATGAAGGATTCGGGCCACGTGCGGGTGTTTTCCGAAGGCACCAAGGCGGTGGAAACCCCGGCCCAGGCCAATCGCCGCCGCTATAATGGCGGCGAAGTGGACAGCCCGTCGCGCAATCTTGCCCGCTTCATCGACCGCCTCGCCGATCACAACATCAATGGCCTTGATGTGAAGATGGTCTATCGCACCGATCGCTTCGGGCGCGGCGGTGACCAGACGCGCATGCTGGAAGCCGGCTATCCGGCGGTGCGCATCACCGAGGCGGTGGAACATTATGATCGCCAGCACCAGAATGTGCGGGTGGAAAATGGCCGCCGCTATGGCGACCTGATCGACGGCGTGGATTTCCAGTATCTCGCCAAGGTGACGAAGCTGAACGTGGCGGCGCTGGCGGCGCTGGCCAGCGCCCCGATGCCGCCGGCCGTCACCATCACCGGCCAGGTCAGCCCCGACACCAGGGTGAGCTGGACCCCGGTGAAGGGCGCCGTGGGCTACAAGATATGGTGGCGCGACACCACTGCGCCGCAATGGCAATTCAGCCGCACCGCGCCCGCCGACGCCACATCGCTCACGCTGGAAGGCGTGGTGATCGATGACTGGTTCTTCGGCGTCTCGGCCATCGCCGCCGATGGCAGCGAAAGCCCGATCGCCTTCCCGGGCGATGCCGGCAACTTCGTCAGTCCGCCGCCGCCACCCAGGCCCTGAGGCTTAGACTTTGAAACTCAGGCGCCCGCGATCACGGTGCGCGCGATCCACTGCACGGATGCCGCCGCCAGCACGCGGGACTCGCCGGTGCCTGGATGGCGCACGCCGAACCGGCCACCGTCGTGGCTGGCGAGCAGCCACCACTGGCCGGAAGTGTCGAGCAGCACGCCAGGCAGGCCAGCGGCGAGATCGCGCAGCAGCAGCGGCCAGGCCGGGCCGGCCTCGCCATCCTCCCAGACCAGTTCGACAGCAGTTTCCACCTCGTCGCCGTCTGCCCCTTCGGTGGCACCGGCCAGTGCCAGCAGCGCCGCCTTGCCGCTGCGTCCACCGATGCGGGCCGCCACCTGCGCTGGCGTGAAGCGCACGCCGCGCGCTGTCCAGCCGGCGGCAATGGCGGCCGCCATGCCATCATCGGGCTGCGCCGAGGCAGGTGCTGCAAGCGCCAGGGGCAGGGCCAGGATCAGGCGTCGATCGATCATGGCCACAGCCTAGCCGCAGCGCCCCCCGCCTGCTAGGCGCGCGCCATGCTGTCTGTCCAGAATCTCGTTATCCGCCTTGGCGGGCGTGCCATCATCGATGGTGCCTCGGTCACGCTGCCCGCGCGCGGCTGTGTCGGGCTGGTGGGTCGCAACGGCGCCGGCAAGTCCACCCTGATGAAGGCGCTGGCCGGCACCATCGATCCCGATGGCGGCCGCATCGACAAGCCCCGCGCCGCCCGCCTGGGCTGGCTGAAGCAGGACGCGCCATCGGGCAGCGCCAGCGCCTTCGAAACCGTGCTGGCTGCCGATATGGAACGCGCGGCGCTGCTGGCCGAGGAGGCCACCGCCGGCCCCGAACGGCTGGCCGACATTCACGAGCGGCTGATCGCCATCGATGCCCACAGTGCCCCGGCCCGCGCTGCCCGCATCCTGAAAGGGCTGGGCTTCGACGAGGCGATGCAGGCCCGCGCCCTCGACAGTTTCTCCGGCGGCTGGCGGATGCGGGTGGCGCTGGCTGGCCTGTTGTTCACCAATCCCGACATATTGCTGCTCGACGAGCCGTCCAACCATCTCGATCTCGAATCGGCGCTGTGGCTGGAGGATTTCCTCAAGGCCTATCCCGGCCTCATCCTGCTGATCAGCCACGAGCGCGACCTGCTCGATCGGGTGGCTGGCTATATCCTGCATCTCGAAGGCGGCCGGCTGACGCTCTACACCGGCAACTACGACAGTTTCGAGCGCCAGCGGGCCGAGCGCCTGGCGCAAGCGGAAGCCGCCCGCGCGCAGCAGGCTGCCCAGCGCGCCAGGCTGCTGGACTATATCGCGCGCAATTCGGCACGTGCCTCCACGGCGAAGCAGGCACAGAGCCGGGCCAAGGCGCTGGCCCGCATGCAGCCGGTGGCCGAAGCGGCGGTGGACCCCACGATCCGCTTCGATTTCCCCAGCCCGGAGCCGCTGCGCCCGCCGCTGGTGCTGCTGGACGAAGCTGACGTGGGCTATGACGGGCGGCCCGTGCTGTCGCGGCTGGGCCTGCGCCTCGATCCCGATGACCGGCTGGCGCTGGTGGGCCGCAACGGCAACGGCAAGACAACGCTGGCCCGGCTGCTGATCGGGCAGCTGCCGGCGATGGCCGGGCAGCGGCAGGCGACCTCCAAGCTGAAAGTGGGCTATTTCACCCAGTATCAGGTGGAGGAACTGGACGGCGAGGCCTCGCCTTTCCAGATGCTGGCCCGCGCCATGCCGCAAGCAAAGCCGGCCGCCGTGCGCGCCCAGCTTGGCCGCTTCGGCTTTGCCGGCGAACGGGCAGATCAGCCGATCGCCACGATGAGCGGCGGCGAGAAGGCGCGGCTGGCGCTGGCCATCGTCACCCGAGATGCGCCGCACCTGATCGTGCTCGACGAGCCGACCAACCATCTCGACATCGATGCCCGGCAGGCGCTGGTGCAGGCGCTTGCCGGCTATGAAGGTGCGGTGGTGGTGGTGAGCCATGATCGCCACCTGATCGAGGCGACCGCCGATCGGCTGGTGCTGGTGGATGGCGGCCAGGCCCGCCCCTTTGATGGCAACATCGATGATTATGAGGCCTTGGTGCTGGAACGGCCAACGCAGGCCGCAACCTTGTCGCCACCACCCCGCGAGGATCCGAAGGAGGCCCGCAAGCGCGCCGCTGCCCAGCGCGAGGCCACGCAGGGCCTGCGCAAGGCCGTGCAGGCGGCCGAGGCGGCGCTGGCAAAACTCACCGCCGAGCGTGACGGCCTTGATGCCCGAATGATCCTGCCCGGCGCGGACATCGCGGCCCTGATGAAGCAGCGCGGCCAGGTGGAGGCGGCCATCGCCCGCGCCGAGGAGGCATGGCTGGCGGCGAGCGAGGCGCTGGAATCAGCCCTGTGAAAGCCCGCGCTGCACGTTGAAACTGCGCACATTCTCGTCGGCCACCGGCAGCCGGCCATGGCGGCCGGCGTTGATGCCCTGGCGGATGATGCGCGCCGGATTGCCGGCCACGATGCAGTCGCCCGGCACATCTTCCATCACCACCGCGCCTGCCGCCACGATGACGCCGTCGCCGATCGTCACGCCCGGCAGGATCATCGATCCGCCCCCGATGAAACAGCGCTCCCCCACCCGGATCGGGCGCACCGCACCGTTCAGCGGGTCGCGGGCGTCGAGCAGGGTCTTGAAGGCGATCAGGGAATCGGCCCCCACGCGGATGCCGCCGCGCTGCCCGGCGATGAAGCGGCTGCTCAGCGAGATGCTGGCGCTGGGATTAATCTCGACGCCGGTGCTGATCTCCAGCCAGCGCCGGCGCATGCCGGTGAGCAGCAGGCGCAGCCAGCGCAGTCGGTTGATGCTGTTCAGAGCCATGGCCTTCAGATTATCCGGCGCTGCCATGGCTTGCAAACCCGCTGCGGGCATGAAAAGTCAGGGGAATGGGGACGCAAGGGGCCATGGGAACGCAAGGGGCAGGGTGCAGATGAACCGGCAAGGCCAGAGCCTCAAGCAATGGCTGCAACGGCTGATGCGCCGCCATGTCTTTGCGATGGATGTGCATCCCACCGCCTGGATCGCCGAAACCGCCCTGATTGACCGCACCTGGCCGCGCGGCATCCATATCGGGGCCGGTTGTGTGATCGGGGAGGAGGCGGTGATCCTCACCCATGATCTGACGCGCGGGCTCTATGTCGACACGCGGGTGGGCGAGGGCACGTTCATCGGCGCGCGCGCCATCATCCTGCCGGGCATCAGCATCGGGCGCAATTGCGTGGTCCAGCCCGGCGCGCTGGTCAATCGCGACATGCCCGATGATCATGAGGCGATGGGCAACCCCGCCACCATCACCCCGCGCGCGGCCTGAGCCCTTCAGCCCGGCGGCCGCAGGATGCTGCCGGCCAGCCGCACGAAGGTGAGGGTGCGCAGCAGCACGGCGGCGCCATAGCTCAGCACCAGCCCGGTCATCCCCAGCCTGGGCACCAGCCACAGGGCCAGCGCCAGCTGCAGCACGGCGCTGGCGATGCCGGCGGGCACCGCCTCGCGGTTGCGGCCGGCCATGGTGATCACCGCTGCCACCGGCCCGGCGATCACGCCAATCAGATTGATGGCCACCAGGCCGCGCACCACGTCGGCGGACCCGGCGAATTCCGGCCCGAACAGGAAGATCATCACCGGTTCCGGCCAGATCAGCAGCGGCACCGCGAAGGGCAGGCTGAGGCCCAGCAGGCCCAGCCGGTTGCGCTGCAGGCGGCGCTGCGCGGAATCGAACCGGCCCTCCCTGATGTCGCCGGCGATGCCGGCCGACATGGCGCTCACCGTCGTCGTCTGCAGCACGGCGAGCGGGAAGGCCAGCTGCCAGGCGGCGCGGAAGGCGCCGGCATCGGCCGCGGAGCCCAGCGCACCGGCCAGGAACAGCGGCAGCCATTGCAGCAGATAGACAAGGAAGGAGGAGAGCATCATCGTCAGCCCTTCCGCCCATGGCGAGGCAAAGCCGGCATCATCGGCGCGGCCCCAATCGCGGGTGAGTCGCCGGACATTGAGGGCCAGCGCCGCCATGGTGACCAGCAGCAGCACGGTGGCCAGCCCCACGGCGGCTGCCGTGCTGATGGTGCCGCCAGTGGCCACCATCAGCGCCAGCCACAGCGCCATGGGCACCAGGTAGAGCCCGTCATAGAGCTGCGCGCGCAAGGGATTGCCCAGCCCGCGCATCGCCCCCAGCCCCATCAGATAGGCGACATTGGCGGCCACGAAGCCGGTGGCGGCGATCATCGCCGGATCGCGCGCCAATGGCATGCCGGCCCACGACAGGCCGAGCACCAGCCCGGCATAGGCCAGCGACACCACAGCCGCGAACGGCGCCACCAAGCGCGCATAATGCCCGATGGCGCTGGCGGCGGCCGGGCGGTTGCCCAGGCGCAGATTGGCGGCAACCTCGCGCAGCAGCAGCCAGTCACAGCCCAGCACGGCGAGGATCGAGACCAGCTGCGCCGTCTGGATGGCCAGCGCATAGCTGCCCAGCACCTCGGGGCCGCCCAGCCGCGCCAGCAGCAGCGTCACCACCACGCCGGCGCCCAGATTGGCCGCCTTCACGACATAGACGGCCCCGCGCTGGATCAGGCTGGCGGCGCTGAACCGGCGCTTGCCCGCATCAGGCATCAAGGGCGTCCGCCTCGATGGCGGTGGCGTGGCTCTGGATGAACTGGAAGCGATGTTCCGGATTGCGACCCATCAGCCGCTCCACCAGGTCTGCCGTTTCGGCGCGGCCATCGGCATCCTCGGGCAGCTTCACCCGGATCAGGCTGCGCCGCGCCGGGTCCATGGTGGTTTCCTTCAGCTGCCCCGGGTTCATTTCACCCAGGCCCTTGAAGCGGCTGACCTCCACCTTGGAGCGGCCGGAAAACACCGTCTTCATCAGCTCCTCGCGGTGGGCATCGTCGCGGGCATAGGCCACGGTGCCGCCGGCCGCGAGGCGATAGAGCGGCGGCTGGGCGAGATAGAGCCGCCCGTCGCGCACCAGGCCCGGCATCTCGCGGAAGAAGAAGGTCATCAGCAGCGTGGCGATATGGGCGCCGTCCACATCGGCATCGGTCATGATGATGATGCGTTCATAGCGCAGGCTTTCCGGCGCATATTTCTCGCGCGTGCCGCAGCCCAGCGCCTGCACCAGGTCAGCAATCTCGTTGTTGCCGCCGATCTTGGTGCTGTTGGCAGAGGCGACGTTGAGGATCTTGCCGCGGATCGGCAGGATCGCCTGGGTGTTGCGGTCGCGCGCCTGCTTGGCGCTGCCGCCAGCGCTGTCGCCTTCCACGATGAACAGTTCGGTGCCGATGGCGTCGTCCCGCGAACAGTCGGTCAGCTTGCCGGGCAGCCGCAGCGAGGACTTGCTGGTCGCCGTCTTGCGCTTCACCAGCGCTTCCTGGCGGCGGCGCAGCCGGTCTTCCATGCGCTCCACCACGAAGGCCAGCAGGCTCTTGCCGCGTTCGCCATTGGCCACCAGCCAGTGATCGAAATGATCCTTGATGGCGTTCTCCACCAGGCGTGTGGCTTCCGGGCTGGTCAGCCGGTCCTTGGTCTGGCTCTGGAACTGCGGATCGCGGATGAACAGCGACAGCATGATCTCGGCGCCCGAGAACACGTCCTCGCCGGCCAGATCGCCAGCCTTC
>ERZ1066121.1619-NODE-1619-length-15864-cov-5.148713_pt1 | contig 15864 bp, 15 predicted proteins | sample MGYA00382768_ERZ1066121 | MGnify/ENA primary metagenome ERZ1066121 (study PRJEB33369, sample SAMEA5778351) | biofilm metagenome | biome: Industrial cooling water; feature: Water cooling tower basin; material: Biofilm | place: United Arab Emirates | collected... | reverse complement strand
CCGTAAGCGCGAGGCTGACGAGGCCCAGACACGCCCCAAAGAGCGAGAGCCTTCGCAGGTCGCGCCGCTGCACTAACCCGCTCCGCTGACCGCCGACTTGGTCGACGAAAGCTCGATCAAGGTCGAGGAGAGCGTCAGGCTCGGGGGACGGTAGGTCGGCGCCCAGAGCGCTTCGTAGCGTTTGCGCAGCAGATCGTCCGAGGCGCCGTAGGTGATGCATTCGGCGATGAGCTGCTCGACCTCTTGGCGGGTGATCTTGACGGCCTGACCCGGGATGAACATCGCGTCGTTGCCTTCGGCGAGCACCAAGGTGCGCACCGCCATCCACAAGGGAAGCAGGCAGAAGAGACGGATGGAGTCGGCCTCGGCGGGGATCGCCAGGGTGTAAAGCAGCGCCTGGTCCAAGAAGGCACGCGCTTGCTTGAAGATGGGAGCGACGGCGAGGTGAGCCTGCCTGCGGAGCTGGGGGTCGAGAAGTTGCTCGACGGCCAAACCCTGCGCATCGCAGACCGAACGGGGGATAAAGGACCAGCCGCGCTCGCGGTCGTCGGTCACGTCCTTGAGGATGTTGACCAGCTGCAACCCCAATCCGAAGGACTCGGCATGGGCGCGCATTCGGGCGAGACATCCTTGAGCTCGCTCAGGAAGAGCTCGGTCAACATATGACCCACGGTGCCGGCGACGAAGTAGCAGTAGCGCTGCAGATCCTGCTCGTTGTAGAGCGCGTTCAGGCCTTTGGCGTCGGGCGTGCGGCGACTGTAGAGGTGCATGCCCACCGCCATCTCGGTGATCCAGCGGCTGCAGGCCTGCTGCTTGTCGACCGAAAGCGAGCGGAACACCCGCATCACCGCGGGCAAGTTGCGCGACAAACGCAGGTCGGGGTGATCCCCCGTCGCCACCTTGGAGAACGCGGCCGCAAACGAGGCGGGCTCTTCATGGCCCGAGAGCACACGCAAAAAGCGGTTGTAGAGGTCTTCGCGCTGCTCGAGGCGCAGCGAAGGCATGTCTTCGACGGTGTCGGCGATGCGGCAGAGCAGGTATCCGCAAGTCACCGCCACGCGCAGCGGCTGGTCGAGAAGCTCGATCGGGCGCGCGAAGGTGCGCGAAACGTTCAGCAGGCTCTCTTTGCAGAACTCCCAGTCACGTTCGCTGAATTCTCCGCACTGCTCGAAATTTGCGCTATTCGTGTTCACAAGACGCTCATGGGAGAGTGGACGAGGGGAAGCAGGCTCTCCTCGCGAAGCTGCGACCACCAGGGTAGGTCCGCGGGCGGCAGCGCCCTCTTCTTTGCCCTTCCGGGACGGGCGCGCAAGTGGCTGGTTCCGCGGCCGGCTGCGTTCCGCCTTTTCCTGCAGAGATAAGGCACGCGTCACTTCAGCGAGTGCGGCCAGGCGCACCCAAGAACGCTCCTCGGCCTCCCTCGTACTCGCGCCGCCTTCGAGCAAAGCGCCTCCGGCGAGCTGACCAAAAAGCGCATCGTAACCGCGGTCGATCGACTCGGGGTAGGGCGCATTGGCGCTACGCAAGACCGAGAGCACACGCGCACTGACGTAGAGGTTGGCGCAGAGTTCCCCTTTGGCATCTTCGCTGACGAGCCAGTCGGGGCGGCTCGCGATCTCGTCGTCCAGCCAGAGGCCCTGGGCATTTTGCTGACCGACGAGCCATGCGACACCGCGCCGAATGCGCGGATCGGTACGCGGCACCCCTAAAGCGAGCAGCGTTTCGAGCGCACAGGCCGTGCGGAAAACCGAAGAGTAGGAGTGACGCGACCAGGAGCCATCGCGGGCCACATCTTGTTCGAGCAGGCTGCGTACCTTATCGGTCCACGTGCGCTTCTGCGCGGCGAGCAGGCCGGCATAACGCGCGCTCATGCGCTGCAGCAGACGCGCGATCGCTGCGCTGCCTTCCTCGAACTCGCCGGGCGAGTGATGAGGTCCGCCATCGATGGGGGCCTGCAGCTGTCGCCCCAGCAAGCAGCTGACCAAGGCTTCCAAATGCGGGCGCATCTCGTTGACGCCAGAGTCTTCGAGCAAAAGCGCCAAATGCGCGCAGATCGACTGCGTGAGCAAGGTTCCATCGCTCTTGGGCAGATGGCTGACGATCTCGAAGGCTTTGAGGACATGCCCTTCGCTGAGGACGTCGGAGCCGCGCGCATCGAGAGCTATCGTGCTCTCGGCAAAGAGGCTGAGCGCCGCCTGCCGCAGGAGAGAGGCGCCTTCCTTCTCGAGCGCGCCCACCTCTCTTTGCTGATCCCAAATCTCTTCGGCGAAGGTGGAGATGCGCTCGATCCATTCGGAGGCGCTGGAGCTGGGACGACCCTTGCTCACGCCCTCCGCTTCGGGAGCCGCACCTTCACACGCGGCCGCAGCCGCTGGTGTGGCGCTCTTGAGCAGCCCGCGCTTGTTCAAGGCTTCACGTGCGCGCGCCGACTGCTCACGCAAGCCCGCAAATGCGCCTTGCAAAGGATCGGTCGAGGCGCTGCGCGGCCGCCATGCGATGCGTGCGCGACGGGGAGTGATGCTCGCGATCGGCCAGCGCGACCAGCCTGCAAAGGAAAGGCCGGTCGAGACGAAATCGGACCAGCGCTGCGTCCGCACGACCTCGCCGAGCACTTGCTGGACCGCCGTGCCGGCGACGTGCAGGAAAGCCGAGCCGAAGGCGGTGGAACGCGTCTCGGAACCCGCGAGGATCTGCATGGTCCGCCGGCGCTCGGAAGAGCTGGCGCGCCAGGTGGCGTAAACGGCCTGACGGATGGCGAGCGCGCCGGGATCTTCACGCGTCAGCACCTGATAGAGCGCGCTGGCGAGCAGCTCGGAGACGTAAGTCTGTTGCTCACGGACCGCTTGATAGGCTTCGAGATTTTTGCTGTTGGCCAGCGCTTGGCAGTCCAAGAAGCCGATGGTCATGCCGGTCGCGGTCAGCGGATGGCTGTGGCCGACCGCATCGCCCACCAAGGCATGACGTCCGTAGCCGTAGCGCGAACGAGGACGGAAGCGACAGGCCGCCCAGGAGAACTGCTTTTCTTCGAGCGCCCGCCGGAACGCAGGACGCAAGCCCGCCGGGAACAAGGGCCCGAAGGCATCCCAGAGGCGAGAGGGGCTCTTGCGAAGGGCCTGGAAGTTCAGCGGCAGATCGATGCAAGCTTTGACGCTGCGCGCGCCCGTCCGGTAGAGCAAGACCGGGCCCGGAGCGCCCAAAATCACATGGCCATAGCCTTCGAAGGGCAGCTCGACATCGTAGAGGTCGATGCCGGCCATATACGAAAGCAGCGTGCTGTTCTCCGGCATGTCGAGGTATTGCCGCACGATCGAGGAGCGCCCATCGGCACCGACCACGCGCTCGGCGAGGATGGTCTCGTTCGTTCCCGTCTCGCGACGGCAGAAGGTCAGGCCTTCGCTGTCGATGCTCGAAACGCGCGCATGCGGGATGTAATCGACGCCCGCGCAGGCCTCGGCGCGACGCCGCAAGCCCATCACCAAACGTTCGTGTTCGCAGGAGAGGCCGAAGGCGCCATCGGCGTAAGGAAGGCGAATCGGCTCCGTACCATCGTCAGGAAAGACGACGAAGCCTTCGCAAGGAGGATGCTCGGCGGTTTCCTCGCGCAAGGAAATATCCAAGCTCTCCAGAACCTTGGCGCCGGGCGGATGGATCCACTCGCCTGCGAACCTCGAGCAGGCTTTGGGATTGGCTTCGAGCAGCAAAACGCGAGCGCCTTTGCGTGCGAAAGCCACTGCGGTGACGCAGCCCGTCGGGCCCGCACCTACCACTGCGATATCGTAGTCTCGACGTAGAAGTGTCATCGTCAGGCAAGCGTTCCACAGCGCGGCCGCTCCGCGCCGCCCTTATTTGGAGGCAAACCTCTTCCGGTGCAAGGGCATGAACACGCTATCAGTCGCTCGACTGAAAGCGCGAAAATGAAGGTCGATGTTGTCGTGCCGAAACACCACGGCGCTTTCCCGTCTAAGCAGGGGACCACAGAAGCCTAGGCGAGTCAACAAAGTCCTGAACGGCCGAGGTGAAGCTCGGGCAGAGACTCGCTCGATGCGTCCACTTGTGCGCACGCCTTTCCTTTGTTAACCGAGCAGCGTGCTCGAAGGCCAATGCGTCGCGGTCGTGATTCCTGCCCACAATGAAGAACCCTTCATTCGGCAGGTCGTCCTTTCGATCCCTGCCTTCGTGGACCATGCGATCGTCGTCGACGACGGCAGCGACGACGCCACGCTCGCGCAGGTTTGCGCCGAACTTCGCCCGGGGCTGCACTGCATCCGGCACGCGACGCGGCGCGGGGTAGGAGCCGCCATCCTGCAAGGCTACGATCTTGCGCTGCGGCTGGGCGCCGATGTGGTCGCCGTCATGGCGGGCGACGGCCAGATGGATCCCGACGATCTGCGCACCTTATTGATGCCCGCGCTGAAGGGAGAGGCCGATTACGTCAAAGGCAACCGCTTGGCGCATCCCGAGGTGCGCCGTCGCATGCCCAAAGCCCGCTGGCTCGGCAACCGCATCTTCTCGACGCTGACGCGCTGGCTCACCGGCCTCGCCATCGAAGATTCGCAATGTGGCTACACCGCGATCACGGCGAAGACCTTGCGTGCGCTGCCTTTGGAGAAGATCTGGCGGAGCTACGGATACACCAATTCCCTCTTGGGGGAGCTGGCCTTCGGCGGCTTTGCCGTTCGAGAGGTCGTCGTGCGGCCTCGTTATGGCGAGGAGCAGAGCGGCCTGCGCGCCCACCACGTGATGGTGGTGATCCCTTGGGTGCTGCTGCGCATCGGCGGACGGCGTTTGCGCGCCGCCTTCGCCTGATGCGTATCGGCATGTTGACCAGCGGCTATCCCCGCTGGCCGGGGGATCTCTGCGGCGCTTTCGTCGCCGGTCTCGCCGAGACCCTCGCCGCGCGCGGACACGAGATCGAGGTTCTGGCCCCGCGCGCCCTCGGCGGGCAAGGGCCTGCGCGGAAGGCGCTCCAGCTCCTCGGCGAGAGGGCTGCTGCCGAGACCCTCTCGCGTGTTCACTGCAGACGCCTCGCCTACGCGCCTCATGCGAAACTCGAATCCCTTTTTCATGGCGAGGGCTTCCCAGAGACCTTGCGCAGGTCGCCGGCGCGCGCCTTCCTTGGCGGTGCGGCCTATTGGACCCGGCTCCGTTGGGAGCTGCATCGATCTTCCGGGGCTTGGGATGTACTGATGGCTCACTGGGCCTTTCCCCTCGCCTTGGCTTCGCCGCTTTCTCCCGCCGAGCTTCCGCTCTTCGGCGTCTTTCATTCGGGCGACCTCGCGTTGCTCGAAAGCCTGCCCCTGCGCTCCAGGTGGGCGGAGCGCCTTGCCGCGCGCCTCGCTTGGAGCGTCTTCGTCAGCGACGATCTGCGCCGCCGTTTCCTCGCCTTACTGCGACCGGCCTCAGGCGAGTTCCTGGCGTCGCGCTCTTCGGTGCAAGCGATGGGCATCGCACCCAGCCCTCCCGTCGATCGAGAGCGGGCACGCGCGCTGCACGACTGCCGCGGCTTTATTCTCCTGACGATGAGCCGACTTTCGCCCATCAAAGGCGTCGACCGAGTCCTCGCCGCGATGAAGCAGGTCGAAGGAGCGACGCTTTTGGTCGCAGGTGCCGGCCCCGAGCGCCCGGAGCTCGAAGCTTATGCTCGTCACCATCGCTTGCCCGTGCGTTTCGTCGGCCTGGCGCAAGGGGAAACCAAGAGAACGCTCTTCGCCGCTGCGGATGCCTTCATCGCCGCTTCGAGGGTGCTCGACGGAGGCCGGAGCGAAGGTTGCCCCACCACGGTACTGGAAGCGATGGCGACGGGGTTGCCCTTGATCGTGAGCGCCAGCGGCGGCCTGGGCGAGATCGTTCGCGAGGGCGAGGAGGGTTTCGTCTTGCCTTCCCCGGAACCTTCACTCCTCGCCGAAAGGATTCGTGCGCTCATGGCCGACCCTGCGCTTCGCGAGCGCTTCGGAGAGAGGGGCAAGCGCAGCGCCGCCGCATACCTATGGTCGCGCGTAGCACCGCGCTTCGAAGACTGGTGCGCGAAGGCTAGAGACGGGCGCGCCGCGTACCTTTCGGAGCCTCGAAACGAAAGACTCCGTCGTCGACCTTGGCGTTGAACTTCATATCGGAGAAGTTGAACCAGTTGAGGTTGCCCGAGGTCTCGACGATGAGGACGCGGCGTACGGCACCGAGGGCGTCGCCTTCTTTCTCGACGAAGAGCACCAAGGCCTCGAACTGAGGATTGGGCTTTTTGGGCAAGAGCTTGAGGACGTAGCCGCGCTCGAACTCATAACGTTTGGGATCGAGGAGCTGAAAGGAGAAGTCGGCGTCCAGCCGCGCGGTGCCGAGCAAAAACGAAAAAGCCAGCGGCAGCTGATGCCCCGCGATGGCTTGCTCGAAAATCTGCCCCGGCTCCCCTCCTTCGGGCGGGTCGTACACTTTGACGACCTTGCCATCGGAGACGATCACCTTGCCTGCCGGATTCCCGTAGCTCCAGCGCATCTTGCCGGGCTTTTTGACGACGACCTGGCCTTTGGAGGTCACCTTCTTCTTATAGAGACGCAGGTAATAGACCTGCTGGAACTTCGACTGCACGGCTTTGGTGCGGTCGTAGAAGGCCTGGACCCGTTCAGCGACTTGCTTCGCGTCGGCTTTAGGGGCGGCCTGTGCGCTCGTATTCGCAAGCGCGCTCAGCAAAACGACGAGCGCTCCCGAGCGCCAGATGCAGGAGGAAAAGCGTGAGCGGAAAGAAGAGGGTAGGGACATAAACACCTAGGACGTCTGCAGCGGCGATTCCTTCAGGCGGCGCTGAACGCGAGCGGGCGGGTGCCGAGATAGGAGAACTCGTATGCCGAGGCCGCCGAAAAAAAGGCAGAAAGAGCTTGTAGCGCGCCCGCTCGGCTTTGGCCCATGGTTTTGCGCCGGAATGCTGCCCAAGGGCGCCTCGGGACGCCCTGAAAAAAGGCAGGCCACTCTCTAATTGTCCTGCGAGTTCGAGGACTTGGCGTCGTGTTTCGGCGAAAAGGTCGAGTCTGCTCGAGCGCCCGGGTCGGGATTGCCTCTCCGAGGGGGCATTGACTTTCTTCGGGCCGAGGCGTATCGCTTGAAAGATCCTGCGCTTGTTCTTTGTTGCTTCCTATAGCTTGGATGGAGACATCACAGCAACACCATGGAGGTCGAGACATGCGTCAAACGCAGGCGAAAGCGCTCTCCGAGCGTAAATACATCCAGTGGCTGACCAAAAAACACCAAGAGCTGAAACAGCGGGTCGCTGAGCTGGAGAGTCGAGCCTACCGTAGCGTTCAGGAAGAGCGCGCCGTCCAGGATCTGAAGAAACGTAAGTTGGCCACGAAAGACGCCATCGCCGAGTTCGAGCGAACCCTTCGCGTCTAAGCCGCTTCCGCTGTCCGAAGCGATCGCCGCATCCGAACTACCGCCTCGCGCTTTCGATTGCCGAGTGCTGCTGCAGCGCAACCTGCCCAAAAGGCTTTGCTCTTTTCGGCCGAAACGCGCTTCATTTGGCAGTCGAAGCGAGGGGGTTGGATCAGCTCCCTTCCATCGGCGGAGGGGGCCATGAGGTCTCCGACCAGCGCGGAGCGCCGACCGGTTGCTTGAGCGCGGACGCCCGTTCCGCGCCTAACTGGGTGATGTACTGACGCAAGGCGGGGACCGCCTCGATCAGCGGCGAAAAGTAGCGTCGATCGAGGAAGAGCAGGGTCGAGGCCTTCGTGGTCTTGACGTCTGCGGTGGCGTGTTCCGTGCCCAGCAGCGCGATCTCGCCGAAGACTTCACCAGGGCCGAGCGTTGCCACGCGCCGCGACCCGGAGCCTCCTTGATGAAGGACTTCGGTCTCGCCCTGGACCACCAGAAAAAGTCCTTGTCCGGGCTGGCCCTGCTGGACGACGAGGGTTCCGGCAGGGACCTCGTGCAGGGTGAAGCGCCGCATCAGGTCGATGCGCTGTTGTTCTTTCAGCGGGCGAAAAAAGGGCGCGGCGTTGAGCAGGTTGTTCAGCATGCGCTCGCGGCTGAACTTCGCCAGTGCCGTCGCGATGACGCCGAGACGCTCCGAGGCGGCAGCCAGGGCACGGCCGTCGAACTCCAGCAAATCGACCTCGCCGACGGCATCGACGCTGGCGACGCGGGCAGAGGCCGAAACCAAGGCCATTTCACCAAAGATCGCGCCTTCGCCGAGCGCGGCCAAGCGTTTCGACTCCCCCTCGGGATTTTGATGACTTACCTGAGCGCCGCCGCGTACCAGGACGAAAAACGAAGTCCCGACGTCCCCTTGCTGAAGGATCCGCTCTCCCGCTTGGCAGCGCCTTAGCTGAATGGAGTGGAGGACGGCCGCAAATTCTGCGGTCGGCAAGTCGCTGAGCAGAGGAACGGAAGGCAACTTTTCCGGAAAGACCATCTGGCTTTCGTCGAAGCTACTGCCGATGGCCAGGCATTCATCGCGTAGGGCGGGGCTGTCGGCAATCTCGCCCAGCTGCAGTAGATTGGGCGGGAGTTCGGCCTCGGGTTCGCCGATCGTCGGTCGTGCTCCACGCCCCAAGCGAGGCGAATCGGCGGAGTAGAGCGCGGCGAAGACATCCTGCAAACGCGCCAAATCAGGGTGCAACTCGGCCATCAACTTGAGTGCGACGATGGCGCGTAGAGGGTAGCCCGCATGGGTCGCCAGACGGGCCAAGGTCGAGTAGACGGAGGCGGCTCGCTGCGCATCGCCCATCGCCAGAAAACAGTCGCCCAGGCGCAGGCGGGCATCGAGATCGCTCGCTTGATGCCGCACGATCAGCGCGAAGGCGCGGAGGGCTTGCACAAAATCGCCCGACAGCAGACAATTCGAAGCAAACTTACCCAGGTCGGAGAAGGTTCTCAAGGCTTGCTCCCTGGCTTGTGGTGGATAGCTTCGGACCGTATCCGCTTCGTGCTAAACTCCCATCCTTGGCCCCCATGATAGCGGATGAGCAGAGCGAAAATGAAGCTTTGATTGCGCTGAAACGTGAAGCGTTCGCAAGCCAGGGGCCGCCATGTCGATGTTATCTTCTCGAAAATCGATGCCCGTAGAACCGCGCGATAGGGTTTCTGGACCTCCGCCAAGCTCCTCGTCGAGTGCGGGGGCCGGGCACTCTTCTTCCTCCCCGCCGGAAGAGGGCAGCCACTCTTTTCGGCGGCCTTCGCTCTTGCCCTCTCGTCCTCCGGTGCTCGCTTCCAAAATCCTGCAGGAGGAAATGGAGCCCATCGAACCGGGCAAAAATGCATTTCGGCGCTGGTCGGCGCTGCTCGGCGCGCTCGGGCTCTCGGTTGGCGTCACCTTCCTCAATGGCTCGCTCGCGCTCTGGTTTTCCTCTCTGCTCTTTTCTGCGCTTCTGAGCAGTAGTTGCCTCTCTCTGCCCTACGCATGGCGAGCGCTCTCGACCTTGAGCCTCACCTCGCTCTGGCTTTTGGTCTCGTCGGTGCTGCCCCTCGATCTGCCCTTCTACGAGAAGTTGCTGCCCTGGGGCCTCGTGGTCTTGAGCGGTGGACTGGCCTTTCGTGCCACGTACCGCGCCTCGCGCCGTTCGCGTTTGGTCGTAGCGCTGGGAGCCTTGCTGGTCCTCATCAGCGCCGCTCTGAGCGGGCAGTTCGCTCTTTTCAGTCACGTCGGCACCGACTGGAAGTCATGGGCACCTTTGGCCGATCTCTGTGTGCTCCTCCTTCTTCTTCTGCTTTCCTCGTTGGCTTTTATGGGTGCGTCGAGCACTGGAGGAGGAGGCTATACCTCGGTGGCCGTCCTCGTCTGGTTCGCACTTCATCATGCCCTCCATCTCGGCATTGCCCATGCCCGATCGCAGGCCGAGGGCCTCTCGCTGTTGCGATGCTTCGGCGCCTGGACGCGGAGGCATGCGGGTTTCTGCGATGCGGCAACCACGGGTCATGTAGCGTACCGCCTGACGGTTCCTCTGGTCGCGGCGCTCGCCGCTTTGGCTTTTTTTCATCTGCTCGCGGTCGCAAAGTCTGCTTCGCGCCGCAAAGCGTCGGCGGCCAAGGCGGGGCTTCGAGAGAGCGAAGACGGCGCCTGAGCAGCGCGCGCCAAAATCCCATCGAAGGCCTGCGCTGCGCGCAACCTCCATTGCCCAGGAGCGATAAGCGGCATGGAGGAAGAAATGCGTTTCGACGAACTCAGAAGTCGTGTCGTCTCACAACGTGAGGCGCTTCGGCAGTCACTGGACGAACTACGCGTGCAGAACGAGCGCTACGCTCCGCTGCTCGCGCTCGCGGAGATCGAGGTCGACGAGCAGTCGATCGAGGCCGCGCTCGCGGCTCTTCCTCCTTCTGTGCAACCCCATGCCTTGGTCGGAGGTCGGATCTATGTCGGTTAATCTCTCTCCCATGTCGACGAATCAGGTGTCGACGAGCCCCGCGCTTTCCTTTTCGTCTGCCGTTTCCCCGGAACAGCTCTTGGCCCTCCTGAGCTCGCGGATGCGCGATCTGGACGGCCAGCTCTCCGGCATTATGACGAAGATCAATGCCGACACGGCGCGCGCCACCGAGCTAAGCGAAAAGCTCCAAGCGCTCGAAGCCGTGAACCAAACCATTAAGAAGAGCGACAAGGGCAAAGCCATCGACGCCGATGCGACGACGCGTGCCAACTTTTACTCCTCGGCGCAGAAGACCCTGAGCGAGGATATGGTGCAGTGGCAGGGAAAATCGCAGCCCGCGATCCAGGTGCTCCAGCAATACGGTTTGCAAGACGTCGTCGGCAAAGACGGAAAAGTTCATGCCGAAGCGCTCGATAGCAAAATGCAATCCCTTCGGCAGCAGCTCTCTGATGCCAACAAAGGCAACGAGATGACGATGATTCAGCTTCAATCGCTGATTCAGCAGCGCTCCGAGGCCTTGCAGAACGCGACCTCCATGATGAAGGGCGCGCACGATATGAAGATGGAAATCTTGCGTAATCTGCGCTGAGGTCGAGATGAGCGTACAATCTTTTGTAAACCTACCCGCGATCCGGCAGGCGCAAGCTTTGATTCCCAAAGAAGGCGACCTCCTCGTTCGCCGCGTCTCTACGCTCCTCGACTCCTCGGCCTCCTTTCTCAAAATGCCGCTGCTCTCCGCGAGCCGCAACGCGGATCAAGCGCGCATTCTCAACGATATGAAGGCGGGGATGGCTCTTTTGCAGAGCTTCTCGGGCGATCCGCGCATGCTGCTGCAGCATGTGTCGGCCGCACAACGTCACGAACGCAGTGAGCAAGGGAGGAGCGAAGCATTCTCGGAAGGAACACGCTCCGAAATCTCCTTTGACAAGGAGCGGAATTCCATCGAGAAGGCTCGCAAGACGGCCAAACGTATCGGCACGCTGATGGGTTTGAGCAAGGTCCTCCAGAAGCTCCTCAAAGTCGCTTTGATCGCGGCGAGTGCGGTCGCCGGCGGCGGCGGTGGAGCTCTCCTCGTCGGAACCTTGTTGACGCTCGCCGGCGGGGAACTGACGAAAGTCTTGCAGAAGAGCGGGGTCATCAACGGCAAACAGGCGCGTCTTTTGACGATGGCTTTCGAGCTGGCCGGCTCTGCGCTCATGGGAGGGGGATTGGGTGGATTGGCGCAGCAGCTCATTCCCTTGCGCGGTCCGCAACTGCAGCAGGCCGCCCTGCAGTGGACCTCAAACCTGCAGAAGCTGCAAAAGAGCTTGGAGAAAGCGCCCAACCTGCTCTCTTTGGCGACGGATCGGCAGCTCTATCAAAGCGTCCTGCAGCTTGCGCAAGGAGCGGGTCTACGCCCGGGAAAGCTGATTTCGGGCGAGGGGGCGCTGAAGCAGATCGGCCAGCTCCTGGATCAAGGGATGGACATCTTAGGGGGTGGACAAAAGGGCGGTGGAGTGCCGCTCAGGCAGCTCCTGCGCGCGGCGGACTGGCAGCGTTCGGCCTGATCGCAGGAGGACCTAGCGGCTTTCTGCCTTAGGCCCGGCAGCGACGAAAAGCCTATTGGCCCGGGGCGGAGAACCTGCCGTCCAGGGCCCTCCTGGCATTGATAGGCCGGCCTGCGCACTGTATAGACCGAGGGTGCGACTCGAAGATCTGGCGTGGGACGACAAAGGCCTAGTAACGGTCGTGGTGCAGGATCGGCACGAGGGCGACATCCGCATGGTCGCCTTCGCCAATCTCGAGGCGCTGCGTGCCACCTTGAAAACTGGGCAGGCGCACTTCTACAGCCGCTCGCGGCGATCGCTCTGGCGCAAAGGCGAAACCAGCGGGCATGTGCTCAGCGTCGCGGAGGTTTGGGCCGATTGCGACGGGGATGCGCTGGTCTATTTGGTCGACCCCGAAGGGCCGAGTTGCCATACCGGGGTCCGCAGCTGCTTTTTCCGGCGTCTCGATCCGGAGAGCGAGGAAGTCGTCGAGAGCGAGAGCGGCGTCCATCTCGCGCTTCCGACGCTGAGTCGTCTCTGGCAGCGTCTGCAGGAGCGCACCGCTCTCGGCGCGGCGAAGAGCTATACGCGCTCCTTGCTCGATGCCGGTTTGGCCCATCTCGCGGGCAAGGTTGAGGAAGAGAGCGGCGAGTTCAACCAGGCGCTGCTGGAAGAATCGGACGATCGCTTGCGTTCGGAAGCGGCCGATCTTTTTTATCACGCGCTGGTGGCGCTCATGGGCCGAGGCTTGACAGGGCGTGCGGTCTTGGGAGAACTTGCGGCGCGTTTCACGCAATCGGGGCACCAAGAAAAGGCGTCGCGTAGCAAAGGACGGAGCGAAACATCATGAAGGCGAAAGACGAGTTGCTGAATCTGGAAGGCTGGGCCCTGATCCTGGGTGCTTCGAGCGGTTTTGGCGCTGCGGCCAGTCGTGCTCTGGCGCGAGCGGGCCTCAACATCCTCGGCGTCCATTTGGACCGCCGTGCCACCATGCCGGCCGTCGAGCAGCTCAAATCCGAAATCGAAGCGAGCGGCCGCGAGGCCTGGTTCTTCAACATCAACGCGGCGGACGAGGGCAAGCGTCAGGCGACCCTGGACGATGTGCTGGCCCGCTTCCAAGAGCGCGAAAAGAGCAAAGGCAGCACGCCGCGGATCCGCGTCATGCTTCACTCCTTGGCTTTCGGTACGCTCAAGCCCTACTTCCTTCCCGGCGCCGGCGAGGCGGAGCTGATCTCCAAAACCAATATGGATATGACGCTCGACGTCATGGCGCATAGCTTGGTCTACTGGGCGCAAGATGTGCTGCGGCGCGATCTCTTCACCAAGCCGGCGCGCATTTTTGCCATGACCTCGTCGGGCAGCACCTCCGTATGGCAGGGCTACGGCGCCGTCAGCGCCGCCAAAGCCGCGCTCGAGGCGCATATCCGTCAGCTCGCGGTCGAGCTTGCTCCTCAAGGCGTCACCGCCAACGCGCTCTGCGCGGGCGTCACCGATACGCCGGCCCTGCGGAAAATCCCCGGCAACGAAGAGATGATCGTGGCCGCCAGCGCGCGGAACCCCTACAAGCGTCTGACCACGCCCGAAGACGTCGCCAACGCCATGGTCGCGCTCGCGACGCCGGCGACCTCGTGGATCAACGGCAACGTCATCTACGTCGACGGCGGCGAAGAAATCGCCGGCTAGTCTCGAGACGCCTCGTCTCGAAAGACGCCAAGCCCTGCGGAGCCAAACGCGCGCTTCTGGACACTGAGCCTTTAGCGCGCCAGGCCGAGCAGGGCTTGAAGCGTCTGGCGGAGTTCGTCGAAACGGGGTTTGACCACGTAGGCCGCGACGCCCGCGTTGAGCGCGTCATCCTTCTCGTGTTCGGTGGCGCCGAAGAGAAGGGTGCGCACATGGCGCGTAGGCTCGTGCGCCTGGAGCCGCTGCGCGATTTGACGCACATCGAGGCCCGTCACCGCCTCATCGACGATGACCACATCCGGGCTTTCGAGGCCGATCGCCAAAAGCGCGTCGACCGCGTCGTGGAAGATGGTGACGTCGAACTGCGTCCCGAGCTCTTGCTTGAGGTTCTCGAGCGAGGAGGAGTCATTGCCGAGGAGCACGACGCGCGGCGTGCCTTGCTGCAACTCTTCCGGAATCGGGTAGCCGTACTTCCGCAGGAAATCCAGCACATCGACGCGCCGGAAGCGGAGATGCCTTCCGGGGGTGCGGAAATGGCGAATTTCTCCACGCTCGGCCCAGTTGTGAATGGTCTTGAGGTCGACCTGACAGAACTGGGCGACCTGCGATGCCGTGAAGAGCTCTCTCCCCTTGACCTCACTCGCCATGGACGCGGGGATAGCCTCTCCTGCCGGGGAAGTAAAGGCTAGGGCCTAGTCGGGCTGTAGAACGCGGGTCGTCGGCACGCCGATGGCGGCCGCGATGCGCGCCAGGGTTTCGAGCGAAGGCGTATGCCTGCCTGCCTCGACGCGCGCGATGTTGGGGCGATGAATTCCCGTTCGGCGGGCAAGTTCGGCTTGGGTGAGGCCTGCTTCGAGGCGCAGACGGCGGAGCTGAGCTCCGAGCTGTGCGCCGTTGACGGCGATCTGCGGCAGATCCGAGGCCCGGAACTCGCCGCTCTCGCTGCGCTGCACGTATTTGGCCGAGAGTTCGAGGGTGACGCCCGATTGCAGATGCAGGGTCGAGGACATGGCGTCGTCGCTGAGCACGATGGCGTCGATGGCCGATTCGTCGTCGCTCTCATCGAGGGGGCGCTCCAAATGGGCGACCTTGCCATCGGCGAAAACCACCAAAATGCCGCCTTTGTTGGGCGATACCGAGACGAATTCGAAGCGTTTGGAGCGCTGCGGATCGAGGCGGCGCACGATGCCAGCGGCGATGCGCGGCAGGTCTTGATCGCTGCGCGCGACCAGCCCGCGACAGATCTCTTCGACCAAGTCTTCGACAGCGCTGAAGCGGCTCGATGCGGGGAGGTGGACGGCGGTGACGGTGCCCATGCTGCGCGCATATGCGACGGCGCTAAGCAACTCGTCCTCATCGAAGACCTGCGACGCGGCGTCGATGATCAACGCGCGCTCCTGACCCGCCAGCGCGGCGGCTCGTTCGGGAGCATGGCACGAAGGCGTGATGCCCATGGGTTCGAAGGCGCGGCGCCAAAGGCTTTCTGCGCTCGTGCGGTCCGAAACGACGAAAACGTCAGAGATCATGCTTCCTCCCTTTGCCCTGCTCACCGACGTTCCGAGGCTTACAACAATCGAGGGCCGGCCCACAAGACCGGATCGCTCTACTTTTGAAAGGGGGCTTCAATTTTTTTGTTGAGCTCGGCTCCCTCGAGCGCTTGCCGGCCTTCCCGCCGCTGGGCTCTGGTTGACAGAAAACCTGCCTCTTGCTAACCCCCGCGACTCCCCCAAGGGGGAGCCTAAGGGGCCGGAAAGGCCTCGTTTCTCAAGCTCGGGATTTCGGGGATGTTCAAGTCGATATGCATCTTTTCGGGGCATGCCAACCGCGCATTGGCCGATAAGATTGCCGATTATCTGGAGGTTCCGGTAGGGCGCTGCCGCATTTCGCGCTTCTCGGACGGCGAAGTCTTCGCCGAGATCCAGGAGAACGTCCGCGGCGTCGACGTCTACGTGGTGCAGCCGACCTGCGCACCGGTGAACGACCATTTGATGGAGCTGCTGGTGATCACCGATGCGCTGAAGCGCGCCTCGGCCGGCTCGATCACGGCGGTGATGCCTTATTACGGTTATGCGCGTCAGGACCGCAAAGTGGCTCCGCGTACGCCGATCACGGCCAAGCTGGTGGCCGACCTCATCAGCGCTGCCGGCTGCGACCGCGTGCTCTCGATGGACTTGCACGCCGGGCAAATCCAGGGCTTCTTCAACGTTCCCTTCGACCATCTCTTCGCGACGCCCGTCTTTCTCGAGCATTTCCAGCCGCGCTTTTCGGAGCCGCCGGTCTTCGTCTCGCCCGATGCCGGAGGCGTGGAGCGCACG
>ERZ1066121.1618-NODE-1618-length-15870-cov-6.844199_pt1 | contig 15870 bp, 15 predicted proteins | sample MGYA00382768_ERZ1066121 | MGnify/ENA primary metagenome ERZ1066121 (study PRJEB33369, sample SAMEA5778351) | biofilm metagenome | biome: Industrial cooling water; feature: Water cooling tower basin; material: Biofilm | place: United Arab Emirates | collected... | reverse complement strand
GGTGCGGCATTGCGCCATGGATGCTGAAACAAGTTCAGCATGACAGTATAATCAACCTAAAGTCATCACGCTCTAGAGCGCAGGAGGTGGATTCCCGCCTTCGCGGGAATGACGAACTTGTGGTGATTGTTGAATCCCCCCAGTACCTAAAAGCATATTCCACCAGCATCACCGGCATACGCCGAACCCCGAATCCAGCTGAGCGGTGACGAAATGTCAGGCCCATTGTTGGACCCCCACTGCCTCTCATCAAAAGTCACTGCGGTGTAGGCCGGTGGCAGCGTAAGATGACGCTGCGAACCATTGGCTTTCCTACATCGCCTCATGATGCAATGCTCGGATTCTGGCTCTTTGTACTGTCTGAGCACCCCATACCCGCCATTCGGCACCGCATCCTGCTCGGTATTAAAAATAGGAAAAGTCGGTGAACTTTGGTGAAGTTTGAAAAGCGAGGGCCGCCGCTTATACCCACCGCCAAACCTATGCCTCGTCCAGAAATGCCGTGATAATCGGCCCCATCCGCTCCGCCTGCCGAAACGCGAACAGGTGCGCGCCGCCCACCACCTCCAGCCGTGCGCCGGGGATAAGGCGCGCCAGCCACTGCGGATAGGCCAAGGGGACCATCATATCGCCGCTGGCGCCCAGCACCAGCGTGGGTATGCCCTTAATCTCTGGCAAGCGGCTGACCGCCGACCACCCGCTCGCGGCCAGCAATTGCGCGCCCGCGCCCAACATGCTGCCGCCCGTCAGCCGCATCGCGCTGGTCAGCACGTCGGCGTCAAACATCGCCCCGGCGCCAAGGCCGGGCGCAGGCATGACTGGCGATGTTGCCATCAATACCATCCGCCCTATGCGCCCCGGATGGTCAAGGGCCAGCTGCTGCGCCACCGCGCCGCCCCAGCTGAACCCCGCAAGGTCGAACTGCGCATGCCCCAGCTGCGTCATGGCATCGGCAACGCTGACCGCCGCGTCGGCGATGCTATAGGGATACAGCCGATCGGGCGCGCCGCCAAGGCCAGGCATGTCGAAGTTCAGCCGCGTGCGCCCTTCGATCCGGGTCAGCAATTTCGCTGCGAGCCGGTTGTCGGCGGCAATACCGTTCAGAAACAACAAGGGCCGGGCGCAGTTATCGTCGTCGACCCACTGCGTCAGGCCCAGAGCGAAGTCCTCATCACCAACCAGTGCCTGTTGCGGGCAAGGCGACAGAGCGAGGGCGGAGCGGGTCAGACCGCGTCCCCGCGCGGGTCCAGCGCCCCGCTGGCCGCGGCCGTCGCCAGCATCTGTTCCAGCCGGATACAGTCGAAAATCTTCGCGCCCGCCAGAAACACCGTCCCGGTGCACGCCAGCAGGAGCAGCTTGCCGCCCGTGCCGGGATATTGATCGAGATAGACCATCCCCCGCGCCATGGCACCCACCGCCAGCGCATAGATGATCAGGCAAGCCTCGAACCGCGTTTTGATAACAAACAGGCGACCGATTTTCTTCAGCATGCAGGCGAACTCGCAAAAGCCATGCCAGCGTTGGAAATCGGCGATTCCCGGCTTTCGCTGAATGGTTAAATGGAAGTTAATCCGACACCATGCATATGGTCAAAGCAATTTACCAAGTTCCAGCGCATCGAGCAGCATAGCACGCGCGCGGCGGACATCAGCGGCCAGGGCCGCCGACGCAAGATCGCCCGGTGCGATCGCTTCCGGCCATTGTGCCGCAACGACTTTGGCAACTGCATCGATCCGCGCCTCGCTGGCCATGAACCGCGGGTCGGCCGGCGCCGGATCGGCCACGACGCGCAGGCGCAGGCAGGCCGGGCCGCCGCCATTGGCCATCGACTGGCGGACATCGACGGGGATCAGCCGGCGGATGGGACCGTTGCCTGCGACCATCGCCTCCAGCCAGTTCCACACCGCGGGCGTTGCCTGCGCCTCGGTCGGCAGGATCAGTCCCATGCCGCCCCCATCGGGCAGGGTGACGAGCTGTGCGTTGAACAGATAGCTTTTGATCGCGTCCGCCATGCTGACGGCATTCGCGGGCACCTCGACAATCTCGCACCAGGGCGCAGCGGCACGGATGGCGGCATGGGCTCCGCCGCGATCCTCAAACGCGCTTTCATGGGTGAACAGCACATGCTCATTGGCGACCGCGACGACATCATTGTGGAACGCCCCACCGGCGATGGCGGCCTTCGCCTGTTCGATGAATAGGGTGCGGGCTGGATCAAGCCGGTGCGCGCGCGCAATCGCCTTCGACGCTTCAATATGCTGACGGGCAGGGAAGGGGCCGCCGCTGACGCCATAGACGAAAATCTCGACGCCAGCCTCGCCGTGCGCGGAGGTCAGGCGCATATGGTTGGCCGCACCCTCGTCGCCGAACGGGGCTGGAACGGGCGGATGCACGGCAAAGGCTTCGTGTGCAAATGCCAGCCTTAGCTGTGCCAGGGTGCCCTGCCATTCGTGGCTGCGGTGCGGCATGGTGACCAGATTGGCGACCGTCAGATGGCATTTGCCGTCGGAGCTGTCGGGGGCGGGCGACACGGTTGCCGCATTGGCCGCCCACATCGACGATGCCGACCAGGCCTGCGCCCGCAAATGCGGCTCCGCGCTTTCCTCATCGGTGGCCATGCTCGCCAACCATGGCGCATCAGGGCGCGCCAGCGGCATGAACCAGCCCTGCGGCAGTCCGAGCGCGATATTGGCGCGCATCTTTTCCAGCCCCTGCAACGCCGCCGCGCGAGGCTGCGACACGTCGCCCGCATTGTTGGCCGAGGCAATATTGCCCGGCGACAGGCCCGCATAATTGTGACTAGGGCCAATGATCCCGTCGAAATTGATTTCGGTCAGCATGGCAATTCTCAGTTCCTAAACTTCGTCATTCCCGCGAAGGCGGGAATCTATCTCCCTCCCGCTCAAATGAGGGCCGTCAGCAGATGGACCCCCGCCTGTGCGGGGGTGATAATGAGAAAAATCACCGCCCCACATGCGTCACCGTTATCCCCGGCTCCACACCCAGCAGCGTCGCAGCATCCCGATCAATCGCGATACCGTCGCTATGCGGCGCGACCCGCCCGCAGCACACGCGGAAATGGGCGAGGCGGCCCGTCGCGATCAGACTCGCCGTGCCGTCTGCCGTCAGCGCGTCATCGATGGCCGCAACCACTGCGTCCTGCGCACCCCGCACGCTCGCAATCTGGTCGGTCCGCGCCGTCATCGTCGGTCCACCGTCAAAAATGTCGACATATTTTTCCCAGGCAAAACCCTCGTTTTCCAGCATCCGCATCGCGGCACGCCCGCTGGGGTGGGGCACGCCGATCACACTGCGCGCGACGTCCGACAGCATCGCGATGTACACCGGATGCTTGGGCATCAGATCGGCGATGAACTGGTTGCCATGCTTGGCGTTGAATTCGTCGGCGTCCTGAAAGCTCATGCCGAAGAACTTTCCCGCGACCCCGTCCCAAAATGGCGAAGCCCCGGCCTCGTCAATCACGCCGCGCAATTCGGCGAGGCAGCGTTCGGCAAAGCGGGCGCGGTGGGCGCGGATGAACAGATACCGGCTGCGCGCGATCAGCATCCCCAGCCCGCCCGCGCGTTCGCCGGGGTGCAGGAACAGGCCACCAACTTCGCTCGCGCCCTCCAGGTCGGTCGACAGGTTCAGCATTTCGGCGCGGAACGTCCGGTCCAGCTCGACGCTATGCTGCGTCAGCACACCCATGCGATAGCTGTAGAAGGGCCATTTCTGTCCTACTTGGCTGAAAATCTGGCACGTCCCGCGAACCTCGCCGGTCGCAGTGTTTTCGAGTACAAACACGAACAGATCGGGAGCAAGCACGTCGTCGTCGCGGGCGAAGGCCTCCGCCGACGTCGCCAGTTTTGCCGCAAGCGCGGGCTTGTCGGGCGGCAGGTTGGTAAACCCGCCCCCCGTCCGCTTCGCCATTTCGTAAAGCGATTGCAGGTCAGCTTCGCCCGCCGCCCGAATAATGAAACTCACACCGTCCCCCGTTCCGCCAACCGCAGTAGCGTCAGCGCCGACAGCTGTGCCCGTTCGGGCAGGCTGTCCACCATCAGAAATTCGTCGGACGAATGGATCGCGCCGCCGCGCGGCCCCATGGTGTCAACGACAGGCACGCCGCAGGCCGCGATATTGTTGCCATCGCATACGCCCCCGGTCGCCCGCCAGCCGATTGCCAGACCCAGCGCCGCGCCGCAATCCCTGACCAAAGAAAACAGACGCTCGGCGCGCGCATCGAGTGGTTTGGGCGGGCGGTTGAACCCGCCATGGATGTGAGTATGCACGCCGTGGTCGCGTTCAACCGCCGCTATGGCGCCTCGCATGGCCGCTTCCGCATCGCGCATTGCTTCCGGCGTGACGGGGCGGAGATTGACGCGCAGGATTGCACTGTCGGGCACGACATTGTTCGGCCCGCCGCCGTCGATGCGCGCCGGATTGACCTTCAGCACGTCGGACTTCATTGCGTTCAGCCGCAGTGCCAGATCGGCGGCGGCGACCAGCGCGTTGCGCCCATCCTCCGGATTGCGCCCGGCGTGCGCACTGACACCGTGGATCAGCACCGAAAAATTGCCGCTGCCGGGCCGCGCGCCGGCCAGGGTGCCGTCGGGCAGTGCGGGTTCATAGGTCAGCGCCGCGACCTTTCCCCGCGCCAATTCGGCGATCAGCGCGGCCGACGCATGGCTGCCCGTTTCCTCATCCGAATTGATAAGCACGTCATAGCCGACCCGCGCCGCCAGCGGGGATTCCTCCAGCGCGGTCAGGGCCGCAAGCATGACCGAGATTCCACCCTTCATATCGGCTGTGCCCGGGCCATTCAGCACGCCATCCTCCCGCCAGGTCAGTGCCTGGAACGGGTGATCGGCCGCAAACACCGTATCCATGTGGCCGGTCAGCAGAAAGCGCATGGGCGCGTCCGGGCGCACCGACAGGTGCAGGTGCGATCCGCGTTCGACGCCATCGACCGTCCCGTCGGCGCGCACCGCTTCGACAGGATCGGGCGCGACCAGCCGGATGTCGCCCGGCAGCGCGGCAAAGCCATCGGCCAGCATCCCCGCCACCGTCCTGAGGCCCGCAAGATTGCCGGTCCCGCTGTTGATTGCCGCCCATTGTTCGACCTGTGCCAGCATCGGCGCGGCGGCAGCAATGTCGAGGGCGGTGCGGTCGGCGGGGGATAGCGGGGTCATGGCCTGCGTATAGCCGGGGGGACGGGCTTGTGCACCCCCATTGCCTTGACCCGCGAATCCCGTCATAGCGCGGCACCCTTCCTCCCCGGAATGTGCAGCTTGTCGTTCGCAAAAGGGTAAATCATGACCGCATATGTTGGCCGCGCCGGCCTGTCCGTCGATCCGCTGCTCGCTCGCTTCGTGGAGGAAAGAGCGCTGCCCGGCACGGGGATCGACGCCGCGCTCTTTTGGACGGGCTTTGCTGCGATCATCAACGGGTTTACGCCAGAAAACCGGGCGCTACTCGGCAAACGCCACGAATTGCAACAGCATATCGACGACTGGCACCGCGCCCATGCGGGGCGGGGGCACGATGGTGCGGCCTATCGCGCGTTCCTGACCGATATCGGCTACCTCGTTTCCGAACCCGCGCCCTTCACGGTGGGTACCGCGAACGTCGATCCCGAAATCGCCACGCTTGCCGGACCGCAGCTGGTCGTGCCCGCGCTCAACGCCCGGTTCGCGCTCAATGCCGCCAATGCGCGCTGGGGTAGCCTTTATGATGCGCTGTACGGGACCGACGCGCTCGATGCGCCCCCGGCCCGCCCCGGCGGCTATGACCCGGATCGCGGGGCCGCCGTCATTGCGCGGGCCAAGGCGTTTCTGGACGATGCGGTCCCGTTGACATCCGGCACGTGGGCAGAGTGGCAGGGCGGGCAGCTGATTCTTGCTAATCCGGCGCAATGGGTGGGCAGCAAGCCCGGCGGTATATTGCTCTGCCGCCACGGCCTGCATATCGAACTGGTGATCGATCCGGACAGCGCCATCGGGCGCACCGACCCGGCCGGGATCGCCGATGTCATCCTCGAATCCGCGCTGACGACGATCATCGATCTGGAGGACAGCGTCGCTGCGGTCGACGGGGCCGACAAAGTGCTGGGCTATACCAATTGGCTTGGCCTGATGCGCGGCGACCTGACCGAGAGTTTTGACAAGGGCGGGCGGACGACGACCCGTGCGATGGCGCCGGATCGCAGCTGGACCGCGCCGGACGGTACGCCGTTCACTCTGCCGGGGCGCAGCGTCATGTTCGTGCGCAACGTCGGTCATCTGATGACGACGCCGATGGTCCGTCTGGCGGATGGCAGCGAAGCGCCGGAGGGGCTGTGCGATGCCGTCATCACCAGCCTGTGTGCGCTGCACGACCTAAAAGGCCTCGGCACGCTCGCCAATAGTCGCACGGGCAGCATCTATATCGTCAAGCCCAAGCAGCATGGACCCGATGAATGTGCCTTTACCGACCGGCTGTTCGACGCGGTGGAGGATATGCTGGGCCTTGCACGGCACACGATCAAGGTCGGGGTGATGGACGAGGAACGCCGCACCAGCTCCAATCTGGCGGCCTGTATCCATGCGGTGCGCGACCGCATCGTCTTTATCAACACCGGCTTTCTCGACCGCACTGGTGATGAAATCCACACCTCGATGCATGCGGGACCGATGGTGCCCAAGGGCGAGATGAAAGTAAGCCGCTGGATCCAATCCTATGAGGACCGCAATGTCCGCATCGGCCTTGCCTGCGGTTTGTCGGGCCGCGCGCAGATCGGCAAGGGCATGTGGGCCATGCCCGACCTGATGGCCGCGATGCTTGAGCAAAAGATTTCCCACCCCATGAGCGGGGCGAACACCGCATGGGTGCCGTCGCCCACGGCGGCGACGCTCCACGCGATGCACTATCACGCTGTCGATGTGTTTGCGCGGCAACGCGAGATCGCAGGCGAGGCCGTGCCGCCGCTTGCCGACCTTCTCACCATTCCCGTCGCCAGTGGGCGCAACTGGGATGCGGCTAAGGTCGAGCGCGAACTCGACAATAATTGTCAGGGCATATTGGGCTATGTCGTGCGCTGGGTGGATCAGGGTGTGGGTTGTTCCAAGGTTCCCGACATCCACGATATCGGCTTGATGGAGGATCGCGCGACGCTGCGTATCGCCAGCCAGGCGCTCGCCAACTGGCTGCTGCACGGTGTATGTACGGCGGCTCAGGTCGATGACGCGCTGAAGCGGATGGCGGCAAAGGTCGATGCACAGAATGCTGCCGATCCGCTGTATCGCAAACTGACTTCAGACAGCGCGGCATTCCAGGCTGCCCGCGACCTGATTTTCCAAGGCGTGGCGCAGCCATCTGGCTATACTGAACCCCTGCTCCACACCTGGCGCGCAAGGGTGAAGGCAGGGTAAGACTCAGCCCGCCATTAAGCCATGTTCACAGTCGCAGCCCTTTATCATTTCGCACCATTCGACGACCCCGTCGCCCTGCGCGAGCCACTGCTCCGCCTGTGCGACATGCATGGCATTTGCGGGACGATCCTGCTGGCGGGGGAGGGGGTGAACGGCACGATTGCGGGCAGTGAGGACGGCATTGCTGCCGTGATCGGCCATATTCGCGGGCTACCCGGTTGCGATGGGCTGGACGTCAAATACAGCACCGCCGCCGCGCGCCCGTTCCGGCGGATGAAGGTGCGGCTGAAATGCGAAATCGTCACACTGAGGGTGCCCGGTATTGACCCGGCGCGCGATGTCGGCACCTATGTCGATCCGGCGGACTGGAACGCGGTGGTTGACGATCCCGGCACGGTGGTCATCGACACACGCAATGCCTTTGAAGTCGGCTATGGCAGCTTTGCCGGCGCGGTCGACCCCGGCACCACCAGCTTCGGGGAGTTTCCCGAATGGTGGCGCGCCAATGCGGCGCGGTTTGCGGGCAAGCGCGTCGCCATGTTCTGCACCGGCGGCATCCGCTGTGAAAAATCGACCGCCTTTCTGCGTGCCGAGGGGGTGGCCGATGTCGTCCATCTCAAGGGCGGGATATTAAACTATCTGGAAAAGATACCCGCCGGTGAAAGCCGCTGGCATGGCAGCTGCTTCGTATTCGACGAACGGGTCAGCGTGGGGCATGGGTTGGTAGAGGTCGGGATTAAGGACTGATCACCCCTCCGCCCGCGCAGTGCCATATTCGACCCACGCCATCGGCTTGGGTGATTTGGGCATATACCCCGTGCCCATCCGGTCCACTGCAAAGCCTGCCGCGCGATACGTGTCGCAAACGGGCCGGGTCAGATGACAATTGCCCCCGATGCGCTTCCACAGCGGTTCGATTCGCCGCTGCCAGCGTGCAACATCCGTATCCGGTGCACGCCCATGTTCCAGAAACAGCGCTGTGCCGCCAGGCCGCAGCACGCGCCGGATTTCGGCCAGCACCGCTGCCGGATCCTGCACCGAACAGAGGGTGAAGGTCGTTACCACCGTGTCAAAGCTGGCATCGGCAAAGGGCATCATTTCCCCCACACCGCCCTCGATCCGCGCATCGATGCCGCATGCGGCAGCGGCGGCGCGGGTCATCTCCAGCAATTTTGGCGAGGGATCGATCCCGGTCAGCCGCGTCACCCGTGCGGGATCGTAAAACTCCATGTTGATACCGCCGCCGCAGCCCAGTTCGAGCACCTCGCCCGCTGCCAGCGGCACCACCTTGCTACGCAGCTTCATGACCTGTCCTTGCGAACAGGCGCATTTGATCAGACGTGGCACGACATGACGATCCCACCAGCCGGTCATATTCGCTCTCCCTCTTGGCCAGCATGATGCCAGTTGCTAGCGCGCTTGGCGAGCGGGCAGACTCGCCCCATATCGCGCACGTTAGGAAAAGCATGGCCACCACCCATACCACTCGCTGCCTCATCATCGGTTCCGGCCCGGCGGGATATACTGCGGCCATTTACGCCGCGCGCGCCGGTATGGCCCCAACTGTCGTGCAGGGAATCCAGCCGGGCGGCCAGCTGACAATCACAACAGATGTCGAAAACTACCCCGGCTTTCGCAGCGTTATCCAAGGCCCATGGCTGATGGAGGAGATGCAGGCACAGGCCGAACATGTCGGGACCAAGGTGATATGGGACACCATTGTTGATGTTGACCTGTCGCAGCGGCCGTTCCGTGCGCGCGGCGATGGCGGCGACCTGTATCTGGGCGACACGCTGATCATTGCAACGGGTGCGCAGGCGAAATGGCTGGGCGTTCCAGGCGAGATGGAGCTGGGCGGGAAGGGCGTGTCGGCCTGTGCCACCTGTGATGGATTTTTCTATCGCGGGAAAAAGGTCGTGGTGATTGGGGGCGGGAATACCGCGGTTGAAGAGGCATTATATCTTACGAACCATAGCGATGATGTGACCCTGATCCACCGGCGCGACAGCCTGCGCTGTGAGAAGATTCTTGCCGATCGGCTGTTTGCTCATCCCAAGATTTCTGTCTTGTGGAACAAGCGCGTCGACCGCTTTGTCGCGGGAGAGGGGACGGCTGGCCTGATTGGCCTCGACCTAATCGACACGGTCACCGGCGCGCCAAGTCACGAGCCGACCGACGGGGCCTTTGTGGCCATTGGGCACAAGCCGTCGACGGAATTGTTCGCCGGCAAGCTGCCCATGGATGACAGCGGATATCTTGACGTTGCTGCCGGGACGGCGCGTACCGTGGTTCCGGGCGTCTTTGCGGCTGGGGACGTCGCTGACCATGTATATCGTCAGGCCGTGACCGCAGCCGGCATGGGTTGCATGGCGGCGCTGGATGCCGAACGTTTTCTGGCGGAAGCGGAATTTACGGCGGCGTAAACGCGCAAATGATGAAAAAATGGTCCCCTTTGAGCACAAGGCGCAAAGGGGACCGAATGTCCGACGACCGGGTCGCGTTGCCCGCCGGACAGTAAATCATGCGTTCCGTCACGACATTTCTAGGTGCCACACGATTCTCATGATTTACGTAGCAATGTTATGTATCATCTCTTTGCAACCCGTCAAGCCTCTGGTAGTTGGTTAAATGGAACCGGAACACCGGTCGTCGCAGGAGAGTTGATATGGCACGGCGTAGTGCAGCCGATGCGGCCGCGACCCGGGCTCGAATCTTGTCGGCGGGGCGAATGCAATTTGCAACAGAGGGCTATTCCGGGGCAGCGGCGCGCGATATTGCGGCGGACGCGGGCGTAACCGTTGGCGCGTTGTTCCATCATTTCGGGTCGAAGGCTGGTCTGTTTCGTGCCGTGTTCGAAGAAATGATCGGTGAATTGAACGACGCCGCAATGGCGGCGTTTCGCGCAGCGAAAAACAACAATCCGCTCGATGCAATGGTGACGGGCATGACAACTGCACTTGGCTTTGCAAAAATGCCGGATTTTCACCGTATTGTGACGGTAGATGGTCCGGTCGTATTGGGTGCGGATGAATGGCGCAAAATCGATTCGCGCATGGGCCTTCAGACCATTGTCGCGGGCGTAAGAATGCTGAAGGCGAGTGGGATCATCGAAGACTTGCCAACGGTGCCGACCGCAGTGCTTCTGATGGGGGCGATGAACAATGCCGGATTTGCGCTCGCGCGCGCCGAAGATGGGGTCGACGTCGACAATCTGACCAAGGGCTTTCGCCGCCTTGTCGAGGGGTTGGCACCGCGCGGTTAATCTCGCTGCGACAACACAGCCATCAGCATGCCGCGCAGCCAGTCGGCGTCTTTGCCTGCAAAGCTGTGACCGGTACTGTCCAGCTCTGACACCGTGACATTGGGTGCGTTGGTCGCCTGCCAATGATCGATAAAAATCTGAGCTGTGCGATCGCCGGTCGCCAGTAGCAGGGTAATCGGGTGAGAGATGGCGGCAATTGCATCCACGACGCGGCTGCCAAGCGAACCCGCGGTAGTTGCGCGGCGACGGGGTAGTAGCTTTGCGATCCCCTTGCCAAGCTTGCTAAGGTCAACTTCACCGCGCACCAAACGAGCGAGACTGGCAGGATCACGAAGCCGCGCCCAATACCTCGCCTTTATTGCCGCCGCAGGGGGCAGGGCGGACATCTCGTTCCCGGCCACCTGTTCAATCGTCCAGGGATTTGCGATCACAAGGGCGTCCACAGCCAGCGGTTGATGCAGGGCCAGAGCGCTAGCGGCATCGCAATTTCCAAACGCGACCACCCGCCTCATGCCGGGACAGGCAGCGCGAAAAGCGGCAATCGCAGCGACAATGTCATCGCGGCTGTGCAGAAAGCCTCGATTTTCACCTTCGCTATCGCCAATGCCGCGCCGGTCAAAGCGCATGACGGGATGACCGGCGCCCGCAATGTCGCTGGCAAGCGCTGCCATCCCCCGATGCGCGCCGCTGCGGATTTCATTGCCGCCCGACACGATCAGCAACCCGGTCGAGCCGTCGGCTTCGTCAAGCGTTCCAGCCAGCGCGGCGCCACAGCAATCAAATTGGATCAGGCGGCGCATGTTTTCATCCATGCGGCAATATCGTCAGCCATGGAATGCGCGAGTGCCGCATCTTCGCCTGGCTCCGCCCTCAGCCATAGCGGCGACCCCGCTATCTGTTCCTCACCATCGCCCAACGTGACGATGCGGCAAGGAGCGGTAGGCGCAGGCTGTGCTGCTTGTAACCCGGCGATCATTGTAGGTGAGAGTAGATTGCCCACCAGCAACAACGGCATTTCCTTGGCGTCGGTGACCAGCGTGTCCATGCTGGTTGTCAGGCCAGCCTCCCTATCGCTCGCGACACGAGCGCGCAGCATGGTGCGCAAGAGAGACGCACCCGTCGCCGGTGCAAGCCGCCACCAGCCGACAGCCGGTGACAAATTGTCGATCAACGCGCCTCCTCGCAGGCTGGCAATCAGCACGGGCGCGGCTTCTGCGCTTACAATGTGGGCAAGCGCGGTGCGCCAGACGTCAAGATCGACTGCCACGGTTGCCACCAAGCTGTCGTTCTGCCCCGGAAGATCAGGGAGCAGCGATCCGATACCACGCGCTGCCAACATGCGCATGGCCATGACGATCGTCCTGCGCACCCGGTTGGCCTCCTCGAATAGCGGGGGGACAAACAAGATGCGCGGTCCGCCGTCATCGGGGCCAATGCGTAGGCAGAGTTCGGCCACTCTCAGGGTCTGCCCTGACTTACGCAGTCTGCTTCATACGGCAAAAAGCCAAGAGATTGCCGAAGGTGGCAAAGGTTTCGCTGTCGATGTCGTCATCATCCACTATGATGTTCAGCCTGTCCTCCAGTTCGGTGATGACGACCGCAACCGCCATCGAGTCAAATTCGGGCAGTGCTCCGAACAATTCGCTGTCATGATCCAGCGCGGCCGCGCGCGCGCTTCCGAGCCCCAGCACGTCCGCCATGACGGCACGCAGAACGGTTTCAGTTTGATCCATTGATGCAGTCTTTCCGATTGTCGCGCCAGTCAGCGAGCGCTTGGCGTAGTGCTGGCAACCATGCCGAAAGTCGCGAAGGGTTATACGCTTCGATCCGCCACAGGCGGTTGTGGCGGTTCATCCAGTCGCGCTTGTACCGATCGTTACCGGTGCCGAAATCGACACGGCGAACTTTGTCGATCGTGATTACCTGGCGGAACATGGCAGCCATCAGCAGTGTCCCGGGTGACGCGCGGGCCGTGTCCTCCACATGTGCCAGCTTGTGTATATAGGCGCAGCGATTTTCCACAGTCCAGAATTGCGCCGCAACGTTTCTGCCGTCAATCAAGGCGAGACCAAGCCGCAGACGGCCAGTTGCCCCCTCGGCCCGCGCCATATCGTGCAGCAGCCGGGCATCGCCCTCCTCGGGTTTCCAGCTGGCCGCATAAACATGCTCGAAAGCTTGCCACGTCTCGGGATCGAACCGGTCGGCGATTGTGACCGTCACCCCACAGTTGCGCGACTTGCGGACGACGGTGCTGCGCAGTTCGCCCGGTCGTGATTGCCACCATTTATCATGGTCGAGCCCGTCCATGTCCAGCCAGTGACTGTCGCCCGCAGCCTGTCGGTGGACCCGCCAGCCGGCATCGCGCAACGCCGCGCAGACCATGGCGGCAGACCCATCGGCGTCTGGCACAGGATAAAGGGTGATCTGTGCCGCCTCACGCCGCACTCGTCCGAACAGATCCGTCAGCGCCAGCCTTTGGGCCGCGAGGTCACGCGAGCCGGAGAAGAGCGGCCGATGAACAAAGCTGTACCAGTTGGCGAGGCTCACCCGATGGCCACGGCGCGGCTCGACCAGCGGCAGCCAAGCCTCTGCGCCGCCAGCAATACCGTGGGCGTCCGCCCGTGGGACGCCCGCCCAGTGCAGTGCTTCAAGCCGGTCGAACCAGTCGGCGCGATCGAACGGCCCGGCAAGGCCCAACGGCGTCGCCGCTGGTGCCGCCGTACCACCGTCGTTAGCGCGATATTCACCGTTCCAGCCCATAGCGGAGGGATGCTTAGCATACAGGTTCCTAACAGCCGATGACCACCAGCCCCTTGTCTCTGCCGCTTGATCATCTGCCGTTGCGCGGGTGCCCCGATGCTCCTGCCTTGCTGATCGGCGAACGTACCACCAGTTTCGAGGCGCTGGAAAAGGAAGTGGGCAGGCTGGCGGCATGGCTAGTGTCGCGGGTCCAGATTCCCGGCGCGCGGGTGGCTAGCTGGACCGCGAAAAACCGGGTTGCGAGCTTGCTCCCTCTTGCAGCGGCGCGAGCCGGATTGGTGCATGTCCCCATTAACCCTCTGTTGAAAGGGCCGCAGGTTGACCACATTCTGACCGACAGCGGGGCGTCATTGCTGCTGACCAACGCCGCGCGGGCGGCGGCACTGACGGCCGCCACGAATCTAGCGATCTGCGATCTTGACGAAGCAGAGGCGGCTATCGACAACTTTGACGCCATGATGTCGCCGTCATCAGCGGCGCCAAGCGATTTAGCGGCCATACTCTATACCAGCGGATCGACGGGACGACCCAAAGGCGTGATGCTGAGCCACGCCAATCTCTGGCTGGGTGCCGAGAGCGTGGCGACCTATCTTGGCCTTGCTCCGATCGACCGCGTACTGGCCCTGCTGCCGCTGAGCTTCGACTATGGGCAAAACCAGCTGCTGTCGGCGTGGTATGCCGGTGCGGCAGTGGTGCCGTTTGACTTTCTGATGCCGCGCGACGTTGTGCGCGCGGTAGAACGCCATGCGATCACCACGCTCGCAGGGGTGCCGCCCCTGTGGGTGCAACTGGTGGAATCCGATTGGCTCGATGATGCCGGTTGCAGCCTGCGCCGCCTGACGAACAGCGGCGGGGCGCTTATCCCGGCTTTGATCGCGTCGTTGCGTCAGACTTTTCCGGCGGCGGACATCTGGCCGATGTATGGGCTGACCGAAGCATTCCGATCGACATATTTGCCGCCCGATCTGGTGGACGCGCATCCCACCTCGATGGGACGGGCCATCCCGCATGCCGAGATATTGGTGTGCCGTCCCGACGGCACTGTTTGCGCAGACGATGAAGCTGGTGAGCTTGTCCACTGCGGCCCGCTCGTGGCGCAGGGATATTGGCAGGATAGTGAGCGGACGGCGGCTCGGTTCCGGCCAGCGCCGTCCGCGTCAAGGCATCGCGGTACGGCAGTATGGTCTGGCGATACGGTGCGCCGGGACGCGGCAGGCCTGCATTATTTCGTTGGCCGCGATGATGCTATGATCAAGACATCCGGCAACCGCGTCAGCCCCACGGAGATTGAGGAAGCCGCTATCGCGTCCGGTTTTTCAAGCGAGGCGGTGGCGTTCGGCGTGCCGGATGCGCGGCTTGGCGCGGCGATCATTCTTGTCGTGCGAGGGGATGGCGGCGCGGACGCGGATTTGCGCGCCGCTCTGCGCGTCGCACTGCCCAATTTCATGCAGCCCCGCGAAATCGTTTGGCAACGCGTGTTGCCGCGCAATCCCAACGGAAAGCTCGACCGCGTTGCCATTGCCGCCGCCTGGCACAGCGAGCAGGCCGCATGAAACCGATGGGTGCGATCCCCGCAGGCTGGCGTTCCGATGCCGACGGCATGTTACTTGTCGGCGGACAACGCGCCAATATGCTGGTCGCGGCGGCAGGTGATACGCCGCTGTTCCTTTATGACGGCGCACTGCTGACCGCCCGGGTTGCGGCGCTAAGGGCGGCGATGCCGACGGGATTGTCCATCCATTACGCGATGAAAGCCAATCCCTTTGCGCCGCTCGTTGCACATATGGCGACGCTGGTCGACGGTATCGACATCGCCTCTGGCGGCGAACTCCATATGGCCGTTGCGGCCGGGATTTCGCCCCAGCACATCAGTTTTGCCGGCCCTGGCAAGCGCGACCGCGAGCTTCATGCTGCCATTGCCGCTGGCGTCACGGTTAATCTCGAATCGACCGGGGAGGCCGACCGTGCCCTTCATATTGCTGCAACCCTGGGCGTAACCCCGCGCCTTGCCGTCCGCGTCAATCCGAGCTTCGATCTTAAGGGTTCGGGCATGAAAATGGGGGGCGGAGCCAAGCCATTTGGAGTTGACGCAGACAGCGTTCCTGCGCTCGTCCGGCGGCTGATTGCCGCCGGGGCGGAATGGCGCGGTTTGCATATTTTTGCCGGATCGCAAGCGCTTGATACAGCAGCGATTATCGAAACCCAGGCCGCGACCGTCGCACTCGCCGGCAAGCTTGCCGAGGCTGTAGGCACGGCTCCGCCACTGGTCAATCTGGGCGGCGGGCTGGGTGTACCCTATTTCCCGAACGAGGTCCCGGTCAACATCCTGGCCGTCGGCACAGCGCTTGACGAGGCGTTGATCCGGCGCGCCGATGCGCTGTCCTCCAGCCGTTTCGCGCTTGAACTGGGACGCTGGCTGGTGGCGGAGGCAGGGGTCTATCT
>ERZ1066121.1613-NODE-1613-length-15901-cov-9.345324_pt1 | contig 15901 bp, 17 predicted proteins | sample MGYA00382768_ERZ1066121 | MGnify/ENA primary metagenome ERZ1066121 (study PRJEB33369, sample SAMEA5778351) | biofilm metagenome | biome: Industrial cooling water; feature: Water cooling tower basin; material: Biofilm | place: United Arab Emirates | collected... | reverse complement strand
CTGGCCTCGTGGCACCAGCGCTGTAACAGCTTCTCGCGAGCCGAGCGCGAACAGGGCGTCGAGCCACTGAGATCCGCTGCAATCTGTCGCGAGCAGATGATTGAAGATCGGATTCACTCGCGTCTTTGACGAGTCTCGACGTCCCATAGGTCTCCGATATGCGATCTAACGTGTGCTTCTGCTGCGAGCGCTCCCATAAAATGCGGTTGTGGGGCCTCGGCAAACCTTACAGAAGATGAAGCCGAGGCCCCACAACCGCTACCGCACCTGCGCTCGTCGGCAGCAAGCGTCGTTATGCGGCTCGGGCGCACATACTGAATGCAACTACAACGATCCTGCATTCCACCACGATGCCTGACGTGCAGCACGGCAGCCGAATCACCTCGCGTAGCTCGTGACGAGAGTCCGCCAGTCCGACTCCAGTTGGGACTCGGTCGTGTCCAGGGCTCGCGCAACGTCAGCAACAGTTGGGGATCCGGAGCCGAGGGTATCAATCAGCCGGCGTACCAGCTGATCGCCGGAACGCCGATGCGCGAGCTCAAAGATCGCGGCGGCTGCCGGAAGCTGCGCACTGGTCGCTGGCCCCCCTTCATCCGCATCTAGGATAGAGGCAAGTGTGAGAGTCGGCTGGCCTGTGAGGTAGCTGGCGAGATCTCGCATGAGTTCGATGAACGAGAGTCCACGCGCTCCACCGAGCCAGTATGACACACCTTCACTGACGAATGCCGAGCGCCCGCTGAGCAGCGGATGCAACAGCACGTGTACAAGTTCGTGTTTATACGCTTCGGCATAGCGCGGGTTTGCGGCGAGCACGATGCGCGCAACCGGACTGGCTCGGCCACCAGTGCGGTCGCCGGTGAGCACCCATTCCAAGCCAAAGACGCGATTGCCGGTCTGCAGATCGGGGACTTGATAGTAGGTAACCTGCCCCGTGTCGGGGATGCTAAATCTGTTAATGAGCGAGTCGGTCCATGCCGCAGTGGCCGTCGCACGCGCACGATCGAAGCCGAGCGACGGGTGCACCACATAGTCAATCCGGCCGACACTCGCGCGCGTCCAGCCTGCAGTTTCGAATGGCACGGGGCTCGCCAACGCCCAGCGCGTTTTGCCGTCCGTGCCATTCTCACGCACGATGTAGGTCCGCTCCATCCCGAGTAGACCGGGGTGATCGGATGTCCCTCCACCGACGTAGACGGTGCGAAGCACCCAGCGCGATGCGTCGCCGGCCACTAGCGGGAGCGCCTCAATCAGAAGTGGACGACCGTCGAGCACATACGACTCGGACGGAGGCAGCGGATCAGGATCGAGCGCGCGCGCGCGATCCGCGGCGGTCCAGAACGCGGCGCGCTGCGCCGGGATGTGCCGGACCAGCAAGTACTCGCGCCACGTTCGGACTATTTCGGGCAGTACAATCCTGGCTGAATCGACGCCCCACCATGCTCCTGGCACCGCAGTGGTGTCGACGGCAAATCCGAGGGCAAGCTCCCTCTTCGGTGGAGACTCGCTCGGTGTCTCCGCACATGCCGTCGCGAGCACTCCAAGGAGGAGTGAGAAGAGAGCACCACGTATGAGTGACACCATTGTGTGTGAGCTGAGTGTGCTAGTCCGCATAACGTTTGCTTCTGCTGCGAGCGCTCCCATAAAATGCGGTTGTGGGGCCGCTGCATTCCTTCCATAAAGTGGAGCAGCGGCCCCACAACCGCTACCAACCCCGCGCTTGTCGGCAGCAAGCGTCGTTATGCGGCGCCATTGCTGAGCGCGCGGCGTGAGCGCCCTTGACTCTATACCGTGGTATAGGGTTTATCCTACATCGTATGAAAGTCCCTTTGCGCATCGGGGCCGTCGCTGAGGCGGCGGGCGTGGGCGTGCAGACGCTCCGGTACTACGAGCGGCGCGGCCTGTTGAGCGCTCGCCACCGCACGGCAGGCGGCTACCGTGAATACGCTCCGGACACGGTCCGTCGCGTCGTGTTCATTCGCCGCGCGCAGGCGATGGGATTCACGCTCGATGAGATTCGCGCGCTCCTCGCGCTTCGTGTGCGGGAGCCGCGACGTTGCGAGCCGGTGAAGGAGTCCGCCGAGATCGCGCGCGCGCGCGTCCGCGAGCAGCTCGTCGCGCTGCGACGGATGGACAAGGTGCTCGCACGGCTCATTCGTGCGTGCGACGCGCGAGCGGTCACGGAGGAGTGCCCCATCCTGGCGGCGCTCGAACCTGAGGAGAGGAGTTAGCGATGCAGATCGATTTGGTGTACTTCGAGGGATGCCCGCACGTTGTATCGGCGCGTCAACGCATTGCGGACGCGCTGGGGAGTCTCGGATTGTCTGCTGAATGGAGCGAGTGGGACACAGGCGAGGCCGCGACGCCGACGAATCTACGCGGCTATTCGTCGCCGACCGTACTCGTGAATGGGGTCGATGTCGAGCACAAGGCGGCGACGAGCGGCGCGGGCTGCGCGGTAGGTGGAGGGCCCAGTCTCGAGGTGCTGCGTGCGGCCCTGACTGCGGCGAGCCGATGAAGCCGGGGACACGTGATGGGGCGGGAGTCCTCGGTGCGATCCTCGCGGCGCTGTGCTGCGCGGGAACGCCGTTCATTGTGGGTGGACTGGCCGCACTCGGCCTTGGATTCCTGCGCAAGGACGGCATTCTGTGGCCCGCGATGCTCCTCGCCCTGGCGGTCGCCGTTACAGGCTTCTGGAAGGGCGCGCGGACGCACGGGCGCTGGGGCCCGTTCGTTGTCGGTGGGCTAGGCGCGGTGTCGCTCGCAGCCGGCGTGATTCTCGTGCACGGATTTCCGGCGATGCAGATGATCTACGGGGGTTCCGCTGCGCTCGTCATCGGGGCGGGATGGAACAGTTACGCGCGAAGAAACTGTGCAACCGTGAGCACGCGCGCGTCCGCATAACGTGTGCTTCTGCTGCAAACGCCCTAATGAAATGCGGTTGTGGGGCCGCTGCAGACGGTCACATAAAGTGAAGCGGCGGCCCCACAACCGCTACCGCCCCCGCGTTTGTCGGCAGCAAGCGTCGTTATGCGGCGCGCGCGCGGATCTCCGGGACAATGCGCCACGCGGGCGACGTCCACCACGGCGCGCAACGCGTCAGGGGAGTCGTGGCAGCCAGCGTGGGACCCGCGCACAGTACTGGTCGTAGGGCGCGCCCAAGCGGCGGCGCAACTCGGGTTCCTCGAAGCGAACGACCGCGACGTGAAAGTAGGCGAGCAATCCCAGCGGCAGCACGAGATCGGTCACCCGCCACGACGGATAGAGCAAGCCCACGCCGAGCAGCATCAAGATGCCCGCGAGGTAAATCGGATGCCGCACGACGCGGAAGGGCCCGTCGGTCACCAGCGCAATCGTGGCCGGCGTGCGACGCCATTCGCCACGCGCCAGCGCCACGGTGCTCCACAGATGGAGGATGACACCAGTAAGCAGGATGCCGCCGCCCAGCCAGGCGACGCCATCCGTGCGGACCGACAGGATGCTCGCATTCGGCGCCTTTTGGATGGAAGCCAGACCGACTGCCAAGCCGAACCAGATGATCGAGCGGAGCGCGGCGTTGATCAGAAACGATGAAGTCACGAGGCACCCTCGGCTGGCGTCCGCATAACGCCGGCTTCTGCTGCGGGCGATCAATCGAAACGCGAGCGTAGCGAGCTTCCATAGTCGCCCGTCTGCAGCAAGCATCGTTATGCCGATCAGTGATCGGGAGAACTAGGTTTCGCGACTCTCAAGACGGCCGACCACTTCGTTCATGGTATAGTGTACAAACTGGCGACCGAGCTCGGTTAGCACGTAAGGCTTCGTATCCTCGAAGGCAGACTCAAGCGTACTCGGAGTGCCAGCCCGCTTGCGTAGCGGCTTCTTCCGAACAAACTGCCCGAGTGTGTTGGTGTCACGCTCCTGTCGAAGAACACCGCCCGTACTGAGGTCTCGGATGATCAACTTGAACAGATCCGCCTCCGCAGAATCTTCACGAGGCAAGACTTGACCGTAGATTGTCGTCCAGAGCTCAAATCGAGTGCTTCCGGGGTTCTGGAAGATCTCGCGCACAAGAGCAAAGTGAACCTCGTGGTAGAGCTCAAGCCAGTCGAGGAACAGCCGAACGACGTCGTCTGAGCATACGCGGGACCCTGCCGCATTGACGACAAGATTCGCCGCGTATCGCCGCTTCTGTTTAGTGTCCGCGCTGTCCCAAGCCCTGAACGCCTTGCGAACGATGCCAAGGTATTCTTCGCTCTGGAGCCTTTCTTCGATTGCAGGACCAAGCGTCTCAAAGCGCTGCTCAACATCGACTAGTGTTTCACCAAGTTCAACAATCTTCTCTTGATGAACTTCGAGCCACTGGGTCTGAATGTCATCGGTCCTCGCAGTCTGCTCATCTGCCTTGAGTCCAGCTGCCGCACTTAGGAAGCCGCCAACCCATGGGATGCTGCCAATGGCAGCGAGAAGGAACTTGGTGGCTACGCGACGTCTTCGAGTTGACTGATTTGCCGCCAACTCGGATGCGAGCTTCGCGACGTCAGTGGATGTAGTCGCTTGTTCGTGAGGCCCGTCGTTCATGAAAGCTGGCTAGGTCTGGCGTGTCGCTTGTGATGTGCCACCTCGAGGTCCGGGATGACGTCTGGATGTTACTCTTTGGCTTTCGGCAGCGACTGCATGTAGTTGATGAAATCTTGCCATTTGATGGGATGGCCATTTTCTACAAGGGTCTTTCCCGGGCACCATACGAGTTTTGCTTTGGTGACCACGAGATCGCCGAGGAACTTGTCGTCGTTTCCGTAGACCTCGAACTCAACGCCCTTGTTCTTAACGTCCATGGTCACCGCAAGATCCTTGATTGAAACCTTCATCTGCTTTCTCCTTCTTTGGTGGGATGAGTAAAGCGGCATAACGCCCACGCTCTGCGGCGGGGCCCCATAACATTGCGGCCGGCCCGCACCGCGGGCCAGCCGCGCTCTTTTGCTCAGCCCCGTCCGCAGCAGCGAACGTTAGGAAGTCGACCTCCCCTCACGAGTTAGATGAATTACCCGATCGCGATTCAATAGAACAAGACTTGAGCCTTGCGGACGCTCTGGCCAAGTCGACCCTGGTGATCGTTTCAGATCGATCTCGAGGTTCACAGTCTCGTGCATGCCTGTCAGTTTGTCCGGTTGCAGTTGAGTCGCCAGGATTCTCGGCATGCGCTCTTCGACTGACACTACCGCAAACGCGACGGGGAAGAATTTCAGCGTGTCCGCAACAATTGGCTCGCCGTCCTTCATGTTCCAATGCCCTATCCCCCGGCCGATGACGGTCTGCTGGGAGGGATAGGGCCAGAGGTAGATCCGAAACTGCGACGGCAACCCAAGATCTTCTGAGAGGAAGTACTTGCGCATACTGGCAGGCAGTGAGCCCTCTGGGAGCGCGTCACTCGACTTCTGGGTGGGCTCGGCTGCGAGTAGGTGCCCAATGACTGCTCGGGCGACAAGCGCTGGCTCGCACGTTACGGTCGCTACACTTGGAAGCGTCAGGTGGAGCTGCGAGGCCGCACGAACCCAAGCTCCAAGCGCATTGGCGAATCGTGCAAGCGCCGGATCGTAGATCGATCCCATGCGCTTGCCATTGCAGGTCTCGCAGATCGTCTGAAAGACACGCGACGTGTGTCCGCGTGCGGCGACCGTTGTTGTGTCCCGGTGCTCCATCAGGTCAGCAAGCCGCTTCACGATGATCGGCTCCGCAATCATCACAGACTTCGGAGGAACGTGGTCCTCAGAGAGCTTCCCTACTGAGCCACAGATTGAGCACGTTCCCTTCTTTGGCATATCAGATTCTTGGTCTTCCTAACGAGAATTTGCCTGTGTGAAATCACTGCACGCAAATCCTTACGCTGCGCGCCTCAGCAACATAGCGCACCGGTCATGGGTCCGCAGCCCATCCAGTAAGCGTCATGCAGACAATGGGTTGCAAACTTGCGACAGCAAACTCAGCCGTAGTTTATCCCTGCACTGGACGCGTCTTCACCAAACACGCCCCGCACACAACAGGTCCAACGCTCACCCATGTCCTCACCCCACATCCAGCGGACTCCGCACCCCAAGCCCGCCGCGGTTCAACACATGCGTGTAGATCATCGTGGTCGACACGTCCTTGTGCCCCAGCAACTCTTGAACCGTGCGGATGTCGTAGCCCGCTTCCAACAGGTGGGTGGCAAAACTGTGCCGGAACGTATGGCAACCCACCCGCTGGCCCGCTTTGGCCTGGCGTCCAGCCTCCGACACCGCGCGCTGCAGTACCGTCGGGTGCACATGATGCGTGCGCCGCGTCCCGCTCTCAGCATGCCAGTACTCACGCGCGGCGGGAAACACCCAGAACCAGCTCCAGTCCCGCGTAGCAGTGGGGACTTTGCGCCCAAGCGCCGTGGGCACTTCCACGTTGCCGCCCCCGCGCGCCACACGCCGGTCCCACAGCTGCCGGGTCCGCACAAGATGCGCCCGCAACGGCTCCACCAGTCGCGCGGGCAACATGGTAATGCGGTCCCGATCCCCCTTGCCGCGTCGCACGCGAATCTCGAGGCGTTCGAGATCCACATCCTTGGTCCGCAACTGGCAACACTCCTGCAACCGCAAGCCGCTGCCATATAGCAACTGCGCCATCAATTGTGGCGTACCCTGCATCTGCTGTAGCACGCGCTGAACCACCTCGCGCGACAGCACATTCGGCAAGTGATGCGGCCGCCGCGCCGCCTGCACGCCTTCCAGTTCGCCCATGGCCTGCTCCAGTACGTCCCGGTACAGAAACTGGAGAGCCGCCAACGCCTGGTTCTGCGTGGACACGGCCACGCACCGCTCTCTGGCCAGATACGTCAGGAAGTCGCGCACCTCCACCGCCCCCAGCTCGCGGGGATGGCGCAGGCCATGCCAACGCACAAAGCGCACGACCCAACGCACATACACTTCCACCGTGCGCGGACTATAGCGACGAACCGCCGCACGATCGCGGATCAGCGTCACCAGCCGCGGAGACGAAGAACGGGACATGCCGGCACCATACCACCGCGCCGCGCATGTCCCGTCATCATTTGTTCGCCAGCGGCATCATCTCAACGCCGCCCGCAACACCTCAGCGCCCCATCCGGTCCCGGCGCACCTGCACCTTGAGACCCTTGATCTTGCTGCGCTTGAGCGCGGCAATCACGTCCTCCGCCGCGGCCTCCGGCACTTCCACCGTGCTGAAGTTGTCGGCAATCTGGATGGACCCGATGTTGCTCGCGTCCAACCCGGCCTCGTTGGCAATCGCACCCACCAGATCGCCCGGACGGATCTTGAGCTTGCGGCCCGCGCCAATCCACAGCTTGGCGGCGGCAAAGCCGGGCTCACGACGCGAACGGCCACCACTCTCACGGCCACCCTCGCGACCGCGCGACGGACCACGCGATGACCCACGATCGAACGAGCGCGAGTCGCCACCCCGATCGGCATAGCGGTCACCGCTGGGACGCTCGCTGCGCGGCGCCACCGCCGGGATCTCGGCCTCCTCACCCTCATCACGCGCCGCCACCAGCTTCACCGCCGCCGCCGCGATGTCCATGATGTCGAACTCGGCCGCCAGACTCTCCACCATGCCGCGATGCGCGTCGAGTCCACCTTCCAACAGCGCCTCACGCAAGGTGGCCTTCACCAGCTCGGTGCGATGCGCGCGCAAGTCCGCCACCGTGGGCACCTGCGCCATCTCGATGCGCTGACTGGTCTGCCGCTCGATGTTGCGCAGCAGACGATGCTCACGTGGCTCGGCCAGAGTAATGGCCACACCCTCACGCCCCGCACGACCCGTGCGCCCGATGCGATGCACATAGGTTTCCGCATCGGCCGGCACGTCGAAATTGACCACGTGACTGACATGCTTCACGTCGAGACCACGCGCCGCCACGTCGGTGGCAATGAGCAGGTCCACCTTCTTGGCGCGGAACTTCTGCATGACACGGTCACGCTGATCCTGCGACAAGCCACCATGCAGCGACTCGGCACGCAGACCGCGGCCGGTGAGCGTCTCGCTCAACTCGTCCACCTCGGTGCGCGTGCGGCAGAACACGATAGCGCTCGTGGGCTGCTCGATGTCCAACACACGCGCCAGCGCCGGCATCTTGTGCGCACGCGGCACGATGTAGGCCACCTGACGCACACGCGCCGTCTCACCCTCGGCCACCACCTCGCGCTCCACCGTGACGTGCACGGGGTTCTGCAGATAGGTGCGCGCAATGCCCGCAATGCGCGGCGGCAGCGTGGCGCTGAACAGGGCGGTCTGCTTGGTGCTCGGCGTAGCCTGCAGAATGGCCTCGAGCTCGTCGGCAAAACCCATGTCCAGCATTTCGTCGGCTTCGTCCAGCACCACCGCGCGCAGCGTGGCCAGCTGCAGCGTGCCACGCTTGATGTGGTCGAGCGCGCGACCCGGCGTGGCAATCACGGTATCCACCCCGCGGCGCAGGGCCCGCACCTGCAGGTCCATGCTGGCACCGCCATACACGGCCAAGGCGTTGAGCCCCAGCGGCTTGCCGTAGCGATGCACCGCCTCGGCCACCTGCATGGCCAGCTCGCGCGTGGGGACCAGAATGAGCACCGAGGGCCCGCCCTCGCTGCGATGTCCGTTGCCCACCCGCGTCAGCAGCGGCAGGGAAAAGGCGGCCGTCTTGCCGGTGCCCGTGGCCGCCTGGGCCAGCACGTCGCGCCCTTCAAGCAGCGGGGGAATGGACGCCCGCTGGACCGGCGTGGGCTCTTCGTATCCCAGCGCCGTCAGCGCCTGGGCAATGCGCGGATCTACCCCGATCGCGGCAAACGTGCCGACCGACTCGGAAACGACGCTCTCGGGCGTCGCGCCCGCGTCTGATGTGTTCATGTAAAACTCTCCTGTAGCCCTGAAATCTACCCCAGCGCGGCCCCAAACGGTGAGATTTGTCCACATGGGCCCGCACCGTGACACCGCCGAGCCGCCGGAAGGCCGGCTTCCCTTCGAGATCCGCCCCAGCCCCATCCAGGGTCTGGGCGCCTTCGCCACTCGCGCCATTCCCGCCGGCACCCGACTCATTGAATACGCCGGCGAGCGCCTCACGCCCGCCGAGGCGGAGGCCCGCTACCCGGACACCCCCGAGCAGCGGCACCACACCTTTCTGTTTGCCATTGATGACGAGGTGGTGGTGGACGCCTCGGTGAACGGCAACGAGGCCCGCTTTCTCAATCACTCCTGCGCCCCCAATTGCGACGTGGTGGTGGACGCGCAGCGGCTGTGGATTGAGACCATTCACGACATCGAGGTGGGCGAGGAGCTGGTCTACGACTACGCCTTCATCCTGCCCGAGCGCCACACGCCGGCCGCCAAGAAGCGCTACCCCTGCCACTGCGGCGCCATCACCTGCCGCGGCACCATGCTGGCCAAAAAGCGCTGAGCCCACCAAAGGCCGGCGGGGACAGAGCCGCCGAGCGCTGACCCCCGCCGCACATGATTTGCGCGTCATGGAGCATGGCCTGCACTTTTGCTCCGCCCGCGCCAACGACGATTTCGCGGGTCTTCGCACTCCCCCGGTTTGTCATGTCGACCAGCTCCCTCGACGAGACAGAGGTCACACAGCTCCTGCAGGCGGCGGCCGACGGCGACCCTGCCCTGCTCGATCGGCTCGCCCGCGCCGTGTACGGCCAACTGCATCGTGTGGCGGCCAATGCGCTGCGGCACGAGGGCGACGGGCACACGCTGCAAACCACGGTACTGGTACACGAGGCCTTCCTGCGTCTCACGCGCCAGTCGGATGTGAGCTGGCAGAACCGCTCGCAGTTCTATCGGCTCGCGGCGCAAGTCATCAGACGTTTGCTCATCGACCACGCGCGCCGGCGTCGTGCCCTCAAGCGTCAGGCCCCGCCGCCACCTGACACGCTCACCGGCTTCGAGGACCAGGACGAACGACTCGACCGACTCGACGACGCGCTCGCCGATCTCGCCAGGCACGATGCCCGCGCGGCGCAGGTGGTGGAGCTGCGCTTCTTCGGGGGACTGAGCATGGAGGAAGTGTCCACCACGCTCGATGTGTCGCTGTCCACGGCCAAGCGCGACTGGCGCTACGCGCAGGCCTTCCTCCGGCGCGCCCTCGACAGCGCGGCATGAGTGTCGCATGAGCGTCGCATGAGCGTCTTATGAGCACGGCCGACTCCACGGACCGCGACGCGGAGCGCCTGCGCCTGGTGCGCGCGCTCTTCGACGAAGCCGACGCGCTGCCCGCAGACGAGCGCAGCCGCTGGCTGAACGCACGCACCGCGCACGATCCGGCGCTTCGGCGCGACGTGCAGGAGCTGCTGGCCCTCGCCACCGATGACGATGCGCTGGGCACGCCCTGGCAGATCTCCCCGCCGCAGGGCATGGCGCGCATCGAGTCGGACGACGAACTGATTGGCCGCAGCGTGGGACCGTATCGCATCACGCGCCTCATTGGCCGCGGCGGCATGGGCGCCGTATTCGAGGCCGAGCGCAACGATGCGCAGTTCCGCATGCGCGTGGCCCTCAAGTTGCTGCGGCGTGATGCGGGGTCGGCGCTGGCCGTGCAGCGCTTCCGCTACGAACGGCAAATTCTGGCCTCGCTGCGGCATCCCAACATTGCCGCACTGCTCGACGGTGGTCTCACTGACGACGGGCAGCCCTACATCGTGATGGAGTACGTGGACGGTGTGCCCATCACACAGCATGTGCAGCGCGCCGCGCTCGATACACGCGCCCGTGTGCGCCTCATGCTGGGCGTGTGCGCAGCCGTCGCCCACGCGCACGGGCGCCTGGTGGTGCACCGCGATCTCAAGCCCGGCAACATCCTCGTCTCCACTGACGGCATCGTGCGGCTGCTGGACTTCGGCATTGCGCGCCTGCTGCGCGAGGCCGATGACCTCGACGCGCTGCCGCCCACCGAGGCCAACCTGCGCGCCCTCACGCCCGACTACGCGAGCCCCGAGCAGTTTCTGGGCGAGCCCCCGCAATTGACCACCGATGTTTATGCCTTGGGTGTGGTGCTGTACGAATTGCTGACGGACACGCGCCCGTACACGCTGCGTGGCAAGCCCTGGGCCGAACAGCTCGAGCTGGTCACGCAGCGCAGCGTCGCGCCACCGTCTCGGGCGGTCCTCGCGCAGGCCGCGCCCGATGCGCTGCGGGCCCGCGCACTCCGGGGCGATCTCGATGCCATCGTGCTCAAGGCCCTCGAGAAGTCGCCGCGCGATCGCTATGCCACCGTGCAGCAGTTTGCCTCGGATCTCACCGCCTGGCTGGACGGAAAACGTGTGGCGGCACGTCTGCCATCGCGCGCTGAGCGGGTGTGGCGTGTGTTGCGTCGCCGACCCTTCGAGACGGCCGCGGCCAGCATTGCGCTGCTCGCCCTGCTTGGCGCCGCCTGGTGGTCCACACTGGCCGCGCGGGATGCGCGCCGCGAGCAGCAGCGCACTGCTGCGGTGAACACCTTTCTGCAGGACATGCTGGCTTCCGCCGACCCGGACATTGGCGGACGCACACTCACGGTGCGCAGTACACTCGACGCGGCTGCGCGGCGGCTGCGTACGAGTGCCGTGGCCCCGGACATAGCCGGCGACGTGCATCTCACGCTGGCCAACGCCTACTACGCCTTGGGCGAGTGGGCCACGGCCGACACGCAAGCTGTCGAAGCGCTGGCACTTCGGCAGCGCACGCTGGGCTCTGCCCATCCGCGCACGGCCGAGGTGCTGACGCTGCGCGGCAACATTGCCGAAGCGCTGGGTGAGGTGCCGCGTGGCGTGACCCTGCTGGACAGTGCGGTACGCATGCTGCGGCAGCACACGCCGCGTGATGAACGTCGTCTCGCCGATGCCATGGGCAATCTCGCACGATTGCTCGATGGCAACGGCAATGTCGCGCGTGCCGAACAACTCGCACAGGAAGAGCTGGCGCTCAGGCGTAGCAGTCGCGACTCGGCCACACGCGCCGGCGTGCCACTCGCGTTGTCCAATCTGGCCATCTGGCGTGTGTACCAGGGCAAGCTGGCCGAGGCCGAATCGTTGCAGCGCGTGGCGTTGTCGGACAGTTCGCTGCGCGGCGCGACACAGCGCCCACGGTATGCCGAGTTCGAACGGGGCCTCGCCAGCATTCTTGAAGAGCGGGGTCAGTATGCGGCAGCGGACTCGCTCATGCGTCACGCGCTACCCATCCTCGAGGCCTCGCTGGGGCCGGAGCACACCACCTACCTGCGCGCGCGGGCCAATGCGGTGCGCTTGCGGGTGCGCAGCGGCGACTACCGCGGAGCGCTCGAGGTGGCACAGCCCGTGGTGCAGGCCATTGGAACGGTGCTGCCGGCAACCGACCCGACATCGGCGTCGGTGCTGCAGTTTGTGGCCGCTGCCCACGATTCGCTGGGGCAGTACGCGGAGGGCGAGGCCGCGCTGCGTCGCGCCTGGGAGCTGCGCCGTCAGGGCATGCCGGCGGGTCATTGGGCCGTGGCCAGCGCCGAGGCCACGGTGGGCGCGCATCTGCTTTTGGTGCGGCGCTACGCCGAGGCCGAGCGTTTGCTGCGGCGGGGGTACGAGGGTGTGGTGGCCACACACGGCGCGTCGGCGCCCTATTCGGTGGCCATTGCGCGCCGGCTGGTAATGCTCTTCGAGGCCACGGGGCGTGAGCGCGAGGCCGCGGAGTGGAGGGCCCACAGCGGAGAACGCTGACCCCGGCGCGAGCGAGTTTGCGCGTCAACCGACATGCAAGAACTCCGTCTGTTGCACCTGCAGGGCCCACGACGTGGCGCGGTGGACTGCGTGCAGCTCCACAGTGGCGGCACCGCACTCATCGGGCGCAGCGAGTTGGCCGTGGTGGCGTTTGCGGACGACACACCGCGCACGGTAAGCCGTCGGCACGCGCTGCTGTGGCTGGCCAGTGATTCGCCGCTCTCCTGGCATCTGTTCGATCTTGCGTCCACCGCCGGCACGCGCGTGAACGGTCAGCCGGTGCAGATGCGCGTGCTCACACACGGCGATGAAATCATGCTCGGCGCAGACGGTCCGCTGCTGCGGGTTGAGCTACCGCACTGACACCAAACGCATGCTGATTCAGTCGAGCGTGCGCGCCAGCACGTAGTCGCGCTGCAACTCTTCGCCCAGCTGAAACCAGGTCGTGCCCACAATGGCAAAGCCCTCACGCTCGTAGAAGCGGATGGCGCGTGTGTTGCGCTCCCAGGTGCTGAGCCACAGGGCATCGTACCCACGCGCGCGCGTGGCCTCGTGCACAGCCGTCATGAGTGCCGCCGCCACGCCGCGGCCATGCCACGCGTGGTCCACGTAGAAGCGATTGAGATACAGCGGACGCGCACCGGGCGCTGGGCTGTCGTTGGGCGGCGCCACGTCGTCGCGCAGCAGAGCCCAGGCAGCGAGCGCGTCATGTACATACGCCAGCAGCACGGTGCAGGCCGGGTGGCTCAACTCCTCGCGCTGACGGGCCACGTTGAAGGCGCCGTCCATGTACGCGCCCAGTGCCACCGGGTCGTTGTCGGCGGCAAAGGTGGCATGGAACACCCGTCGCGCAAACGGCGACAGCTGCTCGGCATCCTGTACGGTGCCGGCACGAATGTGCACAGACGGTGCGGACTCAGTCTGCGACATGCAGCGTGAAGGACCGGATGGCGTTGTTGCCGTAGCCCAGGTCGTTCCACTCGGCCCGCTCGGGCTGCACGTTGCCGGCGGCATCACGCGCGCGGGTACGCACCGTGATGGCACCCTTTGGCAGTGACAGTGACAACGTGAACTCGGTCCACGCATAGTCCGATGCGGGTGGCGTGAGCATGGCCGTCAGCCAGGGGCCGTCGCCCACCTGCACGCACACCTCGGCAATGGACGCGTGGCCCGACCAGGCCCAGCCACGAAGCAGCACATCAGTACCGCAGCCTTCGTTAGGCGCCGGTGACACCACAAAACTCTTGACCCGCGCGCGGGTGACCGGCTCCACGCCATCGGTCGTGCGATACACATAGCGCTGACGCTGGAAGTATCCCGTGAACGGCGTGGTGACCAGCTCCAGCGCCGCCACCCACTTCACGCTGGCCATGCCATACCAGCCGGGCACCACCAGGCGCAGCGGCGCCCCGTGATCGGGCGTGAGCGGCTGTCCATCCATGTGCGTGGCCAGCAGCGTGTCGGGGTGCATGGCCACGTTCAGGGGCAGCGCACGCGCAAAGGTCACCGCGCCGGGCTCGCTGGCATCGTCACGCGGGCCACTGTCGGCGCCGATGGCCACCACCTCCACCACATCCGGCTGTACACCAACCTGCGCCAGCACATCGGCCAGACGCACGCCGCGCCAGCGTGTGGTGCTCACCGCGCCCCAGCTCCAGGGCTCACCCTCGGGCACCGGCTCCATGCCCAGCCGCCAGTTGCCCGCACACTCCATGGTGACGAGCAGCTCGTGCTGCGGCCAGTCGGCAAGGTCCGCCACCGCAAACTCGCGTGCGTTCTGCACGGCGCCGCGTACGTCCACACGATGCGAGGCATCGAGCGCGGGTGTGGGAAAGTTGCTGCGCACATACACACTGGCGGCCGGCGTGTAGGGCAGCGTCAACGCAGACGGTGGTGTTTCGGCACAGAGCGGGTGCGCGCGCACCACGTTGAGCGGCGGGTTCTCACTCACCGGCGCCCGGCCTCCGGTCGCACAAAGGCACTGGGCACCACATCCCACGGGTTGCCGCTCTGCGCACGCGCAAAGCCGAGCGAGTCCAGACGTTGCATGAAGCTGCGGTTGAAGAGCTTGTCCGCGCCCGGCGCCACCGACTGTTCGGACGGGATGGCCGTGACGCGCATTTCGAGACGAAGTCCCGGCACCTCCGCCGAGACGGCGCGCGCGAGATAGTCGAGCTTCTCGAGCGTGGAGGGCTGATGCAGATAGAACAGCAGCGTGGTGGAGCGTGCATCCATCTGCCCGCGTTTGGACGGCGCGATGGCCCGCGGATCGGCGTGCGACCACACGTTGAGCACCACCCACAGTCGCACCGTCACGTCACGCAGCCCGCGCGCATTGAGTGCCTCGCCCAGGCGGCGATAGTCGGCCAGACCGAGCACCGGCAGCACGTTCTCCACCACGCCGCCGTCGGCGTGCACATGACCGTCCACCATCACCGGCGGGAAGATGGCCGGGATGGCGGTGGCTGCCTTGAGCAGCATGCGCGCACGACCCAGACCGGCTTCGCTACTGTCGAGTTCATCCCCCAGACTCCAGAGCTGTCCGATGCCGAGGTCAAAGTCCGTGGTGCCAAACACGATCTGGCGATCATCGGCAAAGGCTTCGCGCAGTTCGGTGCGGAAATCCCCGTCGATGGCCTGCGCCAGCGTGCGATCGAAGCGCTCGGTGTTGACGATGCCGCCGGTACGACGAATCCAGAACCACCAGTCGAAGGTGGGGGCAATGCTCGTGGCCGCGCGCGCGTAGAGCGCCGAGATGGTATCCAGTGCTTCGCGTGTTCCCAGCAGCGCGTAGGGGGCCTGCAGCGCCCCCGTGCTGATGCCACTCACCAAATCGAAGCGCGGCATGCTGGCATCACTGCGCCGCTGCCAGCCCCGCAGGAATCCGGCACCGTAGGCTCCGTTCTGACCGCCACCCGAGAGCAGCAGCACATCGAGGCGGCGATCGCCACGTCGTTCGGCCCGGCGCACGAGTCGCGCAATGACCGAGTCACGCAGCGTGCGGTCGCGCTCCGCCAGCGTGGTGGATTCGGCGGTGAGCGACGCCACACTCGCCGGCGGGCGGTTGATGGCCGCGCATGCGCTGGAGAGGAGGATGAGGGCGAGGGGGAGGAGACGCATTGCCGTATTCGGAGATCTCGATGGATTGGAGGATCGGTGAACTGAAGGTGTGAGGATTGGAGCAGCTGTCTTGAAAATCAAGCGAGCTGCGGGGCGGC
>ERZ1066121.1612-NODE-1612-length-15902-cov-6.780589_pt1 | contig 15902 bp, 17 predicted proteins | sample MGYA00382768_ERZ1066121 | MGnify/ENA primary metagenome ERZ1066121 (study PRJEB33369, sample SAMEA5778351) | biofilm metagenome | biome: Industrial cooling water; feature: Water cooling tower basin; material: Biofilm | place: United Arab Emirates | collected... | reverse complement strand
GACGAAATCGGAAAAGACGAGCGTGACGGGGCTGAAATCCGCGATGGTCAGCCGATCATTAGGTGCGAAAATGTCGATGACGGCGGTGCCATCCAGATAGCGGAAGTCGCCGTTGCGCGACGTGAAGCGATCATCATTCTTTGCGGTTGATCCGCCGATATTGATGCTATGTTCGATCGATGCGGTGGAAAAATCGAGGCGCGCCTCTGCGACCAGAATTTCGGAACGCAGCTCGCTGCCGCTGTCACCGAAGAAGGTCGGCATGAAGCGATTGCCGCTGAACGTCAGTCCGTCAGGCCCCTGAATCACGCCGTCAGACCCTTCGCTCGCAGCGTTGCGGACCGCCACCTGTTCGTCATTCTGCCAGATGCTTTGATAGTGGACGCGCACGCTGAGCACGTCGTTGAAACGGTGCGTCAGGTCGGCGTCGAGGCGGTGATTTTTGAGCTTCAGCTCGTCGAACCGCTGGTGAAAGGAAAATTCGCGCGGCAGAAACTCGCTGTCGCTGCGGATGCCGCGTGCGAAGATGGTGCCGCGGTCCAGCGGGTCATTCTGATCGCGATATTCATATTCGACCAAGACATTGGTTTCGGACCCAAGGCGCAAGTTGACCGACGGTGCGATCGTGATGATGGGCCTGTTTTGCCGCCCCAGCCGCCACTGCTGCTTGTCTTCATAGGCGGCGATCAGGCGGGCGGCGATAATGTCACCGGCAATCGGCCCGGTGATGTCGATACCGCCGCGATAGAAGTTTGCGTCACCAATGCTGCCGAAAACTTCCGCGCCCAGCGTATATTGCGGCTTTTTGGTGATGATGTTCACAAAGCCGCCGGGCGCGGTCAGCGATCCTTCGACGCCGGAGGGGCCTTTGACGATCTCCACTCGTTCGATGGTGTCCAGCGCCGGACGCCCTTCTGCCGTGATCGACGAGCGGATGCCGTTGATGTAGCGATTGTCGTTCTGGAACCCGCGGATGACGAAAATGTCGCGATTGACCCCGCCATTGTCGCCGTTCGCGACCCCGGCCACATAAGGCAGGACAAGACCCAGATTGCGGGCGCCCAAATCTTCAAGCAGGTCGTCGCTCAAGATCGTGACCGACGCCGGAAGTTCCTTTGCGGACAGGGGTATCCCGAGCGCCGCTGTTTCGGGAACGATGTAGCCATCGGCGCGGGTCCCGGTAACGACAATCTGATCGCCCGTGGTCGCGCCGGCCTCGTCTTCGGCGAAGACAACAGCCGGATATGCGGAGAGCAGGCCCGCAGTCATGATCAGTGAATAGCGCATGGAAACTTCCGTTAGAGACGATTCGCGGCGCAATCGCATAAATGCAATCGCTTCGCAATAACAATGCCTGGAAGGGCGCGCGTAAGGGTCCGCGTAGCGCACGTTGCATACCCCTCGCATTCGAGAGCAGAATGCGACAATTTGCGACAATTCTGGTGGGCGGACGATATATTGCTGGCACACATAGGTCTCAATCGGTGGTGGGTGACGACGGTCCGTCGTGCACCATGGAAGCCGAGGAGAATGACTATGCGTGGCATGATTGTAATGGCGGGCACTATCGCCGCACTGATGGCGACCCCGACGCTGGCACAGCCGGGCGAGGGGCGGCGCGGACCCGATGCCAATGGGGATGGCGTAATCACCCGCGCCGAGGTGGAAGCCAGTGTCGGCCAGCGTTTCGCGCGGATGGACATGAACAAAGACGGCAAGCTCGACCAGGCCGACCGCGAAGCCGCGATGGCCGAGCGCGCGGCAAGGCGTGCCAAGGAAAAGCGCGGCGGCGGAAAGCGCGGCATGGCGCGGGCGGATACCAATGGTGATGGCGCCATCTCTATCCAGGAAATGCGGGCGATGGCCATGGCCCGCTTTGACCGCGCCGATGCGGACAAGGACGGCAAACTGACCGGTGCCGAGCGCGAGGCAGCGCGCCCGATGCGCGGCCCGGATCGCGACGGTCCTTCGCCCATGCCAGAGGGTTGAGGCCGGGAGCGCCGGTTTGACCCGCCGACGGGTAATTTTTAACGAGCGAATGAGTTTCGCTTTTGCCCGGCCAGGGTAGATTTGGATGGTATGACGAATCTGCCGAACCCTGCTCGCTTGTTGCTCGTCGACGATGAAGCCTCAATCCGCGAGCCCTTAGCCGAATATCTCGCGAGGCAGGACTTTGCCGTCGATGCGGCGGCGTCGGCGGCTGAGGCGCGGTCGTTGCTGGCGACCATGACCTATGACCTGATGGTCAGCGACATCATGATGCCGGGCGAGGACGGGTTGTCGCTGACGCGCTTTCTTCGGGCGACTGGCAACGTGCCGGTGATTTTGCTGACGGCCCGGGCAGAGGATGTCGAAAAGATTGTCGGGCTGGAAATGGGCGCGGACGATTATGTCGCCAAACCATTTAACCCCCGCGAACTGGTGGCGCGGATCCGCACGGTGCTGCGCCGCACCGCATCGGCGGGCCAGACAATAGCGGGCGATGACAGCGGCTATGCCTTTGCCGGCTGCGTGCTGCGCGAGGCAGAACGGACCCTGCATGGGCCGGACGGCACGGTCGTCGACCTGTCGGCGGGGGAATATATGCTGTTGCACGCCCTTGTCCGGCATCCGCGCCAGGTGATGAGCCGCGACCGCCTGCTCGACATGGTGCGCGGACGCGAGGCGGACATCTTCGACCGCGCCATCGACAATCTGATCAGCCGGTTGCGCAAGAAGATCGAGGTCGATCCCGCGCACCCGGTGCTTATCAAAACCGTCTGGGGCGGAGGTTATACCCTGGCCTGTGACGTGCGGCGGGTCGGCCCGTGAAGCTTTGGCCGCGCAATATGGTGGGCCAGTTGCTGCTGGCGGTGGCGCTGACGCTATTCGTCGCGCAGTCGGCGAACCTGTGGTTGCTGGCCCGGGCGCAGCGGCAGCAGTTTGCCGCACAGGTCGGCGGCGTTGCGGCGGCGCGGATCATCGATGTGCTGGAACGCGAACGGGTGAGCGGCATCCCGCTTGACCCGGTCGCGCCGCGCCGGGGCAGGGTGACAGTAGGGCCGCTGCTCCCGCTGCCACCGCCGGGGGCGCGTTCGGCGCCGCGCCTTGCCGCTTATGTCGCCGACCTGCTGCGCGATTCGGGTGTAGCGGTGCAGGATGCCCGCGCATGGATGGTGCCGCCGCGGCGTGGAGGGGGCGCGGAACGCCGCCTGCCGCCGCGCGCGGAGGTGGCCGTCTATGACGGGCGGCGCTGGATCAGCGTGCGGGGCCGCGCACCGGTTGGCAGCGACCGTTTGTCATCATTGCTGATCGGTCAGACCTTGTTGCTGTACTTGGTCCTGCTTGGCCCGATCCTGTTCATCGGCTGGCGCGTTTCCCGCCCGCTGAGCGAGCTGACCGCGTCCGTGCGCGGCGCCATGCCGGGGCAACGCGCAGTGGCACTCACCCCACGCGGCCCCGCCGATGTGCGCGACCTGATGGTCGCCTTCAATGCCTATCGCATGCGGATCGACACGATGCTGATCGACAAGGACCGGATGCTGGGAGCGGTCGGGCACGACCTGCGCACCCCGCTGGCGTCCCTGCGTGTGCGGGTGGAGCAGGTGGCGGATGACATGCTGCGCGAGCGCATGATCGCATCCGTCGACGAGATGACGGTGATGCTCAACGATATATTGGCGGTCGCACGCACCGGCGCGGGGATCGAGCAGGCACAGACGATCGCGCTGGGACCATGGCTCGACGGGCTGGTGGCGGATTATGCCGAGCGAGGTCTGGCCGTCATGCGGATGGCGGGTGACGACGCCGTGCAAATCCATGGCCGTCCGGTCATGCTTGGCCGGGCGGTCCGCAACCTGATCGACAATGCGCTCGCCTATGGCAGCAGGGCCGACGTGAGGATCGCGGTGCGCGATGGTGCCGCCGCTATCATAGTGTCCGATGACGGACCGGGGATCGACCCGGCACGCGTCGATGAACTGATGGAAGCATTCGCTCGCGGCGAGGCATCGCGCAGCCGCGAAACGGGTGGCGCAGGCCTGGGCCTGGCCATCGCGAAGATGATCGCGGAGGGCGAGGGCGGGGCGCTGGAGCTTGTTAACCGGCCTTCGGGCGGGCTGGAAGCGCGCGTGGTTTTGCCGCTTCAGCAGTAGATGGCGATGCCCTGACTGCCCGTTGCCACGGCCTGACCGGCGCGGTTCCAGACGATCATGTCCTGCGCCGAAAATCCGGCGCGGGCGTAGCGGCTGCCGGACCACAACAGCCACCAGCCGTCATCGTCGGTCGCAGGCGCACCCGTCAGCATGTTGACTGTCCAGTTCATCGAGCTGATCGGTCCGAATTCGTGAAACAGATGCAGGGCCGCCGGGGGCAGCGCATCGCCCATGGCGAGCATGGAAACCGCCGGGTGGCACTGCGGCGTTTCCAGAAACCGCACCCAGGTGAACATGTTGGCGTTATCCTGCCGCGACACAAAACGCGGTCCCGTTGTCGGGCGCATGTCGAAATGGCGGGTGAAGGCCGGGCGCGCCTTGTGTTCGGGCACCGGTTCCAGATCCTCTGGTCGCGGCACGTCCGGCATGACGAGCGCGTCATAATTCAGATGCGAGGTGCGGTCGCCGGTGAAGGTGAACAGACCCGATGTCCCGAACCCCGCATCGCTGGAAACCCCTGCCTCGATGAACAGGCTGGACTTCGATTGGCGCAATACCCGCATTTCCACCCGGCAATCCCCGCTGACGGGGCCGACAAAGCTGACTTGCGCGCACCGCAGCGGCGCTTCCGGTTGATGCTTGTGGATAGCGGCGGCGAGCGCGACCGCGCTGCTGATGCCCCCATAAGCGGTGCGGCCCTGCATCCAGCTTTCGTCAATGGTAGCGGTGATCGCATCGCCATCGGCGGCGAGCGTGGCGAGCAGGCGGTCAAGAGCGGCGGGTTGGGTCATGGGATATTTCTTTTCTTTTGCTCGCCTGACAAGCTCAGGAGCATGGTGTATATAATTATGGGCCTGGGAGCTGTTTCGAGTCAGTACAAAAGTTTCCGCTCTCTGATTTCGTCATTCCCGCGTACGCGGGAATGACCAGGTCATGGTGACGGGTGCATCTCCATCGACGCTAGACTCACCCCTCGATCCTGAACGCCAGCCCCGCATGTTCGGTGAGGCGCGCGATCAGTGTATCGCCCAGCAGCGCGCCGGGTGTCCACACGCCGCCTGTACCCTTGGCCGAAAGCAGCGCCATGCCCGTTTCCGCGAGCATTTTGGAGGTCGAGCCATAGCCCGGATCGCGGTCGCCGGTGACGTTGGCGGTCAGCTTTGTCCCGTCTGGATATTAGCAAATGAAGAGAATGTCATAGAAACCATTCTCACGCTCTTCCTTGCTTGGCCCTTCGCCGGGTTTGAGCTTGGCGTCGCCGAACGGATTGGCCTTGGCCATCGCTTCGGCCATCGCCTTGCCCGCGTCGCCGATGGTGGTCATGACCATTTCGTCATAGACCAGATCCGCGCCCCATGGATGCCCCAGCAGGAAATTGGTGCGATGCACATTCTTGGTGTTGATTGGCGCCATGATGAAGGGCGCGGTCCAGGTGCCGGTCGCACTGTCATATTCGGGGATCAGGCCGGATGGCTGTGACGGCCCCTCAAACCCCGGTGTCAGGGCAAAGCTGGATTTCAGCAGCAGCGCGAGCGACGGCTTCCTGGCCACGGCCTTCAGCGTTTCGGTCAGGCTGGCGATGGTGCCGCCCGACGCCCCGCCCGCCATCTTGCGCATCCGGCCCTTGACGCGCGGTGCAGGCTTGCCGAACCGCCTCACCGCTTCGGCCTGCAGATAGAGGACGCCGAGGTCGAAGGGGATGCTGTCGAACCCGCAACTGAAGGTGATGCGCGCGCCCGATGCCTTGGCCGCGTCGTGATGCTGGTCGATCATTTCGCGCATCCAGCCCGGCTCGCCGCACAGATCGGCATAGTCGGTTCCGGCCTTCACGCATGCCCCGACCAGTTCATTGCCATAGAGCTGGTAGGGGCCAACCGTGGTCAGCACGACGCGGGTGCGTGCACACATGGCGTCGAGGCTCGCGGGATCGCTCGCGTCCGCCACCACCAGCGGCGTGTCCGCCGGTGCGCCAATCTCGTCGCGCACGGCGGCGAGCTTGTCCGCGCTGCGCCCCGCCATCGCCCATGTCGGCGCATCGGCGCGCCCGGCATAATGCTGGCTCAGATATTCGGCGACGAGCCGCCCGGTAAAGCCGGTGGCGCCATAAACGATGATGTCGAACTCGCGGGTCTTGGCCATGGTCGCGCTCCTGCTTTACGTTAACGTAAAGCACCTTATGCCTCTTTCCAACGCCGTGTAAATGGGGCGCATGAAAAAGCGCGGAAAAGCTGGATTGGGTTCACAGCGACACGGGGAGGGGGTCTGGAGCGATTTTCCTACAGCTAGACTACCACTCTAGCCAACCAACCCATTTGGTTATTCTGGGAGGCTGAGAGAGCAAATGAGGGGCATGTTTTGCCTCGACCCTCCCCCCCCTTTTTTACAGTCGCGGCAGGGTTACGCCCTTCTGCCCCATATATTTGCCCGCGCGGTCGGCGTAGCTGGTTTCACAGCGTTCATTCCCTTTCAGGAACAGGAACTGGCACGCCCCTTCATTCGCGTAAATCTTGGCGGGCAGGGGGGTGGTGTTGGAAAACTCCAGCGTGACATGCCCCTCCCACCCCGGTTCGAGCGGGGTGACATTCACGATGATACCGCACCGCGCATAGGTGGATTTGCCAAGACAGATGACCAGCACATCCTCAGGCACGCGGAAATATTCGACGGTGCGGGCCAGGGCGAAGCTGTTGGGCGGAATGATGCAGCAATCGGTTTCGATATCGACGAAGCTTTGCGGATCGAAATTCTTGGGATCGACGACCGTCGAATGGATGTTGGTGAAAATCTTGAACTCCGGCGCGACGCGGGCGTCATAGCCATAGGAGGACAGGCCATAGCTGATCGCGCCATCCCGCCGCTGCGCCTCTACGAACGGCTCGATCATGCCGTTCGTGGTCGCCTGCTCACGAATCCATTTGTCGGAAAGAATTGCCATGGCAGCGGGTGTGGCGGCTCGGCGCGATGAAGGCAAGGCGTTAGGCCCGCGCGCCGCTCCCGCGAACGCTGGGGCCGCTCGCGGAAGCGCGCGATAGCCAGCGATCCCGGCTTTCGCTGGGATGACGAGGGGGGTTACGCCAGACCCAGATCCTTGGGGCCAAAGCTGTGCGGCAGGAGTTCGCTCAGGTGGTAGCTGGCCATGCTTGCCCCATCCCCCGACACGCAGTGCACCGCGATGTCTGTTTTCGCCAGTTCCGCCGCCTCGTTCAGCATCTGGCGGCACCGGCCGCACGGGTGCACCGGGTCGCTGCCCAGCAAGGCCCCGCCATCCGGCCGCCCGCCCACGATCGCTACCGCGCGGATACGGGCCAATGCGCCCATGTTGGCGAGCTTGGCCACCGCCACCGTTTCCGCGCATAGCGTCAGGCCATAGCTGGCGTTTTCGACATTGGCCCCGGTGACGACACTGCCATCATCGAGCAGCAGCGCCGCGCCCACATGAAAACCCGAATAGGGGGCGTAGGCGCTGGCCGCCGCCATCCGCGCCGCCGCAATCAGTAACGCCGCATCGTCATTCGCCGCCATCGCCACCCCCGCGTACCACGTTCCACCCGACGGTGCCCGCGGCGCCGCTGATCCGGGCATAATCATTTGCCTGCCACATCGTCCAGTCATGCGCGCCATAATCGGGTTCAAAGAAAAAGCCGCGCACCCAGGTGGTGCGGGCTATCCCGTTCGACACGTCATATTCCGCATCGAACGCCGCGCTGGGCGCGATGATGCTGCGCTTGCCCATATGCGCCTCAATCTGCGCGAGGAATGTCGTAAGCTCTGACAGCAGCAGTGCGCGGCTGGGTGCGGTGCCGCAATCCGCGTCAAGGTCGAGCCAGACCGCAGGCGGCAAGGCGGCAGGATTGCGAGGGACGTTGCGGATGAAGTTGGCGGCCTGATCGGCGGCAAAGGCGCACAGGCGATAGCGATGAACCGCGCCGCTGCGGATGCCCTGCGCCGCCGCGCCGTCGCGGTTGGCGGCAAAATGCTGGTCGCGCCCGCGTGCGCCGTCCGTCGCGGCCAGATAGGCAAAATCGGCCCCCGCCGCCTTGACCGAACCCCACGCCACCGCACCGTTGGCGGCACTGATGCTTACCCCTTGCGAGGGATATTCCGCGCGGTCCGGCTTCCACCGGGCGGCCCACCACATGAGCGCGGCCCCAGCCAGGGTCAGCACGACCAGCCAGCCTGCGGCGCGGTGGACGAAAGCCGTCATGCTGGAACGGGAAAGAGAGACGGAATCTCCACGATCCTCACCCTTTGATGTGCAGGACGCAGATCAGCGTGAACAAGCGTCGTGCGGTATCATGATCGACCGCAATCTTGCCCTCCAGCCGCTCCACCAGCATTTCCGCACCCTCGTTGTGCAGGGCGCGGCGGGCCATATCGACCGTTTCGATCTGCTGCGCCGTCGAGGTGCGGATCGCCTGATAATAGCTGTCGCAGATGGCGAAATAATCGCGGATCGGGCGGCGGAACCGGCCGAGGCCCAAGATCACCGCCTCCAACAGTTCGCCATTTTCGCGGGCGATTTCGAATACCAGCCGCCCCTCCTCGACCCGCAGCTTCAAACGGTAGGGACCAGCATAGCCATCGTCATGAACACGTTGCGGCGCGAAACTGTTGTCCTCCAGCAGATCGAAGATCGCGACCCGGCGTTCCTGTTCGACGTCGGCGTTGCGCCAGACGATGGTGGTTTCGTCAAGATCAACAGAGATGATGCGGCGGTCTTCGGTCACGGCCAAGCCTCTTTGCCCAAGGGGGCGGCAAGGGCAAGGGGCTTATCCACAGAGCTGTCCGCGGCGGCGTGCCGCTCGCCCATTGCACCCAGCGGACAGGCAGCGCATGGTGATCCGATGGTTGATGTTTTGCCTTTCCCCTCCGCCGCGCCCAGCGCGGATGTCCAACAGTTGCCCCGTAATATCGAGGCGGAAGCGGCGTTTCTCGGCGCCCTGTTGATCGATAATCGAGTCGCGGAGGATTTGCCCGTCGCGCTGGCCCCCGCGCACTTCTTCGAGCCGCTGCATGGCCGTGTCTTTGGCCAGGCGATGACACTGATCGAGCGGAACATGATCGCCAATCCGGTGACGCTGAAGCCGTTTTTCGAGGCGGACGAGGCGATGAAGGCGCTGGGCGGTCCCGCCTATCTCGCGCAGCTGACCGGCAGCGGTGCGGGGTTGATCGGCGCGCGGGATTTCGCGCGGCAGATTTTCGATCTCGCGCTGCTGCGCGAACTGGCGGGCGTGGGCCGGGTGATGGTCGAAAACGCGCTCGACACCAGCGAGCGGGTCGACCCCCAGGCGCAGATCGAAGAGGCCGAAACCGCGCTTTACCGCGTCGCGGGTGGCGAGGCGGAGCTGGGCACGGTCAAAAGCTTTGGCCAGGCGACCAAGGCCGCGCTGGATGTTGCCGAACGTGCGCTCAATTCAGGCGGCAGCCTGTCGGGGGTCACCACCGGCCTTGCCAGCGTCAATTCCAAGATCGGGGGGCTGCACAATTCCGACTTGCTGATCCTGGCCGGGCGCCCCGGCATGGGCAAAACCTCGCTAGCCACCAACATCGCGTTCAGCGCGGCCGAACGATTTCGCCGCGATGAAGAGGACGGCATTCCGCCCGAAAAGAATATGGGGGCGAAAACGGCCTTTTTCAGCTTGGAAATGTCGGCGGACCAGCTTGCGACCCGTGTACTGGCCGAACAGTCGGGGATCAGCGGAGAATCGCTGCGCATGGGCAAGATCAGCAAGGATGATTTCCAGTCGCTGTCGCGTGCGGCGCAGCGGCTGCAATCGCTGCCGCTGTTTATCGACGATACGCCGGGCCTGACCATCGCGGGCCTGCGCACCCGCGCACGGCGGCTCCAGCGGCGGCACGGCATCGGCCTGATCATCGTCGACTATCTGCAACTGTTGCAAGGCACCAGCAAGGCGGGCGACAACCGGGTTCAGGAAATCAGTGAGATATCGCGCGGCCTTAAGACGCTGGCGAAAGAGCTGAATGTGCCCGTGATGGCGCTTTCGCAGCTCAGCCGCGCGGTCGAACAGCGCGAGGACAAGCGCCCGCAACTGTCGGACCTGCGCGAATCCGGGTCGATCGAACAAGACGCCGACATGGTATTGTTCGTGTTCCGCGAAGATTATTACGTCGCGGCGCGCGAACCCAAGCGACCGGTCGAGGGCGACGACGTCAAGGTCCACGCCGCACACGAGGCCTGGGCGCAGGAAATGGAAAGCGTGTTTGGCCTGGCCGAGCTGATCGTCGCGAAACAGCGGCACGGGTCAACCGGCAAGGTGCGCCTGCACTTCGAGGCGCGGACGACGAAGTTCACCGACCTTGCCGATGGCAGTCAGGCGTATGAGGATTATGAGTGAGTGCGGCGTTTGAACGCACAAGATCCCAGCTTTTGCTGGGATGACGAGGATGCGGCGTCGCCCCAGCGAAAGCTGGGGCCTTGGGCCGGATTAGACCTGATAAATGGCCAAAGTCGGCTATGTCTATATCATGACCACCAAGCCGCAGGCTGTGCTTTACATCGGGGTCACGGCCGACATCGCCGCGAGATGGCATCAGCACAAAACCGGTGCAGGCTCGGCCTTCTGCCGCAAATATGGTCTTGATCGGCTTGTTCTGGTCGAGACCTATCCCACGATTGTTAAAGCGATCGCCCGCGAAAAAGCGATGAAGGCGTGGAAGCGGGCGTGGAAGATCGAATTGATCGAAGCTGCCAATCCTAAATGGGAGGATCTGTCGACTTCGCTCATCTGATTGGCGAGCGACCTTTTCCAGCCAGAGGTCCCAGCTTGCGCTGGGACGACGTAGAATTCACGGTCATCCCAGCGAAAGCTGGGATCGTGTGCGGCACCGCACTACCCCCCCTCAAAACACCGGATCATCGCCGCCTGGCACCGGGGTCACCTCGCCGTGGATGCCGCATTCGACCTTGTCCCACCCGCGCCAGCGGCCGGCGCGGGGGTCTTCTCCTGGCTGAACTCTTGAAGTGCAAGGGGAGCAGCCGATGGAGGGATAGCCCTGCGCCTCCAGCGGATGGCGTGGCAGGTCATGTTCGGTGAAATAGGCGTCGATGCGCGCCTTGTCCCAATCGGCGAGCGGATTGATTTTCAGCCGCCCCTCATCAATTTCGAAGCGTGGCAGGGCGGTGCGGGATTTGCCCTGAAACGCCTTGCGTCCCGAAATCCAGGCATCGAACCCGGCGAGCGCGCGGCGCAGCGGTTCGCTCTTGCGCAGATCGCAGCAGCCGTCAGGATCGTAGGACCAGCGCAGACCCGTCGCGTCGCGCGCAGCCAGCAGGCGCGGATCGGGACGATAGACGCGCAGGTCGGTAAAGCCGAGCCGTTCCGCCAGCGCGTCGCGATAGGCGAGCGTTTCTCCGAACATCTTTTGCGTGTTCACGAAAATCAGCGGAATCGACTTGTCGAGCCGGGCGACAAGGTGAAGCAAGACGGCGGATTCCGCGCCAAAAGACGATACCAGTGCCAGCTGTTCGAAGGGGCGCGTGGCGATGAGTTCGGCCAGCATATCGGCGGTTTCGATCCCGGCATAATGGCTGTTGAACCGCGCGGCATCATCGGCCGTAAAGGGCGGCGCGGTGTCGATGACGTCGATGCGGCGCGCCGCTTCACCCATGGCGCAGTTGCCAGACCGGCACGGCGCCGTCAGCCGCGCCCTGATAGGCGTAGGGAAACCGCGTGAAGGCGGCCTCGACATCGGCGGGGTTGAGCGGTTTTTCAGGAGCGAAGCTGTCGAACCCGCAGCGGCGGAGAAAGGCGATCTGGTCGACCAGCACGTCACCCTGTGCGCGCAATTCCCCCGCATATCCCGCCTCACGCAGGATCCGCGCGGCCGAATAGCCGCGCCCGTCGCGAAACTTGGGAAAGGCGATTTCGATCAGCTGGAGCCGGTCGAGATAGGGGATCAGCGCGCGGGCATCTTCGTCCGGTTCAAGGCGAACGGCGGTCGCGTTCGATTGGTTGAGGAAGGCGTCGAGCGTGACGCAGGGTTCTTCCCCCACGGCTGCAGCATGCTCAACCATAAATCGCTTCCTTGAACGGGGCCATGCCGGCGCGGCGATAGGTATCGACGAAGCGCTCGCCGCTTTCGCGCAGTTCCAGATATTTGTCGGTCACACGCTCGACCGCATCGACGATCCCGTCTTCGTCAAAGCCCGGGCCGGTGATGGTGCCGAGGCTGACGTCCTCTGCGCCCGACCCGCCGAGCAGCAGCTGGTAATTTTCGACGCCTTTACGATCGACGCCCAAAATGCCGATATGTCCGGCGTGGTGATGGCCGCAGGCGTTGATGCAGCCCGAAATCTTGAGTTTGAGTTCGCCCAGTTCGCGCTGGCGGTCGGGGTCAGCAAAACGCCGCGCGATTTTCTGCGCAATGGGGATGGAGCGTGCGTTGGCCAGGCTGCAATAATCAAGGCCGGGACAGGCGATGATATCGCTGATGAGGTCGAGATTGGCGTCGGCCAGCGCGGCATCGCACAGCGCGCTCCACACCGCAAACAGGTCGCGCTGGGCGACATGCGGCAGGACGATATTCTGCGCATGGGTGACGCGCAGCTCGTCGAAGCTGTAGCGTTCGGCGAGGTCAGCCATCACGTCCATCTGCGCGCTGCTGGCGTCGCCGGGGATGCCGCCGACGGGCTTCAGGCTGATGTTGACGATGGCATAGCCAGGGGCCTTGTGCGGTTTGACGTTCTGATCGAGCCAGAGGATGAAATCCGGGTCATCTGCCGTGCCTGCGAAAGCGGGGGCCCTAGTCGTTCCGTCCGGACCCGCCTGAGGATGGCCACCAGTGGCCCCTGCTTTCGCAGGGGCGACGATGGATTCTTCGAAGGGGGGCGGCGCGAACATTGCCGCGATCCGTTCCAGCTCGGCGGCGGGCGGGTCGATGCCCAGCGTCTTGACGTGCGCGAACTCTTCCTCGACCTGGCGGCGATATTCGTCGGCTCCGATCTCGTGCACCAGGATCTTGATCCGCGCCTTGTAGATATTGTCGCGGCGGCCGTAGCGGTTGTACACACGCAGGCACGCCTCGGTATAGCTCAGAAAATCTTCGATCGGTACATAGTCCTTGATCAGCGGCGCGATCATCGGGGTGCGGCCCATGCCGCCGCCCACATAAAATGCCGCGCCCAATTTGCCGTCCCGCTCGACCAGCTGGATGCCGATGTCGTGGAGGCGCATGGCGGCGCGGTCTTCGTCCGATGCGATCACCGCGATCTTGAATTTGCGGGGGAGATAGCTGAATTCCGGGTGGAAGCTGGACCATTGGCGCAGCAGCTCGGCCCAAGGGCGCGGGTCGGCAACCTCATCGGCGGCGGCCCCGGCATATTGGTCGGACGAAATGTTGCGGATGCAATTGCCGCTCGTCTGAATGGCGTGCATTTCAACCGACGCCAGATCGGCCAGCAGATCGCCGCATTCGTCCAGCTTAATCCAGTTATACTGGATATTCTGCCGGGTAGTGAAATGGCCGTAGTCGCGGTCATATTTGCGCGCGATATGGGCGAGCATCCGCATTTGCTGACTGTCGAGCGTGCCATAGGGGATGGCAACCCGCAGCATATAGGCGTGGAGTTGCAGATAGAGGCCGTTCATCAGCCGCAGGGGCTTGAACTGATCCTCCGTCAACTCGCCCGACAGGCGGCGGCGCACCTGATCGCGAAATTCCTCGACGCGGGCATCGACCATCGCCTGGTCATATTGGTCATATTGATACATGTCAGATTACCCAGTCGCCCGCCGCAGGATCGGCGGGTTTCAATGTAAGGTCCGGGCGGACGGTGGGGCCGAGCGCGCGGACGCGATCCTTGATATGCGCGGGCCGGGGACCATGCGGGGTTGCCTCCGCCGCGATGATATAGGGGGCGTTGACGCGCCGTGCGCCATCCTCCGCCGCCAGAATCGCGTCGCCTGCATCGCCCACGTCGGCGGCGTCCTCAATGTGGATCGACCAGCCGCTGCCGGTCCACCAGGTGACCGCTCCGCTGCCAAGGTCATTGCCGGTCAAGAGCTTCATAGGGAAACCTCCGGATGGCGGGCCAGCGCCTTAAGCCGGTCGTCGGCGTCGGCCAGCGCGGCGACCGCGCCAATGACGATCAGGGCCGGGCTCTGCACCTGTTCGCGCACCACCATATCGCCCAGGTCGGCGAGCAATGTGCGCAGGGCGCGGCTGTTCGCTCTTGTCCCGCGTTCCAGCACCGCGACGGGTACGTCCGGGGCAACACCGTCGGCCATCAGCTTGTCGGCGATCGCGGCAGCGGTGGCGATACCCATATAGACAACCAGTGTGCGGCCATGGCCCGCCAGGCCCGACCAGTCCTGATCGGTCAGATCCTTGCACTGACCGGCGACGAAGCTGACGCTGTGGGCATGGTCGCGGTGGGTGAGGGGGAGGCCGGCAGCGGCGGCGCAGCCCGTTGCGGCGGTGATGCCCGGAATAATTTCGCAAGCAATGCCGGCGGCGCGTGCAGCCTCCATCTCCTCACCGCCGCGCCCGAAAATAAAGGGGTCGCCGCCCTTCAGCCGCACGACATCGCGGCCCGCCAACGCCGCCTCGACGAGCAGGGCGTTGATGCCCGCTTGCGGCAGGGTGTGGCGGCTGCGCTGCTTCGCCACCGAAACCAGTTCGGCGGTGGGCGAGGCGAGCGCGAGAATGGCGGGATCGACAAGCCCGTCATGGACGATCAGGTCCGCCGCCGCGATCAGCCGCGCGGCCTTTACCGTCAACAGATCAGGGTCGCCCGGACCGGCGCCGACCAGCCAGATTTTGCCCGCATCACGGGTGAGAGGAGCGGATAATGCCATGGCCGCACCATGGACGGCGGCGGCGTGGCGGGCAAAGCAGGCTTTTTTGCCGCAGCTAAAGGCCCGCTATCAGGCGCTCTTGCGAATAAGGCCGGGGCGGTCGCCCTCACCATCCGGATCGCGCAGGCCGACGCCGATCGACGCGCGGGGTGATTCACTTTCCGAGCTGGCGACCGGATAGGCGCAATAGTCGGCGGCATAATAGGCGCTGGGGCGGTGGTTGCCGGACAGACCGACCCCGCCAAAGGGCGCGGCGGACGATGCGCCGTTGGTCGGACGGTTCCAGTTGATGACGCCCGCCCGCGCATTGGCCCAGAATTGGTCGTAAAGCTGCGGACTGCCGCCGATCAGCGACGCGGACAGGCCGAACATGGTATTGTTGGCCTCTGCAATCGCCGCCTCGAAGCTGTCGACACGAACGATCTGGAGCAGCGGGCCGAACAATTCGATGTCGGGCCGGTCGCTGATCCCCGTCACATCGATGATGCCGGGGGTCAGAAAGGGTCGACCCTTCACGGGCCGGGCCATATGCTTGATAACCTTCCCGCCGTTCGACATCAGGACCAGGAAACTTTCGGTAAGGCCGTCCGCCGCCTCGTTGTCGATCACTGGCCCCATGAACGGGGCGGGGGTTGCCAGCGGTTGATCAACGATCAGGCGATTGGCGATGCCGCGCACTTCGTCGATCAGGCGGTCCGCCATTGTGTCGTGAACGATCAGGCGGCGGCCTGCGGTGCAGCGTTGCCCCGCGCTGAGGAATGCGGACTGGACCACCAGCGTCGCGGCATTGGTCAATTCCGTCGTGTCCCACACCACGATGGGGTTGTTGCCGCCGAGTTCCAGAGCCAGGATTTTGTCCGGACGCGAGGCAAATTGCCGGTTGAGCGCGATACCGGTGCGGGCCGACCCGGTGAACAGCAGTCCGTCGATGCCGTCGTGCGCGGCCAGCGCC
>ERZ1066121.1611-NODE-1611-length-15905-cov-212.406120_pt1 | contig 15905 bp, 11 predicted proteins | sample MGYA00382768_ERZ1066121 | MGnify/ENA primary metagenome ERZ1066121 (study PRJEB33369, sample SAMEA5778351) | biofilm metagenome | biome: Industrial cooling water; feature: Water cooling tower basin; material: Biofilm | place: United Arab Emirates | collected... | reverse complement strand
CCGCGAAGGCGGCCGCACCGTCGGCGCCGGCGTCGTGGCCAAGATCATCAAGTAAACTCAGGCCGAACCGCGCCGTCCCGGCGCAGTTCCGCACGGGATGGCGGGCCGCCCACCGGTCCGCCATTGCCGTTTTGAGGTCAGTCGTTTCAACAACGTACGCCAGTAGCTCAATTGGCAGAGCAGCGGTCTCCAAAACCGCAGGTTGGGGGTTCGAGTCCCTCCTGGCGTGCCATCAACTGAGGTCGTCGTTCCCCGGAACGCGGCCGGGATGCGCATGAACACCAAGGCCGAATCGACGAATTCCGCGTTGAACCCGCTGGATGTCGCCAAGTACGCAGCGGCGATCCTGATCGTCGCGGGCGGCATCGCGGGCTGGTATCTGCTCGCCTGGCCGACGCCGGTCAAGGCCCTGCTGGTGATCCTGTCCGTCGCCGCCGCCGGTGCGGTTGCCGCCTTCACGGCGAAGGGCCGCGAGGCGCAGGAATTCGTCAAGGAGTCGATGTTCGAGCTCCGCAAGGTGGTCTGGCCGAGCAACGATGAAACGGTTCGCACCGTCGTGGTCATCCTGATCGTGGTGGTGATCGTCAGCCTGATCCTCGCGGGCTTCGACTGGGTGATTTCGCTGGGCGTGCGCGCGCTGCTCGGCCAGGGAGATGCGGCATGAAGCGTTGGTACGTGGTCCACGCCTATTCGGGCTTCGAGAATCAGGTCGCCAAGGCGCTGGAGACGCGCATCACGCGCTTCGAAATGCAGGAAAAGTTCGGCCAGGTGCTGGTCCCGACCGAGGAGGTCGTGGAGATGCGCGCCGGACAGAAGCGCAAGTCGGAGCGGAAGTTCTTCCCCGGCTACGTGCTGGTGCAGATCGAGACGACCGATGACGCCGGTATCCCGCGCATCGACAACGAAAGCTGGCACCTGATCAAGGAAACCCCGAAGGTGATGGGCTTCATCGGCGGTACCGCCGAGCGCCCGCTGCCGATCAAGGACAGCGAGGCCGATGCGATCCTGGCCCGCGTGCAGGAAGGCGTCGACAAGCCGAAGCCGAAGGTGCTGTTCGCGCCGGGCGAGATGGTCCGCGTGGTCGATGGCCCGTTCAACGATTTCAACGGCACCGTCGAAGAGGTCAACTACGAGCGCAGCCGCCTGCGCGTCGCAGTGATGATCTTCGGCCGCTCGACCCCGGTCGAGCTCGAATTCGGGCAGGTCGAGAAGGCCTGATCCACCCGGCCGGGCTGAGCCCGGGCCGCGCGCCGGACCGCCCCGCCTTGTGCTGGGCCGTTCGGCGCATCGTCGTTCAGAAAGGCGCCGTTTTTCTGCGGTATCCTTTCGGGCTGCCTTTCGGGGCACCGTGAACCCAAGGCACGTGAATTCCTTGGACCGATGGGGAGGCTGCTTCGAGCAGCCGCATGCACCCGGAGAGCAGTCATGGCAAAGAAAGTTGTTGGTTACATCAAGCTGCAGGTGAAGGCCGGCCAGGCCAACCCCTCGCCGCCGGTCGGTCCTGCGCTGGGTCAGCGCGGCCTGAACATCATGGAGTTCTGCAAGGCGTTCAACGCTGCGACCTCCAAGCTCGAGCCGGGCCTGCCGACGCCGGTCATCATCACGGCCTACTCGGACCGTACCTTCACCTTCATCACCAAGAGCACGCCGGCTTCGGTGCTGTTGAAGAAGGCCGTCGGCATCGCGTCGGGCTCGAAGCGTCCGAACACCGAGAAGGTGGGCAAGGTCACCCGCGCCCAGCTGGAAGCCATCGTGAAGCAGAAGGAAGCCGACCTGACGGCCGCTTCCCTCGACGCCGCGGTGCGCACGATCGCGGGCTCGGCCCGTTCCATGGGTCTGGTGGTGGAGGGTTAAGCCATGGCGAAGATTTCGAAGCGTTACAAGGCCCTGTCGGCCCTCGTCGTCCCGGGCAAGCAGTACGCCCTCAACGACGCCCTGGACATCATCACGAAGAACGCCAAGACGAAGTTCGTCGAGTCGGTCGACGTCGCCGTGCGTCTCGGCGTCGATGCCAAGAAGTCGGACCAGCAGGTCCGCGGTTCGACCGTGCTGCCTGCCGGCACCGGCAAGACCGTCCGCGTCGCGGTGTTCTGCCCTCCGGGCGCGAAGGCTGATGAAGCCCTCGCCGCCGGCGCGGAAGCCGTCGGCATGGACGACCTGGCCGACAAGATGCTGGCCGGCGACCTGAACTACGGCGTCGTCATCGCCACGCCGGACGCCATGCGCGTCGTCGGCAAGCTGGGCCAGGTGCTGGGCCCGCGCGGCCTGATGCCGAACCCGAAGGTCGGCACCGTCTCGGCCAACCCGGCCGAAGCGGTCAAGAACGCCAAGTCGGGCCAGGTGCGCTACCGCACCGACAAGGCCGGCATCATCCACTGCACCATCGGCAAGGCCAGCTTCTCGGCCGACGCGCTGTCGCAGAACCTGCACGCGCTGCTCGCCGACCTGGTCAAGGCCAAGCCGTCCTCGGCCAAGGGCCAGTACCTGCAGAAGATCTCGCTGAGCTCGACGATGGGCATCGGCGTCACGATCGACCAGGGCAGCCTGTCGCTCGCCAAGTAACGAAATTTAGAAGGCGCCCGCATCCCGCGGGGGCCATCTAAGACCGCAGGTGCGGTCAGCGCGGATCGACGTCGGGCAGGGATGCACGAAAGGCAAGGAATCGCCGTCGACCCAAGCGGGCCCGCTTAAATGTGGCTGCAAAGCCCGTCCTGCGCAGATGGTGCACCTTCTTCAGGATTCTCTGGAGAGGCCACCACGGACGCCCACGCGTCCCGGCGTGCACGGAAGCCGCCGCCCAAGGTGCCATCGCCTGCTGGAGCAGGTGGTGGATTGAAGTTAGGAGGAGTGCAATGGCTCTCAATCTGTCCCAGAAGCATGAAGTCGTCGCGGAAGTCGCGGCGGTTGCTGCCAAGGCCCACTCCCTGGTCGCTGCCGAGTACGCGGGCGTCACCGTCTCCCAGATGACGGCGATGCGCAAGAAAGCTCGCGAGACCGGTGTCTACCTGAAGGTCGTCAAGAACACGTTGGCTTCGCGCGCTGTCGCGGGCACCGAGTTCGAGTGCACCCAGGACCAGCTCACCGGCCCGCTGCTTTACGCGTTCTCGACCGAGGAGCCCGGCTCTGCCGGTCGCCTGATCAAGGAGTTCGCCAAGGGCAACGACAAGCTGAAGGCGAAGGTCGTTTCGATCGGTGGCAAGGCCTACCCGGCCGCCCACCTCGAAGTCCTCGCCTCGCTGCCGACCCGCGACCAGGCCCTGTCCATGTTCCTCAGCACGCTCGTCGAGCCGGCCACCCGCGTGGCCCGCGCGTTCAAGGCGATCGCCGAGAAGCAGGAAGCCACGGCCTGACCGTCCCGCGACCCCGACTGCATTAGCAACTTTCCAGAGGTAAACAACATGTCCCTGTCCAACGATCAGATCATCGAAGCGATCGCCACCAAGTCCCTGATGGAAATCATGGACCTCGTCAAGGCGATGGAAGAGAAGTTCGGCGTCTCCGCCGCCGCCCCGGTCATGATGGCCGCCGGCCCGGCCGCCGCCGCCGCTCCGGTGGAAGAGCAGACCGAGTTCACCGTCGTCCTGAAGGCCGCCGGCGAGAAGAAGGTCGAGGTCATCAAGGCCGTCCGCGCCATCACCGGCCTCGGCCTGAAGGAAGCGAAGGACCTCGTCGAAGGCGCCCCGCAGAACGTCAAGGAAGGCGTGTCCAAGGACGACGCCGCGAAGTTCAAGAAGGACCTCGAGGCCGCCGGCGCCACCGTCGAGCTCAAGTAAGCCGCACTTGGGTCGCCGCGTCATCGCCGGCGACACCACCAAGGCTGGGGGCGAAAGCCCCCGGCCTTTGGCCGTTTCTTGGGCGCCTGTGCGCCTTGGCGGCCTGATCACCGCGATACCGCTCCATGCACCGAGTGGACAGTGAGAAGCAGCAGCAGAGGGCGTGCTGGTGCCGGCAATACCAGCGGCTTCCCACTGGCCACTTGACCCCCACAGCTCAACGAGCCTGAAGGTCCCCATGACGTACTCGTTCACCGAAAAAAAGCGCATCCGCAAGGATTTCGGCAAGCGCCGCGCCGTCCTCGACGTGCCGTACCTGCTCGCCATCCAGATGGATTCCTATCGTGAGTTCCTGCAGGAGGGCGCCGCGGCCGGCAAGCGCGCCGAGCAGGGCCTGCACGCCGCCCTGAAGTCGGTCTTCCCGATCTCGAGCTACAGCGGCAACGCCGCGCTCGAGTACGTCAGCTACCGCTTGGGCGAGCCGCCGTTCGACGTCCGCGAGTGCCACAACCGTGGCCTGACGTTCGGCGCGCCGCTGCGCGTGACCGTGCGCCTCGTGATCTACGACAAGGAGTCGAGCACCAAGGCCGTGAAGTACGTCAAGGAGCAGGAGGTCTACATGGGCGAGATGCCCCTGATGACCGAGAACGGCACCTTCATCGTCAACGGCACCGAGCGCGTCATCGTCTCGCAGCTGCACCGTTCGCCGGGCGTGTTCTTCGACCATGACCGCGGCAAGACGCACAGCTCGGGCAAGCTGCTGTACAGCGCCCGCATCATCCCGTACCGCGGTTCGTGGCTCGACTTCGAGTTCGACCCGAAGGACATGGTCTACGCCCGCATCGACCGTCGCCGCAAGCTGCCGGTGACCGTGCTGCTGCGCGCGCTGGGCTACAGCAACGAGGAAATGCTGCAGCAGTTCTTCGAGATCAACACCTTCGCCCTGCTGCCGAAGGAAGGCGGCGAGCTGTCGCTGGTGCCCGAGCGCCTGAAGGGCGAGACGCTGAACTTCGACCTCGTCGCCAACGGCAACGTGCTCGTCGAGGCCGGCAAGCGCATCACCGCGCGCCACGTCCGCCAGCTCGAGCAGGCCAAGATCGGCACGCTGGAAGTGCCCGACGACTACCTGGTCGGCCGCATCCTCGCGCACGACGTCGCCGACCCGAAGACCGGCGAGCTGCTCTCGGTCGCCAACGACGAGATCGACGACGCCCTGCTGGCGAAGTTCCGCAAGGCCGGCGTCGCCTCGTTCGGCACGCTGTGGGTCAACGACCTCGACCGCGGCCCGTACATCTCGAACACGCTGCGCAGCGACAGCACGCGCACCCAGCTGGAGGCGCTGGTCGAGATCTACCGGATGATGCGTCCGGGCGAGCCGCCCACCAAGGACGCCGCGCAGAACCTGTTCCACAACCTGTTCTTCACCTTCGAGCGCTACGACCTCTCGGGCGTCGGCCGCATGAAGTTCAACCGCCGCGTCGGCCGCAAGGAAGTGACGGGCGAGTCGGTCCTGTTCGACAGCAAGTACTTCTCGAACCAGAACGGCGAGGAAGCCAAGCGCCTGATCGCCACCAACGGCCAGACCTCGGACATCCTCGACGTCATCCGCACGCTGTGCGAAATCCGCAACGGCCGCGGCGTCGTCGATGACATCGACCACCTGGGCAACCGCCGCGTGCGTTCGGTCGGCGAAATGGCCGAGAACGTGTTCCGCGTCGGCCTCGTCCGCGTCGAGCGCGCCGTCAAGGAGCGTCTGTCGCTGGCCGAGTCGGAAGGCCTGACCCCGCAGGAGCTGATCAACGCCAAGCCGGTGGCCGCCGCGATCAAGGAGTTCTTCGGCTCCTCGCAGCTGTCGCAGTTCATGGACCAGAACAACCCGCTGTCGGAAGTCACGCACAAGCGTCGCGTCTCGGCCCTCGGCCCGGGCGGCCTGACGCGCGAGCGCGCCGGCTTCGAAGTGCGCGACGTGCACCCGACCCACTACGGCCGCGTCTGCACCATCGAGACGCCGGAAGGCCCGAACATCGGCCTGATCAACTCGCTCGCCGTCTACGCGCGTACCAACCGCTACGGCTTCCTCGAGACGCCGTACCGCAAGGTCGTCAACGGCAAGGTCACCGACCAGGTCGAGTTCCTGTCGGCGATCGAGGAGAACGAGTACACCATCGCCCAGGCCAACGCCGAGCTGGACGACAAGAACGCCTTCACCGCCGAGTTCGTCACCTGCCGCCAGCAGGGCGAAGCGCTGCTGAAGCCGCCGGCCGAGATCCACTACATGGACGTCTCGCCGATGCAGTCGGTGTCGGTCGCCGCCGCGCTCGTTCCGTTCCTCGAGCACGACGACGCCAACCGCGCGCTGATGGGCGCGAACATGCAGCGCCAGGCCGTGCCGACTCTGCGTTCGCAGAAGCCGCTGGTCGGCACCGGCATCGAGCGCGCCGTCGCGCGTGACTCGGGCGTCACCGTGAATGCCCGCCGTGGCGGCGTCGTCGACCAGATCGACGCCGGCCGTATCGTCGTGCGCGCCAACGAGGACGAAGTCGGCGCCAACGATGCCGGCGTCGACATCTACACGCTGATCAAGTACCAGCGCTCCAACCAGAACACCTGCATCAACCAGCGCCCGCTGGTGAACGTGGGTGATCGCGTAGCCCGCGGCGACGTGCTGGCGGACGGCCCGTCGACCGACATCGGCGAGCTCGCGCTCGGCCAGAACATGCTGGTCGCGTTCATGCCGTGGAACGGCTACAACTTCGAAGACTCGATCCTCCTCTCGGAGCGCGTCGTCGAGCAGGACCGCTACACGACGATCCACATCGAAGAGCTGACCTGCGTGGCCCGCGACACCAAGCTGGGCCCGGAGGAAATCACCGCCGACATCCCGAACGTCTCCGAGCAGGCGCTCGCTCGCCTCGACGAGTCGGGCGTGGTGTACATCGGTGCGGAAGTGCGCGCCGGCGACATCATGGTCGGCAAGGTCACGCCGAAGGGCGAGAGCCAGCTGACGCCGGAAGAGAAGCTGCTGCGCGCGATCTTCGGCGAGAAGGCCTCGGACGTGAAGGACAGCTCGCTGCGCGTGCCCCCGGGTATGGACGGCACCGTCATCGACGTGCAGGTCTTCACCCGCGACGGCATCGAGAAGGACAAGCGCGCCAAGCAGATCGAGGATTCCGAGATCAAGCGCGTCAAGAAGGACTTCGACGACCAGTTCCGCATCCTCGAAGGCGCGATCTTCGCCCGCCTTCGCGGCCAGCTGATCGGCCGCACGGCCAACGGCGGCCCGAACGGCCTGAAGAAGGCCGACGTCACCGCCGAGTACCTCGACAGCCTGTCGAAGAACGACTGGTTCTCGCTGCGCATGAAGGATGACGACGCTGCGGAAGCAATCGAAAACGCGCAGAAGCAGATCGAAGCCCACAAGGCCGAGTTCGAGAAGCGCTTCCAGGACAAGCGCGGCAAGATCACCCAGGGCGATGACCTCGCCCCGGGCGTGCTGAAGATGGTCAAGGTCTACCTGGCCGTGAAGCGCCGCATCCAGCCGGGCGACAAGATGGCCGGCCGCCACGGCAACAAGGGTGTCGTGTCGACGATCGTCCCGGTCGAGGACATGCCGCACATGGCCGACGGCCGCACCGTCGACATCGTGCTGAACCCGCTGGGCGTGCCGAGCCGAATGAACATCGGCCAGATCCTCGAGACCCACCTCGGCTTCGCGGCGAAGGGCCTCGGCGAGCGCATCCAGAAGATGCTCGAGGCGCAGGCCAAGGTCGCCGAACTGCGCGAGTTCCTCGACAAGATCTACAACCACGACAAGAAGATCTCCGGCAGCACCCGCGTCGACCTGAAGCAGTTCAACGACTCGGAGCTCCTGAACCTCGCCAAGAACCTCACCGACGGCGTGCCGATGGCCACCCCGGTGTTCGACGGCGCGGCCGAGGCCGAGATCAAGCACATGCTCGAGCTCGCCTACCCGAGCGACGACGCGCACACCCAGCTGCTCAACATGAGCGACAGCAAGACCCAGGTCACGCTGTTCGACGGCCGCACCGGCGAGTCCTTCGACCGCAAGGTCACGGTCGGCTACATGCACATGCTGAAGCTCAACCACCTCGTCGACGACAAGATGCACGCGCGTTCGACCGGCCCGTACTCGCTCGTCACCCAGCAGCCGCTGGGCGGAAAGGCGCAGTTCGGTGGCCAGCGCTTCGGCGAGATGGAAGTGTGGGCGCTCGAAGCCTACGGCGCGGCGTACACGCTGCAGGAAATGCTGACCGTCAAGTCCGACGACGTGCAGGGCCGAAACCAGATGTACAAGAACGTCGTCGACGGCGACCACGAGATGGTCGCCGGCATGCCGGAGTCGTTCAACGTGCTGGTGAAGGAAATCCGTTCGCTCGGTATCAATATCGAGCTGGACGAGCAGTGATCGCGCGCGACTGACTGGAGAATCAAGCCATGAAAGATCTACTCAATCTGTTCAACCAGCAGCGCCCGGTCGCCGACTTTGACTCGATCAAAATCGGCCTGGCGTCCCCGGACCTGATCCGCTCGTGGTCCTACGGCGAAGTTAAGAAGCCGGAGACCATCAACTACCGCACTTTCAAGCCGGAGCGCGACGGCCTGTTCTGCGCGGCCATCTTCGGGCCGATCAAGGACTACGAGTGCCTGTGCGGCAAGTACAAGCGCATGAAGCACCGCGGCGTGGTCTGCGAGAAGTGCGGCACGGAAGTGACGCTGGCCAAGGTGCGCCGCGAGCGCATGGGCCACATCGAGCTCGCGTCGCCGGTCGCCCACATCTGGTTCCTGAAGTCGCTGCCCTCGCGCATCGGCCTCATGCTGGACATGACGCTGCGCGACATCGAACGCATCCTGTACTTCGAAGCCTTCGTCGTGACCGAGCCGGGCCTGACCCCGCTCGAGCGCGGCTCGCTGATGAACGAAGAGCAGCTGATGCAGGCGCGCCAGGAGCACGGCGATGACTTCGAGGCCTACATGGGCGCCGAGGCCATCCACGAGCTGCTGCGCACCATCGACCTGCAGTCGGAGCTGCTCCGCCTGAAGGAAGAGATCGCCAGCACCAACTCCGAGACCAAGCTGAAGCGCCTCACCAAGCGCATCAAGCTGGTCGAGGCTTTCCTCGACTCCGGCAACCGCCCGGAGTGGATGGTGATGACCGTGCTGCCGGTGCTCCCGCCGGACCTGCGCCCGCTGGTCCCGCTGGACGGCGGCCGCTTCGCGACCTCGGATCTGAACGATCTGTACCGCCGCGTCATCAACCGCAACAACCGCCTCAAGCGCCTGCTCGAGCTGAATGCGCCCGACATCATCGTGCGCAACGAGAAGCGCATGCTGCAGGAGTCGGTGGACGCCCTGATGGACAACGGCCGTCGCGGCCGCGCCATCACCGGCACCAACAAGCGTCCCCTCAAGTCGCTGGCCGACATGATCAAGGGCAAGCAGGGCCGCTTCCGCCAGAACCTGCTCGGCAAGCGCGTCGACTACTCGGGCCGTTCGGTCATCGTGGTCGGCCCGACGCTGCGCCTGCACGAGTGCGGCCTGCCGAAGAAGATGGCGCTCGAGCTGTTCAAGCCCTTCATCTTCTCGAAGCTGCAGCGCCGAGGCCTGGCCACCACCATCAAGGCCGCCAAGAAGCTCGTCGAGCGCGAAGAGGCCGTGGTGTGGGACATCCTCGAGGAGGTCATCCGCGAGCATCCGGTCCTGCTGAACCGCGCCCCGACCCTGCACCGCCTCGGCATCCAGGCCTTCGAGCCGGTGCTGATCGAAGGCAAGGCGATCCAGCTGCATCCGCTCGTCTGTACGGCCTTCAACGCCGACTTCGACGGTGACCAGATGGCCGTCCACGTGCCGCTTTCGCTGGAAGCCCAGCTGGAAGCGCGCGCGCTGATGATGTCGACCAACAACATCCTGTCGCCGGCGAACGGCGAGCCGATCATCGTCCCGACGCAGGACGTCGTGCTCGGTCTGTACTACATGACCCGCGCCCTCGAGAACAAGAAGGGCGAGGGCATGGTGTTCGCCAACGTGGCGGAAGTCCGCCGCGCCTACGACAACCGCACCGTCGAGCTGCACGCCAAGGTCAAGGTGCGCGTCGCCGAGACGGTGAAATCAGAATCGGGCGAGACCAGCCGCAAGTCGACCGTGTACGACACGACCGTCGGCCGCGCGCTGCTGGCCGAGATCCTTCCGGACGGCCTGCCGTTCACTCTGGTCAATATCGAGCTGACCAAGAAGAACATCTCGCGCCTGATCAACGCCTGCTACCGCCAGCTCGGCCTGAAGCACACGGTCGTGTTCGCCGACAAGCTGATGTACACCGGCTTCTCGAACGCGACCCGCGCGGGCGTGTCGGTCGGCATCGACGACATGACCATCCCGAACGAGAAGAAGGAGATCCTCGCCAAGGCCGAAGCCGAAGTGCTGGAAATCCAGAACCAGTACCAGAGCGGTCTGGTCACCTCGGGCGAGCGCTACAACAAGGTCGTGGACATCTGGTCGCGTACCAATGAGCAGATCGCCAAGGCGATGATGGACACCATCGGCACCGACAAGGTGAAGAACGCCAAGGGCGAGATGGTCGACCAGAAGTCGATGAACTCGATCTACATCATGGCCGACTCCGGCGCCCGTGGTTCGCAGGCGCAGATCCGCCAGCTGGCCGGCATGCGCGGCCTGATGGCCAAGCCGGACGGCTCGATCATCGAGACGCCGATCACCGCGAACTTCCGCGAAGGCCTGAACGTTCTGCAGTACTTCATCTCGACCCACGGCGCCCGCAAGGGCCTCGCGGACACCGCGCTGAAGACGGCGAACTCCGGTTACCTGACCCGTCGTCTCGTCGACGTGGCGCAGGACGTCGTGGTCACGGAAGTCGACTGCGGCACGCTGAACGGCATCACGCTGACGCCGATCGTCGAAGGCAGCGAAGTGACCGAAGCCCTGCGCGATCGCGTGCTGGGTCGCGTCGTGGCCGAGGACGTGTTCCTGCCGGGCAACGACGAAGAGCCGATCGTCACCCGCAACACCCTGCTCGACGAGAAGTGGGTCGACAAGCTCGACGCCGCCGGCGTGCAGAGCATCAAGGTGCGTTCGGCGATCAACTGTGAAGCGGCGTTCGGCATCTGCGCCATGTGCTACGGCCGCGACCTGGCCCGTGGCCATCTGGTCAACCAGGGCGAAGCGGTCGGCGTCATCGCCGCGCAGTCCATCGGTGAGCCGGGCACGCAGCTGACGATGCGCACCTTCCACATCGGTGGTGCGGCGTCGCGAGCGGCGGCGATCGACAACATCACGGTCAAGACGACCGGCTCGATCAAGTTCACCCACCTGAAGACGGTCGCCCATTCGGCCGGCCATCTCGTGGCGGTGTCGCGCTCGGGCGAACTGTCCGTGCTCGACCCGATGGGTCGCGAGCGCGAGCGCCACAAGCTGCCGTATGGCGCGACGATCAACGGCAAGGATGGCGACGCCATCAAGGCCGGCCAGGTCGTGGCCACGTGGGATCCGCACAACCACCCGATCGTGTCGGAAGTGAAGGGCTTCGTGCGCTTCATCGACTTCGTCGAGGGCGTCACCGCCATCGAGAAGACCGACGACCTGACCGGTCTCACCGCGATCGAGATCACCGATCCGAAGCGTCGTGGCCAGGCCGGCAAGGACCTGCGCCCGATGGTTCGCATCGTCGATGCCAAGGGCAAGGACCTGCAGATCCCGGGCACCGACCTGCCGGCCCAGTACCTGCTGCCGCCGCGCGCCGTCGTGACGGTGCAGAACGGCGCCGAAGTGGGCGTGGGCGACGTGGTCGCCAAGATCCCGCAGGAAGCCTCGAAGACCCGCGACATCACCGGCGGTCTGCCCCGCGTCGCGGACCTGTTCGAGGCCCGCAAGCCGAAGGATCCGGCCGTGCTGGCGGAGCGCTCGGGCATCGTCAGCTTCGGCAAGGACACCAAGGGCAAGCAGCGCCTCATCATCAAGGATGCCGACGGCAACGAGCACGAAGAGCTCATCCCGAAGTACCGCCAGATCGTCGTGTTCGAAGGCGAGCACGTCGAGAAGGGTGAAGAGGTCGTCGCCGGCGAGCCGAACCCACAGGACATCCTGCGCCTGAAGGGCGTCGAGGAGCTGGCCGCGTACCTGGTGAAGGAAATCCAGGACGTCTACCGCCTGCAGGGCGTCAAGATCAACGACAAGCACATCGAGACGATCCTCCGCCAGATGCTGCGCAAGGTCGAGATCACCGACGCCGGCGGCACGCGCTTCATGGCCGGCGAGCAGGTCGATCGCTTCCGCGTCGCCGACGAGAACGCCCGGGTCGTCACCCGCAACGAGCTGCCGGCCCGCGTCGAGCCGGTGCTGCTGGGCATCACCAAGGCCTCGCTGGCCACCGAGAGCTTCATCTCGGCGGCCTCGTTCCAGGAGACCACGCGCGTCCTCACCGAGGCGGCGGTTCGCGGTACCCGCGACACCCTCCGCGGCCTGAAGGAAAACGTCATCGTCGGCCGCCTGATCCCGGCGGGTACCGGCCTCGCATACCACGCGAAGCGCCGTGCCGCCTCGACCGAGCTGACCGACGCCGACCTCGAAGCGCTGCGGGCCTTCTCGCCCGTGGCCGAGACCAGCGCGGAAGCGGGTTCGGACGAGTGACCGACGACCGGCACCGCACGTGCGGTGCCGGATTCCCGACTCCGCCCTGAACAGCGGGGGGAGGGAGGGGCCGGAGTTCGAGAGAACCCGGCCTCAGCTTGGCAAGCGGCCGCCGAAGCGTGTATAGTCGGCGGCTCTTCGGTGGGCTCGGCTCACCCAGATCACGAAATGAGGTCGCACGGAGGCGTGCCTCGTATTCGGGCCCGGGATGGGCAGGAAAGTCCGGTGTGCGCGCCTTCCGAGGCGTCCGTCGGGACCGCATCGGCTTCACGGGGCCGCCGCGGGCAAAGAATGCGTGTCGGCAGATCGGGATACCGGTCTGCCGGTGTTTTTTTTCGTCGTCGGCCAGCGGTCGGCGGCCCGGATCCAGAACCCAAGCAGCGACCCTACTGATGGCAACGATCAATCAGCTCGTCCGCAAGCCGCGGCAGCCCAATACGTACAAGAGCGCCTCGCCGGCCCTCGCCAACTGCCCGCAGCGCCGCGGCGTGTGCACCCGCGTGTACACGACGACGCCGAAGAAGCCGAACTCGGCCCTCCGCAAGGTCGCCAAGGTGCGCCTGACGAATGGCTTCGAGGTCATCTCGTACATCGGCGGCGAAGGCCACAACCTGCAGGAGCACTCGGTCGTTCTGATCCGCGGCGGTCGCGTCAAGGACCTTCCCGGCGTGCGCTACCACACGGTTCGCGGTTCGCTCGACGCCTCGGGCGTCGCCAAGCGTCGCCAGAGCCGCTCCAAGTACGGCGCGAAGCGTCCGAAGAAGTAATCATCGAGGCAGTCACACATGTCCCGCAAAGGTCAGACCCCCGTCCGCGAAATCATCGCGGACCCCAAGCACGGCAGCGAACTCGTCGCCCGCTTCATCAATATGGTGATGAAGAGCGGCAAGAAGTCGATCGCCGAACAGATCGTCTATGGCGCGATGGACGTCATCGGCCAGAAGAACGCCGAGCCGCTGCAGCTCGTCGAGAAGGCGCTGAGCAACGTCGCGCCGATGGTCGAAGTGAAGTCGCGTCGCGTCGGCGGTGCCACGTACCAGGTGCCGGTCGAAGTCCGCTCGACCCGTCGCATGGCGCTGGCGATGCGCTGGGTGATCGAGTCGTCGCGCAAGCGCGGCGAGAACTCGATGCCGCGCAAGCTCGCTGCCGAGCTGCTCGACGCTTCGGAAAACCGCGGTGGCGCCGTCAAGAAGCGCGAAGAAACGCACCGCATGGCGGAGGCCAACAAGGCCTTCTCGCACTACCGCTGGTAAGGGAAGAGGGTTACTGACGTGGCACGTACCACACCGATCGACCGTTACCGCAACTTCGGCATCATGGCCCACATCGATGCCGGCAAGACGACGACCACCGAACGCATCCTGTTCTACACCGGCGTCAACCACAAGATCGGCGAAGTGCACGATGGTGCCGCGACGATGGACTGGATGGAGCAGGAGCAGGAGCGCGGCATCACCATCACGTCCGCGGCCACGACCTGCTTCTGGTCGGGCATGGACAAGTCGTTCCAGCAGCATCGCTTCAACATCATCGACACCCCCGGCCACGTCGACTTCACCATCGAAGTCGAGCGCAGCCTGCGCGTGCTCGACGGCGCGGTGTTCGTGCTGTGCGCCGTCGGCGGCGTGCAGCCGCAGTCCGAGACGGTGTGGCGCCAGGCCAACAAGTACAACGTGCCGCGCCTCGCGTTCGTCAACAAGATGGACCGCACCGGCGCCAACTTTAACAAGGTCATCGACCAGCTGAAGTCGCGCCTTGGCGCCTACCCGGTGCCGATGCAGGTCGCGATCGGCGCCGAAGAGAACTTCGAAGGCGTCGTGGATCTGCTGAAGATGAAGGCGATCGTGTGGGACATGTCGACCAACGGCAACACCTTCACGTATGCCGACATCCCGGCGAATCTCGCCGACGAGTGCGTTGCTGCGCGTGCGTTCATGGTCGAAGCCGCCGCCGAGGCGTCGGAAGACCTGATGAACAAGTACCTCGAGGATGGCGAGCTGACGGAGGAGGACATCATCTCCGGCATCCGCGAGCGCACCATCCGCTGCGAGGTCATCCCGGCGTTCTGCGGTACGGCCTTCAAGAACAAGGGCGTGCAGGCGATGCTGGACGCGGTGATCCGCTACTTGCCGTCGCCGTCGGATCGCCCGCCGGTCAAGGGCGTGGACGAGGACGAGAAGGAAGCGTTCCGCAATGCCGGCGACGCCGAGCCGTTCTCGGCCCTGGCGTTCAAGATCATGACCGACCCGTTCGTCGGCGCGCTGACGTTCTTCCGTGTCTACTCGGGCACGCTGAACAGCGGCGACCAGGTCTACAACCCGGTCAAGTCGAAGAAGGAGCGCATCGGCCGCATCCTGCAGATGCACGCCAACCAGCGCGAAGAGATCAAGGAAGTGCTCGCGGGTGACATCGCCGCGGCCGTCGGCCTGAAGGACGTCACCACCGGTGACACCCTCTGCTCGATGGACAACGTGATCACGCTCGAGCGCATGGTCTTCCCGGAACCCGTCATCTCGATGGCGGTGGAGCCGAAGACCAAGTCCGACCAGGAGAAGATGGGCATCGCCCTCGGCCGCCTGGCCCAGGAAGATCCCAGCTTCCGCGTCCGTACCGACGAAGAGTCGGGCCAGACGATCATCTCGGGCATGGGCGAGCTGCACCTCGAGATCCTCGTCGACCGCATGAAGCGCGAGTTCAACGTCGAAGCGAACGTCGGCAAGCCGCAGGTCGCCTACCGCGAAGCCATCCGCAAGGCGGTCAAGCAGGAAGGCAAGTTCGTGCGCCAGTCGGGCGGTCGCGGCCAGTACGGCCACATCGTCATCGAGATGGAGCCGCAGGAGCGTGGCGCCGGCTTCGTGTTCGAGAACGCCATCGTCGGCGGCGTGGTTCCGAAGGAATACGTCACCGCGGCCGGCAAGGGCATCGAAGAGGCCATGAAGAACGGCGTCCTCGCCGGCTTCCCGGTCGTCGACGTCAAGGTCAAGGCCGTCGATGGTTCGTTCCACGACGTCGACTCGAACGAAATGGCGTTCAAGGTCGCCGGTTCGATGGCCTTCAAGGAAGGTTTCGGCAAGGCCAATCCGGCCCTGCTCGAGCCGGTCATGAAGGTCGAGATCGTCACGCCGGAGGATTACCTCGGTGACGTGATGGGCGACGTGAGCCGTCGTCGCGGCATCCTGCAGGGCAGCGACGATTCGCCGGCCGGCAAGGTCATCAACGCGATGGTCCCGCTCGGCGAGATGTTCGGTTACGCGACCACCCTGCGCTCCATGTCGCAGGGCCGCGCGACCTACACGATGGAGTTCGACCACTACGCCGAAGCTCCGAACAACATCGCCGAAGCGGTCATCAAGAAGGCCTGATCGGCCTTCTGATCCGGACAACATTCCAGTTACAGACAGACAAGGTAGACAGTCATGGCAAAGGGCAAGTTCGAGCGCACCAAGCCTCACGTGAACGTGGGCACGATTG
>ERZ1066121.1610-NODE-1610-length-15908-cov-6.130827_pt1 | contig 15908 bp, 12 predicted proteins | sample MGYA00382768_ERZ1066121 | MGnify/ENA primary metagenome ERZ1066121 (study PRJEB33369, sample SAMEA5778351) | biofilm metagenome | biome: Industrial cooling water; feature: Water cooling tower basin; material: Biofilm | place: United Arab Emirates | collected... | reverse complement strand
GTGGGCAGCCGTGCCCAGCAGGAAAGGGGCGGTGAGAATGGCGAGGCCGGCGCCCAGCGAGACCCGAGAGGCCGCCCAGGTGCGCTGCGCGGGGAAGCGAAGGAGAAAGGTGGCCGAGCTCAAGGGGAAGACGGTCGCCAGGCTTGCGCCGAGCAGCCACATCGACGCCAGACGCATCGGAGGCAGGGGCAACCACTGCAGGCCGAAAAACGCCAGCAAGGCGACGAGCATCCAGGCGACTAGCAAGCTTTCGGACGAGCGGCGACGCAGGGCGCGGGCGCAGAATACGCGCGCGACGATGCCGCCGCCGAGGTAGGCGCCCATGCTGAGCGCGGCCTTTGCGGCGGGGAAATGCAGATGCTGCACGAGATATTCGGCGCCCCAAAACATGCCGCTCCACTCGGCCGCGACGCCGAAAAGAAGCGCCAGCCAGGGCGCCCAGAAGGCCATGCCCCTGCGGGCAACCCCTGCAGCACCCCTGCGATGCTGCAGATCCGGCAAGGCAAGCGTTCGCGCTCCGATTGCCAGCACGAAAACCATCGCCGCTGGCGCGATCAGTACCCAGCGCCAGCCCAGGGGCGCCTCGGCGGTCCAAGCGATGACCATTGGGCTGAGGGCCGAGCCCAAGCTCGAGGAGACGTTGCCTTCGAGGGTGGCGCGCCCAGCCTGCCCGCCGTGATGGGTGGCGAGCGTCGCCTGCATGGTGGCGAGCGTGAAGCTCCCCGCCATGCCCAAGAGGGCGACGCACGCGATCGAGGGCAGCAGGTGTTTGGCAGCGGCGAGGCCGAGCGCACTGGCAGCCAAGAGCAAAGGGGCGCTCCAGAAAGCCCTGCGCCCGCCGACGAGGCGCGCCCATCGCTCGCCTCCCCATCCGGCGAGGACGAAGCCGCAGGCAAACGCCGTCGGGTAGAAACGCGCTTGTTGGTAATCGAGGGAGAGGTCGCGGCGCAGAAAGGGCAAGGCGGGGCCCATCACGCCTTGCGCGAGGGTGAAGGCGAAGAGCAGCAGGTAACAGAGCCAGGTCAGCGCATCGCGGCGCAGCGCGTCGCTCTCGCGCATCAGCGGTGGTTCCGCGCGCGCTCGGCGAAGTCGCGCAGGACTTCGAGGGTGGCGCTCTCCTCGTCGTACACGCCGTACCAGCCCTGCTCTTCATGGGCAGGGTCGCCGAGCCAAGGGTCGCCTACACGCCACATCCCTCCCGGCTTCGCGGGTCGGCCCTCACCGCTCCACGCCCAGAAGTTGGCGCCTGCGGCACCTTCACTCGTCAGCGCTCCCGGCATCAGCATGCTGAGGATCTGACGGTAGTAGCGTGCCCGGAACTCCGCCGGCGCACTCGCTTCCATCTGACGGCCGTCGCGCGCGATGCCGAACTCCTCGAGAACGATCGGTTTGCCCAGCGCTACCGCGGCCTCGAGGTGGCTTGCGATATAGCTCCGAGCGCGCTCCATGGCCGTCGCGAAGCTCGTCTCGGCCACCTTGGGATCGTACCAACCCCAGTTCTCTACCCAGAGATGGAAGGTGATGTAATCGATGAAGGGGCTCTGGTGATCGCGTTGCACATCCGTGCCATTCCACCAGGGATGGGGCGTATCGCCCTCGCTGCCCGTGGTCACCATATGATTGCGGTCGAGGCTCTTGATGAAGGCGGCCGTTTCGTGAATCCAATCGCGAAAACGACGCACACGGTTTTTGCCCCGGGCTTCGTTGGCGAGCTCCCAGGCCATGATGGTGGGATCGTCGCGATAGACCAAGCCGTTGTAGCGATTTCTGCGTTCGATCAGGCGCCGGACGAAGGCGCGGAACCAGAGCTGCGCCTGCTCATTTTCGTAGAAGCGTTCGACATAGGATTCGAAAGCCTGCCAGCTCTGCTTCGAGGGGTAGGGAATCTCGCCCGCACCCGTCCAATGCAGGTACTGCGCAAAGCCCCCGGACCACTGCCAGAAGTTGTTGAGGCAAACCACCGCGTGCATGCCGCGTTGCGCCAAGGCCTGCAGCAGGTAGTCGAGGCCATCGAGTTGCGCCTCGTCGATTTGCCCTGGGTGAGGCTGCATCGTCGGTAGAGCCTGCTCCAGCGCCCCCTCGCTTCCTTCGGAGCTGGCCATGATGCGCAGATTGCTCAAGCCCAGGGCCTGAAGGCGGTCGAGTTCACGGTCGAGTCGCGCGCGGTCGCCCCCGGGGCCCTTCGAGGCGAGATGAACCGCGTACCAAAGATTGGCGCCAACGAAACGGTATTCGCGATCGCCCTGGAGAAAGCGCAAATGAGAGGCGCGGATGAAAGGTGTCGAGGAAGACATACGCTGCGTCCGTGGCGCTCGACTGCCGCAAGCGCCGAGCAAAAGCATGCAAAGAAAGGCGAGGCGGCGCACACGAAATGCGTGAGAGCAGCGAAAGGGAGCCATCCCCCGCGCCCTAGCACGGGATGCAGAGCACGTCCGGCAAGCGCTCTGCGCTGAGGTCGTGCTTGCCCTGCTGCCCCGCACTCATTAGGGTTCCTTTCGGCCTCATGCCTCAGATCACCGACCTCCAATTCGTTTTCGTCATCGGCAAAGGCGGCGTCGGCAAGACCACCGCGAGTGCGGCGCTCGCCCTAGCGGCGGCCTCGCGCGGCAAACGGGTGCTCATCGCGCTCTGCAACAGCAGCCATGAAGGCTTGAGCAGCCTGCTTGGCGGGCCACCCCTGACGCACCGCATTCGTACGCTCCTGCCCGGCGTCGACGCCGTGAATATGGTGCCCGAAGAGGCGCTGGCGGAATACGGCCAGATGGTGCTCAAGGTCCGCGCGCTCTACAAGGCCCTCTTCGGCAATGCCGCGGCGCGCGCCTTTTTGCACGGCACCCCGGGCATCGATACCTGGGCCTTGCTCGGCAAAGCGTTTTTTCATGCCACCGAGACGCTACCCAGCGGTGAGCGGCGCTACGATATGGTGATCGTCGATGCGCCGGCCACTGGGCATGGCTTGAGCATGTTGCGCGTGCCCGAGGTCATCGTCGGCGCCGCCCCGCCGGGGCTGTTGCGCCGTGAAGCCGAACGGGCGCTGACCCTCTTTCACGACGAAGCGCGCAGCGGCGTGCTGATGGTAACGCTCGCCGAGGAGATGCCGGTGACCGAGAGCTTGGAGCTGCATGCGGCGCTGCGCGAGGAGCTCCACCTGCCTCTCGCCGGGGTGGTGGTCAATCGCTTGAATCCTGCGCTCTTCCCTGCGGAGGAGGCGGAGGCGATCGAATCGAGCCTCGGCGAATTGCCCAAAGACGATGCGCTGCGTCCCTGGCTGCAGGCGGCGGCCTTTCGCGTCGGTCGCGAAAAGGTGCAGTCGGCGAGTTATGCGCGTCTCAAAAAGCATGTCGAGGCGCGCATCTACGAGTTTGGCCAGCAGCCTTATCTGCCCTTGCGACGCGCCCACGTCGAGATCTTCGCACAGGCCTTTCTGTAGCCGGCCGGCGATCGCCGGTTGCTCTCGCAGATCCATTTTCCTATTCTCGGTTGGATGAGATTCTCTCGCTTCGCCTCGTTTTCGCCTTCGCTCCTCCCTCTGGTTTTGCTCGCCTGCGGCGGCGACGGCATCCCCGGCTACACGCAGATCGTCACCGGCGGCAACCATAGCTGCGGTCGGCGAGGCACCGGAGAGGTCGAATGTTGGGGAAGCAACCTTTCGGGGCGTCTCGGCAACCCTCAGGCCGGTCCAGAGAGCAACCGTCCCGTGCGTGTCGTCTTGCCTCCCGAAGCCGGAGAGCCTCTCGACCTGGCCTGCGGTGGCGCCCATACCTGCGCGGTCGGCCAAAACGGCCAGGCCTACTGCTGGGGCAGCCAGATCGGCAACCAGCTCGGCAACTCGAGCGTCACCGGGAGCAGCGACGTGCCGGTGCTGGTCAACGGGCCCTCGGGCGCGGCGGCGCTGCAGAACGTTCGCACCATCGACGCGGGCCTGGGACACAGCTGCGCCGCTTTGGGGGATGGCAGCGTCTACTGCTGGGGCAGCAACTCCAAAGGGCAGCTCGGCAATCCCGTGGTCGCGATCGCCACCTTGAGCGCCGGTCCCGTCGCGGTCTTGCAAGAGGGCGGCGGCGAGCTGCGTGAGGTCAGCGACGTATGCACCGCGGCCGAACATAGCTGCGCGCTCAAAGAAAACGGCGCGGTGTTTTGCTGGGGCTGGAACAACCTCGGGCAGCTGGGCAACCCGGCCCAGAGCGCCGAGACCGCGGCCGTGGCCCAGGCCGTCGCAGGCTTCGACGGCAGCGCGCCGAGCGCCCGAGCGACCTTCCTGCGCTGCAAAGGCTCCCATAGCTGCGCCATCACCGAAGAGGGCAAGGTGCGCTGCTGGGGCGGCAACTTCAACGGACAGCTCGGAAGTCCCGCGCTCGGGCAAGCGACGCAGAGCGCCACACCGGTCAGCGTCGTCGACGTCTCGGGAAGCGGCGAGCTGGGCAATGTCCGCTGGCTCGCCACCGGCAACTCCCACAGCTGCGCCGCACTAAACGACGGACGCGCCGTCTGCTGGGGCAGTAACCTCTACTCGAAGCTAGGCAACACCGCCTTGAGCGGCGAGAGCAGCCCCACCCCGGTAGTCGCCCTGCGCGCCATCGGTGAACTGCGCAACATCGAGGTCGTCGCCACCGGCACCGACCACAGCTGCGCCCTAGACCGCTCCGGACGCGCATGGTGTTGGGGCCGCAACACCGCAGGCCAACTAGGAGACGGCAGCAACATCGACCGCCCCACCGCCGTATTGGTCACCGATCCCTTAAACCCCTAGCCTCGCGCACCCCCGGCAGGGGGCGGAAGCGGCGCCCAAACTGGCCAGCTGAAAGGTCGAGAGCGGCCGCCGAAGCGAGCGCCCCCGCAGCGGAATCCGAGGGACGGGCTAATGCCCTTCCCTCGGGTGGAGCGAGGAGGAAAGCCGCTTCGGCGGCCGCTCTCGACCTTTCAGCCCCGAGGCATGCAGACGGAGCCGTCGGGTGAACCATTCCTCGTAATCGAGGCGCACTCGAAGGACCAGGGGCAGTCAAAATCGGTCGCGCAGCGCTTATAACAAATCGACGCGTCCGGCTGACCGCTGGTCGCGCAAATGCTCCAGCCAGGGCAATCGGAATCCCGCTGGCAATCGAGCGAACACATCTTGCCCTCGATCTGCGTCATGCCGACCTGAAAACATCCTCGCGCTACGCTCAAATCGCAGTTGGAGTTGGCCTCACAGCCCTCGTAGGCCTGCGATCGGTGCTCCGAATCGAAGACGCAGCCCGTCGCGCTAAAACCCAAAAGACAACCCGTAATCCAAGCGTAACGAGCAGACTCAGTCACAAAATTGATTCTGCACATTGCCTCCATTGTGCGCGCGAAGAACGCGCTTGTCCACGGTGCCGGCGATTCGAGGTGAGCCGAGGTAGGCCTCGCAACCACAAGAAATCCTGCTGGAAACTCATGCATGCGGCGCGCGACCAGAGCATGCACTCGCTGCCCTGAGCACTGCGGACGAAGACCGCCGCGCATCCCTCTTTGGAGACGGGGCTTCTTAGTGTAGAGACAGAGACATGACGCGTTCTGCTTCTCTCGCCCTTCTCCTCGTTTCGCTCACCATGACCGGTTGCTTCGGGCGCCGCGCCCCCGTTTACACGCCGCAAAACGCGGTGAGCACCGCGACGGGCGCCCCTCTCTCGGTCGACAGCGTCCGCCAGGCGATCGTGCAGGGCTGCCTCGCCAAAGGCTGGGCGATCGACCAGCAGGCCAGCGGCATCGTGCGCGCCAGCGTCTACGCCGGTGGACACAGCGCCACCGTGCAGATTCATTACAACTCCACGGGCTATGTGATTCAGCACGTGCAGAGCAGCCCCGGGCTGAAATTCGACGGCCACTACATCCACCGTCGTTACAACCACTGGGTGCGCCTGCTCGACGAGTCGATCAAGCGTCAGCTCCTCGCGCCGGCACCACCGAGCAGCCCGAGCCCTGCCGCGCCCGTCCCGGTCGAACCCGCACGCCCGGTCGAATCGACCTGATCGCTTCGCCTCAGCGGAAGGAGCGGATCAGATCGACGACCAGCGGCCGCGACCATTCGAGGGGGCCGTCGAAACGAAAGCGGATGACGCCTTCGGGATCGATGATCCAGGTTTCGGGAAAGAGCTTGGTGCCGAAACGGCCGCTCACGACCTTGCGTTCGGGATCGAAGAGGACCTTGAACGAGGGCTCCTGCGCGAAGAGCGAACGCACGCTCTCCCAGCCTTTGTCGATCGAGACCGTCACGACCTCGATGTCTTTTTCGGCAGCGACGATCCGCGTCAGCTCGTCGAGGCTGGGCATCTCTTCCAAGCAGGGCGGGCAGGTGATCGACCAAAAGTTGAGCACCACGACTTTGCCGCGATGGTCGCGCAGCCTCCACATTTTGCCGCGGTGATCCCGGAGTGCAAAATCAGGGGCGAGGAGCTCGTCTCCCAAATAATGTTTGGCTTGAGCTTCCCCCGAGCGAAGCGCCTCGAAAACATCGTTTCCCAAGATGGCGCGCAAGGGGGCTTCGCTCTGCCGCGTGGCCCCGTCTCGTAAAGCGAGCGTGAAGGCGAGAAAAAGCGGTAGGCCCAAAAGCAGAGCCAGTCCGGCAGCCAGAAATTCTCGATATCGGCGTTTCATCCCTGCACTTCTCCGCGGCCTTCCGCCTCTCCGCTGCCCAGGGGATAGAATTTCCCCGCCAAACCTAAGCCTACCGCGCCTGATGCGTCTTCTTCGAGCCATTCGCCGAGCTGCGACGCCGCTTCGCGCGAAAACCACGCACTCGCGCCGCTGGGAAGTCGGCAGGCGATGCGGCCTTCGGCGCTGAGAAAAAGCGCTTCCGGCGGCAAATCCACGCGGCTCTCGTTCGAGAGCTCGAGGCGCAGGCGATCACCCTCGAGAGCGACCCGCTGCACGAAACAAAGCGGCCCCTCCACCTGCGCATACACCCAATGGATGGCGTTGCGCAGGCGGAAGCGCCCCTCCTCGTCGACCTCGAGCCAACGGTTCAGGGCACGCACCAACTTGGGATGGGTGATCGCCACCTCGTTTTCGAACCAGCGACCCAGCGCATCGCGCCGAATCGCCGTCTCGCGAGAGTAGCCCAAGGGCAGAGAGTCGTCTTCGGCCATCTCTTTGCGGTTTAGAGCAGGATGGCGCCGCTGCCAAGGCTCAGAGGCGGCTGAAGACGCATTCCCCTTCGCCTTGCAGATGACCGAGGGTGCTGGCCTGGATCACCACGAAGTCGTAGGCCGTGCGCAATACGCCGAGATCGCTGGGCGCCGAGAGGCTGTAGCGATCGCTGGGGAAGAGCTCGGCGGCCGGGGAAGCCTGCAGTTCGGCGACCGTGACCTCGCCATTGCCGTCGCGGTCGGCGAGCTCGAGCCAGTCGGCATAACGCTGGACTTCACCTTCGCTCCCGCCAGGGAAGCTGTTGAACCAGAAGTGGTCGCCATGCAGGCTCGCCTGGAGCAGGCCGGCGCCGCCCTCCGGGACCACCAGGCCAAAGTCGCCCTCTTCCGCTTTGCATTCGCTATAGGCCGTCGGGGCGGGCAAGCCCCAGGCGAAGCGTAAGGTCTTGTTGCCTTTGCTCGCCTGGCCCGAGATCCAGATCGACCAGCCTTGGCTCGACATGAGCTCGACATCCGCGGCGCTGACTCCCGTTGCCGCATTGGCGAGCGCGTCGGCGGGCGCGATGGGCGTGTCGTAAGAGACCCCCAAATAGCGGCGCGCCGCGATCTCGTCGATCCGGTAGAGGTCCAAGCCACTCTCGGGAACCTGCACCAGGTCGACGAGGTGGATCCGCGGGTCGCGCTCGCTGCCGACGCTCTCCTCGCTCAGCTCGGGCGAGACGCGGAAGTTGCCGATGGCGACGAGGAAGCGCTCGTAGCGGATGGTCCATCCATCTTGAATGGCCTCTTCTTGGTCGGCAGCTCCCGAGGCGGGATCGAGGCCGGCGCGGATCGTCTCCTCCGCGCTGACGACGAACTGCAAAGAACCCGAAGATTGCTCGCAACCGCTAAGCAAGCCCACCACAGATACAAATGCAACTTTGATGCAAGAAAAAACCCTCTTCGCTCTACTCATGCTTTCTTCTCCTTGGGTTAGGGGCCGCTGCTCGGGCCCTTTTGCCAATCGAAACGAGGCTGCGCGCTCGCGGTCATGCCGATGACGAGCGCATTGTAGGGCGGGGTCCCCTCGGCGAGCACCAGCGAGTCGCCCGCGTTGCTCTCGAGGAAGGCCACCAAACCGACTTCGGCCCACCAGGCTCGGGGGTCGACACGTACCACGAGCTTGTCGCCGGGGCCATCCACGGTGAAGTTCGTACGCACTCCCCGTACGACGAAGGAACCTGCGACGATGGGCGCGATGCGCAGGTCCGCGCGGATCACCACCTCGCGCCCAGGCTTGCGCGCGCGCAGGACGAGGCTCGCCGAATTGCCCTCGACCGCGCCTTCCGTGGGGAGAGGACGGGGAGCGCTGAGTCGCCAGGAGATGGCGTAGTCGAAGATCGCCGAGCGCAGAGTGCGGCTCAAGCCGCGAAGCTGGCCGAGCGCTTGCGTATGCTCCGAGAGCGCGTCGATGGTCGCGCTGTCGCGGTATTCGAGCAAGGCGGTGGGGCAGAGGTCGTAATCGGCCGCCGCGGTCTTGCAAAAGTAGAGCGGACCGAAGCCGACCAGCGCGCGCTCCAAGCTGAAGGTCCATTCACCTTCGCTCCAGGTCGGTGCCGCGACTCCGGCTCCTTCGATGGGCAGCTCCACCTCCCGCTGCGCCGCTTCGTTGCAGGCCGCGAGGGCGAGCGAAAAGATCACAAGAAGGCCGGCCGCCACTCGACGAAAGAGCGCGCGAAGGAGAAGCGGAGGGCGACGAAGGTGCAGCGGGCTCATAGGTGCAGCGTCAAGGTGCCGAGCGCGGTGAAAGGTGGACCTGCGGCGATATGCCGTGTGGGGATGCGCGAGGGGATGGCGTCTGGGCTCCAATCGGAGACGAAGGAATATTCGTTCGCGGCGTAGCGGCGATCGAGGAGGTTGAAGAGCTGGACTCCGACCTCGACCCACACCCAACGCAAGCCGGCACTGGCGTCGAGCAGCGGCACCGGGTCGGCCGCCTGGCCGTAGGGCAAGGGCCGTGACGAAAGAAAGCTGAAGCCCATGCCGACCCGGCCCACTAGGGGCTGATCGCGCCAGCGAAGAAGGTCGCGCCGGGCACCGATATCGGCACGCAGCAGCAGCGGCGGTACGAAAGGAAGGCGGCTGCCTTCGACGAAAGCCGGCGTCGGGTCTTCGACGGTGGGCGGCGGTGGCGCGTTAAGGGTAGCACGCACAGCCGTCAGCGACACCGAAGCGAGGAGCCAAGGCAAAGGTTTGGCGAGGGCGTAAACCACCCCGCCCCAGCGCGTGGTTGGGCCGATGCGTTCCAGGCGCGCTTCGTCGGGATCGAAGGCGAGGTCTTGGGAGAGCGAGGTGCGGTACGCCGCGAGGGTGAGCGTCATCTGCTCACGTTTGCCGAAACGCAGGCGTGTGCCGGTCTCCATCGAAAAGACACGCGCGAAGGGCGAACGTTCCCCCTCTTCGAGCTGCCGCGCTTGCGCCGAACGGTAGCCGAAGCCGAGCGAGCTGAACCAGGTGAGCCAAGGCAGCGGGCTCAACTCCACGCTGCCGCGCGGCCCTCCCGTGATGCCGAAGGCGGTGCGGCGGTAGCCCAAGGCGTAGCTCTCGGGACGGTAGACGGGGATGAAGTTCCCCAAGCGGTCATCGACGTTGTAGAAGAGAAGGTCGCCCCGCAATCCGCCGCGCAAACGTAGAATGCGCGCCAAGCGCCAGTCGCTCTCGAGCCAGGCGCCGAGATCGCTCTGCTGCACCGACGCGGCGGTCCCAAGTCTGGTTCTGCGGCGCTTCGAGGAGGTTCTGCGCCTGCTGGAAGAGGTCGACGCGCGCGGCCATGCCGACACTCGAAAAACCGCTGGCCGAGGGCGCCGGCCGATGTTCGGGCGCGCGGTATTCGGCGCGCAGCCCTAGGGCCAAGGAGCGCTGACTCTGCTCGATCAGATCGCCACGCCCGACAAAGTCGGGATAGGTCCGCGAACGCTGCGTGAAGCCGGTGAAGTTGGAGCGCAGGCGGAAGTCGTTGAGGGCGCTCCAGAGCGTAAAGCGGCTCAGCGAGTTGTTTTGCCCGCGATGATCGAGACGCAAAGAGAGCTGCGCGCGGCTGTTGTAACCGGACTGGGACTCCGCCGTGGGAAAGGGATAGCTGTCGTAAAAACCGACCCGCCCTGAGTCGATGTCGTCTTTGCGCACTACCCCCGCCAAGCCGGCGCGCGCGGCGCCAAGCGAGAGATGCAAGATGCCGCGCGTGCGCCCCTGGCCGAAGGCGTATTGCGCCATGGCGCTGCCCGAACGCGAGGCACGGTTGCTGCCGAAGCCGCTGCTGCGCTGAAAGACGAAGGCGCCGAAGGTCTCTTCGGCCTCTCCTTTGGGCGCCCAGACCACGCTCTGCCGATAGGTATCGAAGGAACCGTAGGCGCTGTGGCTATGCACCCCGCGTTCGACCACGCCGAGGTCGAAGTCGATGCTGCCGGCGACGGCGAAATCGCCCTGGCGCGGATCGTAGACACCCTCGCTGACGCGCAAGGAGCGGATGACCTCGACGGGCAAGAAGCCGAGATCCGTATAGCCCTGGCCATGGATATGCGAGGGCTGATTCAGCGGGATGCCGGCGGCGGTGAACTCGATGTCTTGGCCGTGCTCCGCGTCGAAACCGCGCAGCGAGATGCGATGCCCGACCGCATCGCCTTCGGGTCGGCTGGTGTAGACACCGGGTGCGCTCATCAAGAGATCCCCCGCGTCGCGGTGAGGCGCGGCTTCGAGCACCGGCCTCTGCAGGGTGAAATCGCTGGTCGATCGCGGCGAGTCGTCCGAAGCGCTGCGGACGACCGCCTTGGCACCAAAAGCTCCGGCGGGAGCGGCTTTGGGCTTGGCGGCAGGGCGCGCAGCGGGAGGCGCACGCGGGGCGGCCGCGGCAGGTTGGGGTGCCGGCTTGGCGTCCTCCCCTGGCGCCGGCGGCCTGAGATCGTATTCCGGCAGGCGGAAAGGCACCTCGACACGCACGCTCGACGCCACGGGACGGCCCTCCTGCAGTGCGGGGGCGAAGGTCCAACGCCGCAACGTACGCTGCGCCTCGTCGTCCAAGAGCGCACCGGCGGACTCGACGACCTCGCTGGAGACCAGTTTTCCTTCGGCGTCGAGCGTCACCTCGAGCACGACGAGGGCCGATTTGCCCTGCGCCAGCGCCCCCGCAGGAAATTCGGCTGGAGTGGCGAGCAGGATCTTGGGCGCCTCACTTCGAGGCGCCTGCGTTTCGCTCGAAGGCGCTGGGGACTTCCGCTCTGCGGACTGCGCCTGCAAGCGCGAGGGCAGCCAGCAGGCCAAGCAACAGAGCACACAAGAGGCGAAGTGCCGACCGCAGGGCTTCGCCGCCTTCGCGTGGACGCAACAGTGCCTCGCGTGTGGACGCGTCGAGCCTTGCTGCGTCTCTTGAACACTTGCACTCAAGTTGCGCTTACCCTCTGGCGCGCGGCTTAGCGACCGGTCTCCTCGCTGTCAAGGAAGGCGACCCGAGCGCCGCAGGTCCGCAAGCCGAGGCCTAGCTCGACAGAGGGACTATTCAGATCCTCAATCTTGGTGTAAATCTATTCTTGTACTGTTCAGAACGAAAACTCGTTCATCCGAGATCTCGATGAGCAACCCGAACCTACGTTGGACCCATAGCGACGTCTCCCTGCCCGACTCCGAGGCGCCGAGCGCATCGAGCGTACGTTCGCTACGCTCGGAGGAGCTCGACGTCGTTTTTCAGCCCGTGGTCGACCTCCGCAGCGGCAAAGCCATGGGCGAAGAAGCCCTGGTCCGCTGCCGGCGGCCCGCTTGGCAAGACCCTTTACGCCTCTTCGAAGAGGCCAAGGCCGAGGGCTTTTGTGGCCGTCTCGGCCGGATGATCCGCGAAGTCGCCTTCGCGCGGCGGGCCCAGAGCGCGCTTTTCGTCAACCTGCATCCCGACGAGCTCTGCTCGAGATGGCTGGTCCGTCCCGACGACCCCATCCACCTCCATCCCCATCCCACCTACCTCGAAGTCACCGAGAGCGCGGCGATGATGCACTTCGAGCTCTGCAAACACGTCCTGCACGAGCTGCGCGCACGTTCCGGCTGCCGCATCGTCGTCGACGATCTCGGATCGGGCTATTCGAACTGGATTCGCCTGCTCGAACTCGAGCCCGATCTGGTCAAGATCGATCGCAGCTTGGTGCATGAACTCGACCGCGTTCCTCGCAAGCGCATCCTCTGCCGCAACGTGATCCGTCTCTGCCATGAGCTCGGCGCCAAAGTCGTCGCCGAAGGCATCGAGCGTGAGGAAGAGCTCGCCGCCATCGTCGACATCGGTGCCGACTACGGTCAGGGCTATCTCTTGGCCCGCCCCTCTTTTCCGCCCTCGGCGGTCCATTGGCCCTTGAAGGTGCTGACCTGAAGCGGCGATGCCCGCTGCGGGCGATGCGGACCTAGACCCTAGGCTCTACTGGTCCTAGGGAGAGGCGATGCGTGACTTTCCCCTGCGGCGTCTGCGTCTGCTCCGCCCCGACGAAGCGAAACGTGAAGGCGAATACGTCCTCTACTGGATGACGGCCTTCCGGCGCCTGCACTCCAACTTCGCGCTCCAGCGTGCGGCCGACTGGGCGGAAGAGCTCGGCAAGCCACTGCTCATCTTCGAGGCCCTACGGGTCGATTACCCTTGGGCCAGCACGCGCCTGCATCGTTTCGTGGTCGAGGGCATGGCCGAACACGCCCATGCGCTGCAGGGCGGACCGGTCGCGTATTACCCCTATCTCGAGGCGCAGCCCGGCGCGGGACGCGGCCTACTCGCCGCACTCGCCGAAAAGGCCTGCGTCGTCGTCTCGGACGATTTCCCCAGCTTCTTTCTGCCGCAGATGTGGCCCGCTGCGCAGGCGAAGCTGCACTGCAGGTTCGAACTGGTCGATTCCAACGGCTTGCTGCCGATGCGGGCCGCCGAGCGCGCCTACGAACGCGCCTACGACTTTCGCCGCTTTCTGCAGAAGGCGCTGCCGGAACATCTGCGCGTCTTCCCCGCCGCGCAGCCGCTGCAGGAGCGCAGCTTGCGCCAGGCCGGGGCCTTGCCGGCAGAGATCGTCAAGCGCTGGCCTCCGCTCGATTCGGCCAGCCTGATCGCGGGAAAGGTCGATCTCGACTCTCTGCCTCTCGACACGAACGTGGCACCCGCCGAAGAGCATGGTGGGAGCAGCGAAGCCCAAAAACGCCTGCGTCATTTTCTACGCGCCGGCCTCTCGCGTTACGGTCAAGACCGTAACCATCCGGACGAAGATGCCTCGAGCGGTCTCTCGCCTTGGCTGCACTTCGGCCATCTGAGCGCACACGAGGTCTTTCAGGCCCTCGCCGACTGGGAAGAGTGGACGCCGGAAAAGCTGGTCGCCAAAGCGCAGGGCAAACGCGAAGGCTGGTGGCAGATGTCGGAGGGCGCCGAGAGCTTTCTCGACGAACTGCTTACCTGGAGGGAGCTCGCCTTCAACATGTGCGCTCTTCGCCCCGACGATTACGCGCGTTACGATTCGCTGCCCGCCTGGGCGCAACGCACGCTGGACAACCATCGCGGCGATCCCAGGCCCAAGCGCTACTCCCTAGCGCAACTCGAAGCCGCCGAGACGCACGACCAGATATGGAACGCCGCGCAGCGCCAGATCGTGCGCGAAGGTCGTATGCACAACTACCTGCGGATGCTCTGGGGCAAGAAGGTCCTCGAGTGGTCGGCATCCCCCGAGGAAGCACTCGAAACCTTGATCGAGCTCAACAACAAATACGGCCTCGATGGCAGGAACCCCAACTCCTACGCAGGCATCTTCTGGATCTTCGGCCGCTACGATCGCCCTTGGGCGCCCGAGCGGCCGATCTTCGGTACCATCCGCTATATGAGCTCGGACAACACCCTACGTAAGCTGCGGATGCGCGACTACTTGCATCGCTTCCGCGCCTAAGCCGGCTGGAGCGCCGCTAGGGCAACGCACGCTTCTTCGACGTCGAGAAGAAGACGTCGACCAAGGCGCCTTGCTTTCCTCCCCGCGCCGCGAAGGAGGCACGGAGCGCATGCAAGCTGCCCGCGGCATCGCGATGCTCGGTCGAGGACGAACGCGTATCGAGCGAGGTGATGCCTAAGCCGCGCAAGCTCGAGACCTCGGAAGGCGCGCACAAAGCGTCGCCGTTGTCTCGCCATACCAGGAGCTCGGAGAAGGCCGGGTCGCGCCGGTCGACTCTGCCGTCCTCGTTGGCGTCGAGCGCCGCGAGGGCATCGAAGCCGTCTTCGGCCGCACGCGCGCCGATCCGGGTGTTTTCGCCGAAGAGCTCGGCACCTTGCGAGACGCAGCCGTCGCCGTTCAGGTCTCGCGCCAGCAAGCCGTCACCGGACTGGATCCAGGCCGTCTTCATCGGTGCGCCGAAGCCCGAGAAGTCGAACTCGACGCTCTGCTTCCATGAGGTCTCGATGCCATTGCCGTCGAGGTCGAGGACCAAGGGCGAGCAGGTGTTGTCGAGACCGTCGACCTTGTCAATTTCGGCGTTCATCCAGTACTGCGCCTTCATATAGGCGATCACCAGACCCGAGGCGAAGGCTGCGAGACGCTCGGGCGAGCAACTCGCCTTGAAGAGTTCGCAGACGCGCTGGTGCGCCGCGGTGATCGCATGATCGAGGATGTAACAGGAGCGGAAGTCGTTCCTGCCCTTGATATAATCGCGATTGGCCGCCTGATCGCCCTGTCCATTGTCCTCCCCACCCCAGCGCGTCTCGACCGTGCGTGCACAGGTCAAGGCATTGCGGTCGAAGGAGGCCAAGCCGAGGCCACCAAATCCAGCACGCCGGCTGGCCCAACTCGAGGTATCGCCCGATTCTTCGCCGTTCTCGTCGGGGTTCCCCCTTCCGAAGGGCGTCTGTGGAGCGGGCGCCGTTGCGATCTGTCGGTAAGCTTCATATTTTTGTTTGAGGAAGACTTTGTCTTGCTCCGAAAGTGCCGGGACTTCGAACTTGAAGTCGAAATTGAGCGAAGGATTTTCCGCCCGTGCCTGCTGCTCCGCGGCGTCCAAAATGGGGTTCAGCTCGTTGACGAAGGCCTGAATGGCGTACATCTGCACGCGCAAAATCGCCGCCTCGTTGTCGGAGTCGGTGCAGAGGGTGGCCGTATCGCCAGAGTTGACTGGCGTTCCGCCCACCTCATCGCTTTTGAGGCTGATGAGCTCTTTGCTGCTCAAGGTGCAGCGCGTGCCCTTGGCGTCGGCCAAACAGACGACCGGTACGCCCCCGAGCAGGCCACAAGTGCGTTGAGAGCTCTCCTGGCCACCTTGTTTGATGTAACAGGTACCGCAGGCCTCCCCAGTGCTGTCGGCTTTGGCGTCGATCACCAAGCGGTCGCAGCCCGCTGGGTTGGGATAGCGATCGCAGCTCTCTCCCGTGCAGTTGGGGTCGACCAAGGCCTGCTTGGCGTCCGCGACCAAGGTCAAACCCCAGACGGACTGTTCGACGGCTTTGTAGCCCCCGGTCAGCGAGCCCCCTTGGCAGGCGACGAGCAGCATTCCTACCCACCAGACCCGCCCCGCGCGGAGTGCTGGGAAGAGGGATTTCGTCTTCGGAGAGCTCGTCTCGACCATTATGATGCCTCGTTTGCAAGGAGAACGCTGTACTACCTCAGCACATAACGTGCCGTACACATCTACCGAAGGTTCTCGTCAAAGAAATGAAATTACGAGGCTTTTTCGAGTGCTCCAATGTAGGTCGAGGTCGGAGACATTCCCGCGCTGTCGTGTACAGCCCCCCTTTGGGGGTGTCTCTGCCCCCCAAAAGGAAGCCTTGGCTCCCTGCAAACGCTC
>ERZ1066121.1609-NODE-1609-length-15911-cov-6.613648_pt1 | contig 15911 bp, 8 predicted proteins | sample MGYA00382768_ERZ1066121 | MGnify/ENA primary metagenome ERZ1066121 (study PRJEB33369, sample SAMEA5778351) | biofilm metagenome | biome: Industrial cooling water; feature: Water cooling tower basin; material: Biofilm | place: United Arab Emirates | collected... | reverse complement strand
CCATCGGACCAGCGGCGCCCGTCCATCATGCGGCCGGTGAACTCGTCGATGATGACGACCTTGCCGTCCTTCACGATATAGTCGGTATCGCGCTTGAACATGACGTTCGCGCGCAGCGACTGGTTCAGGTGATGCACCACCTGGGTGTTCTCGAAATCGTAGAGGTTGTCGCCTTCCAGCAGCCCCGCTGCCTCCAGCATGCGCTCGGCCTTTTCCGTGCCGTCCTCGGTCAGGATGATGCTCTTCTGCTTCTCGTCCAGCTCATAGTCTTCGGCGACCAGCTGCTTCACGAGCACGTCGACCTGCTTGTAGAGCTCTGACTTATCGTCGGTCGGCCCCGAGATGATGAGCGGGGTGCGCGCCTCGTCGATCAGGATCGAGTCCACCTCGTCCACGATCGCGAAGTTGAACGGGCGCTGCGTCATCGCCTCCCGCTCATACTTCATGTTGTCGCGCAGGTAATCGAAGCCGAGCTCGTTGTTTGTCGCGTAGGTGATGTCGGCATTGTACGCGTCGCGCCGCTGCTGATCGCTCAGGTTGGGGACGATCACGCCGACGGTCAGCCCAAGGAAACGATAGACCTGCCCCATCCACTCGGCGTCGCGCCGGGCGAGGTAATCGTTGACCGTGACCACATGAACACCCTGTCCCGGCAGCGCGTTCAGGTAGCAGGCGAGCGTGGCGACCAGCGTCTTGCCCTCGCCCGTGCGCATCTCGGCGATCTCGCCCCGGTGCAGCACGATGCCGCCGACCAGCTGCACGTCATAGTGACGCTGGCCGAGCGTGCGCCGCGCGGCCTCGCGCACCGTCGCGAACGCCTCAGGCAGCAGGTCATCCAGCGTTTCGCCATTCGCCAGCCGCTCGCGGAACCTGACCGTCTGCGCCGCCAGCTCCTCGTCCGACAGGGCGGAGATGTTCGTCTCGAACCCGTTGATCCGGTTAACGATCGGCTGCAGCGACTTGACGTAGCGCTCGTTGGACGAACCGAAAATGGCCTTGGCGATGGCGCCGAGCATGCGTGATCCTTGGGAAGCCGGGCGCGACACGCGCGCCCCGTAATCGGCGCGAAATAGGTGCGCGGGGCGAACGCGTCAATTCGCGGCGGCCGCGTTCACCATATGGTCGGGACAGGGTAGCGGCCAGCGATCCGGTCCGATAGCAGGCCCTATGCCTCCTTCCCCCCTCGCCCGTCCCTTCCCTGATGTTCCCACCGTTCGGGGAGCGACGCCTGTTGTGGCGCGTGCCGGATACAAGGACTGGGACCGGTGCGACCTGACCTTCGTTCGGCTGGACGAGGGAACGAGCGTGGCAGGGGTGCTGACGCGGAGCCGCTGCCCGTCGCCCGAGGTCGAATGGTGCCGCGCGGCGCTCCCGCTCGGCCGCGCGCGGGCGCTGGTGGTGAATGCGGGCAACTCGAACGCCTTTACCGGCGCGGCGGGGCGGGCCGCGGTCGAGGCGATCGCGGCACGGGTTGCCGCGCATCTGGCATGCCAGCCGTCCGACGTGTTCGTCGCCTCCACCGGCGTAATCGGCGTTCCCTTGCCGATGGACAAGGCGGAAGCGGGCCTGGAGGCCGCCTTTGCCGCCGAACCATGCGGTTGGCGCGAGGCGACGGACGCGATCGGCACCACCGACACTTATCCCAAGGCCGCAGTGCAGCGCGCGGTGGTCGGCGGGCGGACGGTCACGCTCGTCGGCATCATCAAGGGCTCGGGCATGATCGCGCCGGACATGGCCACCATGCTCGGCTTCATCTTCACCGACGCGGCGGTCGAACCCGGATTTCTGCAGCAGCTGCTGTCCGCCGCCAACGCGAAGAGCTTTTCCTGCATCACCGTCGACGGCGACACCTCGACGTCAGACACCGTGCTCGCCTTCGCGACCGGCCAAGCCGCCCCGCTCGCCGCGTTGGACGATCCGGGCGCGGATGCCTTCGCGGCCGCGCTCGATGCGCTCTGCCTCGAGCTCGCCCAGCTGGTGGTGCGCGACGGCGAAGGCGCGTCCAAGTTCATCGAGGTGCAGGTCACGGGTGCCGAGTCCGACGCGTCCGCGCACCGGATCGCGATGAGCGTCGCCAACTCGCCGCTCGTGAAGACGGCGATTGCGGGCGAGGATGCGAATTGGGGCCGCGTGGTGATGGCTGTCGGCAAGGCAGGCGAGCCTGCCGAGCGTGACCTTCTCTCGATCCGCTTCGGCAACACGGTGGTGGCCAGCGGCGGCGCCGTCGTGCCCGGCTATGACGAGGCTCCCGTCGCCGCGCACCTGACAAGCGAGGAGATCGAGGTCGGCGTCGATCTGGGCTTGGGCGAAGGTCGCGCCACTGTTTGGACCTGCGACCTTACGCACGGTTACATCTCGATCAACGCCGACTATCGCTCGTAAGCCTTCTCCCGATCGCGAGAGAGGGAGGGATCAGAGCTCTCCTTCCAGCCACCCCTTGATATGGCTCTTGGGCGCGGCGCCGACCTTGGTCGCGGCGGGCACACCGCCTTTGAACAGGATCATGGTCGGGATGCCGCGCACGCCGTAACGCACCGGCGCGTCCGGGTGATCGTCGATGTTGAGCTTGGCCACCGTCACCCGGTCGCCGAGTTCGTCCGATATCTCCTCGAGCGCCGGACCGATCTGCTTGCAGGGGCCGCACCATTCGGCCCAGAAATCGACCAGCACGGGCTTGTCGGCCTTGAGCACGTCCTCGCTGAAGCTCGCGTCGCTGATCGTCTTGGTCGCCATCGGTAATCTCCTTTGCCGGCCTACTTAGGGTCCGGCCGGAAGCGCGCAAGCGTCGCCGCGTCGAGCGGCAGCAGCACCGGGCCCGAGGTATAAAGCAGGGCGGCCTCAATGACATGGTCGGGGAACACCTGCGCGAGCGCGGCGGCATAGGCCCCCATCTGCGCCAGATGCGATGGCGGCGCGCTGTCGAGCGAGGCGGGCGCGCGCCGGTTCGTCTTGAAGTCGACCAGGAGCACGCGCCGGCCGCTTACGTGCAGGCGGTCGACCTTACCTGCGATCACCCGGCCGTCCACCACCGCCGCGAGCGGCACCTCGGCCAGCGCATCGGCCGCGAACACCGCCGCGAAGCGCGGATCTCCGATGATACCGCACGCCGTATCGGTCAGCTCGGCCCGGAGCGCGGCATCGCGGACGCCGCCCGAACCGCTCAGCCACGCCTCCGCCGCCCCTCGTCGCTCCGCTTCCGCAACTGCGGGCAGGCGCTCGAACAGGGCGTGGAGCAGGCGGCCACGCTCGGCGGCATGACGCATTGCAGGCGCGGGCGGCGGATCGGCGGCCTCGTCCCGGCCGATCGACGAGGGAGCGAGCGGGCGCGGCGGACGCGCCTCCTCAGGTGCGCTCTGCCGCGCCCATGCCGGCACCGCCGCAAGCGGGCCCCGCGGCGGCTTGGCAGGCGGCCGACGGAGGATCGCGACAGGCGGGAGTGCTCCCGCCCACCGGACGTGCCCGGTCTCGTCCGGCTGGGCCCCAAGGGCAGCCAGACCGCGCGACACGGCTGCGTGCCAGCTGTCTTCGGCGGGCACTCCCTTCGCGCGAGGGCCAAGGGCACCGCCGATGAAAAGCTGCTCCTCCGCGCGTGTCATCGCGACGTAGAGCAATCGCCAATGCTCCTCCCGGTCGCGCGCCTCCGCGGAGGCCAGATCATCGGCAAGGCTGCCCGCGAGCTCGCTCTTGCGCGGGCGGAACATGGGCAGCGGATCGTCCATGCCGTCGACGCGCCAGTCGAGCCGCGAGCGCGGCGAGTCGCCCGGGCTGGTCGTCGCATCCGCCAGGATCACGACCGGAGCCTGCAGGCCCTTTGCCCCGTGTGCCGTCATCACCCGCACGGCACCGAGCGGCTGCGACGGATCGCGTACGATCTCCACCTCGCCGCGATCGAACCAGTCGAGAAAGCGTTGCAGCGACGGTGTCGCCTGACGTTCGAAGGCGAGCGCGGCGGACAACAGCTCCTCGACCGGATCGCGCGCCTCCTCGCCCAGCCGCGCCAGGAGCTTGGCGCGGCCCTGCATCGGCCCGGACAGGATGCGCTCGAAGAAGGCGTAGGGCGTGGACAGGTCGGCTTGGGCGAGCATGTCGGACAGTGCGTTGAAGGCGCGCCCCAGGGCCGGCTCATCACCTGCCCGCCTGACCTTCTGCCGAAGATGGCGCCACAGCCGTCCCTCACGCGGGATCGCGTGCGCGAGCAGCTCCTCCTGCGTCCAACCGACGAGCGGTGAGACGAGCAGCGCCGCCAGGTTCAGGTCGTCGTCCGGCTGAAGCACGAAGCGGGCGGCGGCGAGCAGGTCGCGCACGGCAAGCGGCGCATTGAGGCGGAGCCGGTCGAGCCCTGCCACTGGCACCCCTTCGGCATACAGGCGCGCCACGATCAGCGCGGCCAGGTCGGCGCGCTTCCGGACCAGGATCATGATGTCCTGCGGTTGAACCGGCCCCGTCGAGAGCTCGAGACGACCATCCAGCCACCCGCGGATCGTCTTCGCGAGCTGGGTTGCCCATCTCCGCTGCGCCGTCTCCGCCCAACCCTCCTCGTCGTCATTATCCTCTGCACCGTCGTCTGCCGAGACAGGCGGACAGAGCGTGACCAGCCCCGGCCCGGGCTTGGGCCGGTGGGGCTCGATCCGCACGCCGGGGCCGAGCGCGTCGGCGGACAGCGCCGCCACCGTCGCGTCGACCGCTTCCAGCACCGGAGGCGTGGAGCGAAAGGACCGGCTCAGCGACAGATTGCTGAACGCGCGCTCGCTTTCGGTCACCTTGGCGGCGAACAGGTCGCGCGCAGCCGCAAAGAACTTCGGGTCGGAGCCCTGGAAGCCGAAGATCGCCTGCTTGTAGTCGCCGACCGAGAAGATCGTGCGCAGCTTTTCCGCATCGTCCGGGTGCTCGGAAAAGAACTCGTCGGCAAGCGAGCGGACGATCGCCCATTGCTGCGGATTCGTATCCTGCGCCTCGTCGACAAGGATGTGGTCGGTCGCCTGATCGAGCTTGAAGCGGATCCAGTCGCCCATGCCGGGCGTGCCCAGAAGGCGCACCGTCGCGCGGATCAGGTCGTCGAAGTCGACCACTCCCGCCGCCTTCTTCGCCGCGGCGTAGGCGCGCGCATAAGCGCGGCCCGCCTCGAGCGCGGCGGCGAACAGGTCGGCCAGCCGCGCGCGGATGCGAAGCTCGAGCAGCGTCTTGCAGCTGCCGTGCAGGCGCGTCTTGAGATCGGCATAGCCGTCCGCGGTGGGTGCCCAGCCTTTCGCAAGCTGGGGCGCGTCCTTGCTGTTGGACAACGCGCGGTAAAGGTCTTCGAGTGAAAGCGCGCGCTCGCCGGGGCCGAGGGCCTGCCAGCGGGCGATGACATCCGCACGTTCGAGCCCCCGCTGCTTGCCCCATTCGGCATTATGGCGTGCGATGGCGGTCAGCGCTGTAAAATCGAACAAGGTGTCGCTGCACTCGTCGGCGATGTACGCCTCGACATCCTCGACCTCGATGCCGAGCGCGCCGTTGACCCAGGGCGCGAGCGGGGTCGGAAGCTGCGCCATTGCGTCGGGTGCGCGCGCGCAATCGCGCAGGAAGCGCTCCGCCCCTTCCTCGCCCAAGCGCCGGCTGAGCGCCTGGATATTTGAAATCAGGCCGGGATCCCCGCCCCGCTCGGCCGCATCGACCAAATCGGCGAGCACGCGCCGCGCCAGTGCCGCCTCTTCGCGCCCCTCGAGCGGGCGCATGCCGGGCGTCAGGTCCGCTTCGAGCGGGAAAGAGGCGAGCAGCGACTGGGCAAAGCTGTGGATGGTCTGGATGCGCAAGCCGCCGCGCGCCTCGAGCACGCTCGCGAACAGTCCGCGCGCGCGCAGCAGCGCCTCATCGCTGCTCGCCTCGCCGAGGTGGAAAAGCTCCTTGCGCAGGTCCTTGTCGGGAAGCCGGACCCAATAGGCGAGCCGCTCGCTCAGTCGGTTGGCCATTTCGGCCGCGCCCGCCTTGGTGAAGGTGAGACACAGGATGGCCGATGCGTCCACGTCCGGGCGCAGCAGCAGGCGCAGCACCCGGGCGACGAGCACCTGCGTCTTGCCCGTGCCCGCCGACGCGGAAAGCCAGACCTGCGCCGCTGGATCGGAGGCCGCCTTCTGCTCGTCCTGGAGTGCGGGGAGTGGAGTCACGCCCGCCGGTCCCTCCCGAACCATTCGTCCAGCCGCATAAGCTGGTCATAGTCGCCGAAGGGCGCGTGCTCGGGATAAAGCTTGGCGGTGAAGGGCTCGGACCCGAGCAGCCAGCGGTTGAGCGCGGCTTCGAGGTTGCGGGCGGCGGTCTCCACGAAGTCTTCGGTTCGGATGCGCCCGCGCGCGCCGGACGGATCGACAGGCGACACGATGCAGCCGAAGCCGTCGGTCTTCTGGTCGCGCGCGAGCGACCAATATTCGAAGCACGCCGCGCGCCCCTCCACGCCTTCGAACGCGCCGCCTTCCGCCATCAGGCCGATGAGGCCGAGCTGCTGCGCATAGCCGCCGGCCACCTGCTTGGGGCCGGGTGCCTTGCCCGTCTTGTAGTCGATGATGGTCAGAGTGCCGTCGGGCGCGCGGTCGATCCGGTCGGGCTTGCCGCTGAGGACGACCCCTTGCACCGCCAGCTCGCCTTTTTCCTCCATCCAGACGATGCGATGGCCCGCGGCGAGACGTTCGGTCGTCTCCGCCGCGATCCAATCGAGCGCTTCCAGCAGGCGCGGCTGCCAGAGGGCGCGGACCAGCGGGTGTGCGTCCTGTGCGCGCAGCATGGCCTCTGCGCGCGGGCGCAGCGCGGCCGGATCGCACCTGTCCTCGCGCGCCCACCTCTCCAGCACCGCGTGTACCGCAGTGCCCCGCCAGGCAGGCGTCGGATCGGCGTCGACCATCTCCAGCCGGTTCAGCTTCAGCATGGCCTTGGCGTAGAAGGCGTACGGGTCCGCCTTCAGCCGGTCGAGATCGGTCACGGACAGGCGCCGCGGGCGGTCGGCGACCGGCGGCGCGGGAGCGGGACGCGCAGCCGGGCATACCGCCTCGGAACCGTCCAGCCCCGCCGCCCAGTCGGCAAGCGCATCGGCGCGCGGCATCCCGCCCGTCAGCGCCTCCAGCCGCAACCAGAAGCGCGACGCGACAGCCGGCCCGCGCGCATCGCGCCGCGCGCGCGTGATCAGCACCTGCGGAGCGCCGAGCGCGCCCGCGAAGCTGTGCGCCTGGAGGCCGATCCGCGTCTCCAGCCCCGGCAGGCCGAGCTCCGTGCGGATGCGCGGTGCAAGCCAGGGATCGGGGCTGGGCAGGCCCGGCCAGCTCCCTTCGTTAAGCCCACCCAGGATCGTGAGATCGGCCTGTTGCAGCCGCGCTTCGATCAAGCCCCAGATGAAGATGCGTGGATGACCGCCCTGCGGCGGCCGCACCGCCATCCCGGCCATCAGCTCGGTAACGAGGGGCACCAGCGCGGCCACCTCGACGGCAGCCGGCCCATCGCCCGCGAACCGCTCCAGCCGCTCGAAGAGGTCGGCCGCGGCGCGCCCGGCGGGCTTGGCCCAAAGTTCGTCGCCGGCAAGCGCGGATGCGGCCTCGCGAACGGCGGACAACGCATCGGCAAAGCCGACCGCCTCCTTCGCGCCGAATACCGCCTCCAGCGGACCCAGCCACGCACGCGTCTGGGCGGTCGCTTCGCCGTCCGGCAGGCCTGCCAGCCCTGGTGCGGGGCGCGGCCCGCGCAGCCTCAGGTCCAGCGCGCGGACCTGGTCGAGCCACTCGGTGCGGCGGTCCCCGGCCTGCACGAGGGGGTGTTTGAGCACCGCGAGCAGCGGCACGGGCGCGAAACGCTCGGCCGCGGCTTCGGCGAGCCCGAGCAGGAGCGTGCCCGGCGGAGTGACGGAAAGCGGCACGCCCGCGCTGTCGTCGGCCTCGACGCCCCAGCGCTTCAGGTGTGCGGATACGCGGCCCGCAAGCCCGCGATCCGGCGTGACCAGCGCAGCGGTGCGCCCGGGCGTCCCCAGCGCCTCGCGCAGGGCGAGCGCGATCGCCTGCGCTTCGTCGGCGGGCGTCGCCACCTCCAGCAGCCGCACCCCGCCCCGGTCACGCTGCTCATGCGGCAGCGCGGTCCAGCCGGTCGTGAAGCGCGCGGGAGCAAGCGCGTTCGAGATCAGCCGGCTACGCCTGGCGCGCGCGGCATGTCCCCCGCCCCAACGCCACCGCTCAACCTCCCCGCGCGCAACCCCCATGCGGTCGAGCAGCAGCTTCAGATGATATTGCGGGTGCGTCTCGGTCGGCCGGGCACCCTTGTCCGCCGCCGTGCCCAGCGCCTCCCACTGCGCGTCGGGCATGGCGAGATCGAGCGCGTCGAACACCACCCGCCCGTTCGGCAGCATGGCGATCGTGCGCAGCAGCTGGGCCACCGCGGGCGCTGCCGTGGAGATGCCCGCGGCCACGACGAAGCTCGCCGGCGGCACCTCCGCCCAACGCCCAGCAATGCGCGAGAGGAGGCGGTTACGGCGGTCGGCCAGGTCGATGCTACCGATGCGCGCAAGCTCGTCGGGCCAACGGTCGAGCACCAGCTCGAACAGGTCGAGCGAGCGCTGCCAGTGCGCGGTCAGGTCGCCGACATGGAGCTCGCGCAGCGCCGTCGGCGGCACCTGCTCGACCTGCAGCTGGTCGAGCGTCCGTCCGAGCTCGGCGGCGAGCCGCACGGCTTCGCCACCGCGCGCGCCACCGCTCTGTTCGATCAGGCGCGCAAGGATGAGCTGCCGCTGCAGCGGGTCGACCGCGGGCGGCACGGGATCGCCGCCGATCGGGTCGAAATAGGCGCCGATCCGCTCGTCCAGGTCGGGATCGCCGATCGGTACCAGCCGGGGCATCAGCAGCCCGCCCTCGGCACGCCGCACGAATGCGTCCTGCACCGCCCGTGCCGCGCGCGCGTTCGGCAACAGCACAAGCCCGCGCGCAAGCGCCAGCCGGTCGCGCCCGGCGCGCGCCATCAACCCGGCCGCGAGCGCGTCCGCGAACGAACGGTGCGCGGGGATGGTGAAAACGGCCGGGCGGGTCACAGACTTCACCCTATCGGCGGCCTCACTCGCTCGCCAGCTTCTCTTCGGCGCGCCTGATCGCGGGGGGCGTGCCGACGTCGAACCACAGGCCGCCATGGGTCAGCCCCCAGACGCGCCCCCGCGCGATGGCGCGATCCCACAACAGGTTGAGCGAGAATGGCTCGGCGGCCGCGCCCTCGAACAGTCGCTTGGACACGATCTGCACGCCGGTGAAGACGAAGGGCGCGATGCGCCCGGGCCGGCGGCGCGTCAGCCGGCCCGCCCCGTCCATATGGAAGTCGCCGCGCCCCGTGTGGCAGTTGGCGCGGGCGAGCGGCACCAGCAGCAGCAGGGCGTCCATGGCCCGATCATCCCAACGCGCGGCCAGCGCCCGGATCGAATCGGCGGGTCCGTCGACCCAGAGATTGTCGCTGTTCACAACCAGGAACGGATCGTCGGGAATGAGCGGCAGCGCCTTGACGAGCCCGCCGCCGGTCTCGAGCAGCTGCGCACGCTCGTCCGAGACGATGATCTCCGGCCCGGCCTTGCGCCGATGGAGATGTGCCTCGAGCGCGTCGGCGAGGTAATGGACGTTCACCACCGCCCGCGCGACGCCAGCCGCGGCCAGCCTGTCGAGCGCATGGTCGAGCAGCGGCTTGCCCGCGACCTCCACGAGCGGCTTGGGGCGGGTCGCGGTCAGTGGACGCATCCGCTTGCCGAGGCCGGCGGCGAGCACCATTGCCGTGCCTGGGACAGCCACGTCCGGCTGCGGCCGGAGCGCGAGCGGCCGCGCGAACCGGCTCACGCGAGCACGGCGCCGCCGCGTCGGTCGGCGGGGATGTTGGCGTCGAACCAGGCGCGCACGGGCGCAAGCGCAGGCTGGGCGAGATCGCGCTCCAGATAGCGCCAGACGCGGGGCAGATAGTCAAGGTAGCGCGGCTTCCCGTCGCGCCTCCACAGCCGCGTGAAGATGCCGACGATCTTGGCGTTCCGTTGCGCGCCGAGGAGCCAATACGCGTCGTCGAAGCCGGGCGCGGGGAAGGTCGCGGCGCGGTAGCGGGCGAGCATGTCCGCCTCGAGCACCGGATCCACGTCGCGGCGTGCATCCTGAAGCAAGGACACGAGGTCATAGGCCGGATGGCCGGCGAGCGCGTCCTGGAAGTCGAGCAGGCCGAGCCCGGCCACCCCTTCGCGCCCGTCGATCAGCATGATGTTCTCGGCGTGGTAGTCGCGCAGCACGGTCACCGGACGGACGGCCGCGACAGGCCGCAGCGCCGCCTCCCAAGCGGCGCGGTAGCCGTCCGCATCGACCTGCAGCCCGAGCGCGGGCGCATACCAGTCCACGAGCAGGCCGGCCTCGCGCTGATACTCGCGCATGTCGTAGGCGGGCACGGGTGCGGCGGATTTCCGGTGCAGCTCCGCCAGCAGGTCGACGGCGTCCGCGTAGATGCGGCTCTCGCGCTCAGGGGCTGCGTCGAGCACCTCGCGCATGCGCGCATCGCCGAAATCCTCGAGCAGGACGAGCCCGGAGCCCAGGTCTGCGGCAAGCGTGCGCGGGGCGGAGAAGCCGTGTCTGACCAAGTATTCGGCGACCGCCAGGAACGGGCGCGGATCCTCGTGCGGCGCGGGCGCGTCCATCAGCACGGCGCGGCGATCGGGCGCGACCACGCGAAAGTAGCGCCGGAACGACGCGTCGCCCGCAAGCGGCAGGATGTCGGCATCGCCCCACCCGGCCGCAGCCAGGAAGGCGGGCGCGGCGGCTGGCGGGGTCATGGAAGGGGCCATCGCGCTCCCCATGCCGCCGGGACCTCGGCTGTCAAGCACCGCCCGCCCGCCGCGGTGACGGTCAGGCGCAGCCGCAACGCCTGCTCGCAGGTGCTCGCGGGCAGCCGCTCGGGCCACTCGACGAGCAGCAGGTGGTCGTGGCGCAGTTCGGCAAGCCCGAGTTCCTCCGCTTCGTCCGGGTGCTCGAGGCGGTACAGGTCGATGTGCGCGACCGGCAGCCGCGTCTCGGGCGGCGCATAGGTCTGCACGATGGCGAAGGTCGGGCTCGGGGCTTCGCCGACGAGACCCAGCGCCCCGAGCAGCCCGCGCGCGAAGGTCGTCTTGCCCGCCCCAAGCGCGCCCGACAGCGTCACGACATCCCCCGCGCGCACCGCGTCCGCAAGCGCCGCGCCCGCGCGCAGCGTCGCCGCCTCGTCCGCAAGCTCCATCATGCGCGCGGCAGCTGGATGGTCACGACCGTGCCCTGACCGCGCTCGGAGAGCAGAATCAGCGTACCGCCATGCGCCTCGACGAACTGGCGGGCGAGCGGAAGCCCAAGGCCCAGCGACGAGCTTTGTTCGCGCGAATCGCTGGTGCGGCTGAACCGGTCGAACGCACGCGCCTGTTCCTTGGGCGTCATGCCCTTGCCGTTGTCCGAGACCACGAGGCGCACGCTGTCCTTGTCGCCTTCGCCGTGAAGCAGCACGCGCCCTCCCGGCGGCGTGAACTGGACCGCATTGGCCAGCAGATTGTCGAGCGCCTGGCGCAGCCGCCGGCCGTCGCCCTCGACCATGCCGACCGTGTCTTTCAGGTCCACGACCAGGTCGATCGACTTGTCGGCCGCGGCCGGCACTGCCGCCTTGGCCGCGTCGCGCGCCACGCGCCCCAAATCGACCGGCCGTTTGTCGAGCGGCAGCGCGCCCGCCTGCGTTTGGGTAAGGTCGAGCACATGGTCGATAAGCGTGCTCAGCCGCCCGACCGAGTCGAGGATGGCGGTCACATACTCCGCTGCCGTCGGCGACAGGTCGCCCGCATAACCCCCCGCCAGCATCTCCGCAAAGCCGCCGATCGAGGTAAGCGGCGTGCGCAGCTCGTAGCTCATGTTGGCGACGAATGCGGTCTTGACCTTGTCCGCCTCCTCGAGCGCCTCGTTGCGGTCGCGCAGCGCCGCTTCGATGCGGCGGCTGTCTGAGATGTCGAGCATGGTGAAAAGCGCATTGCCGTCGGGCAGCGGCACCGCCGCAAATTCGTAGTGCCGGCCGTTCTTGAGCTGGACCCGGCCGCCGCGCTGCTTCCGCTCCTGTGTGGCCACGCGCACCAGCTCGCGGATCACCACTGCGCGCGAGGGGTTGGTGAGCTGGCGCGCCGCTGCCTCGGCCAGCGCGTCGACACGCGGATGGGCGGTCAGGAAGGCCTCGTCCAGCTGCCACACGTCCCGGAACTTCTGATTCCAGAGCTGGAGTCGTCCGTCCGACGCGAACACGCCGATCGCCTCAAACAGGTTGTCGAAGGTAGCGGTTCGCACGCGCAACAGCGTGTCGCGCGCGCTCGCCAGTGCCACCTGTTCGGAACGATCCTCAAAGATCAGGAGCAGCCCGCCGTCGGGCAAAGGCTGGGCCACGACGCGCAGGTGCACGCCGCCGGGCAGCATCCACGCCTCCTCCTGATCCTCCTCGGCGGCGGTGAACCAGGCCCGGCGTTCGTCGCGCCACGCGCGGAAGTCGCGCACTTCAGGCAGGCGCCCTGTCTCGCGCATCCGCTCGAGCACGCGCTCGAACTCGGGAGCTTCGGCGAGCCATTCGGGGCGGATCGCGAAGAGCCGCATGAAGGCCTGGTTGTAGAAGCTGAGCGACCGGTCCGATTCGAACTGCGCCACGCCCGCCGACAGCCGGTCGAGCAGGTCGCGCTGCGCCTCGGCGAAGCGCTTGAACGCCGCGCGCGCCTGCTCGAGCTCCTCGACGTCGATCGCGTAGCCGGCCACGCCCGAGCCCCCGAGCGGCACGTCGACCACCTGTAGGCTGCGCCGCTCCCCGCCCACCGTCGCGGGCAGGACGCGCGCGGTCGGTCGCCCCGTCTCGCGCGCGGACGACGCCGCCGCGATCGGGTTGCGCCCGGGTCCGGCCTCGACCAGCTCAAGCCCGCGCGTGATCGCGTCGTTTGCGTCGGCGGCCTCCACCGCCCGGACATAGGCGCTGTTGACGAGGGTGAGCCGCAGGTCGGGGCCGCGGTGCCACATCGGGATCGGCGCAGCCTCGATCAGCCCAGACAGGGCATCGAACGCCTTGGCGAGTCGCTCGCTCTCGCCCGCCAACCGCGCCATCTCCGTGCGGATCTCGGTTGCGTCCAGGAAGTAGAGCACGACCGCGTTCGGGCTCGCCACCCCGGGCGGAGCCGGTCCGCCCCGGATATTGTAGGTGCGTGCCGATCCCTGCGGCCGCATGACGCGGTAGATAGTGCCCCCCGTCGCCCGCGCGCGCGCGACGTCGGCCGTCAAATCGGCGAGATCGTCCGCCTTGAGGCCGCTCTCTCCCCCAAGCTGCTCCAGCCGGTCGGGGGTGGAGGCAAGCCCCAGCCAATCGGCAAGCCGCGGCGACGCGTCCAGGCTGTCATCGGCATCGATGATCGCGACCGCGGCCGGAGCTCCGGCGAACAGCGCGGCGAAGCGGTCGGCGCGCGCATGGGCCGCAGCCGCCGCGCGGCGCAGCCCCAGTCCGGTCAGCAGCGCCCAGCCCGCGACCGCCAACCACGCGGCGAGCAGCGCGCCCACCGCGAGCGCGACGGGGGCCGACATGGTCATGCCGTGCTCAATCGTGCGCGTGCCCGAAGCCCGCGCTCGCCGCGCCTGCCGCCGCGGACGCGCCCTTCTGCTCCCACCAATAGGGCGCGCGCACCCGGTTGCCCGTCGCGACCTCGTTCATAGTGAGCGGCTCGTGCAGCCTGCCGCCGAGCATGACGCGGTGCACCTTGTCCGAGTTACGAATGTCCTGCGTCGGGTCGGCATCGAGCACGACCAGGTCGGCAAGCTTGCCCGGCTCGAGCGATCCCACATCCTTTGCGTAACCGAGCGAGCGCGCCGGGTAGATGGTGCCGGCCTTGAGCGCCTCGAGCGGCGACCAGCCGCCGCGCACGAACGACCACATCTCCCAATGCGGGCCGAGGCCCGCCTGCTGCCCGTGCGCGCCGATCGAGACGAGGATGCCCTTGTCGGCCAGCTTGCGCGACTCGCGCGCGCTGTCGTCGTCGACATAGTCCTCGTCCGGCGCGATCTGCCGCCGCGCATTGTCGGCGGCGAGCGTGCCCGGCGGCACATGCCGGGACAGGATGGGATGCCGGAACACGTCGGTGTGCGCGCGCCAATAGGGATCGCCGGCCGGCCCGCCATACGTCACCACCAGCGTCGGCGTGTAGTTGACCCTGGTCTGCGTCCAGAGCTGCACCAGATCGTCATAGAAGACGGAAAGCGGCACGTTGTGCTCGACCGTCGCATTGCCGTCCTGGATCAGCGACACGTCGAGCGCGTAGAGCGAGCCGCCCTCCGGCACCACCTCCATGTTTTCGGCCTGGGCGGCGGCAACCACCATCTGCCGCTGCTCGCGGCGCGGCTGGTTGTAGTTCTTGACCGACTGCGCGCCCTGCGCCTTCAGGCGGCGGACGTGCGCGAGCGCATCCTCGTAGGTGTTGATTTCGGCATATACGCCCGCAGCCTTGGCACCGTAGATGATCTCGCCCGTCGAGAAGATGCGCGGGGCAAGGATCCTGCCCGCGCGCTGCAGCTCGGAAGCGGCGAAAATCTCCGAGGCCTGCGCCGACGGGTCGTGGATCGTGGTCGTGCCCATCGCCAGGTTGACGATGCTCGACCAATTCTGCTGCGGCACCGCTCCGTCGCTTCCCTGCGGCCCGTGCGCGTGCGCGTCGACAAGCCCCGGGATGATAATCTTGCCAGTCACGTTAATGGTCCGCGCGCCCGCCGGCACCTGCACCGAGACGGCCGGCCCGACCGCAACGATGCGGTCGCCGCGGATCACGATCACGCCATTGTCGATGATGCCCCCGTCCGCGCCCGCCATCGTCACGATGCGCGCGCCCGTGAGCGCGACGGTGCCCGTGGGCTTGTCCGCCGGCACCTCCATCCCCAGCGCCACGCCCGTCCGCGGCGGCTGGAACTTGGGGGCATTCTCGCCCGCAGGCGCGGAGGCGAAGAAGGCGCTGGTCTCGGCGCTGTAAAGCGTCGGCCCCAGGCTCCAGTGAAGCGCCTGGCCGCCCCGCGACCAGTGGATGAAGTCGGCTCCGTCCTGGCTCACCCGGGTGACGGGCAGCGGTCCGCCCTTCTGGTCGGTGGACACGTCCTGCGTGCCCGGGAGCAGCGGCATCACGAATGCCTGGTAGTTCTGCCGAAACGCGACGAAGCGTCCGTCAGGCGAGACGTCGAACTCGTTCACCATCTCGCCGGTCGCGTGGGTCCGGCGCGCCTGCCCGTTCAGGTCGGTCGAAACGAGCTGGCGCTTGCCCTGCGCGGTGACGGCCATGAAGATGCGGTCGTCACCGGCGCCGAACTGCGGCAGCGCGCCCTCCTTTGACACGCGCACGGGCGTGCCACCTGCCAAGGCCACGCGGTAGATGCCCGGATCGGACGAGTAGCGGTCCGACGTGAGGTAGCCGCCCTGCCCCCGCTCGAACACCAGCGTACGCCCGTCGGGCGAGAAGGCCGGCCGCGCATAATGGCCCGGCTGGTTCGTCACCGCACGCGGGGTGCCACCGTTCGCGCCGACCGTCATCAGCCGGCCGAGCCCCTGGTCGGTCCAGTCGACAAAGGCGATCGACCGCCCGTCACGCGACCAGGCGGGATATTGCTCGAAGCTGTCGCCCCGACCGTTCGTCAGCCGGCGCGCGGCCCCGCCAGCCATCGGCTTGATCCACAGCTTGCCGAGCGTCTCGAACACGACCTGCCGTCCGTCCGGCGACACCGCCGCCCAGCGCGGAATTCTGGTCGTGAACCGGTCGGGCGCCACCGCGACCTCCGGGTGCAGCGAGTCGACGATCACGCGCGTGTCGCTGACGCGGAACGGCACCTCGGCCGCGCCTCCACCATCGGCACCGACGCGCCTGATCTTCCCGCCGGCCCAGAACAGCACCGCGC
>ERZ1066121.1608-NODE-1608-length-15914-cov-6.339744_pt1 | contig 15914 bp, 8 predicted proteins | sample MGYA00382768_ERZ1066121 | MGnify/ENA primary metagenome ERZ1066121 (study PRJEB33369, sample SAMEA5778351) | biofilm metagenome | biome: Industrial cooling water; feature: Water cooling tower basin; material: Biofilm | place: United Arab Emirates | collected... | reverse complement strand
TGAGTGCCACCAGTTTGCGGGTGCAGTTCGACGAGCCGGTGGCGCCCGCCCCCGCTACCACCGCCGCCACCTACACCGTGGCCGGGGTGGGCGCCGCCACTTCGGCCGTGCTCGACCCCGCCGACGATGCGGCCGTGGTGCTCACGTTCGGCGCGGCCTTCGCCAACGGATTCAACACGCTTACCGTCAACTACGCCGAAGACCTGTACGGCAACGGCACCAGCGCGGCGCTCACGCGGCAGTTCCGCTTCGCGGCGCCGCCCGTGCCCACCGCCCCCGGCGAGGTGCGCCTGACCGAGCTGTTCGTGGACCCCAGCCCCGCCGTGGGCCTGCCGGGGGCGCCGTTCGTGGAAGTGCTCAACACCACGGCCCGCCGCCTCGACCTCACGGGCTGGCGCTTGCAGGACGCTGCGGGCGCCACCGGCGGCACGGGCGGCACCCTGCGCCCCGGCTCGCTGGCGGCGGGCCAATACGGCATCCTGACGGCCACCGCCGACACGGCCGCCTACCGCGCGCTGCTCGGCCCGGCGGCGCGCATCATCGGCGTCACGAGCTGGCCCACGCTCAATATCAGCGGCGATCTGGTGCGCCTGCTCACCGCCACCGGCACTACCATCGACGAGGTGCGCTACACCCAGGCGTGGTACCGCGACCCCGTGAAGGACGACGGCGGATGGAGTCTCGAGAAAATCAACCCCACCCGCCCGTGCTCCGACGCCGATAACTGGATTGCCTCCGTTGACCCCAGCGGCGGCACGCCGGGGCGCCAGAACTCGGTATTCAACAACGCCCCCGACCTCACGCCGCCCGCCCTGCGCGCGGCCGTGGTGCTCGCGCCGACGCGTGTGCGCCTCGAATTTTCGGAAGCCATTGACACTCTGACCGTCACGCTGCCCGGCCTGACTCTCACGGGCGGCCTGAGCGTGACGGCCGTCGATTTCGGCGCCGATTCGCTCCGGTTCGTCACCCTTACCCTCAGCGGGCCGCTGGTGCCCGGCACCCGCTACACGCTGACCGCGAGCGGCGTAGCCGATTGCAGCGGCAACACCGCCACGCCCGCCCCCACGGCCACGCTGCTGCTCGGCGCGGTGGCTGCGGCCGGCGAGGTGCGCCTGACCGAGCTGTTCGTGGACCCCAGCCCCGTGGTGGGGCTGCCGGCCGCGCAGTTCGTGGAAATTCTCAACGTTTCGACCAGGATTTTCGACCTCAGCGGCTGGCAGCTCGCCGACGGCTCCGGCGCGGCCGGCACCCTCAACGCGGCCCTGCTCGCGCCCGGCAAGTACGCCGTGCTGACGCGCGCCGCCGACACCACCGCCTACCGCACACTGCTCGGCCCGAGTGCGCGCATCGTCGGCATCAACAGCCTCCCGACGCTCAACATCACCGGCGACGCCGTGCGCCTGCACACGCCCACCGGCCTGCTCGTGGACGCCGTGCGCTACACCGACGACTGGTACCGCGACCCCGTGAAGGACGACGGCGGGTGGAGCCTCGAAAAAATCAACCCGACCAAACCCTGCTCCGACGCCGACAACTGGATTGCCTCCACCGACCCCAGCGGCGGCACACCGGGCCGCCAGAACTCGGTGTTCAGCAACGCGCCCGACACCACGCCGCCCGTGGCGCGCGCCGTGGTGGTGCTGAACCCGACGACGCTGCAAGTTGAGTTTTCGGAAGCCATCGACACGCTGACCGCCGGCGCCGGTCGCTTCGCGGTGGCGCCCGCGCTCGTCGTCTCCGGCGTCGTCTACCACCCCGATTCGCTCCGGTTCGTGACACTGACGCTCGCCGCGCCCCTTGCGATCGGTACGCGCTACACGCTGACCATCAACGGCGTAACCGATTGCAGCGGCAACGTGGCGCCCACGCCCACGGTGCTGCCCTTCGGCCTCGGCGACGTGCCCGGCCTCTACGACGTGCTGATTACGGAGATTCTGGCGGATGAATCGCCGTCGCAAAACATCTTCCGCGAGTTCATCGAGATTCACAACCCCGACCCGGCGCGGGTGCTGTCGCTGGCGGGCGTGACGCTCCGCAAGGGCGGGCGCGGCAGCGCGGCGGTGTTCCCGGACGGCGCCACCCTCAACCCCGGCGAGTATGCCGTGGTGTGCGCCACGTCGGCGGCGATGGAGTTTCAGCGGCTCGCGGTGGCGAAGGTGGTTGCGCTCTCCAATTTCCCCTCCCTCACTAACGCCGGCGACACGCTCACGCTCCGCCGGGCCGACGGGGCGCTGGTATTCTCAGTGGTCTATGCCGACGACTGGTACCGCGACGACGTGAAGGCCGACGGCGGCTGGTCACTGGAGCTGATTGACCGCGCGCAGCCGTGCGGTCTGGCGCCCAATTGGGTTGCCACGCGCGACCTCGGCGGCGGTACGCCGGGCCGCGTCAATTCGCGCGACTCAACACTGGCGCCGCTGCCCGCGCCCACCCTCGAGAGCACCCGCGTGACGGCGGGCGCCCCCGGCCGGAGCGAACTGCGCCTGCGGTTCACGCAGAAACTCGACTCGCTGACCGCCGCCGACCCGGCCCGCTACACTCTTGGCGGCGGCCTGCGGGTGCTCGGCGCCACGGTACGCGGCCCGGAACTGCGCGAGGTGCGTCTGGCCCTCAGCGGCGCCCTCGTGCCGGGCCAGACCGTGCGCCTGACCGCCACGGGCCTCGCGGGGTGCGGCGGCGCCACGCAGCCGCTCACGACCGACGTGCTGGTGCCCGAAACCCCGGCCGCGCGCGATGTTGTCATCAACGAGATTCTGTTCAATCCGCGCCCTGGCGGGGCCGATTTCGTCGAAGTCATCAACCGCTCGACCAAGCAACTCGACGTGGGCGGCTACCTGCTGGCCACCGTGCGCGACGGGGCGCTGTACCAAATCCGCTCGCTTCCCTCCTTCCCGCTGCCGCCGGGCGCCATCGCGGCCTTCACCACTCTGCCCGACTCAGTGGCCCGCCAGTACCCCGCCTCGGCCGACCGCGCACGGCTGGTGCAGGTCGATGGACTGCCCTCCTTCTCCGACGACGAAGGCACCGTGGTGCTGCTCGCGCCCGACTCCACCACCCTCGACAGCGTGACCTATGACGACAGCCAGCACTCGCCGCTGCTGACCGACGACGAAGGTGTGTCGCTGGAGCGCGTCCGGCCGGATGGCCCTTCCGACGCCACCAACTTTTACTCGGCCGCCTCCACGGTGGGCTACGCCACCCCGGGCCGCGCCAACTCGCAAACCCGCGCCAACTTCGAGCTGCCGCCCAACACCATCCAGATTGAGCCGCGCGTCATCACGCCCGGCCAGGGCGGCGCCGAATTCGCCGACATCACCTACGCCGTGCCGGGGGCGGGCTACACGGCCAACTTCACCATCTTCGACTCGCAGGGCCGCCTTATCCGCCGCCTGGCGCGCAACCAGACCCTCGCCACCACCGGCACTTTCCAGTGGGACGGCACCGACGACAACCGCCGCCGCGCCGCCACGGGCTACTACGTGCTGTACGCCGAGCTATTTGATTTGAGCGGCAGCGTGAAGGTGTTTAAGCAGACCGTGGCCGTGGGGAGCCGGTGAGGGAGAAGTGACGAGTGACGAATGACTAGTGACTTGCGGAACCAACATAACGCGGAGCTATAGCTTCGTCGTCATACCGCGCGTAGGCTGACGACGGAGCTGTAGCTCCGCGTTACGTGCTCAACCGCTCCGCCGTACATCTCGCCCCGTTTCATCCGTTACTTCACTGTGGTTCAGAGAGATTTTTTTCAGGATGTCCACGACGTCGTCCGCCTCATCCCGCCGGGCCGCGTGACGAGCTACGGCGCCATTGCCGCCTACCTCGGCGCCAAAGCCGGCGCCCGCACCGTGGGGTGGGCAATGATGGCCGGGCATAGCGTACCCGACCTGGCGTGCCACCGCGTGGTCAACCGCCTCGGGATGCTCACCGGCAAGCACCATTTCGGCTCGCCCGACGCGATGCAGCAGGCATTGGAAGCCGAAGGCGTACCCGTGGAAGACGACCGGATTACCGATTTTGCACAGCGGTTTTGGGACCCGGCGAAGGAGTTGGGGTAAATATCTTTGCCAGAGCGGCCGACCCATTTCGGCGCGCGCTGCGTTCGACGACTATGCACACCCCACTGGACAGCTTTCTGCGGCAGTTCGATACGCCTGAGTTCAAGCGCGCGCACCGCGCCCGATTGGCGGCGGAAGCCACTGCGGCCAATACGTATCTCGACGAGCACGGCAACTGCATCCAAGAGTGGCCCGCACACGGTGAGCGGCGAATCATCAAGCTGAAAAAATAGCCGTTCACACCTCAGCCTAATCCTGCCATCCAACTACGTATCGTTGATTTACTATGGCAACGAACACCGGCAAAGGCGGCCGTAAAGGTGCCGTCAAACAACGGACGCAGGTACTGAACCCCACGACTGGGCAGTACGTGAAGCGCGACACCACGACCGGCAAATTCATCGCCGCCAAGAAGGATGGTGCGCCCTTCAAGGGCGTCAAGAAAGAAAAACGCGTCGTGCCGCACCACCCGGCCGTGCCCGCTGACCTGCGGCGCATCATCACCAAAGCATTGCGCGACGCGGGGGTAGGACGGAAGGCGGCCTAGGTATATGGCTCATAAGAAGCGCACAGTATCGAACGAGCAGCACGTATTCATCAACTGCCCGTTCGATAAAGACTACCGGCCATTACGCGACGCCTTGATTTTCGCCATCATTGATTGTGGGTTCGTGCCTCGGTGCGCGCTGGAGCAGGATGACTCAGACACGGTGCGGATTGATAAAATCAGCCGATTGATTATCGAAAGTAAATACGGCATTCACGACCTATCGCGCGTGGAAGTTGAGCCGGGCAGCGTACCGCGCTTCAATATGCCGCTGGAATTGGGGCTGTTTATGGGCTGCCAGCGGTACGGCGGCGAGGCGCACCGCAGCAAGCGCCTGCTGGTGCTGGATGCCGTCCATTACCAATACCAAAAATCGACCTCCGATATCAGCGGGCAAGACATCAAAGTACACGAAGGGAAGGAATCGGTGCTGATTGGCCACGTGCGCGATTGGTTGAGCGGCAAGCGCCGCTTACCCGTACCCAGCGGCAGTGTGATTGTGGAGTGCTACGCGCAGTTTCGGAGCGCCTTACCTGAGTTGTGTGCTCGAGCCAGGCACGTTGTTTCAGAACTGACTTTTCTGGAATACGTCAGTTGGGTGGAAGAATGGTTGGAATTGGTGAAAGGGGCCGAGCCCCTCACTGCCACAGCGGCGGATGCCGTAGCCGACTAGCCCCGCCCTCCGCCGTACCTTCGCATCCCGAACGGCCGTCACGATTCCTGGCCGCTTCGGCTATGCCCCAGAACCCCGCGATTCATACGGTGCTGCTCATCGGCAGCGGTCCCATCATCATCGGTCAGGCGTGCGAGTTTGACTATTCGGGCACTCAGGCGGCCCGCTCCCTGCGCGAGGAGGGCATCCGAGTGATTCTGATCAACTCGAATCCGGCGACGATTATGACCGACCCGGCCACGGCCGACGTCGTGTACCTGCTGCCGCTCACCAAAGCCAGCATCAGTAAAATCCTGCACGAGCACCAGATCGATGCCGTGCTGCCGACTGTGGGCGGCCAAACGGCCCTGAATCTGGCCCTCGACTGCCACGACGCCGGCCTCTGGGCGCAGCACGGGGTGCGCGTCATCGGGGTTGATTTCGGCGCTATCCGCCTTACCGAAGACCGCGAGCTGTTCAGGATGAAGATGCTTGAGCTGGGCGTGGGCGTGTGCCGGGGGCGCACCGCCAAATCGCTGCTCGAAGGCAAGGAAATCGCGCAGGAAATCGGGTTTCCGCTCGTTATTCGGCCGTCGTTTACGCTCGGCGGCACGGGCGGCGGCATCGTGACGGACCCGGCCGAGTTCGAGAAGAAGCTCGGCGCCGCCCTGCGCGCCTCGCCCACGCACGAAGCCCTCGTCGAGCAAAGCATTTACGGCTGGAAGGAGTTTGAGCTGGAACTCCTGCGCGACGGTTTCGGCAACATCATCATCATCTGCTCCATCGAAAACTTCGACCCGATGGGCATCCACACCGGCGACTCCATCACGGTGGCGCCCGCGCTCACGCTGCCCGATACGGTGTATCAGCGCCTGCGGAGCTTGGCCATCAAGATGATGAACGGCATCGGGCAGTTTGCGGGCGGCTGTAACGTGCAGTTTTCGGTGAACCCGGCGAATGACCAGGACATCATCGCCATCGAAATCAATCCGCGCGTGTCGCGCTCGTCGGCGCTGGCGTCGAAGGCCACCGGCTACCCGATTGCGAAAATTGCCGCCAAGCTCGCGCTCGGCTACCACTTGGATGAGCTAAAAAACCCGATTACCGGCTCCACGAGCGCGTTTTTCGAGCCGGCCTTGGATTACGTCATCGTCAAGATTCCGCGCTGGAATTTCGATAAATTCCCAGGTGCTGACCGCACACTCGGCTTGCAAATGAAATCGGTAGGCGAGGTGATGGGCATCGGCCGCTCCTTCCAGGAGGCGCTGCAAAAAGCCTGTCAGAGCCTCGAAATCAAGCGCAACGGCATCGGCGCCGACGGCAAGGAAATGACCGATTACGCGCAACTGCTCGACTCGCTCAAAAACCCGTCGTGGAACCGCTTATTTTCGATTAAAGACGCGATGCGCGTCGGCATTGCCACGAGCACGATTCGGCAAATCACGAAAATAGACCCGTGGTTTTTGCATCAGATCGAAGAACTCGACCAGACCGAAAAAGAATTGGCGGATTATACGCTCGCCACCATCCCGCCGGACGCATTGCGCCGCGCCAAGCGCCAGGGCTACGCCGACCGGCAGATTGCTCACGTGCTGCGCTGCCTCGAATCGGAAGTCTTCCAGAAACGGCAGGAGTTGGGCATTCGGCGCGTGTACAAGCAGGTGGATACGTGCGCGGCCGAATTTGCGGCGGGTACGCCGTATTATTACTCCACGTTCGAGGGCGAAAACGAATCGATGCGGAGCGACCGCAAAAAGGTGGTCGTGCTGGGTTCCGGCCCGAACCGCATCGGGCAGGGCATCGAGTTCGATTACGCCTGCGTCCACGGCGTGTTGGCGGCGAAAAACTGCGGGTACGAGACCATCATGGTCAACTGCAACCCCGAAACCGTTTCGACGGATTTCGACATCGCCGACAAGCTCTATTTCGAGCCGGTTTTTTGGGAGCATTTATACGAGATCATTCTGCACGAGAAGCCCGAGGGCGTCATCGTGCAGTTGGGCGGGCAAACGGCGCTGAAACTCGCCGAAAAGCTCGACCGCTACGGCATCCGCATTTTCGGCACGAGCTATACCTCCCTCGACTTGGCCGAAGACCGGGGCGAATTCAGCACACTGCTGAAAGCGAACAACATTCCGTACCCGGAATTTACGGCCGTCAGCACGGCCGGGCAGGCGCTGGAGGCGGCCAAAACGCTGCCCTTCCCGCTGCTGGTGCGCCCGAGCTACGTGCTGGGAGGGCAGTCGATGAAAATCGTAATCAACGCGCAGGAGCTGGAGGCGCACGTCCTCGAAATTCTCAAGCACCACCCCGGCAACAATATTCTGCTCGATCATTTTCTGCAAAATGCCATCGAGGCCGAAGCCGATGCTCTTTCAGACGGCACGGACGTACACATCGTGGGCGTGATGGAGCATATTGAACCGGCGGGCATCCACTCCGGCGATTCGTACGCCGTGCTGCCGCCGTTCGATTTGTCGGCGGATGTGCTGGCCCAGATCGAGCGCCACACGCGCACCATCGCGCTGGCGCTCGGTACGGTGGGCATCATCAACATTCAGTTCGCCATCAAAGACGGCGTGGTGTACGTCATCGAGGCCAATCCGCGCGCCTCGCGCACGGTGCCGTTCATTGCCAAAGCCTATCAGGAGCCATACATCCAGTACGCTACGGAACTGATGCTCGGCGCGCGGCGGCTGCGGGATGTCGAGTTCAAGCCCGTACAGAAAGGCTTCGCCATCAAAGTGCCGGTGTTTTCCTTCCACAAATTCCCGGACGTGGAAAAGGAATTAGGCCCGGAAATGAAATCGACCGGCGAAGCGATTTATTTCATCGATGATCTGACGGATGACTATTTCCGGGAGGTGTATGGCGAGCGGAATTTGTATTTGAGTCGGTAGATTGCGGCTGAAAAGTGGTCTTCGCGCGGGGTTCTGCCCCGTGCGGGCTATTGGCAGGTCTCCAGACCTGCAAGGCGAAGCCTTTTCGCAGGCCAATCGCGTACGCGGCAGGTGCGGGTCTTTTTATGGGGTCCTTACCCCAGTGACCCGCGAATAGGCTGCACGGGGCAGAGCCCCGCGCGAATCGTGCGCGAGTTGCGATGTGGTCGGTTACTCCTCCCCTTCCTCCCCGCTCTCCTCCTCTTCATCCGGCGGCGCAGCGCGCTCCTCGCCGAGCACGTCGAGCAGGAGGTTGACTTCGTGGGCCTTCGCCGGCTCGTGGAGCTTCTCGAAGGAGAGGGCAAGGTTGCGGAAGGCGCGGCGCACGATGTCGAGGTTCGAGCACGGCTCGAAATACACCTCCGACTCGGGCAGGCCGAGCTGCTGCACGTACGTGGCGATGTCCTCGCGCGAGAGCAGCAGGCCGCGGTTGTAGGCGTTGATGTAAAATTGCGCCTGGCCGGTGCCCGCGCCGCCTACGGGCTTCCACGTCAGCACGAAAAGGTTGGGCAGGTTGACGCCGTAGAGCGGCATTCCGAGGCGGCGCGCCAGCAGCAGGTACACCACGCAGAGCGAGAGCGGATTGCCGCGCCGGCTTTCGAGCACCCGGCTCAGCATCGAGTTGGCCGGCGAGTGAAAATGCTGCGTGTTGGCCGCAAACCGCGCCTGCCGAAACAGCACATAGTTGAGCGCCTTCACCTGATCGTAGGGGTGCATTTCGGGGCGCAGCATCACCCACGCCTCGTAGTAATACTCGTCGAGGGCGCGGTGGAGGGCGGCGAGGGCGGCGTCGGGGTATTGGTATTGGTTGACGAGCCACATTCCTTCCAGCAGGTCTTCGGCGCCCGACTCCTTCCAGGCGGCGAGGCGGCGCTGCAAGCCCTCGAACTGGAGGCGGTGAACGAGGTCTTCGAGGCGGTGCTGCTCTTCGGGGTCGAGGGAGGCTTCCCAGATTTCTTCGACGACGGGGATGACGGCCTCGCCCAAATCAGCGATTTTTTGCTGAATGTGGACGGCGACTTCCGGGTCGGGGTCGTCGAGGAGCGAGAGGAGGGCTTTGATTTCGGCGGTAGTCATTCGGGAGGCGTAACAGCGACGGCGTGGGGATGATTTCTCGCAAAGGCCGCAAAGAGCGCACAGTCTGCTTGGCGACCTTCGCGGTCTTTGCGAGAACCACTCACGTCTGAATCACCCCTACGTTATACGGCCGCGTGATGGGCGCGTGGTTCGCCGCCGAGATGCCTTCGGAGATGACCCGCCGCGTGTCGAGCGGGTCGATGATGCCATCGACCCACAGGCGGGCCGCCGCGTAGTATGGCGTGAGCTGCTCGTCGTAGCGGGCTTTGATGCGGTCGAGCAGCTCTTTTTCGGCTTCGGGGCTGATTTCTTCGCCTTTGGCTTTCAGCGAGGCCACCTGGATTTGCAGCAGCGTGTTGGCCGCCGCCGCGCCGCTCATTACGGCCAGTTGGGCGGTGGGCCACGCGAAAATCAGGCGCGGGTCGTAGGCCTTGCCGCACATCGCGTAGTTGCCGGCGCCGTAGGAGTTGCCGAGCACGATGGTGAACTTGGGCACCACCGAGTTGGCCATCGCCGACACCATTTTCGCCCCGTCTTTGATAATGCCGCTGTGCTCCGACTGCGAGCCGACCATAAAGCCGCTCACGTCGTGCAGAAACACGAGGGGAATTTTCTTCTGATTGCAATTCATAATGAACCGCGCGGCCTTGTCGGCGGAGTCGTTGTAGATCACGCCGCCCATCTGCATTCCCGTCTTTTTGCTCTTGACGATTTTGCGCTGGTTCGCCACGATGCCCACGGCCCAGCCGTCGATACGCGCCAGGCCGCAGAGCAGGGTTTGGCCGTAGCCTTCCTTGTACTCCTCGAACTCGGAGTTATCGACCAGCCGCCGGATGATGTCGTGCATATCGTAGGGCTTCACGCGGTCGGTGGGGAAGACGCCGTACAGCTCCCGCTCGTCGAGGGCGGGCGCGGCGGGAGCGGCGCGGTTGAACCCGGCCTTCGGCTCCTCGCCGAGCTTGTCGAAAATGGCGCGGATGCGGGTCAGGGCGTCGTGGTCGTCCTTGCACTGATAGTCGGTGACGCCCGAAATCTGCGAGTGCGTGGTGGCGCCGCCGAGAGTTTCGTTGTCGATGCTCTCGCCGATGGCTGATTTCACCAGATACGAACCGGCCAGAAACACCGACCCGGAGCCGTCCACGATGAGCGCCTCGTCGGACATTATCGGCAGGTAGGCGCCGCCGGCCACGCACGGCCCCATAATGGCGGCAATCTGGATCAGCCCCATACTGCTCATCACCGCGTTGTTGCGGAAGATGCGGCCGAAGTGCTCTTTGTCGGGGAAGATTTCGTCCTGCATCGGCAGGTACACACCCGCCGAATCGACCAGATACACGATGGGCAGGCGGTTTTCGATGGCGATTTCCTGCGCCCGCAAATTCTTCTTGCCCGTGATCGGGACCCACGCGCCCGCCTTCACGGTGGCATCGTTGGCGACCACTACGGCTTGTCGCCCTTTAATTCGGCCGATCACCACCACCACGCCGCCGCCGGGGGCGCCGCCGTGCTCCTGGTACATCCCCTCGCCGGCCAGCGCGCCGATTTCGAGCGGCACGTCGCTGGGGTCGAGCAAGGCCGCGATGCGGTCGCGGGCTGTGAGCTTGCCTTTGGCGCGGTGGGCGTCGAGGCGCTTCTGGCCACCGCCGAGGGCCGCCTTCTTGAGCCGCTCGCGGAGCTGCCACACGAGTTGCTTGTTCTGGTCGTCGTTTTGGTTGAAGGCAAGGTCGCGCACGACCGGCTCGGCGGGGGCGGGTGGTTGAGGAGTCATTTCGGGCGAAATAGAAACGCAAAAGCCGCCCCGCCGAAGGGGCGAGGCGGCTTGCGCGAAGGTACGGACTGGGGCGTGTTGCCGAGCCTGGTGCGGTTGGGTTGTGGCCGCGTCTGTCCCAGACACGCGCCAAATCGATACCTGTTCTGCGCGCGTCTGGGACAGACGCGGCCACGCCGGCTTACCGCACCACCAGCCGCTGCGACTGCTCGCCCACCCGCACCACGTACACCCCCGGCGTGAGGCCGCGCAAGTCGAACGTGGTAACGTCGGCGGCCGTCGTACGACGCACGACGCGGCCCGTGGCATCGAGTACCTGCACCGTCTGACCGGCCGCCGTGCCGCTCAGGCGCACGGTTTCGGTAGCCGGGTTGGGCCACAGCGTGAAGTGCGAGGTGGCAGGTGCGAGGCTCGAGGTGCCGAGCACTCGGGCACCGAACTCCAGCGCGAACCGGCTGCGGATTTCGCCCGCCTGCTCGGCGCGGAAGGCCACGCGCGGGGTGGCGGCCAGGTCGTAGCGGGTGCCGGTGAGGCGGTCAACCAGCGCCACGGCGGTGCCGCTGAGGTTGGCAAGGGCCGTGGGCGGCAGCTCGTAGGAGCCGGGGGCGGGCACGTCGAGCAGCAGCGGCAGGGTGGTGCCGGTGGCGAGGGCCGCGAGGGGCTGGCCGTTGATGCTCAGCTCGTCGCCTTCGGGCGTGAGGGTCAGCAGCGTGGGCAGGCCGACGTTGTGCTCGGGCTGGGCACCGTCGTGGTGGGCGTCGCGGGCGGCGGTGGCGCCGTCCTGGAAGTACACCACGGTTTCGGTGGCTTCGGCCTCGGGAGTGGCGGCGCGCAGGCTGAGCTGTACGCGCGGGCGCTCGGCGGCGGGCACGGTGGCAGATACGGCGGCGGCACCGGGCGCGGCGCGGTTGAAGCGCGGGTCGGTGTAGCCGTCGTAAATCCGCATATAATCCTTGAAGGTGAACGTGAGCGGCGCGGGGGCGCCGTTGAGCACCTGCACCCAAAAGCCCTGGCCCATTGCCACTTCGCCGTCGGGCAAGGTCCCGGCCTCGTTGGCGCACGTGAGGTACTGGCCGTTGGAGCCGCCGCTGACGGCCGGGCGCCACACCGCGATGGCGTCGCTCATTCCGGTGGGGATGTCGGCGAAGAAGACGGCGTCCCAGTTCAGGGGCGATGGGTAGGGGTTGCCCAGCAGGTGCCAGCCGCTCTTACCGTTGTTGCCGGTGCGGGTCAGACCCGTGACGGCGATGTCGCCGGCGCGGAGGGCGCCCACAAAATCGTAGGTGCGCGCCGGGCAATAGACCGAGTAGCCGCGCCCGCTGGTCAGGGGCGCCGTGAGAGCTTGCGAGGTGGGCTGCCCCACGGGCGTGGGCGAGAAATAGCCCCTGTCGAAGGGCGCCGTGGGGCCGCCGCGCGTTTCGTCGAACCCAAACAGGTTGGGATACGGCCGCACGGCCAACGGATTGGCCGCCGTGTTGTAGGCGCCATTGACCACGGGCGTGAAGCCCGGCGTCACGCGGAAATCATTGACGGTGGTGCTCAACACGGGCGCCGTCATATGGTGGTACGCCACGCGCGGGTTGAACACGGGGCTGACCCACCGCTGCACCGTGGCCGTGCCGAGCACCACGCCCGCGCCGCGGTTCACGACCATTGCCGTGCCCGTAGGGCCGCTCAGAAGCGTGAGCATATGGCCGTCGAGGTCGAAATTGCCCGAGTCGGCCGCCAGATCGAGGGTGCGGCGGATGGCCAGCGGCTCGACGAGCGTCACGCCCGCCGGGTTGCTGATGATGAGGTCGCGCACGGTGGCGGGCAGGTCGAAGGTGAATTGCGGGTCGGTGCCGTTGTAGATGTAGGTGGCGTCGGGGCTGAGGTTGGCGTCGCCGCCCGTGATGCGGACGGTGTACATACTGCACGTAGCCAGCGTAGCGCCGGCCTCGACCGTGAGGTCGCCGGGGCCGAAGATGGGTTGGCACGTCGGGTCGAAGGAGCCGCCCGCCTGCACCAGCAGCAACCCGTGCAGGTGAATGGGCGCCGCCAGCGTGGCCGCGCCGGTGCCCGTCACGGTGATGTTGCGGTAGAAGCCCGCCGGAATGGCCTGCGCCGTGCTCACGGTCAGGTCAAGCAGGCGCGGGTTCCGCAGCACACTCACCGCCGAGCTGTTGTTGTCGGCCGTTACCAGGTCGGCGGTGCCGTCGCCGTCCACGTCGCCGCTCACCAGCCCGATGACGCCGCCACCGGTCTGCACGGTGGTCGGGTCGGGGGTGAAGGCGGCAGCGCCGTTGTTGCGGAGCACTTCCAGATTGTCGGTGAAGCCGAAGCTGGTGGTCGATACGGCCAGATCGAGGTCGCCGTCGCCCTCGATGTCGGCCACGGCCAGGCGCGAGGCGCGGGTGTTGCCGACGAAGAAGGAGACGGGCGCCGCCCCGAACGACCCGGCCGGCCCCGTGTTGCGGTACACGCGCACCTGGGTGCTGTTCTCGATGATCATTGCCACGTCGAGGCGCCCGTCGGCGTCGAAGTCGGCCAGCGCCAGGTCTTCGGCATCTACCCCGCCCAGGCTGATGGTAGTGGGCGTGGCGATGGTGCCCGCGCCGTTGTTGCGGTACACCAGCACGGTGTTGCCGTTGGAGTTGGCCACTACGTCGAGGTCGCCGTCGTTGTCGGTGTCGCCCACCACGAGGCGCTCTACCTGATCGGTGCCGAACGTGATGGCTGTCCCGAAACTGGTGCCCGAGCCGTCGTTGAGACGCACGGCGCCGGGCGCGCCGGCCATCACCAGATCGAGGTCGCCGTCGGCGTCCATATCGGCTGCCGACACATCGTAGCAGGCAAACGGGGCACTCACGTTGGTCGGCGCTCCGAAGGTGCCGCTGCCGGTGTTGAGGCAGATGCTCACCCGGTTGCCGGAGCCGAAGCAGGACGTCACGAGGTCGAGGTCGCCGTCGGCATCCATATCGGCCAGCTTCACGCGGTAGGGGCTGCTGCACACGGGCACCAGCGTCGGCGCCCCGTAGGTGCCGGAGCCGTCGTTGAGGCGCACCTCAACGCCTTCGGTGCCGGAGGCGAACAGGTCGCGTACCACGTCCACCAGATCGAGGTCGCCGTCGCCGTCCACGTCGCCGACGGCCACATCCCAGCAATAAATCGGCACCGAGTATGATGCCCGCGGCGCGAATACATCGCCGCCGCCGCTGGTGCTCGTCGTGAACTGATAGACCTGCGGGTTGCTGAGGGGCTGCCCGCTGCCGTCCTGCACGGCGGCGGGCACCGTCACGAACGCGGTTTCGCCGGCGCGGAGGGGACCGCCCACCAGGTCGAGCTGGCCTTCGGTGCCCACCACGGCCGCGCTGGTGCCCCGGCTGCCCCCAAACTGGCTGCTCAATACCCGCACGGCGCTCAGGCTGCCCACCGTGGGCGGCGCCGTAAACCGAAACCCGAATGTAGGGCTGAGGCCCGCCGGGTGCGCGTTGCGAACCGGGCTGAGGCTGGTGAGCACGAACGGCGGCGGCGAGGTGCGCACGGTGAGCGTACTGGTGCCGAAGCCGAAGTTGGCCGTCACCAGATCGAGGGCGCCGTCGCCGTCGAGGTCGGCCAGGGCGAGGCCTTCGGGCTGGTCGCCGACGGCGTAGTCGCCGTTGGCCGCGAAAGTCAGCCCGCCGGTGTTGAGCAGGCGGTAGGCGCGGTCGGTGTTGGCTTCGGTGCCGATGAGGTCGAGGTCGCCGTCGGCGTCGAGGTCGCCGGCGCGCATCCCGCTGAAGCTGATGGCGCCGGAACCCACCACCACGTTGGCCGACCCGGCGTCGGCGAACACCCCGCTGCCGTTGTTGCGGCGGATGCTGATGGTGGGGCCGCCGATGTTGGCCGAAATCAGGTCGCGGTCGCCGTCGCCGTCGAAATCGGCCACGGCTAGGTTGCCGCCCGAGCCACCGATGGCCACGGTGCTGACCTGATCGAAGGGAAAGCCGCCGCTGCCGTTGTTGCGCGCCACCTGCACGGTGGCGGTGAAGAAGTGGCCGACGAGCACCTCGGGGGCGCCGTCGCCGGTGACGTCGGCCACGGCCACGCTGACGGGCAGCCCGCCAGCGCCTTCGTTCGCCACTGCCCCGAACGTGCCGTTGCCGAGGTTCACGATGCGGCTGAACGTGTTGGTCTGGTGGTCGGCCGAAACGATATCGAGGAAGCCGTCGCCGTTGAGGTCGCCGGTGGCGAGCGCGATGGGGCGCGCGCCGTTCAGTATGGCCGTATGCGCCAGCGTGAAGGTACCGGTGCCGGAGTTGTGGTACACGAGCACCTCTTCGGCTGCGTACTGCGCGACGGCCAGATCGAGGTCGCCGTCGTTGTCGAAATCGGCCAGCACCGCGTCCTGCGGGCCGTTGGCCGAGGCCGGCACCGGCAGCGTCCCGCCGTTGGTGAAGCCGCCGCCCGCCGCCCCCAGCCGGAAGCTGATGCTTGATCCATCGACATCGACGGAGGCCAGGTCGGGGCGGCCGTCGCCGTTGAGGTCGCCGGTGACTACCGTCACCGGCTGCGACCCGACGCCCACGTCGAGGCGGTTGAGCAAGGTGGCCGGCGCCGTCTGCGCCAGCGCGGCCAGCGGCAGCGCCGCCAGCCCCACGATGCCGAGCCACCGCGCGGGGCGGGCGGGCACCAACAACAAGGAAGAGATGAGGAACATACGAAGTGAAATATGATGGGGTGGAGAAATGGGAAGAGCCACCGACCCGGCGCCCGGCGGCGCGCGGCTCGATGGCTCAAAGGTGGGATTTTCAGAAACCCCTCCGCCCAACTTCAGCGGCGAAACCCGGATTTGGTGGGGTGAATTGGCGCCCCGCTCGCCCGGAAGCTCTCGCTCCGGTGGGAGAAAATACAGGGG
>ERZ1066121.1604-NODE-1604-length-15933-cov-6.673888_pt1 | contig 15933 bp, 8 predicted proteins | sample MGYA00382768_ERZ1066121 | MGnify/ENA primary metagenome ERZ1066121 (study PRJEB33369, sample SAMEA5778351) | biofilm metagenome | biome: Industrial cooling water; feature: Water cooling tower basin; material: Biofilm | place: United Arab Emirates | collected... | reverse complement strand
TCGGGACGGTCATGCACCGTGCGCGGGTCGTGCGGGTTCGGCATCAGCTTGGTATAGCCCTGCTCGGGCAGGTCGAAATCGCGGCGGATTTTGGCAATTGCGACGTCGCTCGCGTCGATCTCGAAGGCGATGCCGGTTCCCTGGCCGAAGTCGACCGGATCGCCGAGCAGCTTCACCCGCCATCCCATGGCGACGAACAAGGGCAAGAGCCGCACCTCGGCAAAGGCGACGCAGCGCGTTCCGCCCGCCGCCCGGGTCAATTCGAGCGGGGTAATCATCTGGCAGGCGCGCCGCCGCTGGTTGTGCCGTGCCCCGCCCGTTTCCAGGCAGATGCCGCGCGTGATCTCCCACACGGCCGGCCCGGTGGGATCGCCGACCCCAGGTGCCAGCGCGTGCGCGAAGATGTCGGTCAGCAGCGAACGGTCATCGGTCGGACGATAGCGGCAAGCCATGGTGAGCTGCCGGTCGGTGTCGAAGGAGAAGCCGTAGACCGCGCGCTCGTCGTCATACTGATCGCGCTCCAGCCCGTCGATCACGGGGATGGTCCAGCCCAGTTCGTCGACGAACACGGCCTTGCGCAAACGGTGAAACTCTTCGATCTCGCGCTGATAGAGAACGCGGTTGTCCGCCGCGACGACATGCAACATTTTGCGACCCCCGCCCCGACGGCTGTGTGCCGTTTGGCTTGGACTATAACGATCGCTTACTCTGCGAAAAGAGCGGATTACATAGATTCTCAAGGAGCCAGCCACGCCGGGCAGCGAGCGCGATCGCCTCCCGCTCCGTGCCGCCAAGCAGCGCCACCCCTGCGTCGAGGCTCGCCGACACCGTCTGTACGGAGAGGCCGCACTCTCGCGCGATATCGACCGGAGCCAGGCCCGCCAGCCGACGCCCCAGCACATAACGTTCGTGCAAGGTCAGGCCCGACGCCGTCGCGACGTCGCCGGCGCGCTCCTGCAAGAGCGCCCACTGCGCAAGATAAAGTCCGCCGTATCCTCGCACGCGAGTGAGATCGTTTCTCGACAAGGTACGCGAGGGTCTTGCCAGCATGAGGACGCCCAGTTCGAGCGACAGCGTGAGCTTTCTGGCTCCGCTGGAAAGTAGTTGCGGGCAGTCGCCAAACACAGCGCCCGATGCGGTGCAGAGATGACCGGGGATACCGGACCCGCCCAGCATATCTGCGAAAAGGGCGGTCAGATGTTCAGGCTCGGTGACCGCGTAAAAGCTGGTGCGCAGACGCTCGGCGGCGCTGGGCTTAAGCTTGATGTTATCAAGAGGCTGTCGAGCGCGCGATATCACGGCCTTGATGTCGGCCCAGCTTAGTTAACAAAGCCTTTCGGGCCTGGTCTGTGGAAAGGTAACACCGCGTTAACCATCGCCCGCTACCGCCGAGGGGTGACGATCGTGAACGATTGGTTGAGCCCGCAGGGCACAAGGCAAGCGACCGGGCGAGACACGCTCCCGGACACCGACCTTGCCGCACAGGCGATGGTGCTGACCGGGCTTGGCACCGCACTTGTTTCAGGCATGCGCGGTCGGGTGGCCGTCGACGAGCGCACACGCGACATCCTCTGCCTGCGTCGCCGGCTGTCCGGACGAGCGCTCCTGCGCCTCGTCGATCGGCAGCAAATCCCCGTGCTGGTCCGCGCCGTGCGGCAAGCCCTGAGTGGTGCGCCTGTGACGATCGCCGTTTCCGGGCGCACAGCGACAGGTGCGGCGCTCCATGTCGACGCAAGCTTCAGCCTCGTGGGCGCGGCAGGCAGGCCCGCCCTGCTCGTGACGCTGCTCGACCGGACGGAGGAGCGCGAGACGATCCAGAGCCTCGAGCGCTCGGTCGAGCACCTCTGGTATACCGTCGAACTCAACCCGCAGATGCCCTGGGTTGCCGACGACGTGAACGGCGTGACCCGTGTCACCGAGCGCTATCTGAACATGGTAGGCCTGGCTGAGTCCGACGCGCTCGGCTTTTCGGGCTGGACCAATGTCATCCATCCGGAAGACCTGCCGCGTTTGCAGGCCTCGGTTGCAGCGGCAACGCTCGCGGGGCTGCCACACGACGTACGCTGCCGCTTCAAGGTCGGCGACGGCAGCTATCGCTGGATGCGGTCACGCGCGTTCCCGCGCCGCGACGACGAAGGCAAGATCGTCCGCTGGTACGGCTATACGGAGGATATCCACGACATCGTCTTGAAGGAGATTGAGACGCGTTGGGCGGCCGAGCACGACCAGCTCACCGGGCTGCCTAACCGGTCGCTGTTCAATCAGCGGCTGGAAGACCTTGTCGCTCGGGCTGCGGAAGGCATGGGGCGGCTTGGGCTCGTGCTGCTCGATCTCGACCATTTCAAAGACGTCAACGACATCCTCGGTCATCATGCGGGTGACAAGTTGCTGGCCGGCTTCGCCAAGGTCCTGCGTGAGACGATCACGGTGGAGGCGACGGTCGCGCGACTGGGCGGCGACGAGTTTGCGATCCTGCTGCCCGACGTCGAGCCCGCCCTGATTCAGGGGCTGATCGACGACCTGTTCGCCACGCTCAAAACCCCGCTGCGCCTTGACGGTCGAGAACTCGATTGCCGCGCCTCGGCTGGATCGGCCGTTTATCCGCTTCACGCCACCAACGCGTCCGAGCTTTTCAAGCACGCAGACATCGCGCTTTACGAGGCGAAGAACGCCGGCCGCGGCCGCTACTTGAGTTTCGAGCCCGCGATGCGCAGCAAGATGCAGCGCCGCGTCGCGATGATCAACATCGGGCGCGAAGCGGTGGAGAGCCGCCGACTGCTGCCCTTCTACCAGCCGCAGCATGCCCTCGACACGGGGGAGATCATCGGCTTCGAAGCGCTGCTGCGGCGGCGCGACCGATCGGGCCAGATTTGCCTGCCTGGCACGATCGCAGAGGCTTTCAACGACTTCGAGGTGGCCGAGGCGATCGGCATCGCGATGCTCGACATGGTCGTGGCGGACATGGCCGCATGGCGCGACCGCGGCCTCCGGTTCGGCAAGATGTCGATCAACGCATCGGCTGCCGAGTTCCGAAACCGCGACTTCATCACGCGGCTGATCGCCAGCATGGACGGTGCGGGCCTGCCGCGTGACATCCTTGTGATCGAAGTAACCGAAGGCGTGCTGGTGGGCCGTTCGGCCCCGATGGCGGGGCAGCTGATCGCCGAGCTCAAGGGCGCGGGCTTCGGGATTGCGCTCGACGACTTCGGCACCGGCTATGCCTCGCTGACCCACCTCCGCGAGATCCCGGTCGATTGGCTCAAGATCGACCGGAGCTTCATCCAGGACTTGTTCGGCGAGGGCGGCCAGGACAGCGCTGCGATTGTTTCGGCGATCATCAAGCTCGGGCAAGGCCTCGGCAAAACGGTTGTGGCCGAAGGCATCGAGTCCGAGCGCCAGGCCGCCTTCCTGCGCGATGAAGGCTGCGAAGCCGGCCAGGGTTTCCTCTATGGTCGGCCCGTCCCGGCATCGACTGTCGAGGCCATGCTCTCCGCCCAACGTCTTACCGCCTGATCGCTGAACCTCTGCCGCTTACCTTATGGTCGCGGTGAGCCGTATCGGACCTTATCACGCAGTAGGGAGGGCATCGGTCAGCTAGGCCGTACGGCGCTCGGCTTCGCCGTTCGGCCGGTACAAGCGGTCGAGGTAAAGCGAGGCGAGCACATAATGTGCGCGCACTGCGTTCGGATGGCGCGCCCGCTGCGCCGCCTCAAGTTCGGCTTCGGCTCGGCGCTCGAGATAAAGGGAGTCGTTTCGCTCAACCATGGGGGGAGGCTAGGCCGCCGCCCGACGCCCGCGCACTCACCTCGATCATGATGCGCTGGCCCCGACGCAAAAAACCGCCCGAACTCAATAGCTCCGGCCGACCAGCACCCGCTCCACAGCGGGCGCGCCGGTGAAGATGCAGGAGCCGGTAGCGGGGGCGGCGTTCATGTCGACGTTGCGGAGCGTGAGCTTGAGTGCCTTGAGGCGCTGGTCGACCTTGTCGAGCGCGTCGCCGGTCGGCTTGCACCACTCCACCTCGACCCAGCCGGGCATCGTCTCGCTGTCGGCGAAGGCGGCTTCCAGGCCGGCAAAGTCGCCGACGTCGCGGCGGATGCCCGCGTCGAGCCGGGCCTTCGCCTCGGCGAACAGACCCGCCTGGATCTCCTCAAGCAGACTCGCGGCCTCGGCCACGAAGTCGGCGCGGGGCCGGACGGCGGAGGCGAGCTTGCCGCCCTCGCCGTAGAGCCGGTCGCGGCGGATCACGCTGACGTTGCCGCCCGCCATGTCGCGCGGTCCGACCTCGACGATCAGCGGCGCGCCCTTCTTGACCCAGGCCCAGCGCTTGTTCGAGGCCTTGGCGGGCCTGGCGTCAACCGTCGCGCGGAGGGGCTCGCCGAACGCGCTTTGCGCCTGCAGCTCGGCGGCGAGGGTGCGGCAATAATCGAGCACCGCCGCGTCCTCGGGCCCGTCGCGCAGCATGGGGACGATGACGACCTGCCAGGGGGCGAGGCGCGGCGGCACACGCAGCCCGTCATCGTCGCCGTGCGTCATGATGAGCCCGCCGACCATGCGGGTGGACACGCCCCAGCTCGTCGTCTGCGCGAGCTCGAGCTGCCCGTCGGCACTCTGGAAGCGGATGTTCTGCGCCTTGCTGAAGGTGGTGCCCAGAAAGTGGGAGGTGCCCGCCTGGAGCGCCTTGCCGTCCTGCATCATCGCCTCGATCGAATAGGTCGCGACGGCACCCGGGAACCGCTCATTCTCGGGCTTCTCGCCCGCGATTACCGGCATCGCGACCGCCTCCTCGGCAAAACGGCGATAAACCTCCAGCATGCGCAAGGTTTCCTCGCGCGCCTCGGCCTCGGTGGCGTGTGCGGTGTGGCCCTCCTGCCACAGAAACTCGGCGGTGCGCAGGAACATGCGGGTGCGCATCTCCCAGCGCACCACGTTGGCCCATTGATTGATGAGCACGGGCAGGTCGCGCCAGCTTTGCACCCAGCGCGAGAAGGCGGCGCCGATCACCGTCTCGGATGTGGGGCGGACGACCAGCGGTTCCTCGAGCCTGGCCTCGGGATCGACGACGAGCTTGCCATTCACCGCCTTCAAGCGGTGGTGGGTGACCACCGCCATCTCCTTGGCGAAGCCTTCCACATGCTCGGCCTCCTTCTCGAAGTAAGAAAGCGGAATGAAGAGCGGGAAGTAGCAGTTCTCGTGGCCGGTGGCCTTGATCTGGTCATCCAGGAGCCGCTGCATGCGCTCCCAGATGCCCCAGCCCCAGGGGCGGATCACCATGCAGCCGCGCACGCCCGAGTCCTCGGCCATGTCGGCCTCGGCGATGACGGCCTGGTACCAGGCGGCGAAATCCTGGGCGCGGGTGACGGGAAGCGCGTGCTTGATGGTCATGGGGGGCGCTTAGCGGCGGTCGAGATAGGCTTGCAACCGCGCGAGATCGACCGCGCCCGGCAGGCCGAGCTTGGTGCGGCGCCAGAGGATGTCGTCGGTCGTGCGGGCCCATTCGCGGGTGACGAGCCAGTCGACCTCGCGCGCGCGGAGCCCGCCGCCGAAACTCTCGCCCGGCCCGTCCGCGAGCATCTGGTGCAGGAGCGAACCGTAGGCGCGCGCCATGCGGTAAGAATGGTCCGGGCCAAGTTCGGGCCAGCGCCTCCGCACCTCGGCAAGGAAGGCGTCGAACGCGCCGATGTCGCCGCCGGGGAGCAGCGCGTCGCGCGAGGCTCGACCGGGATACCCGAGTTTCGCGAGCGCCTCCTCGGCCAGGTGGCGCGCCGTGGTGATCTTGCCGCCGAAGACGCTGAGCAGCTTTGGGCCCGCTTCGTCCAGCTCGAGCACATAATCGCGCGTGACCGCCTTCGCCTCGGCCGCGCCGTCGTCGTAGAGCGGGCGGACGCCCGAATAGGTGGCGAGCACGTCGGCGGGGGCGACGGCGCGGGTGAAGAAGCGGTTGGCGGCCACGCAGAGATAGTCGATCTCGTCTCCGCTGATCGTCGCGTCCTCGGGCCGCGCGACGGGCACGTCGGTGGTGCCGACCAGCGTCGTGCCGTTCGCATAGGGGATGGCGAACACGATGCGGCGATCGGGCTGCTGCAGCATGTAGGCGTGGTCGCCCTCGAAGAGCTTGGGCACGACGATGTGGCTGCCCTTGATCAGCCGCACGCCGGCGCGGGCGTTCGCGCCGGTAAGCGCGAGCGTGTCGGCGACCCAAGGGCCGGCCGCGTTGACGAGGATGCGCGCGGCGACCTCACGCCCGTCGGTGAGGGTCGCGCGCCAGCGTTCACCGTCCCGGCGGGCGGAGAGGAGCGCGGTCCGGGTCGCGATCTCGGCACCATGCCGTGCCGCATCGAGGCAGTTGAGGACGACCAGCCGGGCGTCGTCGACCCAGGCATCCGAATAGACGAAGCCCCTGCCCGGGCGCTTGAGCGGCGCGCGGTAGAGCGTGTCGGACGCGCGCAAGCCCCGCGAGCGCGGGAGGCTGATGCGGCCGCCGATCGTGTCGTAGAGCAGCAGCCCCGCACGCACGAGCCACCAGGGGCGGACGGCGTTCTCGTGCGGCAGCACGAACGCCATCGGGTAGATGAGGTGCGGCGCGGCGCGGAGCAGACGCTCGCGCTCCTGGAGCGCCTCGCGGACCAGGCGGAACTCGTAATATTCGAGGTAGCGCAGCCCGCCATGGATCAGCTTGGTCGACGCGGACGACGTGTGGCTGGCGAGATCGTCCTTTTCGACCAGCAGCACGGACAAGCCGTTCAGCGCCGCCTCGCGCGCGATCGCCGCCCCGTTGATCCCACCGCCGATGATGAGGAGATCGTACTCTGACACGCCCGCCCCTTACCCGCTCGTCTCGAGCAAAGTCGAGAAATCCTGACGCGCTCTACGTGTCTCGACTTCGCTCGACACGAACGGATGGGGGGACCACATAGCAGTCATGCCCAAGCCCAAGCGCCCTGCCGGCCTGCCTTCGCGCGAACAGATCCTGGACTTCATCACCACCTCCGCCGAGCCCGCGGGCAAGCGCGAGATCGCGCGCGCGTTCGCGCTCTCGGGGGCGGACAAGATGGCGCTCAAGGCGCTTCTGAAGGACATGGCCGACGAGGGGCTGATCGACAGCGCGCCCGGCCGCGCCTTTCACAAGATGGGCGGGGTGCCCAAGGTGACGGTGCTGAGGATCGTCGACGTAGATGAGGACGGCCAGGCCTGGGCCGTGCCCGAGCGGTGGGAGGCGGACACGGCCGCCCCCAAGCTGCGGGTGCGCGAGCGCAAGCGCCAGTCGGCGCTCGGGCCCGGCGACCGCATCCTCGCGCGCACCGAAGAAGCGGGCAAGGGCTGGATCGCGCACCCGATGAAGAAGCTCGCGCGGGGCGAGGAGCTGATGCTGGGCGTGCTGCACCAGGAGGGCGAGAGCTGGTTCCTGAAGGGCGTGGAGAAGCGCGAGCGGCGCGACTTCCCGGTCTCGGATCGCGGCGGGGCGGAGGCGGGCGACCTGGTGCTGGCGGAAAAGGCCGGTCGTCCGCCGCGGATCACGGCGCGAGTGGTCGAGCGACTGGGCGATCCGTTCGAGCCGCGCAGCTTTTCGCTGATCGCGATCCACCGCCACGGCATTCCGCACACCTTCAAGGAAGAAACGCTCGGCGAGGCGGCGCGGGTGGCAAAGCTGCCGCTCGGCGAGCGCGAGGACCTGCGCCATCTGCCCATCGTCGCCATCGATCCGGTCGACGCACGCGACCATGACGATGCGATCTGGGCGGAAGCGACGGAGGATGGCTGGCGTGCGATCGTCGCGATCGCCGATGTGAGCTTCTATGTGCGGCCCGGGTCGGCGCTGGACCGCGAGGCGCGGCGGCGGGGGAACAGCGTCTACTTCCCCGACCGCGTCGTGCCGATGCTGCCCGAGGAGCTGTCGGCGGATATCTGCTCGTTGAAGGAAGGCGTCGACCGCGCGGCGCTCGCCTGCCACCTGGAGATCGGGCGCGACGGCCAGTTAAAAAGCTGGCGCTTTGCGCGCGCGGTGGTGCGGATCGCGAAGAACATCGCCTACGAGGATGCTCAGGCGGCGGTTGATGCGTGCGAGCAACTTGCCAGCAAAAATCCGGTTCGGCCTGAGCTTGTCGAAGGCCCTTCTCTCCCTTCAGGCGCGGAAGCAGTAAGGGAGGGCTTCGACAGGCTCAGCCCGAACCGGGAGGTGATCCCGAGTGAGCTGGTTGCGCATACCCTGCTCCCGCTCTGGGAGTGCTGGCGTGCGCTTTACGCCGCGCGGGCGAAGCGGGAGCCGCTGGAGCTGGACCTGCCCGAACGGCGCGTGGTGCTGGACGAGACTGGCCGCATCCTGTCGGTTGCGCCGCGCGAGCGCTTGGACGCGCACAAGCTGGTCGAGGATTTCATGATCGCGGCCAATGTCGCTGCGGCCAAGGCGCTGGAGGCGAAGAAGTCACCCGTCATGTACCGCGTCCACGAGCCGCCCTCGCGCGCCAAGCTCGTCGCGCTCAAGGATTACCTCGCCACTTATGACGTGCCGCTCGCGCTGGGACAGGTGATCCGGCCGGCGACCTTCAACCGCATCATCGAGCAGGTGGGCGAGGCGGAGGCGCGACCGCAAATCATGGAGCAGATCCTGCGCAGCCAGACCCAGGCCTATTACGGCCCGGAGAATGCCGGCCATTTCGGCCTCGCGCTCGGCTCCTACGCGCATTTCACCTCGCCCATCCGGCGCTATGCCGACCTGCTGGTGCACCGATCGCTGGTCGGGGCCTATGCCCTTAGGCCCGATGTGCGGGAGACGGCGCTGACGGGGGCGGAGAGCGAAGCGATGGCGCTGATCGGCGAGTCGATCAGCCAGTTCGAGCGCCGCGCGATGGAGGCCGAGCGCGAGACGATCGACCGCTATGTCGCCGCCTATCTCTCCGAGCGCGTCGGCGAAGTGCTGGAGACGCGGATCACCGGTGTCCAGCCGTTCGGCTTTTTCGCGATGGTCGAAGGTTTGGGGGGCGACGGGCTGGTGCCGGTCTCGACGCTCGGCACCGAATATTTCCGCTATGACGAGGCGAGCCAGACGCTGATCGGCGAGGCGAGCGAGACGCAGTTTGCATCGGGGCAGCGACTGCGGCTGCGGCTGGTCGAGTCCAATCCGATCACCGGTGCGCTGCGTTTCGAACTGCCCGAGGGCGGCGTGCCGGTGCGCGAGCGGCGCGACCGAGGACGCCCGCTCAAGCGTCGCGGACGCCCGGCCAACATGCGTCATCAAGGCAAACGCTGACCGGCATCAGGCATTCGGGGCTTGCATCGAGTCACAAAACTGTCATCCTACTGCAACCGTAATGTCACGGATACAGAAGGAGACAGCAGATGCTGCACAAAGCAGGTGCGATCATTCTTGGGGCGGCCCTCGCGGCCACGGCTGCGGGGGCACAGACTCAGGAGCAACGCTACGGCTTCGATGCGATCCAGCGCGCGGACCTGACCGCCGCGGAAGCCCGGCTGAGTGCCGAACGGATCGCGCAGCCCGACGAACCGTCGGTGCTGATCAACCTGGCGCACATCTACGCAAAGACCGGCCGCACCGCGCAGGCCGAGATGCTTTATCGCCAGGTCCTTTCGAGCGACAACGTGCTGATGCTAACGGGAAGCCGTCGCCAGCTCTGGTCGCACGACCTCGCCAGTCGCGGGCTCGAGCGCACGCGCCTCGTCGCGTCGCGGTGAACGGCAAGGCGCCGCGGCAACGCGGCGCTTGCCAGTTGCGGCCGGAAACGCAATCTGGGCTCGACCCGAGTCCCGAGGAGCGCCGGCCATGATGAACTACACAAAACATTATATCGACGGGGCCTGGGTCGAGAGCGAGGGCGGCAGGCCGCACCAGGTCATCAACCCGGCCGACGAGGAGCCCTGCACCGAGATCGTGCTGGGCAGTGTGGCCGACGCGGACCGTGCGGTCGCCGCGGCCAGGCGTGCGTTCGAAAGCTTCAGCCAAACGACGCCCGAGGAGCGGATCGCGCTCTTTGAGCGCATCATCGCCGCCTACAAGCCGCGCATGGCCGACATCGCGCGCGCGATCTCGATCGAGATGGGGGCCCCGATGGGACTGGCGATGGGCGCGCAAGCGCCCTCGGGCCTCGGCCATTTCATGTACACGCTGAGAGCGCTGCGCGAGTTCAAGTTCGAGGAGTCGATCGGCGCAACCAAGGTGGTGCACGAGCCCGTCGGCGTCGTCGCGATGATCACGCCCTGGAACTGGCCGATAAACCAGATCGCCGCCAAGGTCGCGCCCGCGCTCGCGGCCGGTAACACCATGATCCTCAAGCCATCTGAAGAGACGCCCGCCTGCGCGGCGATCCTGGCCGAGGTGCTGCACGAGGCGGGGGTGCCCGCGGGCGTGTTCAACCTGGTGCAGGGCGACGGGCCGACCGTGGGCGCGCGGTTGTCCGCACATCCGGACGTCGACATGGTGAGCTTTACCGGCTCGACCCGCGCGGGCATTGCCATCGCCGCGGCTGCAGCGCCCACCGTCAAACGCGTCCATCAGGAACTGGGCGGCAAGGCGGCCAACCTGGTTCTGGAGGGCGCGGACCTGAGTGCGGTGCTGCCGCCGACGGTGATGGGCGTGCTCGCCAACACGGGGCAGAGCTGCATCGCGCCCACGCGCGTGCTCGTGCACGAGCAGCAGGTCGAGGCGGCGACCGGCTTCATCAAGGCGATGATGGAGGCCACTCCGGTCGGCGATCCGCTCGCGGAGGGGCAGCATATCGGCCCGGTCGTGAACCGCGCGCAGTGGGAGAAGATCCAGGGGCTGATCCAGTCCGCGATCGACGAGGGCGCGACGCTGGTCACCGGCGGCACCGGCCTGCCCGAGGGCGTCAACCGCGGCTTCTACATCCGACCGACCCTCTTCCGCGACGTGACCCCCGACATGCGGATCGCGCAGGAGGAGGTATTCGGCCCCGTGGCCACCATCATGACCTACCGCGACGAGGCGGACGGGATCCGGATCGCGAACGACACCGCTTATGGCCTGTCGGCGACGATCTCGGGCGATCCGGCCAAGGCGGCCAAGGTCGCGCGGCGCCTGCGCGCCGGGCTGGTCACGATCAACAGCTGGTCGCCCGACCCTGGCGCACCGTTCGGTGGATACAAGCAGTCGGGCAACGGCCGCGAGAACGGGAAATATGGCCTGACCGACTTCATGGAGGTGAAGTCGGTGGTAGGCGAACCGGCCTGATCGCGGGCGAGTGACGCACCTGGACCTGCTGGTCCCGCCGCCGGAGGTGGAGTATCATTTCGAGGCGGCGGAGCAGGCGCGCGACTATGTCGCGGCCTTTGCGCGCGCGGGCATCGCGGCGCGACCGCGGCCCTGGCCGGAGGCGGGAGATGCGCCCGCGCTCGCGCTGCTTGCCTGGGGCTATCACCTGCGCGCAGCCGAGTGGGACGCGCTGCTTGGCGGGTGGCGGGCGGACATCCCGCTGTTCAACCCGCCCGCGCTCATGCGCTGGAACACGCGCAAAATCTATCTGGCCGAACTCGAGGCGGCAGGGGTGCCGGTGGTGCCGACCTGGTACGGAGACGCCGACGGGGCAAGCGTCGTGGCCGCCTTCGACCGGTTCGCGACCGATACGCTGGTCGTGAAGCCGCAGGTGTCGGCCGGGAGCCACCGGACGCACCGGCTACGGCGCGGCGAGCCGGTGCCTGAGCAGCGCGACGCGATGGTGCAGCCTTTCCTCCCCGCGATCGGGCAAGAGGGCGAATGTTCGCTGTTCTACGTGGGCGGCGCGCTGACGCATGGTGTGCGCAAGCAACCGGCGGGCGGCGACTTCCGCATCCAGCCGCAGTTCGGCGGGACGAACAGCCGGTGGACGCCGGACGACGAGGCACGGGCAGTCGCGGCCGCCACGCTCGCGGCCGTGCCCGGCGACCCGGTCTATGCGCGCGTCGATCTTGTTCGGCGGGCGGACGGCCGGCTTGCGCTGATCGAATTCGAGGCGATCGAGCCCGATCTGTATGTCGAGCATGGCGAGGGCGTTCTCGACACGCTCGCGGCGGCGGTGAAGGCTCGACTGTAAGGCGTTCGGCGGCGCGGCAGGGAGGGGGCCGCGCCGCCCGCCAGCCTCTGCGCGCGCTGGGGCAGGGCCCGCGCTGCACCGGAGGCGGCGATCGGTGAATGACTCCACTAAGTTAGGGAGCCGGTCGGCGGGTTCAATAGTCGCGCGCTACCCTGAGCGTCGCGCTGTGACGCCCGATGGTGGAGACGGTGGACAGCACCGACAGCCAGCGGGTCAGCTGGAACTCGGCGCGCGAGGCCGAATAACCCTGGCCGTCGGTGATGATCTCGAGATAGGCGCTGCGGGTCAGATACTTGCCTGCCGCGATCGCGGTGCGCTGGCCGATGGTGAGGTCCGGCGACAGGATGCGGAGCCGGTCGAGCCCGACCGCGCGGCGGAGCGAGTTGATCGGGTCGAGGCCGCCGCCGCTCTGGAGTGCAGTGACCGCGGAGGTGAGCTGCAGCGCTTCGGGCGCCGACAGGTCGGTCAGCGACGAGCCGAATAGCAGCCGTGCGAGCAACTCCTCGGTCGGCAGCGACGGCACGCTGGTGAACTGCGGCTCGGGCCGGGTGGCGGTGCCGGTCACCCGCACCGTCGCGCTCAGCCCCTGCATATTGGCGCTCGCCGTCATGTCGACGATCGGATCGGGCGGGCTGAGGCCGTTGAAACGGATCACGCCACGATCCAACCGGAAGTCGCGCCCGGCAAACTCATAGGTCCCCTGCAGCATGGTTGCGGTGCCCGTGATCAGCGGTGCCTCGAGCGTGCCGCCCAGATCAAGCTCGGCCTGCCATTCGCTGGTCAGGCCCAGCCCCTGCACCGCCAGGCGGTTGGGTGCGCTCGCCTTGAGCTGGAGCTTGATGGGGACCAGCACGCGGCCGGTCTCGTCGAAGTCGACGGGGAGGTTGCGGTCCGTGACCTTGAGGCGCGGGATCGGCACGGCATAGCGCGCGCGGCCGAAGCGGTAGCGGCTGCGGACGAGCGTGACATTGCCGGCGATGGTGCCGCCGGACTGGGTGAACTGGATCCGGAGGGGCCCCGAGACGGTGGCCCCGATCTCGTCGCGATTGATGAGTTCGGCGTCGCGAGCGGTGACGCGCAGGTCAATGCCGCGATCGGCCGTGCCGAACTCAACGGTGCCCGTCGCGCTCACCGTGCCGGTTGCGCCCGTGCGCGCGTTCACGCGGTCGAGCAGCAGGCGCGATCCGTCGAAGCGGCCGCTGGCATTCAGCGCGGTGAGCACGGTGCCCGATACGGGGCTTTCCAGCCTGGCGTTGGTGACGCGCACCGATCCGCGGATGACCGGCGCGGCGATGCGCCCGCCGATATCGGCCGCGACGGCTACGGGGCCGGCAAGATCGAACTGCCGCACGCCCGTCAGCCGCCACAGCGTGTCCGCAGGTCCCGCATAGCGCAGCTGCGCGAACAGTGGGGCGTCGAGCATTTGCTCGAGCGGGTCGCGGCCGGGCGAGAGCGGGGCGAGGCGCGCCTGGACGCGGCCGATCACGCGGCCGTCCGCGGCGGCGATCGCGCGCAGGGCGGCCTGACTGCCGTTCAGCCCCGCCTTGATCGCGAGGTCGAGCGGCTTGGCCGCAAGCGCATAGCTGGCGCGGGTCAGCCGGCGCACATTGACGTCGGCGGTGCCCGATGGGGGCAGCCCCGCGGCCGCCCGGTAGCGCACGCGCCCCGTCGCGGTCCCGCCCAGGCCGAGATCGGGCCTGACCACGTCGAGCACCGCGAGCGGCAAGGCGGCGAACTCGGCGTCGATGGCCGTCTCGAGCGGTCCGAACAACCCGCCCAGCGTCACGCGTCCGCCGCCAAGCTCCAGCGCGGTCGGGGCGAGCCGATACGCCTCGCCTTCGCGCGAAAGCACCGCCGGCCGGTCGATCCGGATCGGGCGGCGATCCACCGTGCCCGTGCCGGTCAGGACCACGCGGTTCGGTTGGAGGTCAGCCACGCCCTTCACGTCGAAGGCGCGGCCGCGCGATCCGGCTGCGGAGACGGTCAGCCGCCCGAGCCCGCGGCGCAAGGTCCCGCTTGCCTCCAGCTGCGCGAGCGCCAGCAGCTTGCGGCGGAACCCCTGCGCCTTGACGGTGCCCGTCAGCACGGCACCCGCAGGATCGAGCTCGACGCTGCCCTCGATCGTTCCGCGCCGGATGTAGTTCGGCCCGTCGAAGGCGAAACGAGCGTCCGCCGCCGCCAGCATGGCCGTGATGCGCTGGAACTGGTCGGGCCGGTCGAAGCGAAGCGTGCCGAGCAAGCCGCCGCCCGAGATGCGCAGCAGCCCGTCGAGCGCGAGGCCGTTCGAGACGAGCTCCCCGCTCGCGCGGTGTGCCGCGACTTCGAGCGCCTCCACCCCGATGCGGCCCGGCTGGCCGGGCGTCAGCCGGATCAGGCCACGCCCGGTCCATGGGCCCATGATCGACTGGCCCGTCGCCCGGTAGCGGAAGCCGCCCGGATCGGGATCGAGCAGCACGCGCGCATTGGTGACGGCCAGCGCGGGGAGGGGCCGCGCGAGCAGGATGTCGAGCCGCGGCCGTGCGAGGGGGCCGTCGAGGGCAAGCCGGAGCGGGCCATAGAGCGACTGGGAGCCCGTGCCGGCGATTGCCATGCTGCCGTCGACACGTCGCAGGCCTGAGCCGAGGAACTGCACTTTCGGCCCTGCGATGCGCAGGTGGCTGAAGCGAACGACCCCGTCACGTTCGCGCACGAAGTCTGCGTCCAGGCTGGGAGGGCCGCCCGCGAGGCCGAGCAGGAAAGGATTGTCGAAACGCCGCACCCAGGCCTGCAAGCGTCCGGCGGCGCGCAGGCCGACCCGGTTTGCGCCGGGCGAGACGCTGAAGGTCGTGCGCACGTCGACCAGCCCGAGGCCTCGCACCAGGTAGCGGGTCAACGCGCTCTCCAGCTTCAGGTCGTACGTGCCTGCCGCGAAGTCGACGCTCAGCACGCCGCGGCTGGTGAGCTTGTCCGACGCGATGCGCAGGTCCTCGCTCCGGAGCCCGCGCGCGTCCGTGCGCAGCTTGCCGGTGATCCGCAAGCCGGTAAGCAGGCCGTCGGCCTCGGGTCCCGCCCCCGTCACGCGGGCCGCGGCGAGGCGCAGCGGGATGACGATCGGCGCGGGCGACAGTCGTCCGGCCCCTTCGGCACGCAGCCCTTCGACGGTGAGCCGGTCGAAGCCCAGCATCGGCGCGCTCAGCAGATAAGCGAACCTCGCGGTGCGCAGGTCGCCATCCAGCATGGCGCGGAGGCGAAGATCGCGCGCGCGCATGCCCTTGAGCAGCGCGTCGGGACGAAGCGGGACGGCGTCGATCACCACCGCGTCCAGCCGGGCGCGGCGCAGGTCGTAACCGCCCTTTGCCTCCACGCGCGCCGTGGCGGAGCGGAGTGCGGCCGTGCCCGCCACCACGCCGCGCTCGATCCGCCCGGCAGCATCGAGCGCGATATTGGGTCCGGCCAAGCGCCCGGGCAGCCCGCCGAGCACCTCGGACAGGCGCAGGTCGCCCGTGACCCGCAGGTCGCCCGCGCGCGCGCTCAGCGCAAGGTCGGCAAGTGGTGTGTCGCCGTAGCGCACCGCCGCACGACCGTCCCAGGCTTGCCAGTCGCCCTTGCCCGCGACCCGCGCGGCCAGCGGAGCCTTGAGTCCCGCCAGACGCCCGATCAGCCCGGCGGCGGGGGCGGACACGTCTCCGCCCAGGTCGAATCGCCCGGCGCGCGGCTCGGCATGGAGCTGCAGATCGAGCCGGTCGCCTGCATCGGTGGCCAGCCGTCCGCTCGCCAGAGCCTTTCCGCGGCGGAGCTCCAGCCTGCCGGACAGCGCACCGTTTCGTTCGGGCCCGATCACTCCGGCCCTGATGCGGAGTTGGTCGACCCGCACCTCCCCCAACGATACGTCGAACTCGGGCAATGTGAGGGG
>ERZ1066121.1602-NODE-1602-length-15944-cov-41.829631_pt1 | contig 15944 bp, 14 predicted proteins | sample MGYA00382768_ERZ1066121 | MGnify/ENA primary metagenome ERZ1066121 (study PRJEB33369, sample SAMEA5778351) | biofilm metagenome | biome: Industrial cooling water; feature: Water cooling tower basin; material: Biofilm | place: United Arab Emirates | collected... | reverse complement strand
CCCGTCTTGAAGTAGCTCGACGCTTGCGGGTTCCATCGAATGCTCCGTCTAGCGTGCGGCACCGTCCATGCTTTTCGCTTGATGAGTCCGCGTCCTTCGGGCACGTCGCCAATTTGGTCAAGGCCCAGCGGCTTCTTCTTCTCGCACGTTGCAGAAAAGTCCACGCTTCGGCGAGCGTCTTCACGTCGAGCGCAGGCTGCGGATCGTCGCGGTGATGGAACGGAATCCATTGGCCTGAGGAACTCAAGCGGTCGCTGGCCGCCTCAGGCGTTCTCTAACAGAACTGCGGGTGATTGATCTTCCTTAGGCGGCAGATTCAAGCCTTCCTTCGCAGCTTCGCCAGTCGCACGGTTGTTCGTGTGGCGAAACTGCGCATTGGTCCCAGCGCCGCGACTGAAGATTGAATCGACATCTGAAGTCACACCACTAGTTCGATCCAGCGATGGAGTCGTCATGAATGTCCTAAAGATCGCAGCGTTCTCCGATGGAGACTCTGGCGGGAATCCCGCCGGCGTTTTGATTTCCAACGTTCTTCCAAGCGATCAACGGATGCAGAGCATTGCGGCCGATGTCGGGTTTTCCGAGTCTGTCTTCGCCGCTCCAACCGACCGCGGCTGGCGTGTCCGTTACTTCTCCCCGGAATCAGAGGTGCCTTTCTGTGGCCATGCGACGATTGCGCTGGGTGCGGCACTTGCCCTCCAGTACGGCGACGGCGTCTTCCTGCTGACGCTCAATCAAGCCGAGATCACTGTCGAAGGTCGACGAGACGGAACGGTCATCGCCTTCGCCCTGCAGTCGCCACCCACGCGCAGCACCGTCGCGTCGCCTCAGCTTGTGTCTGCCGCGCTCGAATTGTTCGGCTTCACCATGGGTGAACTTGACCCTCGTCTTCCTCCAAGTCTGATCCATGCCGGAGCAGACCACCTCGTGTTGGGCGTGAAGTCCCGAAAGGCGCTTGCTTCGATGACCTACGACCTGCATGCCGGTCGAACCCTGATGAATGAAGCCGGTTTAGTCACCATCCTGATGGCATACGCTGAGACAGCGCAGACCTTCCACACGCGCAACGCGTTCGCGTCGGGCGGTGTGTATGAAGATCCGGCGACGGGCGCGGCAACCGCAGCCTTTGCTGGCTATCTTCGCGATATCGGTTGGCCCCACGGTGGAGCCATCGATGTCATCCAGGGCGAAGATATGGGCATGCGGTCCCGGCTTCGGGCCGAGTTCTCATCGGTGCGCGGGAGTTCGATCCGGGTTTCCGGCACCGCCAGGCTCATGCGGGAGTGAGCGAAAGCGCTACCAGCAGCAAGGAATGGTCGACCCTTGGCACCCGCCAAGGAAATGAGACCACAGGCGACGTCTGCTGATGCGTACGCTTTGGCGTCCAAGATTCCGGGGCGCGACATTCAAGCCCAACTGATCGATCATGCGAAACCGCCAGTCGCTTCGCGACTGGTGTCTCCCCTTAGCCAAAAAGTGTTGCACTCGTGGACGGCGTTAGCCACCTGACATTCCTCGTTAGAGACCTTGATCGCATGGCCATCTTCATGTGTGACGGTCTCGGCGCTGTCGAGGTTTATGACAGCAACGGCAAGAACTTTTCGATTTCTCGCGAGAAGTTCTTTGTCCTCGGCGGAGTCTGGATAGCAGCCATGGAGGGGGCGCCGCCGGCGGAGCGCAGCTATCAACACGTCGCCTTGCGCGTTTCTCGAGAAGATCTTTCGCATTATCGCGAGCGACTTGAGCGCATTGGGGTCGAGATTCTTCCGTCACGTTCCCGCATCCCGGGTGAAGGAGAGTCCTTGTACTTCTACGACTTTGACAATCACCTCTTTGAGCTGCACTCCGGCTCACTTCAGGAGCGCCTCGCTAGGTACGCCGGTGGGCACTAACCGCTAGTGCAAACGCCGGACCGTCGCCTCTTGGCCAAGGACGGACCGCCTCGCGCGCCAAACGCAATTCTCCGTTGAGATGACGAGAGGCGAGAGAGGTCGATCGTCGATGCGCCTAACCGAGACGTGGGGACAGGCCGCGCTCACGTAGCGATCTAGCCACGCTCCGGCCTACCCCCGCTTCGGCGCCCTCGTCACCAGCACCACGCTCGCGAGGATCACGCCCATCGCGATCCACGTGTCGGCATCGAATCGCTCTTGGAGCACCGCGGTGCCGAGCAGCACCGCGATCGCCGGGTTCACGTAGGCGTACGACGTCGCCAGTGCGGGGCGCACGTTGCTGAGCAGCCACACGTAGGCGGTGAAGCCGACGATCGAGCCCATCAGCGCGAGGTAGACGAGCGCGAGCGTGGAATCGAGCGGCGGCGGGCCGTCGAAGCGCTCGCCGAGCACGAGTGAGGCGAGGGCCATCAGCACGCCGCCGCAGAGCATCTGGCCGGCGGCGCTCATGAAGGGCGCCGGCAGGTCGCGATCGCGGCTCCAGACCGAGCCCCAGGCCCACGACAGCGGCGCGATGATCAGGCAGACCATGCCCAGCCACGAACCGCGCAGCTCGCTGCCGAGGTTCAGCAGCGCCACGCCGCCAAGGCCGACGACGATGCCCGTCCACTCCAGCGCGCCGAGCCTGCGGCCCTTCAGCGTGGAGAACACCGCGACGAACAGCGGCATCGAAGCCACCGCGATCGCGGCGAGGCCGCTGCTCACCTCGGTCTGCGCGAGGTTCACGAGGCCGTTGGCGAACAGCACCATGAACACGCCCATCGCCGCGAGGTTGCGCCACTGCGCGGCCGTCGGGGCCGGCACGCCGCGCCAGCGCAGCACGGCGTAGAACAGCGCGCCGGCGGCAAGCATGCGGATGGCGCCCATCGCGAACGGCGGGTAGCCCTGCACGCCGATGGCGATGGCGAGATAGGTGGAGCCCCAGACGAGGTACACCGCCGCGAGCGCGGCGGCGACGGCCAGGCGCGATGGCGCGGCAGCGCTCACGCGTGCCGCCGCGTCGCAGGACCGGTCAGTCCGCCCAGAGCGTGGCCTTGCGCGTCTGCGGAAGCACCTGCGCCGCGAGCTGCTGGTCGCGCGACAGCAGGACCAGCGCATCGGCGAGCACGTGCGCCGACTCGCGCAGCAGCGGATCGATGTGGTTCTCGGCGGCCTTTTCCTCGGCCACCTGCTCGACCACGCTGCGCTCGTCGGCCTGCAGGCCGTCGTCGGCGCGGCTGGGCAGGCTGTCGTCGAGGCCCAGGCGCTTGCGCTCGGCGGCGCGGGCCACGCGGCGGGCCTCGGCCTCTTCCCGCTCGGCGCGGCGCTTGGCCTCGTTGAGCGAGATCGTGCCCTCCTCGCGCTCCTTGCGGAACCGCGCGACGTCCTCGCTCCACCACTGCCACTCCGTATCCTTGGCCACCCGCGCCTCGTGGCGCTGGGCGAGGGCGAGCAGCATCGGCGCGAAGTTGCCGTACTCGCGGTGTGCCGCGGGCTGGATGCGGCTCGCGGGCAGCGCGTTGTCGTACGTGCTCTCGCCGAATTCGTCGGCGTCGAGCGTGACCGGGAAGGCCAGGTCGGGCACGACGCCGTTGAACTGCGTCGTGCCGCCGTCGATGCGGAAGAACTGCGCGACGGTGAGCTTGAGCTGGCCGAAGCGCGGCTGGCGGCTCTGCTGGAAGCGGTCGAGATCCACGAGGTTCTGGACGGTGCCCTTGCCGAAGGTCGTCTCGCCGATGACGAGCCCGCGCCCATAGTCCTGGATCGCCGCCGCGAAGATTTCGGAAGCCGACGCCGAACTGCGGTCGACCAGCACGGCCAGCGGGCCGTCCCACGCCACGCCGGCGTCGTCGTCGCCCTCGATGCTGACGCGCCCGCCGGCCTCGCGAACCTGCACCACCGGACCGGTGTCGATGAACAGGCCGGTGAGCTCGACGGCCTCGGTCAGCGAACCGCCGCCGTTGCCGCGCAGATCGACCACGACGCCATCGACCTTCTCGGCCTTCAGCTCGGCCAGCAGACGGGCCACGTCGCTGGTGGCCGAGCGCGCGTCGGGGTCGCCGCGGCGCTTGGCCTCGAAGTCGGCGTAGAACGTCGGCAGGCGGATGACGCCGATGCGCTTGCCGTCGGCCTCGATGAGCTGCCGGCGGGCGGCCTGCTCCTCGAGCTTCACGCGATCGCGGACGATCGACACGATGCGGTGCTCGCCATCGACGCCGTTCGCGACCGGAATCGTGTCGAGGCGGACCGTGGTGCCCTTCGCGCCGCGCACGAGCTGCACCACGTCGTCGATGCGCCAGCCGATCACGTCGACCATCGGGCCGTCGCCCTGCCCCACGGCGACGATGCGGTCGCCGACGCTGATCTGCCCGCTGAGCGCGGCCGGGCCGCCGGGCACGAGGGTGCGCACCACCACGTAGTCGTCCTGAGACTGCAGCACCGCGCCGATGCCCTCGAGGGACAGGCGCATCGACATGTTGAAGTTCTCGGCGCTGCGCGGGCTCATGTAGGCGGTGTGCGGATCGATCGACTCGGTGTAGGCGTTCATGAAGGTCTCGAACGCGTCTTCCGGCTTGAGCTGCGCCACACGGGTGGCCATCTGCGCATAGCGCTTGTCGAGCGTGCGGCGGATCTCGTCGGGAGTGCGACCGGCGAGCTGCAGGCGCAGCCAGTCGTTCTTGACGTACTTTTCCCACAGCGCGTCGAGCTCGGCGCTGTCGGCGGCCCACGGGGCGTCCTCGCGCTCGTAGCGCCACACGAGGTCGGTGGCGAAATCGAAGTCGCCCTTCAGGCGCTGGCGGGCGAACGCCACGCGTTCGGCCACGCGCTGCATGTAGCGGGTGTACAGGTCGAAGGCGGGCTGCAGGCCCTGGCCCTTGATGGCGTCGTCGAGGCGCCCCTGGTGCACGCGGAACGCGTCGATATCGGCCTGCGTGAAGAACAGCCGCTGGCCGTCGAGCATCTCGAGGTAGCGGCGGAAGATCGCGACGCTGAGCTTGTCGTCGAGCGGCTTGGGCGTGTACGCGTAGCGGCTGTCCGACAGCACGCCGTAGACCATCCGGGCCGCGCCCTGCTGGTCGACGGTCGGCCGGAAGCTCGCCGGATCGGTGGGCGCCGCGCCGCGCCGCGCGGTACCGGCCGGGGCGGCGGCGGCCGGCGCGCCCGCCGCGGCGGCGCCGGTGGCGACCGCAGGCGACGAAGCGGTGCCGGCCAGAGCCAGCGGCAGCACGAGGGCGAGGAGGAGCGGCAGCGGCTTCAGCATGGGCGCGTTCTTTTCGGTTCGATGCAGCATGCCGAGCGCGGCACGCGGTTCAATGTGCCGGAGGTCGCATCGCGGTCAGGCGATGACGCCGGCCTCGGCCGCCGAGCGGTCGGCGTGGTAGGACGAGCGCACCATCGGCCCGGAGGCGACGTGCGAGAAGCCCAGACCGTAGCCGAACGCCTCGAGTTCCTTGAATTCCTCGGGCGTCCAGTAGCGCATCACCGGATGGTGGTGCGGCGTGGGCTGCAGGTACTGGCCGATCGTGACCATGTCGACATCGTGGTCACGCAGGTGGGCCAGGCACTCCTGCACCTGCGCCATCGTCTCGCCGAGGCCGAGCATGATGCCGCTCTTGGTCGGAACCTCCGGATGCTGGGCCTTGAAGCGCTTCAGCAGGGTCAGCGACCAGTCGTAGTCGGCGCCGGGGCGCACGTTGGAGTACAGCGGCCGCACCGTCTCGAGGTTGTGGTTGAAGACGTCCGGCGGGTTGCTGCGCAGGATCTCCAGCGCGCGGTCCATGCGGCCCTTGCCGCGGAAGTCGGGCGTGAGGATCTCGATCTTCAGCGCGGGCGACAGCGCGCGCGCCTCGCGGATGCAGTCGACGAAGTGCTGGGCGCCGCCGTCCTTGAGGTCGTCGCGGTCGACCGACGTGATCACCACGTACTTCAGGCGCATGTCGGCGATGGTCCGGGCCAGCTTCTTCGGCTCGTCGGCGTCGGGCGGCTTCGGCCGCCCGTGGGCCACGTCGCAGAAGCTGCAGCGGCGCGTGCAGACCGCGCCCAGGATCATGAACGTCGCGGTGCCGTGGCTGAAGCACTCGTGGATGTTCGGGCAGCTGGCCTCTTCGCAGACGGTGACGAGCGCGTTCTCGCGCAGCTTGGCCTTGACCTGCTGCACGGCGTTGCCGGCGGGAATGCGCACGCGGATCCACGACGGCTTGCGCAGCGCCGGCGCGTCGTCGAACTTGACCGGGCTGCGGCCGATCTTGTCGCCGCCCAGCAGCTTCTTGCCGGCCTCCAGCGCGTCGGGCGTCAGCACGGTCAGCGGGATGGTCTTGGTCGGCGTGGACATCGGCGTGCGCTGGAATCCGGGCGTTGGGCGAGGGCGAAGGCGGTGGTCAGTCGAGGGCGGGCGGATCGTCGCGCCAATCGGGGTGAAGGCCGAGCTGTTGGCCGAGCTGTGGTGCAAGCGCGGCAGCCACGACGCGCAGATCGGCCGGCCCGCCGCAGTCTAGCAGCGCGGTCACCGGCTGCCCGGCGTAGCCGCAGGGATTGATGCGCTGGAACGGCTCGAGATCCATGGCGATGTTGAAGGCCAGTCCGTGGAAGCTGCATCCACGCCGCACGCGCAGGCCCAGTGCCGCGATCTTGGCGCCATCGGCGGTATAGACGCCGGGCGCGCCGTCGCGGCGGGAGGCGACGACGCCATACCCCGCGCAGGTGTCGATGATCGCCTGCTCGATGCGCTCGACCAGCGCCTTCACGCCGATGCCGAGTCGCCGCAGGTCGAGCAGCGGATAGGCCACGAGCTGCCCGGGGCCGTGGTAGGTCACCTGCCCGCCGCGGTCGACGGGAACCACCGGGATGTCGCCGGGGCTGAGCACGTGCTCGGGCTTGCCCGCCTGACCCAGCGTGAAGACCGGATCGTGTTCGACCAGCCAGAGTTCGTCGGCGGTGGCGGGGCCACGCGCGTCGGTGAAGCGCTGCATCGCCCGCCACACCGGTTCGTAGGGCTGCCGGCCGAGCCAGCGCACCGCGACCGGGCGCGCCGCCGCCGCGTCGAGGCGCGGCGCGACGCTCACAGCGTCCACTTCACCTCGGGCAGGGCCCGCAGCGCCTCGTGCGCGCGCTCGTAGTCGGCGCGCGTCGCGGCGTCGAAGGCGTACGTCACCGAAACCCAGTTGCCCTTCGACGAGGGGCGGCTGCGGTGGCGGTCGCGGTGCACGACGAGTCCAGCGCCCTGCAGCGCGTCGGCGATCTTGGCGTCGAGGCCGGCGCCCGCGGCGCCCATGGCGCTGATCTCGAAGGTGCCGGGGAACTGCAGGCCGTGCTCGGGATTGTCGGAGGTGATGGACATGGCGGCGCGACCCTCGGCTATTCGGCGTTCCACCACATCATGAACTCGTCGTAGAGACGTCCGATGAAGCCGGCCTCGGCCACCGGCTGCAGCGCGACCAGCGGCGCACGCGCGACCTCCTTGCCGTCGAGCAGCACCCGGACCGTGCCGATCGACTGCCCCTTGGCGATGGGCGCGACGATCTGCTTCGGCACGTCGATCTTGGGCTGCAGGTCGCCATAGCGGCCGCGCGGCAGCGTCACCAGCACCGGTGCGGCCACGCCGAGCGACACGGTGTCGGCCTCGCCCTTGAACAGCGGCTGCGTGGCGATCGGCGCCGAGCCGCCGAACAGGGCGTGCGTCTCGAAGAAGCGGAAGCCCCAGTTGAGCAGGGCGAGGTTGTCCCCCTCGCGGATGCGGAACGCGGCGCTGCGGCTGTCGGCCTCCACGCCCATCACGACCGAGATCAGGCGCATGCCGCCGCGCTTGGCGGAGGCCGCGAGGTTGAAGCCGGCGGTCGAGGTGTGGCCGGTCTTGATGCCATCGACCGAGGGGTCCTTCCACAGCAGGCCGTTGCGGTTGTGCTGGGTGATGCCGTTCCACGTGAACTCCTTCATGGAGTGCAGCGCGTAGGCTTCGGGGAACTGGGTGATCAGCGCGCGCGACAGCAGCGCCATGTCGCGGGCGGTGATGACCTGCCCGGGCGCGTCGAGGCCGTGCGAGTTGACGAAGTGCGAGTTCGTCATGCCGATCTTCTTCGCGTAGCTGTTCATCAGGTCCGCGAACGCCTCCTCGGTGCCGGCGATGTGCTCGGCCAGCGCGATCGACGCGTCGTTGCCGCTCTGCACGACCATGCCGGTCATCACCGTCTCGAGCGGGGCGCGGCTGTTGACCTCGAAGCCCGAGAAGCTGCCGGTGGTGCCGGCGCCGCCCTCGCGCCAGGCGCGCTCGGAGATCAGCACGGCATCGTCCTTCCTGATGCGGCCGGCGGCGAGCTCCGCGGCCACCACGTAGGACGTCATGACCTTGGTCATCGAGGCCGGCGAGCGCGGCGTGTCGATGTTCTGGCCGGCCAGCACCTGTCCGCTCGTGGCATCCATCAGGATCCACGCCGCACCCTGCGACGCGGGCGCGGGCGGGATCGCCACCGGCGCCGCGGCGGGACGCGGAACCGCCGGCCGCGGCACGGGCTGCGGCTGCGGCACGGGCTGCGGCGCGGGGGCCTGGGCGACGGCAAGCGAGGAGGCGATCAGCAGGGACAGCGCAAGCAGGGACGGACAACGCATGGCGGGGCTTGTAACTCCGGGAAAAGGCGCAGGGACGCGGAAGGGCGCCGGGGCGCAGAACAAAGCGAAAGGGTAGCGCGGCGGGCCTTAACGGCCCGTGCTCACGGCTCGGCGCTGAACAGCCTCGGCGCTGCGAGGCCGCTGTCGCTCACGCGTTCGGCCAGAGCGGCCGCCGCGTCGGCCGCGAGGGCCGGGAAGCGCACGCGCCAGACGCTGCGCTGGTCGACGATGGCGTGGTCGAGCTCGGCGCCCGGCAGGCCGGCATCGGCAAGCCGCTCGGCGAGACGCAGCGCGTTGTGGCGATCACCGAAGCTGCCGACCTGCACCACCAGCGGCCCGGCGTCCGGCGCGGGGGGCGTCGACGGGGCCGCCCGCGGCGGTGCCGGTGGCGGAACGGGACCCGCCCAGCGGCTTGCCGCCGACGGTCGGGGCGGACGCGGCGGCGCCGTGGCGACGGCGTCGTAGGGCCCCATCAGCGCCCGGACCTCGACGCGCGCCGTGCCGGCGCGCTTCATGTCGAGACGGGTGGCCGCGGCGTAGGAGAGGTCGATGATGCGGCCGTCGTGGAAGGGGCCGCGATCGTTGACGCGAACGACCACGCTGCGGCCGTTCTCGAGATTGGTGACGCGCACGTACGTGGGCAGCGGCAGCGTCCGGTGCGCCGCGGTGAACGCGCACATGTCGTAGCGCTCGCGGCTCGACGTGTGCCGGCCGTGGAACTTGTAGCCGTACCAGCTGGCGACGCCGCGCTCGACGTAGCCCTCGGCCGACGCCATGACGCGGTAGGTGCGGCCGAGAACGGTGTAGGTCTCGCGGTTGCCCCAGCGGGCGCGCGGCTCGCGGCGCGGCGTGGGCTCGGGGATGTTCGAGACGTCGACCGGCACCGGCGGCGGACGATCGGCCACGCCGGGCGCATACAGGCCGCCGGCGGTGTAGAGCGACTCGTCGTGCTCGCGCATCGGCACGCAGCTCGGCGCGGGAGGCAGCGCATCGACATCGGCCGCGGCGCCGTCGCGCAGCGCGCGGGCTTCGCTGCCGACGCGCGGCTCCGGCTTCGGCTTCGGCGCGCTGCCGCAGGCCACCAGCAGCAGGGTCGCGGCGCCGAGGACCCACGCCCGCGGCATGTTCCGGCGGCGCCGCGTCGCGAGCGGCCGGGCGGCGTCGCTCATCGTCCGCCCGCGGCCGCGGGGGCGGCGTCGCCGTCGATGATCGCCTCGGCCAGCTGGTGCACGGCCAACGCGTACATCGGCGAGCGGTTGTAGCGGGTGATCACGTAGAAGTTCTTGAAGCCCAGCCAGTGCTCGGTGCCCGCCGCCCCTTCCAGCGTGACCAGCGTGGCCGGCGCGTCGTGGCCGTTGGCCGCCATCGGGCGGAAGCCCTTGGCGCCGAGCTCGGCGAGGCCGTAGCGCGGCTCGAGGTCGGGCGGCACGAAGGCCGCGCCTTCGTCCGCCGCGGCGCGCGCCACGACGGGCTGTCCCGGCTGCCAGCCGTGCGCGACGAAGTAGTTGGCGATCGACGCGAAGACGTCGGGCAGCGAGTTGAACAGGTCGCGGCGGCCGTCGCCGTCGCCGTCCTTCGCGTAGGCGCGGTAGCTCGAGGGCATGAACTGGCCCCAGCCCATCGCGCCGGCGTAGCTGCCCTTCCGCGTCGGGATGTCGATGCCCTCCTCGCGCGCCAGCAGCAGCGACTGCGCCAGCTCGTCGCGGAAGAACGCGCCGCGCCGCGCCTCGCGCTCGGGATTGCCCAGCGACGGGTAGTGGAAGCCGAGCGTGTAGAGCGCATCCAGCACGTCGAAGCTGCCGGTGATGCGGCCATAGGCGGTCTCGACGCCGATGATCGCGACGATGTACTGCTTTGGCACGCCAGTGTCGTCCTCGACCTTCTGCAGCGCTTCGCGGTGCTCGGCAAGGAATCGTCGGCCGCCGGCGATGCGCGCGTCGGTGATGAAGATCGGGCGGTAGTCCTTCCACGGCTTGACCCGCTCGGCCGGCCGCGACATCGCGTTGACGATGCTCTGCTGGTACGTGGCCTTGGACAGCCAGCCTTCGATCTCGGCTTCGGTCAGCCCGTACTTGGCGCTGGCTTCGGCGATGAAGGCCGCCTTCTCGGCGGGGTCGGTCACCGCGGCGGACGCCGGGAGGGCGAGGGCCGCGAGCAGCGCGGCGGCAATCGTCGAAAAGCGCATGGAAATCAGGCTGGAATCCCGCGCGGAGGCAGGCCGCGCAACGGCGCGAAATGTAGCACGCGGGGGTGTGCGGGCCGGACCTCTGAAGGCCAACGCGGGGTCTCGTGTCGCGGCGGCCCGCCCCGTCACCTCAGACGCGATTGGCCCGGCGGCGTGCTCGAATGCGACGTCCTTGTCGCTCGAGCGGCAGGGATGCCGCATTCGGCCTGACAGCCGGAAATCTCGTGTGAAAGGTGACGGGGCGGGCAGCCGCGGAGCAAGGCACACGCGGTCGCTCTTCGACGCTCGGCGACACCCACGCCGATCACAACCGCGATCTGTGCGCTTCACCCGCCCCAGCTGCGGCGATGCGCGCCCGCCGCCATGACAATGCCGAAGCCCGCCAGCAGCGACACCGCCGACGTGCCGCCGTAGCTCAGCAGCGGCATCGGCACGCCCACCACGGGCAGGAAGCCCGCCACCATGCCTGCGTTGACGATGACGTAGACCGAAAACGTGAGCGCCAGCGCGCCGGCCAACAGCCGGCCGTACGTGTCGCGCGCGCGCGCGGCGAGCTGCAGCGACCGGGCCACCACGAAGAGGTACAGCGCGAGCAGCAGCAGGACGCCGAGCCAGCCGAACTCCTCGGCGTAGACCGAGAACACGAAATCGGTGGTGTGCTCCGGCAGGAAGTCGAGATGCGCCTGCGTGCCCTGCCCCCAGCCCTTCCCGGACAGCCCGCCGGAGCCGATCGCGATCTTCGACTGGATGATGTTCCAGCCGGCGCCGAGGGGGTCGGATTCCGGATCGAGGAAGGTGAGGATCCGGTCCTTCTGGTACGGCATCAGGAACTGCCAGCCCACCGGCAGCGCCGCGATGCCCAGACCGGCGAACAGGCCGATCCGCCACCACGCGATGCCGGCGAGGAAGATCGCGAATGCGCCGGACGCGCCGACCAGCAGCCCGGTGCCGAGGTCGGGCTGCAGGATCGTGAGCCCCACGGGCAGGCCGATGATCGCCGCCGAGATGCCGAGCGTGGTCCACCCGGGCGGGAGTCGCGCCTCGTGCAGGAACCACGCCACCATCATCGGCACGCTGAGCTTCAGCAGTTCGCCGGGCTGCAGGTAGAAGACGCCGAGGTTCAGCCAGAGGTCGGCGCTGCGGCCCGAGCCGAACGCGAAGACGAGGCCGAGCAGGGCGAGGCTGCCGAGGTAGGCCAGCGGGGTCCACTGGCGCAGCGTGACCGGCGACAGCCGCGAGAGCACCAGCAGCGCCGCCAGGCCGACGCCGAAGCGCACGGCCTGCGCCGCCACCGGGCGCCATTCGCCTTCGGCGGCGCTGGCCTGGACCGCAAGGCTCAGCAGCATGATGGCGACGAGTCCGGCGAGCAGCGGCAGGTCGACGCGATCGAGCCACCGCCAGGCCAGCCCACCCACCCAGCGCAGCACCGCGCTCATGGCGGCACCGCTTCGGACGCCGGCTCGGCCGCCGGCGCGGCGGCCGGCGGCGGCCCCATCCACGCATCGAGGATGCGGCGCGCGACCGGCGCCGCGGCCCCCGAGCCGGACCCGCCGTGCTCCACCACGAGGGCGAGCGCGATGGTGGGCGCCTCGGCCGGCGCGAAGCCGACGAACAGGGCCTGGTGGCGAAGGTGGTAGGGCAGCGCGTTCGGATCGAGCCGCTCGGTACCGCGCCGACCCACGCGCTGCGCGGTGCCGGTCTTGCCCGCCATCCGGTACCACGCGCCCGCCGCCGCGCGCTGGCCGGTGCCGGTGGGGCCGTGCATGGTGGCGACGAGCCCGTCGTTGACGGCCGCGAGGTGGGCGGCATCGGCCACCACGCGCTGCGGCGCGGGCTGCGGCACGGGCACGCGCGGCGCCCCGAACCCGGCCTGCGTGGCGCGCACCAGGTGCGGCCGGCGCAGCCAGCCGTCGCCGGCCAGCATCGCCGTGCCCTGCGCCAGCTGCAGCGGCGTCACCACCCAGTAGCCCTGGCCGATGCCGGCGATGACGGTCTCGCCGGGAAACCACGGCTGCCGCAGTCGACCCTGCTTCCAAGCCCGCGACGGCAGCACGCCGCGCGCCTCGCCGGCGAGGTCGACGCCGGTGGGGCGACCGAAGCCCATCCGTCCGAGGTCGCTGGCGATGCGGTCGATGCCCAGCCGAAGCGCGAGATCGAAGTAGTACGTGTTGACCGACTGCGCGAGCGACTCGCGGAGGTCGACGACGCCGTGGCCGCCGGCGCGCCAGTCGCGGTATTCGCGGGCTTGGCCGGGAAGCCGGAAGGCCCCGGTCGAGCGCACCGTCGACGTCGGCGTGATCAGGCCTTCCTCGAGGCCGGCCAGCGCCACGAAGGGCTTCAGCGTCGAACCCGGCGGGAAGCCGCCCAGCACGTTGCGGTTGAACAGCGGCCGGGCCACGTCCTCGTTGAGCCGCCGGTAGTCGGCGAACGAAATGCCGCCGACGAACAGGTTCGGGTCGTAGCTCGGCAGGCTGACCATGGCGAGGATCTCGCCGCTGCGCGGGTCGATCGCCACCGCGGCGCCGTGCTGCCCGTCGAAGGCCTCGACCATCGCCTGCTGGAGGCGGATGTCGATGCTCAGGTGCAGGTCTTCTCCGGGCCGCGCCTCGTGGCGACGCAGCACCCGCAGCGGGCGGTTCTCGACGTTGGTCTCCACCTCCTGGTGGCCGACGTCGCCGCGCAGCCGCGCCTCGTAGTAGCGCTCCAGCCCGGTCTTGCCGATGTGCGGCAGCGCGGTGAAGCGCGACTCGCCGCGCGCCTCCATCGCGTCGACGTCGTCCTGGTCGATCCGGCCGACGTAGCCGACGATGTGCGCGGCGAGGTCGCCGAACGGGTAGCGCCGCGTCAGGTACGGGACCACCTCGACGCCGGGGAAGCGGTGCCGGTCGACCGCGAGGCGGGCGATCTCGTGCTCGTCCAGCTTCGACTTCAGCGTGACCGGCTTGAAGCGCCGGGCGCCCTTGCGGGCCGCCTCGAAGCGGCGCAGCTCGTCGTCGGAAATGGCCACGCGTTCGCGCAGCGCGGCGATGAGGGCGGGCATGTCGTCGACGCGCTCGGCGACGATGTCGAGACGGTAGGCCGGCGCGTTGTCGGCCAGCAGCACGCCGTTGCGGTCGAAGATCAGGCCGCGCGCGGGCACGATGGGATCGAGCCGGATGCGGTTGTCGTCGGAGCGCGTGGCGTAGTGCTCGTGCAGCAGCAGCTGCAGCCGGCCGTAGCCCAGCGCCAGCGCCAGCAGGGCCACGCCCACGCCCACGCCGGCCAGCAGCGCGCGGCGGCGGAACTGCTCGCTCTCCGCGACGGGATGGCGCAGCGGTCGCGAACGCCAGCGCCTCATCGGCCCACCCGCTCGCGGTGGCGCAGGCGCAGCGCGTCGACCAGCAGGAACCACCACGGCCACAGCGCTAGCCCGAGCAGCGGCGCCAGCAGCGCGGGACCGTGGGGCAGGCCCGCGCCGGCGATCAGCCGGATCGACGCCATCAGCGCCAGGTCGTTGAGCAGCAGCAGGCCAACCGCCGCCGACTGCTGCCACAGCGGGAAGAACCGCAGCTGGGCGCGGAAGCGCTGCACGAGGAACACCAGCACGGCCATGCGCAGCGCCTGCTCGCCCAGCAGCGTGCCGCCGACCACGTCGGCGAACAGGCCGGCAACCCACGCGACGGCCATCGCGCCGCGGCCCGGCGCCTCGAGCGCCCAGTAAGCGAGCGCCAGGGCCAGCAGGTGCGGGCGCGCGGCATCGAGCGGGCCGGGCAGCGGCAGCACGAGGAACAGCAGCCCTGCGGCCAGCGTGCCGAAGCGCAGCCAGCCCGGCGCATCGCGGCTCACGGCGCGGGCTCCGGCGGCCCGATGCCGACGTCGATCTCGCCGCGCATGACGAGCAGCACCTCGAGGCCGCGATCGAGCTGCGCCGCGGGCGTGGCCTCGGCCCGCAGGAACAGCCGGGTGTCGTCGGGGCCGACGGCGCGGACCGTGCCCACCGCGAAGCCCGCCGGGAAACGCCCGCCGATGCCCGAGGTCACCAGCAGGTCGCCGTCGCGGATGTCGGCGGACTGCGGGATGTTGGGAACGCTCAGCGTGTCGCTCTTGCCGGTGCCCACCGCCACGAGGCGCAGGCCGGTGCGCACCACCTGCACCGGCACCGAGTGGCTGGCGTCGGTCAGCAGCAGCGCGGTGGCGCCGTGCTCCGACACCTGCACCACCTGGCCCAGCATGCCGCCGGCGTCGATGACGGCCTGGCCGACCTCCACGCCGTCGGCGCTGCCGCGGTCGAGCCGCACGCGCTGCCGCCACGGATCGAGGTCGACGTCGACGATGCCGGCCATCCGCACGGCGAGGCGGAAGTCACCCTTGCCGCCCAGCAGGGCGCGCAGTCGCTGGTTCTCGCGGGCCACCGCCTCGAGGCGCGCCAACTGCGCGTCGCGCAGCTGCAGCTCGCGGCGCAGCGCCACGTTCTCGTCGGCAAGCTGGTCCTGGCGCGACAGCGCCGTGTCGGCCCAGCGCCACGCCGTGGCCGGCAGCGCCGCGAGTCGCCACACCGGCTCGGCCGCGGTCGACAGCGTGGCGCGGACCGCGGGCGACAGGTCACCGCGATGGTCGGCCACCATCAGCACGGCCGACAGCGCGATGCACGCCAGCAGCGGCAGCGTTCCGGCGGCCGCCTCCGAGAGCTTCGGCGCTGGCGAGCCGGACTGGATCACGGCGCGGACGGGGCGCGGATCACTCCGGCGAGAAGAACTCGTTGCCGGTCATGTCGACCAGCTCGAGGGCCCGGCCGCCGCCGCGGGCGACGCAGGTCAGCGGGTCGTCCGCGACGTGCACCGAGAGGCCGGTCTCCTCCGACAGCAGCTTGTCGAGGTCCTTCAGCAGCGCGCCGCCGCCGGTCAGCACGATGCCGCGCTCGGCGACGTCGGCGCAGAGTTCCGGCGGCGTCTGCTCGAGCGCCTGCTTCACCGCGGTGACGATGCCCGACAGCGGCTCGTGGAGGGCCTCGAGGATCTCGGCCGAGGTGATCGTGACGTTGCGCGGCACGCCTTCGGCGAGGTTGCGCCCCGAGATCTCCATGCTGCGGGACTCCTTCTGCGGATAGGCGCAGCCGATCTCGAGCTTGACGCGCTCGGCCGTGGCCTCGCCGATCAGCGTGCCGTGGTTGCGGCGCACGTAGTTGATGATCCCCTCGTCGAAGCGGTCGCCGCCGATGCGCACCGACTGCGAGTAGACGATGCCGT
>ERZ1066121.1601-NODE-1601-length-15947-cov-7.604203_pt1 | contig 15947 bp, 15 predicted proteins | sample MGYA00382768_ERZ1066121 | MGnify/ENA primary metagenome ERZ1066121 (study PRJEB33369, sample SAMEA5778351) | biofilm metagenome | biome: Industrial cooling water; feature: Water cooling tower basin; material: Biofilm | place: United Arab Emirates | collected... | reverse complement strand
CGTGATTGATCTTGAAATTGGCAGCATTCACACCGGCATCGAAGCGATAAAAGGCCGTTACGCCGCCGGGGGTGTCAACCGGGCCATTGCCAGCGCCAAAGTGGATGCCGATAAAGGTCAGCCCGTTCAGCACCCTCGAAAAACCAACGGGATTCGATGGGCCATCGAGCTTTTCGAGCGTGACTCCGTTCCACGTCAAGCCAAGTGCAGACAGAGCGCTGGTTTGGGTCGCCATGTCGAGCGGATTGCCGCTAAGGACATTCTTGTCGAAATAACCCGCACAGCCCAGTGCTGTCGGCATAATGTCGGTGTTGCTGCATGCCGGTAGAACAGGCGCTGGCGTCGGTGCCGGTGCAGGCTTGATGGGTTTTGCGGCATGGACCGGTGATGCGATCAAACTCGCACCCAGAACCGCATATTTCAAAAAACTGATCTTCATGTGAGTCGCGCCCCCTCAGGCTCAAGAACAAATTTGTATTACGCTGCGACCCGTAATCTGAAAGGGCCTTTAAGCAAATTTGTCCATAGAGTCGACACACTCCAGTGCGCCGCAATAAGCCGTGCCAATGTGGTACAGGGCGCGCCTCAGCGCTATTCGTTTGACAATTGCATCCCCCACCTTAAACGCGGCGCCGGGCCACGCGGTCCCAACGCCGCGCGTGCTCTCTGCAAGGGGAGACTGACATGACGAATATTCCTATGCCGCCGGTACGCCCGGCGCGCCCATTTTTTTCCTCCGGCCCCTGCGCGAAGCCGCCCGGCTGGTCCCTTGAAAAACTGAAAACCGAATCGCTCGGTCGCTCGCACCGTGCCAAGATCGGCAAGTCGCGGCTTGGCCTCGCCATCGATCTGATGCGCGACGTGCTCAAGGTGCCGGATACCCATCGCATCGGCATCGTTCCGGCATCCGACACCGGCGCCTATGAAATGGCAATGTGGACGATGCTCGGCGCCCGCCCTGTCACCGCACTGGCATGGGAAAGCTTTGGCGAGGGTTGGGTCACGGACGCGGCTAAGCAGCTCAAGCTCGATCCCGCGATCATCCGCGCCGACTATGGCGTGCTGCCCGATCTGGGCGCGGTCGATTGGTCGCACGATGTGCTGTTCACCTGGAACGGCACCACCAGCGGCGTTCGCGTGCCGAACGGCGACTGGATCGCCGACGACCGCGCCGGTCTGTCGTTCAACGACGCGACAAGCGCGGTGTTCGCCTATCCCATGCCGTGGGACAAGCTCGATGTAACGACCTTCAGCTGGCAAAAAGTGCTGGGCGGCGAAGGCGGCCACGGCGTCATTATTCTTGGCCCGCGCGCGGTCGAGCGGCTGGAAAGCCACACCCCCGCATGGCCGCTGCCCAAAATCTTCCGCCTGATGGCCAAGGGCAAGCTGGCGGAAGGCATTTTCAAGGGGGAGACCATCAACACGCCGTCGATGCTGGCGGTGGAGGACGTGATCTTCGCGCTCGAATGGGCAAAGCGGCTGGGCGGACTCGACGCGCTGATGGCGCGCAGCGACGCCAATGCCGCTGCCCTCGACGCGATCGTGGTGTCACGCGACTGGCTTGGCCATCTCGCCGCCGATCCGGCGACACGCTCGCGAACCTCGGTGTGCCTGACGGTCGCGGGCGCGGACGAGGATTATATCAAGCGCTTTGCCGCGCTGCTGGAGGCAGCGGGGGCCGCATTCGACATCGCGGGCTACCGCGACGCCCCGCCCGGCCTGCGTATCTGGTGCGGCGCGACGGTCGATACCGCAGACATCGTCGCGCTCGGCCCATGGCTCGACTGGGCGCGTGACAGCCTGCGCTGACTCCCTACCCCGCCTGCCCTGAGCCTGTCAAAGGGCCGTTCTTTCTTTCACCGTCTCAGGCAAGGGCAGGGCTTCGACAAGCCCGGCCCGGACGGACAATAAGGTAGCTCCCATGCCAAAAATTCTCATCTCCGACAAAATGGACCCCAAGGCCGCCGCGATATTTCGCGAGCGCGGCGTCGAAGTCGACGAAATCACTGGCAAGACCAAGGACGAGCTGATCGCCATGATCGGCGAATATGACGGCCTAGCCATCCGTTCATCGACCAAGGTTACGGCCGACGTCCTCGCCGCCGCAACCAACCTGAAAGTCGTCGGGCGCGCCGGGATCGGCGTCGATAATGTCGACATCCCCGCCGCGTCGGCAAAGGGCGTGGTCGTCATGAACACCCCGTTTGGCAACAGCATCACCACCGCCGAGCACGCCATCGCGATGATGTTTGCCCTCGCACGCCAGATCCCAGAGGCGAACGCAAAGACACAGGCCGGCAAATGGCCCAAAAATGATTTCATGGGTGTCGAACTAACGTCCAAAGTCCTCGGCCTGATCGGTTGCGGGAATATCGGCAGCATCGTCGCCGAACGCGCCATCGGCCTGCGAATGAAGGTTATCGCTTTTGACCCCTTCCTCACGCCCGAACGCGCGGTGGAACTGGGCGTGGAAAAGGTCGATCTGGACGCACTGCTGGCCCGCGCCGATTTCATCACGCTGCACACGCCGTTGACGGAGCAGACGCGCAATATTCTGTCGGAAGCCAATCTGGCCAAGACGAAGCGCGGCGTGCGCATCATCAACTGCGCGCGCGGCGGCCTGATCGACGAAGTGGCGCTGAAGGCCGCGCTCGACAGCGGGCATGTCGCGGGCGCGGCGCTTGACGTGTTCGCGGTCGAACCCCCGGCGGCGGACCATCCGCTGTTCGGCACCCCGAACTTCATCTGCACGCCGCATCTGGGCGCGTCGACCGACGAGGCGCAGGTCAATGTCGCGATCCAGGTTGCGGAACAGCTGTCCGACTATCTGCTGACGGGCGGCATCACCAACGCGCTGAACGTCCCCAGCCTGTCGGCGGAGGAAGCGCCCAAGCTCAAACCCTATATGGCGCTGGCGGAAAAGCTGGGCAGCCTGGTGGGCCAGCTTGCCCACGACAATCTGACCAAAATCGCGATCGAGGTTGAGGGCGCGGCGGCCGAACTGAATATCAAGCCGATCACCGCCGCCGTGCTCGCCGGGCTGATGCGCCAATATTCGGACGCGGTGAACATGGTCAACGCACCCCACCTCGCACGCGATCGCGGACTCGATATCCGCGAAGTGCGCCATGATGTGCGCGGCGATTATCAGACGCTGGTTCGCGTCACCGTCGGCACGTCGCAGGGCGACCGCTCCGTCGCGGGCACCTTGTTCTCGAACGGTGCGCCGCGCTTGGTCGAACTTTTCGGGATCAAGGTGGAGGCCGATCTGGCCGGCCACATGCTCTATATCGTCAACGAGGATGCGCCTGGCTTTATTGGCCGGCTCGGCACCCGGCTCGGCGAATCCGACATCAACATCGGCACCTTCCACCTCGGTCGCCGCAGCGCCGGGGACGAGGCCGTGCTGCTGCTCAGCGTCGACACCCCCCTTCCCGAACCGCTGATGTGGGAGCTGTGCAACGTGCCCGGCGTCAAGACGGTCAAGGGGCTGAAATTCTGATCGCGCTTGCAACCCCGCTATCGCCTGCAAGGATTCAACCAGCTGCTACAACTTCTTCATTTTCGCGAAGGCGGAAATGACGAAATCATAGGCGCCAAAAGCTTTTGCGGTGAATCTCAACAGCCCCTAATGTCGGGCAAAGCCGGAATGGGGCAAGGCAGGTGCCGTCGCTGCTGCCCTCTCGGCTTTGCTTAACCCGAACGGATGGAATAGAGTGTCCACGACCACCCCCTCCCTGCTTCCCGAAGGCTTGCGCGATCGCCTCCCGCCCCAGGCAGAGGCAGCATCACGCGTCACCCGCGCGCTGATCGACGTGCTGCGCGGTCATGGCTATGCGCGCGTCTCGCCGCCGCTGGCTGAATATCGCGAAACGCTGAGCAGCGGGGAAGACAGCGGCCACGACCTGCTCCGTTTTACCGACCCAGTATCACAGCGCACCTTGGCTTTTCGACCGGACATCACCCGCCAGGTCGGCCGCATCGCGGCCACGCTCATGGCCAACGCGCCGCGCCCTTTGCGGCTGTGTTACGCCGGTCAGGTGGTCAAGCTGCGCGCCAGCCAGCTCCGCCCGGCGCGCGAAATGTTGCAGGTCGGCGCGGAACTGATTGGCAGCGACAGCGTGGCGGCGGCGGCAGAGATTGTCGCGGTCGCCATCGACGCCCTGAAGGCGGCGGGGATCGGTCCGGTGACGGTCGACTTCACCCTGCCCGATGCGCTCGAACGGCTCGCCCCTGCCGACACGGATGCACCGCGCCTTGCGACGATTGCCGCTGCGCTGGATGCCAAGGATGCTGGGGCGCTGACCCAGCTGGGCGCCGCCGAATATTTGCCGCTGCTCGCCGCAACCGGCAATTTCGCACCCGCCCTTGCCGCACTCCGCGCTTTCGATACGGCGGGCCGGCTCGGCGATCAGCTTGCGGCGTTGGAAACCATTGCGGCAGGGATCGCGGGGCGCGCCAGGGTGATGCTCGATCCCACCGAGCGGCATGGCTTTGCCTATCAAAACTGGTTCGGCTTTTCGCTGTTCGTACCCGGCCATGGCGACGCCATCGGACGCGGCGGAACCTATCGCATTGACGGTAGCGAAGAGGCGGCAGTCGGATTTTCGCTCTATCCCGACCCGCTGATCGACCTGGGCCTTGGTGTCGACGAAAGCGACCAGCGCCGCCTGTTCCTGCCGCTGGGCCACGACGCATCGGCGGCAATACGGTTGCGCACAGAAGGATGGACAACGATCGCCGCCCTCGGCCCAGCCGATACCCCCGACACGGTGCAATGCACGCACCAATTAGTGAATGGCGAACCAGTATCGCTTTAAGTCTCCGTGGGAATTCGGCTTTTCCTCAGCCAGTTCTGTCACCCCGACTTGATCCGGGTTTGGCTCTTTCAATGAACCTTCATAAAGAGCATTCTTTGGCAACATCATCGGCCACATGCCAAACTCTGAACCAAGTCCAGGGGCTGCTGAGATTCAATACAAAAGCCTCCATTTTCCCAGCTTCGTCATTCCCGCGCAGGCGGGAATCCATCTTCTGCACTGGTAATTTCGACAGCAAGTGATGGATTCCTGCCGTCGCGGGAATAACGAAATTGTGGTTGCGCATGGAGCCTGAACAAGGCTCACGGGCCGGGCTTGAACAAGCCCCCAGACCACAGGGGCGCGTCGATCGAATGCTGTGAGGGTTTAAGGCCTGCAGCGATTCAACGTAAAAGTTTCCGTTTCACCTGATTTCGTCATTCCCGCGAAAGCGGGAATCCATCTTCCGCGCTCTGAATTTCGACGACAGGTGATGGACTCCCGCCTGCACGCGAATGACAAACCGATGGTGACACGTTAAATCCCCACAGCCCTTAGAGCGAGATAATATAAGGTCGATCTGACCAGTCATCCCTGCAAAAGCGAAAACCCAGGGACGACCTTAACCAACTCCGCCTTACATCTCTACTTTTGCGGGCGTGACAAGATGAGCACATCACACGCCATCATGCTCGATTCATCAAAGATCAGTTTGAACCCGTCGTGCAGGCCCCACTATAAGTCTGCCGCTGCGATATCAATGACGTCATAGTTCCATCGACATCATGGATGTCCCAATCCCATCAATGCAGCCTCAACCTCGGATCCATCACACTTCATAGGAAAAGGGCGGCGCCTTGCGGCACCGCCCTTTCCTGTTTCAAGCCCTCGCGGGATGAAATCGGCTTACATGCCCGAACCCGGACCGTAAGTGATTTCCACGCGGCGGTTCTGGTCGTTGCGCACGCCATCGGCGGTCGCGACGGCCGGACGGCTTTCACCGAAGGCTTCTTCGCTGAACGCGCCGTCGGTGATGCCACGCGACGACATGTAGCTGCGCACGGCAGTGTTGCGGCGCTGCGACAGACCAACGTTATAGGCCGGACGACCCGAACGGTCGGCGTGGCCCGCCAGCATGACCTTCGTACCCGAGCAGCCACGGTTATACGCGCTGATCGCATTGTCGAGCGTCGCAGCCGCTTCCGGCGTTATGGCCGACTGATCCCAGTCGAAATACACGATGTACGGCCCAGGAGCGCAGACCACCGGCGGCGGCGGCGGGGGTGGCGGGGGCGGCGGCGGGGGAGCCGGCGGCGGCGGCGGCGGGGCCGTCGGCGTCACAGGTGCGGGCTCGGGTGCACCACCGAAGTTATAGGTCAGGGTCGCCAGCAGCGAGTGCGAGCGGAACCGCGAGCTGACATCAAAGCCGCGCTGATCAATCAGGTCGACGCCATCGGCGTTGAAGAAGCGATACTTCAGGCCAGCGTCCCAGCTGTCCGAAAGCGGGGTGCGGATGCCGGCGATCGCCTGCCATGCGAAACCGGTGTCGGAATCGTCCAGCCAACGAGCGGCATAGGCGCTGATCACGTCGGTGCGCGCGATACCCGCACCACCGCCGACAAAGCCCTGAAGACCATCATCGTCGCCGAAGTCCAGCAGGCCATTCAGCATGAACGACAGCACGTTGACATTGCCGCCCAGCGGAGCGGTGCCGGTGAAAGTGCCGGTGCCGTTTGCGAGCGAGGGAATGCCCGGAGCCGAAGCTGCAATGCTCTCGGCTGAAGCGCGGCGGTAACCGACTTCAACTTCCGTGCGGAAACCGCCAAAGTCATAACCAACCACGCCTTCGAGGTCGTAGCCAGTGTCATAATTCAGGGTCACTGCGTCGTTAACGCTGCGGATATCGAGGAGCATATCCTCGACCAGCATCACACCTGCGCCGACACCCACATACCATGAGTCGTCACGCGCCAGGGCCGGCGACGCAAGCGCGGTGGAGGCCAACGCCACTGCGGCGGCAAGCTTCCTCATAAGAAATCCCCTTTCATTTTCGAGACAAATCTCTGTGATGCTCCTACCCGCGCGGGACGCGGCTTGCAAGCGCGCAAATCGCCGAACTGTTGCGCAAAAGCAGCACCACGACCCTAAAACTGATAGAAATCAGATTTGTTCCAGCCATCCCTGGTCGCGTAGTGCGCTCAGCACGGCGGTCAACGCTGCCCGTGCTTCGCCATCGACGATCGTCCCGCCAACCGGACCTGCCACGCCCGGCGGGGCGCGCCAGACGCTTCCGTCATAGCGCAGCACCGCACCCGCAACATGCCGTACCGTCATTCCCGTGCGGGGCACGATAATCCGCCAGCCGCCGGCGGTCCAGCACGCCATGGCCCGCGCCGCGCCTGCCCACACGCCAGTCGGCGCGCTGCCCACCAGCCAGCATTGGCCGGGCTGCGGGGCTGTCGGCGGTGTATTGACGCCGTTCGCCTCTACCACCGGGGCAATCAGCGCATCGATCAGCGTCAGTGCCTCGTTATGGGTGATTTCCTTTTGCATCTGCGCCGCTGCCAGCAACGGCAGCTGCCACCGTGCGCTCATTCCGTCCGCACTCATCCCATCCTCCCCATCATGCCATATGGATATTCAGCGGCGGCGATATGCCATGGTCGCCGATCTGGACTACGCTCGCCGTCCCGCCGGGCACGAAAGTGCCACTGGCCAGGTCAAGCTCTGGCAAATCCAGCTCTCGCACACTGTTCGATCCTGCGTTTTCCGGCCAGACGATGCGCCAGTGCAGGCGGCTTTCGCCTGGCGGCGCGTCGACACCGTCGCGCCAGCGCGCACCCGCACGGCTGCGCGGCACCCACGTTAGCCGCAGTCCGCCACCCGCCCGTTGCTCGCACCGCCCATGCACCGGCGACAGCGGGCGCATGGCGCGGCTTCCGACGGCGATGGGGTGCGGCACCATCGCCGGATCGCCGCGTTCCTGCCGCTCGATCACCGCCCCTGCATCAACGGCACGCAGCGCCATCGCGTCGGGCAACGCCATCAACGCCGGATCGTCCAGCAGAACGAACGGCGCCCCCACCTCATGCGGCCCCGCCAGATCCTCCGTCCCCGCCCGTCCGCGCAGCAGGCCGGTTAATCGCCAGCGAGTTCCCCCCAGCGGCACTGCACGGCCAAACTGGATCACCTCGCTGCCGATCATGGCGCGGTTGCCGCCTGCAAGCAGTTGCGCCATCCCGATACTGACGAGTGCCATCGCCTCATTGGTCAGCACCACTTCGGCGGCTGCGCCCTCGTCAATCAACCAGCCCCGCGTCGCCGCCAACGGCAGGGCCAGCGTGCCCAGCGCCAATGCGCCGCCGACCCGCCCTAGCGCCTCAGGCTCAGCCAGCGCATTGCTCTTCCACCACAAGTCGGCTCCGCGCCAGCGCGCATCACTGCCCGCCGCAGCGATCAGGCGCAGTGGGATGGCGCGCACCGCCTCTCCATCCCCCGGCACGTCGAAAATCGCCAGCGTCGTCGTCCCGCCTGGCAAATCGCCCGGCAACTGCGCCGCGCCGCCGTCGCCCGCTGCGGCGCCCACAGCCACCGGCGGCGCATGCTGCACCAGCGTCAGCCGCACCCCGCCATTGGCCACGACCCGCTCGGCAATGCGCCAACGCGCGCTACCTTCGCCCGCCAGCGCCAGGGTGAATACTGCACCCAGCGGCAGCGCCAGTGCGCCCAGCCCGGCCTGCACCTGCGCCGTCCGCCGCATGTCGCCCGCGACGAGCGCCAGCCGCTGCGCCGCTGCTTTTGCTGCGCCTGCGGCAAGCGCGCCGGGCAGTTCCAGCGTCACCGGCCGCGCCGCGCCGCCTGCCACCGGGGCGGTTTGCAGGCTCGTCTGATAATCGCGCGCCGGATCATAATGCCGCACGCTCACCGCCTCGGCGACGCGGGCCAGCGCCGTGCGGCGTTCCTCGGCCACTTCCGGCGCGGCAGCGCTATGAACCCGCGCCAGCGCCGCATCGACCGGCGTGCTCACCACGGCATCCGCCCCCGCCAGCATCCAGCCCGACGCCGATCGGCGCAACCCCAGCTGCCCCAGCTCGGCCAGCGGGGCCAGCGCGTCACGCACCCGTGCCCCGCTCGCGGCATAGCCGGTCAACTGCAACGCCGGGTCTGCCTCAACCGCGCGCGCCGCCAGGGCCCCTGCAACTTCCGCCACGCCGACCGCGCCCGCATCGGCCTCCACCTCGAAACTCAGCTGCGGGATGCGGTTGCCGAACGCCGTCAGGTCCAGTTCCTCCAGCACGACATGGGCAATCCCGCGAAACGCCGATGCCCGCGCCATCCCTACGCTGCTCGCGATCAGGGGATCGGCGGCCTGGTCCGGGCTGCCGTCATGCACGCGCAGCACCACCTGCTCGGCCAGCTTTCCAGTGCCGTCGCGCAAGATCCGGCCATCGGCCCAGATGCGCTTGACCGATCGGATCGGCCGTGACGACAGCGCCACGGCAAGCGAGGCGGAATAGCTATATTCGACAACCTTGGGCTGCCCCTTGCCCGCCGACCTTTTCTGTCGCCGCTCGATGAGGTCGGTGGCCCAGATCACCGTCCCCGCCACCCGCAACGTCCCGAAAATCTGGGGGATCGCATCGCCATAGCTCGATGTCTGGAACTTCAGGTCCGACAGGCGCGGTCCCTGCCGTGCCTTGGGCGCAAAGATGGCGGCGTCCGCCTGCTGCCCGATGATGGCCCCAATCGCCCCGCCGATCGGCCCGCCAATCGCGGTGCCAAGCGCAGTCAAAACCAGCGTCGCCATCACATTATCTCCTGCACGGACTTCGGCGGACGACCTCCGTTCGACCCGGTCCCACCGCTGCCATAATCATTGTCATGCCCGTCGCCCCATCCCACTGCACCGGTCCACATCAGGCCACGCCCCAGCGTCCCGTCGGCACCGGCAACCGATCAAGCGGTGCTTCCACCACCCGGCGCAGCGCGGCATCGGCATGGACCAGCCGGTCCGCACCGATCATCGCAAAATGCAGCTGTCCGGCGGGCAACAGATACAGGCCGAAATCCCCGGCGCGGCCGATCCCTTCGACCCGCTCCACCGGCAGGTTCGCCAACACCGCCAGCGCCCGTTCCACCGGAACCCCGCGCAGCGGATAATCCTCGATCGCCGCCAGCCTTACCCCCGCCGCCGCATAAGCCGCGGTGATTACGCCAATACAGTCCAGCCCCGTCGCCGGATCGCGCCCCTGCAACCGAAATCTTGTGCCGACCAGGTCGCGCGCCGCGGCCCAAGCCGCCCCGCTCATCCGCCAGGATAGCGCGTCAACAGGTCGAACCCCGGCAACTGCGCCTCTCCGCGAAAATTGGCCGCATTGGCAAAGCGCGACACGCAGGTGTCCAGCCGTTTGTCGCATCCCGCACGCAGCTCCACCCGTGCCGGCAAAACGGGCACCACCGGCGGCAATTCCGCCAGCGTCACGCTGCCGACCCCTTGCGCAATCAACGGACTGACCAGCCCCGCCGCCGCACCGTCCAGCCAGCGCAGCCGCCCCAGCACAAACTCATCCGCCGCCACCGGCGCATTCAGCGTCAGCACACGGCTGCTCACCGCAACCACCCGCCGCACGATGGTCAATGGCGCGAGCGCCACCCGGCAATCGCGGTCGCCCAGCGCCGCCCGGCACGTCGGCGACGTCACCGGCACCACTGGCGCGTCCAGAAAATTCAGCGGCCCGGTAAGTTCGGCGGCAAAGGCCCGCCCGCGCTGCTCGATACTGCCCAGCGTCCCGCTCGCCACCTCCACCGGCACCGCGTCCGGTCTTTCCCAATCGGCCAGCATCAGCGTCAGCGCCGCCCCGTCCCACCGCCCTGCGGCAATGTCCTCGGCGCGGATCGCCGCGCTGGTGATCGCTCCATTCAGGTCGATGCTCTGACCCTCCAGCCCGTCATTCTGCTCGATCTGCGCGGGCCGCATGCCGGGCGCGGCACAGTACAGTGTGCCTGCCAGCATCAGGTCATGGTCATGGCTGGTCAGCGCAACCGTCACCCCGTCACGCCGCTCCACTCGCCAGCACCACGCCGCCGTCACCAGCGGCGCGGCCAGCCAGCCCGCGCTCATCGCCGCACCTCGATCAGCGGCACCTCCGCCGCCTCCCCCGCCAGAAAGCTCGCCCGCCCGATGGTCAGCCGGTCCTCGGCAAAGCGCACCGGCACGTCAAAGCGAAAACCCGCGCGCACCTCCGCCCCCGCTGCCGGAGCGATGTCGAACAAGATCACGCCCTCCGGCTGCAAACTAAACGCGCCCGTCACCGCTCCGCCAACCGATGCCACGACGCTGCCCGCCACCGGCAAAGCGATCCGCCGCACCTGCGCCTCACTCTCGCCGCCATAGCGTTTCACCAGCGTAAAATCGCGCCGCACCCCGTCGCCAAGCCCCAGCAACTGGTCCCCCGCACCCGGCATCGCGTCGCCTGCCGCCGAGCTGCTGTCGAACGGGTCACGAAAGCGAAACGCCCGCGCCGCCCCGCGCCGCGCACGAAAGAAATCGGCCAGCACGCGCAGCTCCGCCTCGCTCCGCACGCCCGGCCCCACGTCATAGGTCATGCGCGCATCGGCCCATTCGCTCACCCGCTGCTCATGGCCCGATGGCGATGCGATCACCTGTGTCGCAAACTCCGTCACGACCTGCGCCTCGCGCCCGATGGCGATGGGAAAATCCACCGCGTCGAAATCCTGCATGTCATCCTCCTCACCCGCACTGATGACCAGCCCGTCGCGCGCCACCTGGGGCAGCGCCCACAGGAAGGTGCGCGCTGTCCCCCGCGCCTGCGCCCCGCGCGCCGCGTCGACGATCATCCGCCACTGGTCCCGTTCGGCGGCGTTCAGCACGAACCCCGCCAGATAATGCTGCTCGGCAATCGGGTATCCCAGCCGCGCCGCCACCGCCGCCACGCCCGGTCCCGTCTCCGCCCCGCGCCCGGCGGTGATCCAGTCATAATCCTCCAGCTGACAGACATCGAACGCCGGTTTCGCCCAGCCGACGGGCACATTCGCCCGCCGTGCCTCCGGTGCCGCCGCATCGAGCACGGTGGGCAGAAAGATCAGGATGTGGCTCACCAGCCCGCCCGGCCCCGCCGCCGCCCGCGCCGCCGCGACGACCCCCGCCGTCGCATTCGCCAGCAGCACCCCCACCGCATCCAGCATCGCCCGCTGCGCCGCCGTTTTCGGCCCTGCAATATCGGCCATCGGCACCGACAGCGGCCCCAGCGCCGCCACCGTCGCCGCGTCATAGGCGCACAGTCGCCCGCCACCATTGGTCCACCACCACGGCTCGCCCACCTGAAACTTGGCCGCCAGCCCGGCCGCCACGCCAATCCCGACAAAGGCCGCCGCCACCGCCTGCAAATACCCCATTGCCTGAATGTTGGCGGGCGACAGCAACGTCGATGGCGGCACCCATCCGGTCAGCGCGGGCGCGCCATCGGCGCTCCGCTGTTTCCACGCATCGCGGCAATAGGCATCGAACAGCTCGAACGACAGCGACCAGATGATGCCCAGCCCCGCCGCCTTCGCCGCCGCCGCAAAACCCGCGTGCCAGGTCGCGCACGGCCCCGCGAGCGCCCCACCGCTCAACCCCGCAACCAGCGCCCCGCCCGAGCGCTCCAGCTGCGGATAATGGCTCATCCCGACATAGTGAATGATGTCGCCGCGATACCCCAGCGCCTCGATCATCCGCATCACCCGCGCGGGCGTCAGATTATACAGATCATCATAACCCGTCGCGATCCCCACCCCCGGATCGGGCAGCCGCGTATCGCCAATGCTCAGCACCGCGCCCGACCCGGTTGCGCGAATTTCGGTCAGTTCGGCCCACCCCTGCGCCGCCGCCGGGCGCACACCGGTCGACAGGTCATAATCGGGCGCGACCAGCGATATGAACATGCGGTCGATATCGCCCGCGAACACGGGGTCCGCTTCCCCCGGCAACAGGAACCCGCCATTCAGCGCCCCGAAGTCCAGCGCAATCACCGCATCCTCGGGCGTCCCGCTGGCATAGTTCCACAGCCGCACATACCAGGTCCGTGGGCTTCCTGCCGCATCCCGCCCCTCGATCGTCAGCGTCGGGCCATGCACCGCGTCCAGCGGCTTGACCCCGCCCGACCGCCAGCGAAACCTAAGCTGACACCGCTGATAATCGCGGCGGGTTTCATAGGCCAACAGGGGGTGATCCCACCTGTCCACGCTTGCCCAATCCAGCCCGCACAAATCCTCGCGCCGCTGGAACTGCACCTCGCAGCGCAGCGCGTCCACGCCCGTCGCCACAACACACCCCAGCATCGGGCGCGGAAAATTGACCGTCCAGAACCGCGGATCGAACCGGTGGATATAATCCGCCGCCTGATGTTCGCCGCGCGTTGCGGCAAGCGACCACAGCATAGCTCTCATACTCCTGAAAAATCCTCCCTGTGCCGAAGGCATGGGGAGGTGGCCCCGCAGGGGTCGGAGGGGCGGCGAGCGAAGCTCGCCAGCTGCGCTGGCGGCCCCTCCGTCGCTTCGCGCCACCTCCCCACCCGCTGAGCGGGCAGGGAGGACTTAGGCGAAGCTACTGCCCTTCAATCCTGCAGATCGCTGATCGCGCGCCGCACCGCCCGCGCCACCTGGCGTCCGGACCGCGCCAGCCGCTGCGGCTCGGCACCCCCGTCGCCGCGCACATGGACGTTGATCGTCACCGGCCCGCGCCCGCCGCCGGGCACATGGGCCTCCACCCGCCCGCTTGTCGTCGGCACGAACAATTCCGGCCCGCGCTCACCCACACGATAAGCGCGGCCCGCACTCACCGGCCCGCCCGTCGCCCGCCCCGGCGCACCCGCCAGCACGCTCAGCACGCTGCCCAGCAACCCGCCCAGCCCGCCGCCCCCGCCGCCGCCACTAACGGCGCCAATCCCGCCGGAAATCGCACTGCGCGCAATCTCGCCCATGACCGACAGCACGCTGCGCTTCAAATCCTCGAACCCGAACTTGCCCGTCCGCACCGCCCGCAACAGGGCACGCTCGATTGCATCGCCCGCCCGCGCCGCTCCGGCGCTCAGCGGGCCTTCGAGTTCGCCTTTCAGCGCCGCCACCTCGCGCCGCAAATCGCCGCTGTCGGCGCGCAGCTGCACCACCAGTTCATCCACCTGATCCGCCATCGGGAAATTGCTCCATCATTCGCGCACGCAGCGCCGCGTCAGGCGGCACCACACCGGCTTCCCCGCCCGCCTCGCACCAGCCACCCAGCACCATCGCGGCCTCGGCGGGCGTCGCATTCCAGAAAATGTCCGGCGTCCACCCCGCGATTCGCGCCATCACCCCGCACAGGCGCACGGCAACCGGCGCAAAAGCGTCCACCCCTACCGCCCCTGCAAAATCTGCATCAGCATCACGCGCAGCACGGGCGTCACCGTCACCAGACCCGCAGCGACGACCGCCTCGCCCACCGCCTCGCGGGTCAGCGCTTCGGGCCGCCCGTCGATGCAGTGCCAGAACAGCGCCGCAATCTCGCTCAGCGCCAGCCCGCCTTCTGCCGCCCGCTCGGCCAGCGCGAACAGCGGCCCCAGTTCCGCCTCCGCCGACACCAGCACAGCAAAGGTCGGCCGCAGCCGATATACCTCGCCCGCCACGCGCAGCTCCGCCTCGCCGCGCAGGGCATTTGCCGCCGCGCCGCTCACAGGCTGGTCACCGCGCCAGAGGATTCCAGATTGATGGCATAGCTGCGCTCGCCATTATAATCTCCGGCATAGTCGAGCCGCGTGACCAGAAACCGCCCCCGCATCCGCTCGCCGCTCTCGAAACTCAGTTCATATTGCAGGATCGTGCCGTTCAGCGCCGCGCCGCGCAGCCCCGTTTCCGCCGCCGACCCGGTAAAAATACCCGCCGCCGACACCGACACCGACCGCACCCCCGCCCCTGACAGCAGCTCGCGCCACCCGCCGGAATCCTTGGTCGTCACGTTGACGGCCTCGCCGTTCACCGACATCTGCGTCGTCCGCAGCCCCGCCACGGTGACATAGGTGGGCACCGGCACGGCCCCGTCCGATATTTTCAGCAGAAAAGCGCTCCCATTCTCAACCGCCATGGGTTAATCTCCTTCATCGTCAAAATGTCATCAAAACGGGAAACGATGATGCTCGGCACCACCATATTGTTCGCGGCGGCGCTCGCCGCCCAATCCACCGGCGGCCTCGACAAGGCGCGCGGCGACTATCTCAAATGCATGCGCGGCTTCCTGTATGAATCGGTCAAGGCAAAGATGCCCGATGCCGAATTCAACATGGCCGTCGGTTCCGCCTGCCAGACCGAACAGACCGCGTTTCACGCGGCCGTCGTCGCCATCGACCGCGCCGATGGGGTCAAGCCTGCGGACGCCAAGGAAAATGCCGACATCCAGGTCGCGGATTATATCGACAATTTCAAAACCAAATTCGCCGACTATATCGAAAGCGGAACCCTGCCGCCGAAGGACTAAGGGCAAAACCCCTCTCCCCTTCAGGGAAGCGGCAGCGAGACTTGCCCCGGACTTGATCCGGGGCCTAGTCGCAGCGGGATGGGGGCTCGCCGCCTTGAGCGATGCCGACAGTCCCCACCCCAACCCCTACCCTGAAAGGAAGGGGCCATCACCTCACACCACTAAACACCGCACCCGCACGTCAAACCCCTGGGCCCAGCGTCCCGCCTTGTCATGCTCGCCGCGCGATCGCACCAGCCGCGCGCTGACCAGTTCCCAGCCAGCGGAAACGCCGCGCAAACCCTGAACCACCGCCGCCACCCGCGCGCCGACGACGCCGTCGCCCGGCCCATCGGGCGCGGCCCACGTCACCCGCACGACCACCTCCGCCCCCGCCCGGTCCTTGGTTCCCCAGTCGTTCGCCGCCACCGTGCCGAGCGCCAGATAGGGCAAAGTCATCCGCGCCGCCGGCCCCTCAAACACCGCATTGACCCGGCCCATCAGCGCCGCATCAGCGCGCAACAGCGTTGCCAGCCGCACCGCGACCGCCGCCTCCGCGCTCATGCCGCCGCTCCCGGCATACCCAGCGTCACCCGCCGCCACGGCATCCACAGCGCCATCACGATCGACGGCACCGCCGCATCCTCGCCGCGCCCCAGCTT
>ERZ1066121.1600-NODE-1600-length-15960-cov-6.416661_pt1 | contig 15960 bp, 19 predicted proteins | sample MGYA00382768_ERZ1066121 | MGnify/ENA primary metagenome ERZ1066121 (study PRJEB33369, sample SAMEA5778351) | biofilm metagenome | biome: Industrial cooling water; feature: Water cooling tower basin; material: Biofilm | place: United Arab Emirates | collected... | reverse complement strand
CGCCTGACGGGGCCGAGGAGGCAGCCCGACGGCTCCTGGCTGGATCGTTTCGGCAGTAGCCATTATGTCACAATCGTGGCATAAAGCCTGCAGGTGAGGCTCTCCGTTGGAGCCGAGTCGACACGAATGGGGGTCTGAACATGATGGAGTGGAAGGCGTTCGCGACTGCGGCGGGGCTGTTCGCTTCGGCATCGCCGGCGGCAGCTGCGGTGAACTTCGTCAAGGCGCAGGCGGGCCTGCAGGCCATGTCCGAGCTCAACCTCATCGTCCTCGACAACATGACGGGCGGTCACGACATCGAAGGCAAGACCTTCGTCGGCGGCAACCTGTCAGGCAACAGCACGACCTTCGGGATCGGGAACGGTTCGCAAGGTGCGGCGCCGTCGTCGCGGCGCACGCTGACGGTCGGTGGCAATCTGACGGCCGGCTTCAACCTGAACAACGGATCGAACGGGGGGTCCGGTCAGGTGGCGACCACGCCGGGCCTGCTGGTCGGCGGCAATGTCGGATCGGGCAACATCAATGCGCCCGGGGCGGCGATCGATATCGGCGGCAACTTCGGTGGCAATCTCAACCTGTCCAACGGTCAGACTGTCAACATCGGCGGCAGCGCGACGGGCAACATCAACGGCAGCAACAACACGCAGACGGTCCGCGCCGGCGGCAGCATCAACGGGAACGCCAACGGGGCCAACTTTATCGCCAACCAGGGCCTGGGCTGGAACGCGGCGAGCACCAGCCAGGCGGTCGCGGCCGAGCGGCTGACTTTGATCGACAGTTTTTCCCACTTGTCGGCCGCGCTTGGCGGGCTCACGCTCGGCACCAATCCGTCGAGCATCACCGCAGGCGGCCAGGGCCCGATCTTCAACGCGGTCAAGGGCACGAACGCGTTCGCGCTGTTCAACATCAGTGCCGGACTTCTCGCGCAGAACGAGATCAACTTCAACGTAACGGGCGGGGCCTTCCCGATCATCGTCAACGTGACCGGCGCGACCGTAACATGGAACGCCAATCCGGTGGGCGGCTATAATGCGGGCCTCAATCGCTCGATCATCTGGAACTTCCTCGACGCGACGTCGATCAGCTTCCAGAAGATGGTGCACGGCTCGATCCTTGCGCCGAGGGCCACCATCAGCAACACGACCCCGCTCGAGGGCAGCATTGTCGCGCGTAACTTCAATCAAGGCGGCGAGGTGCATCTGGGCACCTTCGGCCACGGGGGCTTCGCGCCGATCCCCGAGCCCGCGAGCTGGGCGATGATGATCGCCGGCTTCGGGTTCGTCGGCGGCACGCTGCGCCGCCGCCGCGCGTCAGTCCGCTTTGCCTGACCAGCACAGCCCGGGCGTGGCGCTTGCCGCATCCGGACGGCCGGTGCATGATCGGCCAAGCTGAGAGGAGCCCTTCATGCGCATCGTCGTTGCAGCCCTTGCCCTTGTGTCCGCCGCCGCGGTCGCGCAGTCGACGGCGATCCCCGGCAGCCGCAATCCAGCGGCGGTCAGCGGCGGCACCTACACGGTCGACAGCGGCCACACGCTCGTCACTTGGACGCTCGATCACCTCGGCTTCTCGCCCTACACCGGCATCTTCGGCGACGTGACGGGCACGCTCACGCTCGATCCGCGCAACCTGAACGCCGCAAAAGTGGACGTGACGATCCCGGTCTCGAAGGTCGTGACCGCAAGCGCGGGCCTGACCCAGCATCTGCTTCGCCCCGGCAAGGATGGCGGCAAGCCCGACTTTTTCGGCGCGAACCCGGGTGATGCGCGCTTCGTCTCCACCTCCGTTGCCGCGCGCGGGCAGTCGGCAAAGATCGCGGGCAATCTGACGCTCAACGGCGTGACCCGGCCGGTGGTGCTCGATGCGACCTTCTACGGCGCGGGCAAGGCTCCGCCGCAGATGGGCGGCAAGGAGAATGTCGGCTTCAAGGCGACGACCACCATCCGTCGCAGCGAGTTCGGGCTGGGTTATGGCGTGCCGATGGTCGGCGACGCGGTCCGGCTCGACATCTCGGCCGCTTTCCAGAAGAGCTGACCGGACCGCGACCGCTCGCCCGCGCCATCATCCGATCACATGGCGGCGTAGGAGGTGAACAGCGCCTTCACGCTGGGCGAGGCGGTGGCGGTCAGGCCCGCGACATGTGCCAGCATTTCCTCGCGGGTGGCGTCGGCGGGCAGCTGCTCATAGGCCATGTTCCACCCGTCGAACTCGCGCTTCTCGATGGTGCGCTCCGACAGCTTCACGATGGCGAAGTGCCTTGGGTCGGTGCCGATGCGCTTGTAAGCCTGCTCGACCAGCGCCGGCTCGCCCTCCAGCACCTGCAGGAAGCGCTTGCCGTTGAACAGGAGGAGCCCGGTCACGCCGACACGGCGGTTGTTGCGCCGCGACTGGGCAAGGATGCCGTCCACAGCCTCCGCTTGGACCTGCGGCCGCGCGGTGCTGATGTAGCAAAGCTGTATCATACAGACTCCGGAGCCCCCGCTCCGGCTGCCCATTTATAGGCCATCGGTAACGAGGCTCTTAACGGCCCCGACGTCCGGGTCCTTTGTCGTTCCCGACCCGCCTGATCAGCGGAGGCTTGTGCCCAGGCGGATCGTGTTTGCCTGGCTGCCGGTGATCTGGACGATGTGGCGGCCCGGCTTGACGTCGAACGTGACGGCCTTGAACACGCCGCCGCAGTTTGCGCGCTGGGTGGCGATCGATCGCAGGGTGCGGCCGTCCTCCACCACGTCGACATAGGCGCGGCTGCCGAGCGCGACCTGCAGCTTGCCTGCCTTGGGCACGTCGAGCGCCGCGAGGCCGGCGAACCGGTCCATCCAGCCCTTCTTGCCGTCGCGCGTCGCGAGGATCACCGATCGTTGCACATGCAGTTGCAGCTGGTGGGAGGTGTCGGGCTTGAGCCCGAACTGAAAGCGCGGCCGGATCGCGGCGACGTGACGCTCGGGCTTGTCCCAGCCTGCCGGGCGCGGGCATTCGCGCGCGCCGTTCCGCTCGGCGCGCTCGGGACGACGCTGCGCCGTCGCGGGCCCCGCCAAGGCCAATATCAAAACTGCCGTCAGCACCGCCCGCATCGCTGTCTCCTCACCTTGTGCGGCAAAACATAGCAGCGCTGCCAAGGGGTTGCGAAGCCCTTAGTGGGTGGTTCCGAGCCCAGCGATGGTGGCATCGACCAGTGTCTTGTCCGCGCGCGCGTCATGACGTTCGGCGATAAGTCGGGCCGCCGCCGCCGCCGCCGCGTCAGCCGCCTTGGCGCGAATGTCGGCCAGCGCCTGACGCTCAGCGGCCGCGATCTTGTCCTCGGCCATACGAACGCGGCGCGCCGTCAGCTCGGCCGCGTTGCGTTCGGCATCTGCAAGCAAGGCCTCGGACTCAGTGCGCGCGTGCGCGACGATGTCCGCCGCATCCTGCTCGGCCCCGGCGATCTTGCGCGCATATTCGTCGCGCAAAGCCTCGGCCTCGCCACGGAGCGACTTGGCTTCCTCCAGCCGCCGGCGGATCGCCGCGATCTGGTTGTCGAGCCCGCGCATGATCAGCCCGGGCACCTTTTGCCAGAGCAGGACCGCGATGAAGACCGCCATCGCGAGCGACACCCAGACGGTCGCGTCCATGCCGAAGATGGACGGGTTTTCGTGCAGCGTCTCCCCGACACCACCCGCATGCGTCTCGAGCGCTTCGGTGCCGGTGTGCGGCATGCCTTCGAGCTTGTCGGCATTGGCCAGATTCTCGGCCACCTGGGCCGATCCGGCGCTCACATTGTCAGCCATGGGCCAGCACCGCCTTCACCGCGTCGCGAGCCTGGTCCTCGCTGACCGTCGCCCCCGACAGGCGTGCCACGATCGACTGTGCGGCTTCGGCCGCGACCGCTTCAATCTCGTTGAGCGCGGTTCGGCTCGCGTCCGCGATCCGCGCCTCTTCCGCCGACAGCCGCTCGGCGATGCCGGCGTTTGTCGCCGCAAGTGTGGCCTCGGTCGACTTGGCGGCCCGGGCCCGCGCCTCGGCGATGACCTGCTGAGCCTCAGCCCGGATCGCGTTCTCCTGCGACCGCCATTGCTCCTCAGCCTCGTCGGCCGCCCGACGCGCGGACTGCGCCGCCGCCAGATCGTCCGCGACAAGGCGGTCGCGGTCATCCACCGTCGCCTGGATCTTAGGCACCATGCCGAGGCCGATCACCACGAACACGATGCCGAAGGTCAGCAGCAGCCAGAAGATCTGCGACGCATAGGTTGCCGCGAGCTGGGAGATTTGAGGCATCACACCCTCTCAGGGGTGGCGCGCGGAAGCCGCACCCCACCCCGGAACCGAATCAGGCGACGAAGATCAGGATCATCGCCACGACGAAGGCGAGCAGGCCGAGCAGCTCGGCGGCCGCGAAGCCGATGAAGAGGCGGCCCTGCTGGCCGTCGGCCGCACCCGGGTTGCGCAGCGCGCCCTCAAGGAAGTTGCCGAACACGGTGCCCACACCGATGGCGGCCATGCCGGCGCCGATCGCGGCGAGACCGGCACCGATCAGCTTGGCTGCTTCTGCGTCCATTTCGTAAAACTCCTGCGTGTCGATAGGTGAAAAGGGGAGGCCGGGATCAGTGCAGATGCTCGGCGTCGTTGATGTAGAGCGAGGTCAGCAGCGCGAAGACATAGGCCTGGATGCCCGCGACCAGGATCTCGAGTGCGCTCACGCCGACCATCAGCGCGAAGCTGGGGATGCCGACGCCCAGGCCCGGCAGCAGGCCCGCATTGCCCGCGTTGATCACGAACCCGGCGAGTACCTTCAGAAGGATGTGCCCAGCGATCATCGCCACGAAGAGCCGCAGCCCCAGCGAGAAAGGCCGCACCATGAAGGACACGAACTCGATCAGCGGGATGACGGGCAGCAGCCAGACGGGCGTGCCGTGCGGCACGAACAGCGAGAAGAATTTGAGGCCGTGCTTCCAGAAGCCCACGATCAGCACGATCGAGAAGCTCATCACCGCCAGCACGCCGGTGACGGTGAAGTGGCTGGTAAAGGTGAACGGATGCAAGCCGACGAGGCCGAGCGGCAGCAGGCCGAGCAGGTTGGCGAACAGGATGAACATGAAGAGTGAGAAGACGTAGGGCAGATACTTGCGCCCGTCCTTGCCGACGTTCGCCTTGAGCATGTTGTCGATAAAGCCGGTGAAGCCTTCGACCATCATCTGCCAGCGCCCGGGCACCAGCGCGCGCTTCATCCCGCCCAGCATGAACAGCCACAACACCACCACCGTGACCAGCATCCAGGCGGCCGAGTTGGTGAAGGCGATCTGCTGACCGCCGAGGGTAAAGCCTTCGGCGATCGTCTGCACCTCGAACTGGTGCATCGGATCGATCTTGCCGCCGCCTTCCGCCACGCCCCAAAGTCCTCAAATCAAATCCGAGCGCCCGAACCTATTTCGGGCGCTTGGTCGAAAGCCTGATGATGTTCCTGAACGCGACCACCGTTCCGAGGAACAGCAGCGCAAGCAGGAGCCAGGGGGCGGTGCCGAGCAGGCGATCGAGCACCCAGCCGATCAGCGCTCCTCCAGCCATCCCGCCGATCAGCTCCGCGAGCACGCGATTACCGAGGCGATAATCGTCCTCGCCCTTGTCGCGCCCCTCGCCTGACCTGACCGCCTCCTCCGTTCGGGCGCGCCGCAACCGCTCATCGAGCGTGTCCAGCCGCGCATCCTCCCGGATCGGGTCCAGTTCGGGCTCGTTCTCCGCCATGCGCCGCAACTCCCCGGACTGTGAGGCCGACCGACCCGTTCAAGGTGAGGAAACGCACGGAGGCGAGCGATCCCGCCAAGGCGCGGCCCGATTAGGGCGCGAGGTGGGGGGTGTCAACACCGCCACACCTCGCAGTTGCAAGCGGGCAGAGGATTACGGGCAGTTGCCCGGCTTGGGTTCGACCTCTGTCCCACGCACGGCCCAACTGCCGCCCGCGTAATAGGTTTCGCCCGCCTTCAGCCGCTGGATCGCCTGACAAGCAGTTGCGGCGGCGACGGCCTCAACCGACACGCCCCGTTGCTGCGCGCGCTGGGTGTAGAGCGCCCGGCGCTTGATGTTGATCTGTTCCAGCTCGGCGCGCACCTGATCCGATACCGCGCCACGCACGCCAAGATAGCCGTCGATGCGCTCGCCAATCTGTCCCGCTGCCATGGCCGCCTGCACTGCCGCGCTTTGCGCCTGTGCAGAGCCGCCTGCCGCCAGCATGAACATGGCAGTCACCACGCCTAACGTCCTCGCCGCCGCAATCATCGCGGGAAAAGCTCCTCGTTATTCTCAATAATGTCTTGCGCGTCGCGCTGCAGGCGCACCAACACCTCCTGTCGCACGTTCACGTTCAAATTGATCTCGATCGGTCGTTCCGGCGCGGTCACCTGCACACAGGCCCCTAATGCCAGAGCGAGGCTCGCACTGCCTGCCCGTGAGGTCAACATTTCGCTGCTCATCGCTCATTCTCGCTTTCGGGGGGGTGAATGCTGGTCTGATAGCCGGGCCCAAGCCGGTCTTGGATGAGAAGACTTGGATCCGAGAGGCTTCGTGAGGTCGCCATCAGTCCGCGGAAGGGTGCACTGACACGGATGTTGAACTGGAAGGGCAGCTGCTGGAGCCGGCTCGCGAGCCGGCCGCCGAGCTGCGCGATCAGTCCGGTCGCGACCGGCTGGATGGTGCCGCGGCTGACGCCTGCAAACCGGATCTCGCTCACCATCTCGCCGTCGATCCGGCCGTCGAGCGCGATGGTCAGGTCGCGATAGGCCATGGATTTGAGCGCATCGAAGGCAATGCCGCCCCAGATACCGAGGTTCGCGTTCGAGACCTCGCCGACATAGGACAAGGTGCCGGGCCCGCGCGCTGCCAGCCGACCGCCGACGATGCGCCCGCCATCCTTGTCGAACACCATGGGCAAGGTCCCGTCGAAGATGCCGGTGGCGTTCACGTTGGCCAGCTCGAGCTGGTTGATGAAGCGCGCGGCGTCGAGCCCTGCGATGTCGAAGGTGAGCGCGCGCGCAGCGTCGGCCGCGAAGTCGAGCGTGGCGGGCCGGAGCGTGAGCGTGCCGCCCGCAAGCGGCCAGCGCGCGCTGTCGAGCGCGATGCGCATGCCGGGCACGAGCCGGTAGCGCACGTCGCCGTCGCCGACCTGGATGCCGGGGTTGATGGTGGCAACGCTGAGCCGCTGGTCGGGCGCGGTGACGAGGCCGAGCAGATCGGTGAAGACGAGCTCGGTGCGCACGCCCGTGACCGGGCCGAAGGGCGCCGCAAGCGCGGGCGCGTCGACGGCAAAGCGGCCGGTGCTGGTCACGTCCGCGCCCGACCAGGCGATGCGGCCGGTGCCGTTCACCGTCGCCTCGACATTCGCGATCACGCCGAGGCTCAGGCGGGTCAGCGTCTCGGGCTGGAGCCCGTCGGTCGTGAAGCGAAGCGCCTCGACCCGCAGGTCCGCCTGCCCGGTGCTGCGACCGAGATCGTGCGCGAGCACGACGGCCACGACCTTCGTGCCCGACTCCGGCTCCGCCAGCGTCGCCTCAGCGCGGAGCTCCTGCCCGCGGATCGTGAGCGCGAGGTCTTCCGTGCTGAGCGGGAAGAAGCGGGGAGCAGGTGCCGTGTCCGAGACCGTCGCTGTCGCGCTTGCAACGAGCGTTCCGGCGCGAAATCGCCAGGGTCCGGCGGCATCGCTGACGAGCAGCGGGACGGTCCCGATCCGGCCGCGCGCGCTGGCGAAACGCCCGGACAGTCCCTGCCCCGCCGCGCCGGTCAGCCGGCCGATGTCGAGCATCGTCGGCCCCAGGCGTGCGGCCAGATCGTCGATGGCGAATGCGCTCCCCGCAAAGCGCGCGCGCGCGGCGTCGAGCGTCACGGGGCTGCCCCCGATCGTGCCGGCAAGTCGCGGCGCCTCGATCCGCCCCGCGACTCGACCGTTCGCGACGAGTGCCGGGCCGTCCGGACAAAGGCGCAGCGTCGCGGGGTCGAGCCGCAGGCCCGAGACGGTCAGCCGGTCGAACGCAAACGGCGCGCAACCGGGGTTGAGCTGGAACCCGCCCTTCCCGAACCGCCCGTCAAGCGGGAGCCGGGCGCGCTCGACCGTGCCGCCGAACAACGGGCCGCTGGTTTCGATCGCGGTCAGGAAGCGGTCGCCGGTGAAGCGCACGGGGGCGAGCACCACGGCGGTGCCGTCCTGCACGAAGGGCTTCACGCGTGCGAGGCCGGTGAGCGGCGCGCCGGGGGCGGCCTGGCGCAGCTCGGCCTCCACCTGCGGAACCGCAGCGCCAGACAGAGCCAGCCGCCCGTTCACCTGCACTCGGCCGCCGACCACCCGCACGCCCTGCCCGCCGCCGAAAGAAAGGACCGCGTCGGCATGTCCGAGGCGCAGCATCGGCACGGCCACCGCCGCGTCCGCGAGCCTGACCTGCGCCTCGAATTGACCGTCGCGCCCGATCCGGTCGGCGGCACGCGCCAGCGCAGCGGCAAAAGGCGCGAGGGGTGTGCCGCGTGTGCCGCGTGCGAACCCGCCGAGGTCGGGCACGGCCGCGAGCGCCAGCCGGTCGGCGGTGAGGCGGCCCTCGAACCGCGCCAGTCCTCCGAGCGCATAACGTCCGCTCAAATCTGCGCGCGCGGCACGGCCTTGCGGGCCCGAGGGGGCCAGCGCCGCGAGCCTCGCCGTGCCTTCGGTGCGGGCGTTCGTGCCGGCGAAGGTGGCGCGCGCGCTCAGCGCCGACGCCTGCCATCCAGCGGCATGGGCCGGCCCGGTCCGCAGCGCGACCTCTCCGCGCCACGCGTCCAGCGCGGGCGCGAGACGGACGTCTATGCGTCCCGCGAGATCGCTCGCCTGGCCCTGCGAGCAGAGCGCGTCGACAGTTCGGAACGGGCCGGCGAGACGGGGGCGCGCGTCGGCGGTGCGGATTGTGCCCGACATGGACAGGCCGGTGAGCGCGCAGCCGGCGACCGCGAGCCGCGGCGCGGTCGCGACGTAACGGCCGGCGAAGCTCTTCGCGAGATTGCCCCGCCCATCAAGGCGCAGGCCGACCAGCCCCGCGGGCGTCGCGAGCGCGAGCCGGGCATCGTCGAGGGCGACGGCAAGATCGGGCAAGCGGAACGGCTTGCCGCTTGGCGCGGGCAGCAGCCGATCGACGCTGCCGAAGCGCGGACGTCCGTTCTCGACCCGGCCGCGCAGCCGCACCCCGCCCGCCCGCACCGCACGGACCTCGGGCGCGCCGAAGGTGGGGCTAAGGTCGATCTCGACCCAGGCTGCGGTCAGGTCGGGCGCTCGCGGATCGCCGAGCCGCACGCCTTCCAGCCGCTGGGTGCGCCAGCCGATGCGCTTCACCCGATAGGCGGCGGGCACGCCACGGCGCGCAAGCTCGCGGTCGATGACGTTCGCCGCGATCGGCTTGCGCACGAGCCAGGCCGTGCCGAGCGCGGCCAGGATGAGGCCGAGCAGTAGCAGCGCGGCCACCCTTCCCCATCGCCGCTGTGCCGGTTCAACCATCGCGGCCGACTAGCCGAACTGGCGCGCGTCGCGTAAGCCCGGGCACGATGGCGGGGGACGAGGAGCTGGCGAGTGGGCACCGGGCGCGGCTGCGCGAGCGGCTGCTCCGCCAGGGCCCCGACGCGCTGCTCGACCATGAGATCGTCGAATATCTGCTCGCGCTCGTCATGCCACGGCGCGATACCAAGCCGATGGCCAAACAGATGCTGAACGCGTTCGGCGGGATCGGCGGCCTGTTCGCGGCGGACGCGGAAACGATCGAGCGCGCCGGCTTCACCGAGACGCAGGCGGCGGCGGTCAAGATCGTCAACGCGGCGGTGCTGCGGGTGCTGGCGGCCGAGGTGAAGGCGCGTCCGGTGCTGTCCGGCTGGGCGGCGCTCACCGACTATCTGCGTGCGGATATGGCGCACCGACCGGTCGAGCGCGTGCGCGTGCTCTTTCTCGATGCCAAGAACATGCTGATCCGCGACGAGGCGATGAGCAACGGCACGGTGAGCGAGGCGGCCATCTATGTGCGCGAGGTGATCCGCCGCGCGATCGATCTCCATGCCTCCGCACTGATCCTCGTCCACAATCATCCGAGCGGCGATCCGAAACCCTCACGCCAGGATATCGCCGTGACGCGCGACGTGGTGGAGGCGGGCAAGCGGCTCGGGATCGTGGTGCACGATCACGTGATCGTCGGCGGGGCCGAGTGTTCGAGCATGCGGGCGCAGGGGCTGATGTAGCGTTGAAGTAGAAGACGCCACCCCCAACCCCTCCAGCAAGGGCTGGAGGGGAGAAGAACAGCGATGCGACTCCCTTCCACGCCTTCGTGGAGGGGTTGGGGGTAGCCCTTCTTCAACCCTTGTCGGCCATCCCCATGTCGTTCTTTTCCGGATAGTCGTCCGGCGTCACGCTGCTCTGGTTCTCGGTCGCCTTGTCGATCTCGTCTTCAAGGCTCGCGTGCGAAGGCGCGCGGGTGAGGTCGCCGCCGCCCGAGGCCTGCTCGTCGTCATAATCCTCGCGCAGGTTGCCGCCGCCCGCGCCCGCGCCCGATCCACGCACCTCGCCATTGCCGGCGATAAAGGCGCGGCGGCCGCGCTCGCTGTTCTCGTCCTCCGGCGTACGCCCGCCGTCGAGCCGCGCCGCATCCGGCCGCTTCGCGTCTCCCGGCTGCTGATGCTCGGTCGACAGATTGCCTTTCAGGTCCATGATCACCTCCCGGGACATCAAGCGAGCTTGAAGCCTTCCTTATTCATCAAAGCCGTGAGCTTCTTGTTCAGCTCGGGCGACAGCTTGGCCTTGAGCGCGGGGTAGATCTCGTTCTCCTCCTCGCCCGCATGCCGCTCGATCTCGCCCCGGAACTCGGCCACCTTGGTCAGGAAGGCGGGCGACTCCTTGGGCATGTTCTCCAGATCGTAGAGGTACTGCTTTACATAGCCGTGATCATGGTTGAGGTGATCGGCCTGTTCGCGCTGCCCGCCGTCGCGGAGCGCGGGGTAGATCACATTCTCTTCTTGCAGCGCGTGCTTGGCAAGCGCGTGCTTGATCTGCATGAGCAGCATCGACCGCTTGGTGGTGTTCTTCTCGGTCGTCGACTGGAGCACGTCGAACAGCTTGAGCACTGCCGCATGCTCGGCCGCGAGCGCCTGATCCCAATCGCCCGCAAGCGCGGTCGGCGCCTGCACGGCAGCCTTGCGGCCGAGATTGGCGACGAGGCCGATCGCCACGCCTGCCGCCGCCGCGCCGATCAGCGCGCCGGTCGAGCCACCGAACAGCCCATTCTCGTCGCGGTCGTTCTGCGACGCAGGCGTGCGGCGCGTGCGGGTGGTCTTCTGCTGCGTTTCGGTCACCATCTCGTGTCCTCCGATTGTGAAAAGCGTCGCGCCAACAACCCGCAGGGAGCAGGCGCGTTCCAACCCGCGCGGAACCGCCCATGCCAGCGGGTGTTGAAGGCGCGTCTGCGTCCCACAAGGAGTCCGTTCATGAAGAAGCTGATCTGCGTCAGTCTGCTGGCGCTCGCCGCCCCGGCGGTCGCACAGCCCGCCCCGCTCGCGCCGCCCATGCAGGCGCGCACCAGTGCCAACACTTATCTGCAGCTGGCGGCGTCGTCGGATGCGTATGAGATCCAGTCGAGCAAGCTGATCCTCCAGTCGGCGAGCAATCCGGACGTCCGGCGCTTTGCCGAGATGATGGTGAGCGACCATGCCGGCACGACCGCGCAGCTGATGGCGGCCGCCAAGGAGGCCAGCCTCGGCAACCCGGCCAACATCCAGGGGCGGCAGGTGAGCATGCTGAAGGCGCTCCGGTCGACCCCGAAGGCCAAGCGCGAGCGCGCCTATGTCGACCAGCAGGTCATGTCGCACCAGGAAGCGCTCGCACTGCACGAGGGCTTTGCGGCGCAGGGCGACAATCCGGGCCTCCGTTCGGTCGCGCAGGGCGCGGTGCCGATCGTGCGCGCGCACCTGGCCGAGATCCAGCGCATCCAGGCCTCGATGGGCGGCTCCATGACGAGCATGCGCCGCTAAAGGTCTTGGTGACCCGAGCGGAGGGCGCGCCGGCCACCTTGGCGGGCGCGCCCTTCGTGCGTCAGGACGTGCCGATCACCTGCGCCGCGAAGCGTTCCATCTCCTCGGCCTGCGGGCTCATCTGGAGGAGGAGCAGGTCCAGCCCGGCCTCCTCATATGCGGCGATGCGCTCCTTGAGCTGCTCGGGCGTGCCCACCAGGTTCGGGCGCAAGCCTCGGTTAGACACCGAATATTCCTGGATCTTGAGCTCGCGCTCAAGCTGCGTGCCGGACAGCCACTGGTCGAAGTTCGCGTAACCGGCGGGCAGGTCGCGCACGGTCGTGATCCGCTCGAGCTCCCGCTTCGCCTCCGCCTTGCTGTCGCGTACGATCGCATAGGCCGCCATCCCGAAGTGCATCGGCGCGCCGCCCACCTGCTCCCGCCGCGCCGCCATGTCGGCGATCTTGGGCGCGATCGCCTCGACCGGGTCGCCGTGCATCACATAGGCGTCGCACTGCTCGGCGATCATCGTCTTGGCCGTCTCGCTCTCGCCGCCGGCATAGATGATGGGCCTGTTCGCGGGCTTGGGTGCGCAGATCGCCTCATCGGTTCGGTAGAACCGCCCTTCGAAGCTGAAGCGCTCTTCCGTCCAGAGCCCGTCCACAACCTTCAGCCATTCGGACGTCCGCGCGTATCTGTCGTCATGCTGATCGAACTGCAGGCCATATTGCCGGGCCTCGTCCGCCCACCAGGAAGAGACGACGTTGAGGCTGAGCCGCCCGCCCGCGATCCGGTCGATGTTGGCAGCGGCTTTCGCGAACAGCGCGGGCTGGTGGAAGTTGGGCCGCACCGCGACCATCAGCTCGATCGTCTCGGTCACGGCGGCAAGCGCGGCGGCGGTCGACCAGGCGTCGAGCGCAGGCTGTTCCACGCCCTTGATGTCGTTGAGGTTGAGCTCGGCAATCAGTGTCAGGTCATAGCCGATCCGCTCGGCGCGCTGGGCGAGCCGCTTTACATAGTCCCAGCTCGCCTCCATGCCCTCATCGGCCACGTTGCGGAGCCAGCCCCCGAAGACGGGCATCCAGAAACCGTACCTCATCCGCGCGCGATCCTGTCCTGGAGATAGTCGACCAGCCGCTCATGCGGGTCCCATCCGAGCACGTCGAGGGGGTTAGCGACGAAGTTGGACAGGGCGTTGATGTCGTAGAAGCGCGCCGAGCCGTCGCGATCGTCGATCATCACCTCGACACCGCCCACATCCATGTCCATCGCCGCCGCGATCCGCTCGGCGGCCTCGACGAGCGCGGGTGCCGGCGTTGTCGCACGCATGCGGATGCCCGATCCTTGCACGCAGGCGTCGGCAGGGCACAGGTCGAAGGCACCGCCGCCTTCAACCTCGATGGCATACAGGAAGCGGCGGTCGAGCGTCTCGATGCGGAGGATGCTGCCGCCGCGCTGGGGTACGTAGTCCTGGACCAGCAGCACGCCGTCGACGCTGTGAGGGACGTCGCCCGCCTCGGCAGCGGCGCGCAGCTCCGAACGGTTGTCGAAGCGCGCGATGCCGGCACCCGATCCGCCGATGTTGGCCTTGACGACGACCGGAAATCCGAACCCCTCCGTCGCCGCGAGCAGGTCGGCGGCGCGGTGCACGACACGGGTGCGTGGCACGGACAGGCCGAGCGAGGTCAGCAAGCTCAACTGCCGCGCCTTCGACGAATCGATCGCAAAGGCGGTGCCGCCGTTGATAACGGCCGCGCCCTGGCGTTCCCACCCTTCGAAAAGCGCCGCCGCGTAGAAGAGCGGGTGCGCCGCGTCGCGGAGGAAGCTCGATTGCGCGATCCGGTTGAAGACGAGGTGCGCGGGCGCAGGAGCACCGATCTCATACCAATGGCCCGCGGCAGGCACTGCCACATAGTCGACGCCGCGCCGGTCCAGTACCGAAAAGAGCGGGCGGAACCAGTCGGGATGTTCGTAGAGGATCGCGAGGTCGGGCATGGGTCCACCGGCTTAGGGTCGGTCGCGTGTAAGCCGGTCGGCGCTCCCGCCCACAAGTTTTTTTGTGCCAGGCCGGGACAGGGCAGCCTCTTGCGCCGTTGCTGCGGGAACTGCCGCCCCAAGCTGCCGATTCTTGCGGTGCGGGCGTGCATCCGCGCGGGGCGTTCCTCCGTAACTGGGACGTTGGTTGCTTGAGCGTGGTGAAATCCGGGGGTCGTTGACGTCATGGCTCAGGGGTGGGCTGTTCAGTGGAGGACCGTATGAAGCGATTTCTTCTTGGGGTCGGGGTGGCCCTGGCTCTTGCCGCGCCGGCGCAGGCCGAGCGGCTGGTCGGCTTGACCAGCGACAATCGCCTGGCGCTGTTCGAATCGACCTCGCCTTCGACGGCGACGTTCCGGTCGATTGCCGGCCTGGGCGGCGATACGCTGCTCGGCATAGATCTGCGCGCAACCGACCGGCGCATCTATGCGCTCGGCTCGAGCGGCTCGATCTATCGTCTGGGCAGCGGCGGCTCGACCGGCGTCACCGCGACCAGTCTCGGTTCGATCACGACCGCGATCAACGGCGGCAATGTCGATCTGGACTTCAACCCGGCCGCGAACCGGTTGCGGACGTCGAGCAACGCCAATCAGAGCCTGCGCCTTAATCCGGACGCACCGGCTGCGGCCGGCGGAACCAATGTCGACGGCAGCTATAACTATGCCACGGGCGGCGCGCCTTCGATCGTGGGCGTGGCTTATCTGAACAACCGTCCGGGCGCGACCACGACGCGCTTCTTCGCGCTGGATGCCGCGCGCAACCAGCTCGTCGTCGTGAGCCCGCCCAACGTCGGCACGCTGACCTCGCCCTTGGCGCTCAACGGGCTGACGCTGACCTCGGACGGCCCGGTCGGCTTCGACATCTCCGGCGGCACCGGCGCGGCGTTCGTCGCGTTCGGCGGCCAGCTCTATGGGCTGGGTCTGGGCACCGGCAACGCGACGCTGCTCGGGACGCTCGGCACGGGCGTGACGGACATCACCGCGCTTGCGGTTCCGGAGCCCGCCACCTGGGCGATGATGATCGGCGGCTTCGGCGCAATCGGGGCGCAGCTACGCCGCCGTTCGGGCCTCAAGCTCCGGGTCGCGAAGGCGGTGCGCGCCTGACCTCAGTCGAGGGCCGGGGCGGACACGTCCCGGCCCTCTTCTCAGCCGACCACGCGCATCAGCGGCACCGGCTGCTTGGGCGGTCGTTCGGCGATCAGCGCCTTGACCAGGGGCTGCAGCGTCTCGTCGAAGCGCGCGAGCACGACATGCTCCTCGGCCGTGTCGAAATGGCTGACCAGCTGGCGGCCATTCCACTTGTGAAGCGCGAAAGCAGGCGGATCGGCGATGATCATCGCGCGGCCGTCGGGCGCGTCGGGATCGACCGGCGCGAGGTCGAGCGCCACTTGTGGGGCGGTCGACGGACAGATGGCAATGGTCGCGCCGCGCCACGCCACGCTGATCGGGCGGTGGAGATGGCCGCAGATGATCCCCCTCACCTGCGCATGACCCGCGATCGCGGCCCCGAAGCGGGCCACCCACGGTTCGTCCGGATCGGTCGCCATCCATTCGATGCCCACGTCGACCGGGGGGTGGTGCATGACGATGATGGTGTCGCGCTGCGGCTGGGCGGACAGCTCGGCACGCAGCCAGCGCGCGCGGATCTCGCAGAACGCTCCGCCATGCCGCCCTTCCTCGAGCGTGTCGATCACGAGGAACCGCACTTGGGCCGTATCAATCGCATATTGCACGAAGCCGTCGACGGCGGGCGTGCCCGGGAAGACGTCGAAAAAGGTGTCGCGCAGATCATGGTTGCCCATGGCGAGTGCCACGGGAAAAGGCAGGCCATCGAGCGCTTCGCGGAGCCGAAGATAGCTGTCGCGGTCGCCGCGATCGACCAGGTCGCCGGTCGCGAGCAGGATATCGGGCAGCGGACGCATGGCGGCGAGTTGGTGGAGAACCCGATCGAGCCGCTGCCGGTTGA
>ERZ1066121.1599-NODE-1599-length-15970-cov-9.204336_pt1 | contig 15970 bp, 13 predicted proteins | sample MGYA00382768_ERZ1066121 | MGnify/ENA primary metagenome ERZ1066121 (study PRJEB33369, sample SAMEA5778351) | biofilm metagenome | biome: Industrial cooling water; feature: Water cooling tower basin; material: Biofilm | place: United Arab Emirates | collected... | reverse complement strand
TCGGTGAACGTATCCGGGATCACGCCCTTGTAGTGCACCGTGTAGGTCGTAGTCGTGTCGGTCATCTTGAAGGTCACGGAGCGGCCGTCGGGCGCACGCTGAATCGTGCCGTTGACGACGGCGGCGCCGATCTTCACGCCCGTCTTCACGAAGCGCGGATTGGCCTCGATCTTGTTCGCGAGTTCGGTCGGCGTCAGGAAGTACTGGGCCGTCTCCTTGGCCGAACTGGCCATGAGCACGCCCGACGTTCCGAGCACGAGCAACCCGCCGAGGAGAAACTTGCTGCGAGCTTTCACGACACTCCGCCCTGCAGCGGAAGACCGGCCGCTGCCGTCCGGGTCCGAGTTCTCGCGTCATTCGACGCGCCACTCGACCAATTCCGGGGACACCTTCGTCCCACAAGATACGATGAAAACCCCGAACCGTTGATTCGGGATCCCATCAACTTCTCTATCGGGAAGATAGCGATCCCCGCACGGGGAGGCAGCCCCTCCCGGGCGCGCCGAGGCACCGCTCAGGCGCGATCGCGGGCCCACGCCAGCGCGCCGCGCACGGCCCGACGCCAGCCGTCGTGCCCGGTGCGCGCGGCCTCGCGTCCCGCACCGGGCACGAAGCGCGTGAAGCGTCGCGCCGCGAGGAACGACGCGGCGTCGGGCCACACGCCGGCCGCGACCCCCGCCAGGCCGGCGGCCCCGAGCGCCGTCGTTTCGACGAGGTCGGGGCGCTCGACCGGAACGCCGAGCACGTCGGCCTGAAACTGCATGAGCCAGTCGTTGCTGGTGGCACCGCCGTCCACGCGAAGCCGATCGAACGGCACGTCGCCCATGCGACGCATGAGCCCGAGTACGTCCGCCGTCCCGTAGGCCATGGCCTCGAGGGCAGCACGCACCAGATGCGCCGACGTCGTGCCGCGGGTCAGCCCCACGATGGTGCCGCGTGCGTGTGGCTCCCAATCGGGGGCGCCGAGGCCGGTCAGCGCGGGCACGAAGTAGACGCCGTCCGTGCTCTCGATGGAGCGGGCCATCGCTTCCGTCTCGTCGGCCGCGCGAATGAGACCAAGCCCGTCGCGCAACCACTGGACGGCCGCGCCGGCCACGAAGATCGACGCTTCGAGCGCGAAGACCGCGTCGCCCTGCGCATCACAGGCGATGGTGGTGAGCAGCCCTTCGCCGGGCTGCGGGCGCGCCGTACCGGTGTTGAGCAGCAGGAAGGCCCCGGTACCGTAGGTGTTCTTGCCGCCACCGGCCTGCCAGCCGCCCTGTCCGTACAGCGCGGCCTGCTGGTCGCCCGCGACGCCAAGAATCGGGATCTCGGCGCCGAGCGCGGCGACCGTGCTCGTGCCGAAGAAGCCACTGGAGCGACGCACCGTGGGGAGCAGCGACGCGGGCACCCCGAACAGGTCGAGGAGCCGCGGACTCCAGGCGCGGCGCTCGATGTCATAGAGCATGGTGCGCGACGCGTTCGTCGGATCGGTCACGTGTGACGCGCCGCCGGTGAGGTGCCAGATGAGGAAGCTGTCGATCGTGCCCGCGGCGAGTTCGCCCCGCTGCGCGCGCGCGGCGAGGTCGGGGCGGCCGAGCAGCCACTCGAGCTTGGTGGCGCTGAAGTACGGGTCGGTCACGAGCCCCGTGGCGGCGCGGATTTCATCGGCGAGCGGCGCGAGGGCGCGACAGCGATCGGCAGTGCGTCGATCCTGCCAGACGATCGCGCGGTGCACAGGAGCACCCGTCGCACGATCCCAGAGCACGATGGTTTCGCGCTGGTTGGTGATGCCGATCGCGCGCGGCATCACACCGGCGTTGGCGATCGCTTCACGCGCCGCGTCGAAGGTCCGCTCGACGATTTCCGCCGCGTCGTGCTCGACCCATCCGGGTTGTGGGTAGTGCTGCGTGATCTCGCGATACGCGCGACCAAGCACGCGACCATCGGCGCCGAGCACGAGACAGGTCGAACCAGTGGTGCCCTGATCGATCGCGAGCACAGCCATGCGGAATCCTCAGTCGAAGAAGGGAGGCGTGACGAGACCGCGGTCGGTGACATAGTGCGTCACCAAACGACGCGGCGTGACATCGAAGGCAGGGTTGAACGTCGGGACACCATCGGGCACGACGAGGCGATCACCGGCGCGCGCGAGTTCGTCACGTCCACGCTCTTCGATCTCGATCTCATCGCCGTGCAGCGTGGCTGCATCGACGGTACTCCACGGCGCACAGACGTGAAAGGGCACACCGTGCGCGGCAGCGGCGAGTGCGAGGGGAAAGGTGCCGACCTTGTTGGCGACGTCCCCGTTGGCGGCGATGCGATCGGCGCCCACGAACACGGCGTCGATGTCACCGCGCGCAAGGAGCGTGGCCGCGGCGCTGTCCGGGAGTACCGTGACCGGAATGCCCGCACGTTGCAGCTCCCACGCCGTGAGGCGGGCGCCCTGCCAGAGTGGGCGCGTCTCATCGGCGAACACGGTGATCGGCAGACCACGCGCGTGGGCAACATAGACCGGCGCGAGCGCGGTGCCGATGCCGGCGGTGGCGAGCGCGCCGGCGTTGCAGTGCGTGAGCACGCGCGCACCAGCGCGCAGCAGCTCGGCACCGGCCTCGCCGATGGCGCGACACATCGCGACGTCCTCATCGAAGATCTGTTGCGCTTCGTCGACGAGCGCACGCACGAGCTCCGTGACAGGCTCGGCGGCGGCACGCGCGAGCAGTCGGTTCACGGCCCAGCGGAGATTGACGGCGGTGGGGCGTGCGTTCGCGAGCGACTCGGCGAGCTGCGCGAGACGCTCGTGTGTGAGCCCCTGCTCGTGCGATGCGACGGCCGCGAGCCCCATGGCCGCTGCGACGCCGATGGCGGGCGCGCCGCGCACGGTCAGCGTGTGAATCGCGTCCACCAGTGCGTCGAGCATGTGCACGGTGACGTAGCACTCCTCCGACGGCAGCGCCCGCTGGTCGAGCAGCCGGACGGAGCGATGCTCAGGATCGCCCCAGGACACGACGGGGGCAGGGGGCGCGAGAGTCAGCATGTCAATGAGTGTAGCCGCCGATCGCACACTCGGCACGGGGTGGGAGCGGCTGTGTAGATTGCGACAGCCACCCAGAACCAATCCGCCTCATGTCTTACACCAATCTCACGTACGACGTCTCCGACCGGATCGCCACCATCACGGTCAATCGCCCGGACAAGCTCAACGCGCTCAACGATGCGACGATCGCCGAGTTGGGCCTCGCGATCGACGCGGCGGTTGCGGACCCGATGGTCCGTGCGGTCATCCTGACCGGCGCGGGGCGCGCCTTCGTGGCGGGGGCGGACATCAGTGAGCTCGCCAGCCAGACGCCACAGGTTGCGCAGCAGCGTGCGCGTGCGGGCCAGGCGGTGTTCCGTCGCTTCGAGACGAGCCCCAAGCCCACCATCGCGGCGGTCAATGGCTTCGCACTCGGCGGGGGCTGCGAACTGGCGATGAGCTGCCACGTGCGCGTGGCGAGTGAGAAGGCGAAGTTCGGCCAGCCCGAAGCGAAGCTCGGCATCGTGCCCGGATTCGGTGGATCGCAGCGGCTGCCGCGCCTGGTGGGGCGCGGCGCAGCGCTCAAGCTGCTGCTCACCGGCGACATGATCGACGCCGCCGAGGCGCATCGACTCGGGTTGGCCGATGAGATTGTGCCGGCCGATGCGCTCACCGAGCGGACGCGTGCCCTCGCGGCGACGATGCTCGCCAACGGGCCGCTCGCGCTCGCCGGCTGCATCGATGCGGTGCAGCGCGGACTCGATACGTCGCTCGAAGAAGGATGTCGCATCGAGAGCGACCTGTTCGGGGTGCTCTCGGCCACGGCCGACATGCGCGAGGGGATGCAGGCGTTTCTCGAGAAGCGACCCGCAACGTTCACGGGACGCTGAGCGCACGCGCGCACGACGAACCACGACGGAATTCGCCGGTGCTGCACACGCTCGTCGTGCGCGATTTTCGCAATCTCGCCGCGCTCGATCTCACCGTCGATGCGGCGGGAGTCGCCATCGTGGGCGACAACGGATACGGCAAGACGAACCTGCTGGAGGCCGTCGCGTACCTGCGGCTGTTGCGCTCGTGGCGCGGGGCGCGCGACGCCGACGTGGTGCGCTTCGGGGCCGCGGGGTTTCATGTCCGCGCGACGCTGCAGTCGCCCGCACGCGTGCACACGGCGGCCCTCGGCTTCGAACGCGCGACGCGTCGCAAACGCGCGCTGCTCGACGGCGTGGAGCAATCGCGCTTGAGTGACGCGTTGGGCGCATTGCCCTCGGTGTGTTTCTCGCCGGCCGATGTCGCCCTCGTGGCGGGCGGTCCAGGGGAACGGCGACGTTTTCTCGATGTCGCGCTCGCGCTCACGAACGAGGCATACCTGCACGCGCTGCAGGTGTATCGTGGCGCGCTGGCTCGACGCAACGCGGCGCTCCGTGAGCTGCAACGCCAGCCGCGTGGCGTTCACGACGCGACCGCACGCGTCGCGGTGTGGGAGCCCGCGTTGGCCGAGCACGGTGCGACACTCGTGCAGGCGCGTCGAGCGTGGGTGCGCGAGCATGCGGAGCCGTTCGGTGCACTCTGCGCCGCGATCGGCGAAGCCAACAGTGTCTCGCTGCGCTACCAGGGGCCGGCCGAGCAGGTCACGTCAGACGATCTCGGCGCGATGCGCGACGCGTTGCTCACGGCGTTCGAGGCGCAGCGCGCCACGGAGCTGCGTCGCGGCGTCACGCTCGTCGGCCCACACCGCGATGAACTGCAACTGCTGCTCGGCGGCCGGGAGCTGCGCACGTTCGGGTCGGCCGGTCAGCAGCGGACCGCCGCGATCGCGCTGCGCATGCGCGAGTGTGCGACGGTGCGCGCGTTCCTCGGTGCCCCCCCGCTGCTGCTGCTCGATGATCCGTTCGCCGAACTCGATCTCAAACGGGCGCAGGCGATCCTCTCGCTGCTCGACGCCGAAGGGATCGGGCAGGTCCTGCTGGCGGTGCCGCGTGCCGAAGACATCCCGGCCGCGTTCACGCGACTGCCGCGGCGCACGATGCGCGATGGCGTGCTGTCATGAGCGACGACCGGAAGCGCAAGCCGGAAAAGGTGAGTGACGTGCTCGCGGCCGTGCTCGAGCGCGCCGGACTCACCGAGCGCATGGCGCAGGCGGGGGTGATCCCCGAGTGGCCGCGACTCGTGGGCGCGCAGATCGCGGCGGTCACCGAACCCGTCGCGCTGCAGCGCGACGGAACGCTCGTGGTCGCCGTGCGCACACACGCGTGGATGACCGAACTGTCGATGCTCGAACCGGAGTTGCTGCGCACGCTGAACGCCGATTCGACGCGACCGCCGATCGCACGACTTCGACTGGTGTTGCGGCGCACGCCCTGAGCGACCGCCGCCAAGTTGTTGCCCGACAACAACTTGCGCCGGAGCCCGCGAGTTGCGTCTGGCACCCTGCCCCGGTTATTTTTCGGGGTTCCCCCGTTGCCGGGCGATCCGTGATTGCGAACCAGCGATCCGGCGCCGAGCGGTGGGCGCGCGCGTCGACGGCGACGACGTGCGACGACCTGTTCCCCCGCCCTTCCTGACATGGCCACTGAAGATCTCACGCCGGACAACGGCGGTTACGGCGCCGGCAGCATCCAGGTGCTCAAGGGCCTCGAGGCGGTGCGCATGCGTCCCGGCATGTACATCGGTTCGACCTCCGCGCGCGGCCTGCACCATCTCGTGTACGAAGTCGTCGACAACTCCATCGACGAAGCACTCGCGGGCTACGCGACCAAGGTCAGCGTCACGATCCACCCCGACGATTCCATCACCGTGGAAGACGACGGGCGCGGCATTCCGGTGGACGTGCACCCCACGGAGAAGAAGCCCGGGGTGGAACTGGCCATGACGGTGCTCCACGCCGGCGGCAAGTTCGACAAGAACACGTACAAGGTGTCGGGTGGTCTGCACGGCGTGGGTGTGTCGGTGGTGAACGCGCTGTCCACCAATCTCAAGGTGTGGATCAAGCGCGACGGGAAGGAGCACTACATGGACTTCCTGCGCGGCGACACCACCACCAAGCTCACCGTGTTGCGCGAGGTGCCGAAGAAGGAGACCGGCACGAAGGTGTGGTTCAAGCCCGACGGGCAGATCTTCACGGAGACGCTCCGCTACGACTGGACGACGCTTGCGTCGCGCCTGCGCGAGCTCGCGTTCCTCAACAAGGGCATCTCCATCACGCTCACCGACGAGCGCGAAGGCGAGCAGCAGACGCAGACGTTCCACGCGCAGGATGGCATCGCCGGGTTCGTGCGCTTCCTGAACCAGAGCCGCAAGGTGCTGCACCAGGACGTCGTCTTCATCGAGACGGAAAAGGACGACATCGCGATCGACCTCGCGCTGCAGTACAACGACGGCTACAGCGATACCGTCTTTTCGTTCGTGAACAACATCAACACGCACGAAGGCGGCACGCACCTCACCGGCTTCAAGAGCGCGCTCACGTCGGTCATCAACAAGTACATCGAGAAGTCCAACGTCCTTACCAAGAAGGACAAGGACATTCGTCTGAGCGGCGACGACGTGCGCGAAGGCATCGTGGCCGTGCTCTCGGTCAAGGTGCGCGAGCCGCAGTTCGAGGGGCAGACCAAGACCAAGCTCGGCAACTCCGAGGCCGAAGGCGCGGTCCGCAGCGTGGTGAACGATTTGCTCACCACGTACCTCGATGAGCACCCGCGCACGGCCAACGCCATCATCGAGAAGGCCGTGTCGGCGGCGCGGGCCCGTGAAGCCGCGCGCAAGGCGCGTGACCTCACGCGCAAGAAGTCGGCGCTCGACGTGGGCAACCTGCCCGGCAAGCTGGCCGACTGCTCGCTCTCCGACCCGTCGCTCTGCGAGGTCTACCTGGTGGAGGGTGACTCGGCCGGCGGTTCGGCCAAGCAGGGGCGCAAGCGCGACTTCCAGGCGATCCTGCCGCTGCGCGGCAAGATCATCAACGTGGAGAAGGCGCGCATCGACAAGGTGCTGAGCAACGAGGAAATCCGGACGATCATCACCGCGATCGGCACGGGCATCAAGGACGAGTTCGATCTGAGCAAGGCGCGCTACCACAAGATCATCATCATGACCGACGCCGACGTGGACGGCGCGCACATCCGGACGCTGCTGCTCACGTTCTTCTTCCGGCAGATGCCCGAGCTCATCGACGCCGGCTACATGTACATCGCGCAACCGCCGCTCTACCGCGTCGCCAAGGGCAAGGAGGAGTACTACGCCTACAGCGACAAGGAACGCGATGCGATCAGCGAGCGCCTTGGTGGCGAAGGGCGCGCGAACATCAACGTGCAGCGCTACAAGGGACTCGGTGAGATGAACCCCGAGCAGCTCTGGAAGACCACGATGGACCCGGAGACGCGCAGCATGTTCCGCGTGACGATGGAAGACGCGGTGCTCGCCGATCAGACGTTCCAGATGCTGATGGGCGACGACGTCGAGCCGCGTCGGTTGTTCATCGAGAGCAACGCCCGCTTCGTGTCGAACCTCGATATCTGACGCGGCGCGATGTGCAGACGGCCGCCGGTGCCCGGACCTCGGGCGTCGGCGGCCATCGTGTTTCCGGCGGTGCCCGGTGCGGCGCTACGCGAAGAGCTCGTCCACGCGCGCGGCAAACCCGGGCAGCACCTCACCGCCATCGAGTGTGTCGTGCGCAGTCAGCGTGCGCGCGGCGGCGCCCGGCTCGTGCACGACCACGGTTCGAGCGGCCGGATTCACCACCCACACGAGCGCCGTGCCGGCGGCCAGCCAGTCCGTCACCTTGTCAGCGACCTCGGCGTTGCGATCGCCCGGAGAACGGACCTCGACCGCAAGGTCGGGCGCCATCTCGGGAAAGCCGCGGGTCCCACGGGAGGGTGCGCGCGCGGTCCGGATGAACGCCACGTCGGGCGCGCGAACGGTATCGGGCCCCCGTTCGAGCGTGAAGCCAGTTTCGGCGGCAAGCACGGTGCCCAACGCGTGCGCCTGTACGTGGCTCGCGATACGGACCAGCATGGCGGCGGCCACCCGCCCATGCTCGTAGCCGGCCGGTTCCCGCACCATCAGGCGACCGCGAACCAGCTCCGTGCGCTTGTTTCGCGCGGGGTACGAGAGCAGTTCTTCCGCCGTCATGGGGCGGGCTGTTGGTGCGGTCATGGACACCGTCCGGCGCAGGCGTGAACGAGGCATGGCTGCAGGATATGCCGTCGCGTCATCCGACCGTCATCTGCAGCCCCTGCCGAGAACAACGCCGAGCGGGCCGCCGAGTCAAGGGGGGTATGTGGCGGCGGGGTGGTACCCTGCCGACATTCAGGGAGTGACGCGACAGAGCGTCACTCACCACCACCACGTCCCACTCCCCCATGTCGACCCACCCGAAGTTCTTCGAACAGGTCAACAAGTACGTCGATCGAGCCGCCACGCTGCTCGCGCTCCCCGATGGGCTGCTGCAGCAGATCAAGGCGTGCAACGCCGTCTACCACGTGAGCTTCCCGCTTCGGCGCGACGACGGCACGATCGAAGTGATTCACGGCTGGCGCGCGCACCACTCGCAGCACCGCCTGCCGGTGAAGGGCGGCATTCGTCTCGCCGCGAACGCCAACGAGGACGAAGTCACCGCGCTCGCCGCGCTGATGACGTACAAGTGTGCACTCGTCGACGTGCCGTTCGGCGGCGCCAAGGGCGCGATTCGCGTGGACAAGAGCAAGTACTCCGACGGTGAACTCGAGCGCATCGTGCGCCGCTACACCTTCGAACTCGTGCAGCGCAACTGCATCGGCCCTGGCGTGGATGTGCCGGGCCCGGACATGGGCGTCGGGCCGCGCGAAGTCGCGTGGATTGCCGACACGTACATCGCGCTCAAGGGCGGTTCGGAGGTGTCGGCGGCCGGTTGCATCACGGGCAAGCCGATCGCGCTTGGCGGTGTGCGCGGTCGCCTCGAGGCAACGGGGCGTGGTGTGCACTTCGGCGTGCGTGAGGCCGTGGCGCAGGCCGACGACATGGCGCGCCTCGGACTGAGCGCGGGCCTCGAAGGCAAGACCGTCGTTGTGCAAGGCCTCGGCAACGTGGGGTACTTCAGCGCGAAGTTCCTCGCCGAAGACGGCGCGCGCATCGTGGGCATCATTGAACGTGAAGGCGCGATCTACGATGCCCGTGGCATCGATGTCGAGGCCGCGTATTCGCATCGCGCCGGCGGCGGCTCGCTGCTCGACCTGCCAGCCGAGCAGAAGCTCACGGGCACGGACGGTCTCGAGGGCCTCACGTGGCCGTGCGACATTCTGGTGCCGGCCGCGGTGGAGAATGTGATCACCGCCGAGAACGCCGCGCGCATCCAGGCGAAGATCGTGGCCGAAGGTGCCAATGGCCCGACCACGGCCGACGGCGGCGAAGTGCTCAATCAGCGCGGCATCATGGTGCTCCCTGATCTCTTCCTCAACTCGGGCGGCGTCACGGTGAGCTACTTCGAGTGGCTCAAGAACCTTTCGCACGTGCGCTTCGGCCGCATGGAGCAGCGCTTCGAGGCGTCGAGCAACGCGCGCCTGCTGCGGGCCGTCGAGGAACTGACCGGCAGTCGGTTCAACCAGCGCGTGTTCGAGCAGGTGGCGGTGGGCGCGAGCGAAGTCGACATCGTGAACTCCGGGCTCGAGGACACGATGGTGTCGGGCTTCCACCAGATGCGCGAACTCGCGAAGGCGAAGAACGCCGACTTCCGCAGCGCGGCGCTGGCCACGTCGATTCAGAAGGTGGCGACGGCGTACAACGAGCGCGGCATCTTCCCGTGATGCCACACCGTATCGCCGGCGGCGTGTCACGCTGGGCGAGGTGGCTTGCCACCTCGTCGTTCGTCGTGATCATGTGCGCGGCGTGCTCCGGGTCCTCCTCGCGCTCACTCGAGCGCGGGGAGTCCCTGTCTGCGAACACCACGACTGCGTCGTTCCGCGTCGTGCCGGTGGCGGATGGTGTGCGCTATCCGCTGTCGATGGCGTTCCTTCCCGACAGCTCGTTGCTCGTGGCCGAGAAGTTCGGCACGCTGCGTCGGGTGCGCGACGGCGTGGTGTCGGCGCCGATTGCTGGTGTGCCAAGCGTCTACAGCGGTGGACAAGGCGGTCTGCACGAGGTCGCGCTGCACCCCGATTTTGTGTCCAACGGTGTCGTGTACGTCGCGTACGCAAAGGCCACCACCGATGGACGCGCGACGACGGCGCTCGCACGCGGGACGCTCGTTGGCGACACGCTGCGCGACGTGCGCGAGCTGTTCGTGGCCCGCACCGACAGTCGCGCCGGACAGCACTTCGGTGGTCGTCTCGCCTTCGATGGCGCGGGGCATCTGTTTCTGTCCATCGGCGATCGTGGTGCCTCACCGAGTGGTGATCTCGAGACGCATCCAGCGCAGGACCTGTCGAATCATCAGGGCACCATCGTGCGCCTCACGCTTGATGGTGAGGTGCCGCCGGACAATCCGTTCGTGGCCACGCCCGACGCACGACCGGAGATCTGGTCGTATGGCCATCGCAATCCTCAGGGACTCGTGTACGATGCCGTGAGTGGTACGCTGTGGGAGACCGAACACGGCCCTCGCGGTGGTGACGAGCTCAACGTCGTGCGCGCTGGCGCGAACTACGGGTGGCCCGTGATCACGTATGGCCGCAACTACAGCGGCACGAGCATCACGTCGGAGCGTGAGCGCGCGGGGATGGAGCAGCCCGTGACCTACTGGGTGCCGAGCATCGCCACGTCGGGGTTGCTGCTCTACACCGGCGACGCCTTCCCCGCCTGGCGCGGCAGTCTGTTCGTTGGTGGGCTCGCGGGCGAACAGCTGGCGCGCGTCAGTGTGGACGGCGTGCGCAAGACCGGTGAGGAGACGCTGCTGCGCGGTGCCATCGGACGCATTCGTGATGTGCGGCAGGGGCCGGATGGGTTCATCTATCTCGCGCTCGATCGGGACGGCGGGCCGGGGACGATCGTGCGGTTGGAGCCGGAGCGGTAACGGCGATCCTCGCCGTGACCGAGAAGAGCGCGAGGACCGTGAGCCGGTCGCGCAGAAAATCGGGTAAATGGGGTCAAGCCCTTCGCCGCCCCTTTCTCCCAGCTTTCGCATGCGACATCCTCGTGCGTCCGTTCTGCTCAGTCTGCTGTTCGCGGTGGCGTGCAACGACGCCACGCCGCCCGCCGCCCCCGACGCCGTGCCCGTCGATCCGGGAAGTGGCGTCCCGACAGCGCCCAGTACCTCGGGGCAATGGGTTCGCACCGGCTATGCCGTCACCGGCACCGCCAGCCTCAGCCTTGCAGGCACGACGGCTCGGCTCGACCTGTCGTCGGATTTCAGCATCGGGCAGGCACCCGGTCCGACGCTCTATCTCAACACGCAGAGCAATCCCAACGGCGGCGCGCCGCTCCGAATCGGCGCCCTGCGAAGCGCGCGCGGCGCACAGTCGTACTCATTCCTCGTGCCAGCGGGCGTTCGCTACACCCGCATCATCATCTGGTGCGATCCCTTCAACGTGCCGATGGCTGAGGTCGTCATTCCGCCAGCGGGCGGCTAGCGGTTGCGCAGGACGTGACCGTCCATAGACGGGTTCGTCTGAAGTCAGCGCGCTGATCCATGCGCTCGATTTCCGCGGGCCCAGTTCATGGACCATCCCACCTCAGATGCACGCGAGTGGCGCGACGACGCGCCCGTCGTCTCCCGACCACCGGGGATGCTGGGCGGCGCGCCGACGTCGGACCGTCCAGCACGACCGTTGCCTCGCGCGGCAGCTCCGTCCGCATGGTCGACCGCGTTGGCGTGGCGCCGCAGCGCGCACGCTTCAACGGGCGGTGACCGCGGACCGCATTCGCCGGATCGCGACCGTGATCTGAGTCTGCACGTCCCCCGCGTGCTTCTGTTCACCACGCTGGCAACGTGCCTGAGCATCGCGGCCGCGGCGGGCGTCACATTCGTGACGCTCGAAGCAGCGGCCCGACGAGACGCGACTCGCGCCTTGCACTTCGTGGAAGCGCGCCTGGCGACGATCGAGGCCGACATGCGTCAGCTCGCCGCGCAGGCGGCGCGCGATCCGATGTGGTCGAGTTGCCAGCCGTCGCTCGCGGCGCTGCTGGCGCGAGCGAGTATCGCATCAGATCTGGTCCAGTGGTACGAAGTCAGCATGGACGGCTACGATGGCTCGTGCCGTCCCGAAGGACGCGCCGTCGCACCGCTCTACGAGCATGCAGCCGGTGCACGTCTCTCGCTGACCTCGACCCGCGAGATCCTCGCGCGTCCGACTGCGACGCTGCGCGTTGACGGGAATGGGCACGTGATCGCGGCGGTCCTCGATCCGCGCGCCTTCCGTCCCCAGCCCGCAGATCCGGCGAGCCCGAGCTACGAGTCCGCCTTGCCACTCTGGCTGCTCTCGGAGAATGGCGAGCCGCTGACGGAGTTGCAGACGACACCATCCGGTTCGACATCGCTGCCGCTGCGTCGCCTGCAACTGCGCTCGCGCGTGCAACCCGTCTCGGTGACCACGACGCTCGAACGGGACGCCTACGCGCACGCCCTGCGCGCATTCATGCCGACCGTGCTGCTGTTGACGTGGCTGCTCATGGCGGCGTGTGTGGCGTTCGCGTGGCGGCGCGCCATCTTCCGTGCGCGTCTCTACCATCGCATCGCGCACGGACTTCGCCGCCGTGAGTTCGAGCCGTTCGTGCAGCCGATCATGAATCTCCAGACGGGCCGTTGCGCGGGCGTCGAAGTGCTCATGCGGTGGGCGCACCCGCAGCGCGGCATGCTTGGTCCCGCCGAGTTCATCGAAGAAGCGGAGCGGACCGGACTCATCGTCGGCATGACGGATCTCATCATGACGCGCGCCGCGCATCGACTCGCGCGGGTCGCGGCGCAGCATCCGACGTTGTACTTCTCGTTCAATCTGACCCCGCAGCAGCTCGCACTTCCGCACCTCCCGACGCGGCTGGCGGAGATCTTTCGCCCCGACACGATCCCGCGGGACCGCGTGCTGCTCGAGGTCACGGAACGTGAGTTCGTCGATCCACTGGCCCTCGGCAGCGTACGTGCGCTGCATGAGGCCGGCTGGCGCGTGGCCATCGATGACTTCGGTACGGGGCACAGCAGCCTTGCGTCGCTCGAGCAGCTGCCGATCGATCGCCTCAAGATCGACCGCGCGTTCGTTGCATCGATCAGCGACGCGACCGTGAATCGTCCCGTGCTTGACGCCATCATCCAACTGGCCGACCGCCTGCGTATCCCGGCGATTGCCGAAGGGATCGAGACGCAGGCGCAGTGGGATTATCTGGTCGCTCGTGGTGTGAGATGCGGCCAGGGCTTTCTGATGGGCCGCCCCATGCCGATCGGTGCGTTTACCGAGTGGCTCGCCGACGACGTGGCCGCGTCCCGACCCGCCCACGCGTCGCTGCTTCGCTCGAGTGACGCCCAGATCATGCCCGACCCCGCTGCGCAGCAGCTGTGGAATGCGATGCGCACACCAGGAGGTCTCGACATTCGGGACCGGATGTGCCGCCTCCGCACATATCCACAGTGTTTCGTGGGCCGGGAGGCAGTGGACTGGATGGTGCAGCACTACCGCGTCTCACGCGAGGACGCTGTGCGCATGGGCCAACGCCTCTCGGCGCTTGGACTGCTCTCGCACGTGCTGCAGGAGCACGATTTCGAAGATGCCGAGCTTTTCTACGAGCTTGCGACACCGCGAGGCGCGAGTCTGGTGACGGGACCATCGGCGAATGGCCTGCGCGCCGCCTTGCGCGCGGCACGACCGTCCATCGTGCAGGAGCACTCGCGCGGCGTGCTGCGACACCGTGAGTGCGCGACCGGCGCGGCGATCGTGAGCTGGATTGCGCGTGCCCGACAGGTTTCGCGTGAGACCGCCACGCACTGGGCGCTGCAGCTCATGCGCGAGGGTGGGCTGCGTCACGTGTACGACGACGCGCCATTTCGTGACGATCGGACACTGTACAGGATCGTGTGACGCGGCGCGTCCCACGCCGAAACAAAGCGGGCGGGACTCTCCGCGAGTCCCGCCCGTTTCACGTGTCACACCGCCGACGCCTTACGGTGTCGTGTACTCGCCCTTCGCCTCGCGGCTCAGCTGCCGCGAGAAGTTGATCACCACAAAAGTGAGCACACCGAAGATGCAGGTAAACGCCGTGTAGCACACCGTGGCCACGATGGGCTCCATGCCACCGGTCGCATTCGGCGTCGAGATCATGAGCAGCAGGCCGTACAGGCCGAGCAGCGGCACGGCGGCGATCAGGAAGACGGTGCTGAGCAGGCGCAGAGTGCCAGTCGACATGCGAAGCGTGGTGAAGGGCGACGGTGCGGTTCGGCGCAGGCCGAACGTACGACGAGACAGACGTTAACCACTGCGGAATCAAGACGGAACCCGGGCGCGGGGTTCCGTTGGACAGCGGCGGGGGTCACCCCTCGTCGTACTCCTCGACGCCCGCCTCCGTGATCCGATGGGCGATCAGCGGAAGCGGCGGCGGGGCCTCGTCGGCCACCCGGATCGCGGCCGCCAGCGCCGCCCGCCCCGCGGCGACCCCCGCCTCGTCCCGCGCGTAGATCGTGGCCAGCGGCTCCCCCGCCCGCACGACATCGCCGGGACGCGCCGTGATCACGAAGCCCACCGACGGGTCGACCACGTCCTCCACCCGCGTCCGTCCCCCGCCGAGGGCGATGATGCCGTGCCCGATCTCACGAGGGCGCACCTCGGCGATCACACCCGCCCGGGGCGCCTGATACACCTCGCACTCGGCCGCCTCGGGGAGCAGCCCCGGATCGTCGACCACCCGTGGGTCGCCCCCCTGCGCCTCGATGATCCGCGCGAATCGCTCGGCCGCACGCCCGCTGGAAATGGCCACCTCCATACGGCGACGCGCCTCGTCACGATCGCGGACCGTGCCCGCGAGCAGCAGCATCTCGGCGCCCAGGGCGTAGGTCACCCGCATGAGGTCGGGTGGCCCTTCGCCGCGCAACGCCATGATGGACTCCTCGACCTCGACGGCGTTGCCACAGGCGCGACCGAGCGGGCGGTCCATGGCGGTGAGTAGCGCGATCACTGGGCACCCGTGATCGGCCCCGAGTTCGATCATGGTGCGCGCCAGTTCAAGCCCACGGTCACGTTCGGGAAGGAACGCCCCCGAACCGTACTTGACGTCGAGTACGAGCCCGGTCAGCCCCTCCGCGAGCTTCTTGCTCATGATGCTCGCGGAAATGAGCGGGATGGACTCGACGGTACCCGTCGCGTCGCGCAGCGCGTACAGCTTGCGATCGGCCGGCGCGATTTCGCCCGTCTGCCCGATGAGGGCGCAGTCGAGTCGTTCGAGCTGCCGCGTGGCCGCTGTCAGGGAAAGCCCGGTGCGGAACCCCGGGATCGCTTCCAGCTTGTCGAGGGTACCACCGGTGTGACCCAATCCACGACCGGACATCATGGGCACGGCCACGCCGAGGGAGGCGATAAGTGGAGCAAGTACGAGGGAGACTTTGTCGCCCACGCCGCCGGTGCTGTGCTTGTCGATGCGTGGTCGGCCCAGGTGGGTGAGATCGAGCGTTGCGCCGGAGCGCAGCATCGCGTCTGTAAGGGCGTGGGTCTCATCCCGATCGAGGCCGCGGAAGTAGATGGCCATGGCGAGCGCGGCCATCTGGTAGTCGGGCACCTCACCGGCGGCGTAGGCGGCCATGAGGCGCCGCCAGTCGGTGGGACCCAGGCGACCCCCGTCGCGCTTCGTTTCGATGAGCGGGCGGGCAAGCAATGGTGTCATGCGCAGGTGGACGGGCGGTGAACGCCCGCAGCATAGGGAGAGAGGGAGCAATGCCGTACGTGAAGAGACGCCTGCCGTTCGCCGCCCGATACACGCTGCTGCTCGCGGTTGCGTGGCCCGTGACCGTCGTTGCGCAGCAGTCGCCGGCGACCACCACCGTGGCGCTCGCGGAGCGTGCGCTCGCGTCGCGTGCACCAACCGTGGCCGAGT
>ERZ1066121.1598-NODE-1598-length-15972-cov-39.187284_pt1 | contig 15972 bp, 12 predicted proteins | sample MGYA00382768_ERZ1066121 | MGnify/ENA primary metagenome ERZ1066121 (study PRJEB33369, sample SAMEA5778351) | biofilm metagenome | biome: Industrial cooling water; feature: Water cooling tower basin; material: Biofilm | place: United Arab Emirates | collected... | reverse complement strand
CGCGACGCGCTGATCGAGCAGGTGCGCATCGCCACCGAGCGCATCCGCATCGGCCGCCAAGCCAAGAGCGTGCTGATGATCGGCCTCCGGGGCGTGGGCAAGACCGTGCTGCTCGACCGCATGCGCAGCGACGCCGAAGCCGCCGGCATGGAGACCATCCGCATCGAGGCGCCGGAAGGCCGCTCGCTGCCTGCGATGCTGGCGCCGCAGCTGCGGTTGGCCCTGCTGCGCCTCTCGCGCCGGGAGAAGGCGAAGGACCTCGCCTCGCGCGGCCTGCGCGCGCTGGCCGGCTTCGCCAAGGCGCTGAAAGTGAAGTACGCCGACTTGGAAGTGGGCATCGACCTCGACCCCGAGCCCGGCCTCGCCGACAACGGCGACCTCGAGCACGACCTGCAGGCCCTGCTGGAAGCCGCCGGCCGCGCCGCGCAGGCCGACGGCACCGCGCTGCTGCTCTTCATCGACGAGCTGCAGTACGTGCCCGAGGAGCAGCTCGCCTCGCTCGTCACGGCACTCCACCGCTGCGCGCAGCAGCAGGTGCCGGTGATGCTGGTCGGCGCCGGCCTGCCGCAGCTTCCGGGGCAGATGGGCCGCGCCAAGTCGTATGCGGAGCGGCTGTTCGCGTTTCCCTTCATCGGCCCGCTCGACGCGACGGCGGCGCGCGACGCGCTGGAAGTGCCGGCCGCCGCGCTCGACGTGCGCTTCGAGCCGGCAGCGACGGAAAAGATCATCGCCGCCACCGAGGGCTACCCGTACTTCCTGCAGGAGTGGGGCAAGCACGCCTGGGACGTCGCGAAGGCCTCGCCGATCACCGCCGCCGACGTCGACGCGGCGGCGATCGTCGCGGTCGCCGCGCTCGACGAGAGCTTCTTCCGCGTGCGCTTCGACCGCCTGACGCTCGCCGAGAAGCGCTACCTGCGCGCGATGGCCGAGCTCGGCCCGGGCCCGCACCGCTCCGGCGACGTCGCCGACGCGCTGGGCCGCAAGGTCACCGCGATGGCGCCGATCCGCGCGCAGCTCATCGACAAAGGCATGGTGTGGAGCCCCAGCCACGGCGATACCGCGTTCACCGTGCCGATGTTCGATGCTTACTTGAGACGGATCATGCCGGGCGAGGATTGGCGGGTGGACTAAGCCGACGCGCACGTCCACAGGCGGACGGCCGTCGAGTCAGTGGGCGCCCTTGAGACGCCGAAGCAATCAATATCTCAGGTGGATCGAGAGCGACCGCGGGCTGCGGCTCTTTTCTCGGCGCCTCGCTCCACGGCCTTTTCTTTGCCGGCCGCCTGCAGATATGCCGAGAGCATCACGGAAAGCTCGGTCTCGATTCTCGCGACGACGTCCTTGGACGCATGGGTGGTGAGCAGCGCCTGGACCGGGCCCACGGCGGTGGTCGAAATAACAAAGCTGGTGGTGGCCAAGTCCTCGAATGTCCGATCTGATGCGGTGGCCAGCATGTCGCAGAGCGCCACCTGCGACCGATGGATCAGTCGCGAAAGGATGGCCTCCCCTTGGACCTCGGAGGCCACGGCATGCAGGGCCCGCGAGGCATCAGGATCGGCGAACTTCGCCTCGATGAATGCACGTACCAGCGACTCGGCCATCGTGGCGGCGGTCTGACCCTTTGCGTTCCGGCAGCCGCTCTCGACCGCATCGACGATGCGCGTCAAGTAACTCTCCAACACGGCGGCAAGCAGCGACTGCTTGTTCGCGTAGTACTGGTACAGCGATCCCACCGAAACCCCCGCACGAGCCGCCACCCGCGTGGTTGTGAGTCGCTCCATTCCGCCGTCCACCAAAACCTGAATACATGCGGCGTGGATGGCTTCAACCGTCAGCGTTGATCGCGACTGGATCGGCTTCTTTCTGGCTGTTAAGCGCTTAAGCGGGGAGGGCATCGAATGCGAATTCTCAATATGAAGAATTGCTCATATCCTAAATCATCGCTGGACGGATGCCTCTCGATGCCGCTGCACGTCATTCGTCCCGGAAGAAACGCAACGCAAAGCCGCTGGGCGCTCGCCGTTGTGGTGGCCGCGGTTTCACTTATGTCGGGATGCGCCTCGATAGGCCGCTCTCCAGGTGTCCATGAGGACCGTCCGTTGTCGAAGCCTACTGTTACCGTCACGCGTGAAGCCGTGATCCCCGGAACTCCCGACGAGGTCTTCGCGTTCATCGTCGCGGAAGACGTGTTGCCCAAAGTGCTCACGGGCTACGGGCCGCTTCCGGCGGTCGTCCGAACGTCGGACCACACCGGGCCATGGGACCAGCCGGGGTCGGCCCGCCGCATTCACTTGGCCGACGGAACCACCGTTCAGGAGCAGGTGACTCACTTTGCGCGCCCGAACGCTTTTGCGTATCGCGTCTGGGACTTCGGCAATCCCATCGTCCGCACGCTTGCCGATCACGCGCGCGGGGAGTGGACCTTCGTTGCTGATCCCCACGGGACGAAAGTGAGGTGGACGTACACCTTTACAGCGAAGAACCGGTGGACGGCTGTACCTCTCTCCGGCATTGCCCACCTGCTGTGGCGGGGCTACATGGACGTCTGCCTGAAGAACAGCGCGCGCCTGCTGGGCGAAGAGGTGGCGCGAAAGCAGGTCGACCTAGGCCCGACGACCTCGAACGTCCAACGTCGATCATCCTTGGCCCAACCGGCCAGGTGGATGCCTTCGATACGCTGACATGCGCTGACGGCTCACCGAAACGTTCCCGACAGCGGGACCCCCGGCGCGCTGCCGCAGCGCAGGGAAACAGTCTGGTGAGGCCGCGTCGGAACGGTTCAATACGGCGCGAGCACGCGGGCCCACGATGCGCGCCCAAGGGCGGCGTGCACCCGAGCGCTCGTCGCGACGAGTCTCCGTCGAGCATCCAAGGGCATTCCATGAACCGCTTCTTCGCCCTCCTCTTGCTGCCTCTCGTCGTGCTTCAAGGGTGCGCCAGCGCGCCGAAACCCACCGCATCGGGCATCGCGACCGACCGACCGCTCACCACAACGCGTGACGAGACCTACTCGACGTCGGCGCGCTACGTCAAGGCGGATGCCATTCTCACGGTTCAGCGCGTTGCACCTCCCAGGGTTCGCGTGGCCGAGGGCGCCTTTGCCGAGGGCATCACGCCGCTGCAGGCGGCGCTGGTGGCGAACCGAGCGGCACGCGATGTCTGCGTCCAACTCGCGCGCCACTTCGTCTTGGATGGCGCGAATCCGGAGCTCGACGTCGAGCTCGTTGTCACGGCGCTGCGGCCAACGTCCTCGGGAGCCGCCGGCGCCTCAGCCGTGCTCGGCGTGTTCGTGCCCGGGCCGTTCCGCCTGCCGGCGGGCCTGGGCGGATTCGCCGCCGACGGCGTGGCCCGGCTCGGCAACGAAGGCGTGCTGCTGCTGCGCTGGGCCGAGGGTGCCGGCGCCATCACGGAAGACGCCAAGGTGTCGCCGATCGGAGACGCCTATCAGCTGGCCGCTAACTTCGCGGACGATTTTTCCGAGGGCCTCGTCGATCCGCGCGGTCGCGACGTAGAGGGAAAGCCGCGAGTGGCCGCCGAGGTGCGCGCCTCCAATGACGCGCTGTGCCTCGCCCGCTTCGGCAAAGCCAGCATCGCCGGCCGCGGTGCCTCGATGCTCCTCCCGCTTTCTCCCGAAGCCATCGACCGCGGCGCGCCGGCGGACCGCCCTGCGGACCTCGAAAAGCGTTCCCTCCCCCGGAGGTGAAGCAGGGGCGAAGAGAGAGCGCTCTCTGTCGCATCCGTTCAATACCCGTCCGTTCGCACGGCGGATGCTTCCCGTCATGAACGCACCCTCAGAAAAAACGCGTCACTCGCTCCCGACCTCCGGGGTCATCGTGCAGTCCAACCGCGCACTCGCCTACGATCGACGGCATGCCAACCGACGCGCCGTGTTCGCCTTGACCCATGAGCTGGCCTGGGAGGGCGGCACTCGCTGGCGTCTCTCGCGCCAGTGGTGGGGCATCGACGACGAGCCCCTCAGCCATGAGGAAGCGCATTGGGATGCGCACGATGGCTTGGCCCAGACGACCGCAACGTCCCCGTCGATGGGCGAAACGCTCCTCGCACAGCGCATTCCGGGAGTGGATGAGGCACGCGTTACGTATCAAACGCGCCGCACCAGCGGCCCGCAGGCCTCACCGATCGAGCGCCGCCTCGAGGTTCCCCAACGGGCGTTCACGCTTGCGAGCGCTCCGCTCGAAATCGCGGCGTCTTGGGACGCGCTGCTGGCCGGCAAGCGATTCCTGCGCCGGTTTCTGGTGCTCAAGGTCCAGCGCCATGCTGCCGTCGAGTTCGAAGCCGTGAGTATCAGCGAGCGGCACGTGGTGGTGGCCCTGACTCCTGTGGCATGGCCGCTTCGCTGGCTGTTCGGACGGACCCTGTTCCACTTCGATCGCACCTCCATCTCGCTCACGGCGATCGACGGCTTGCTCGACCCTCGCGACCGCCGTCGCAATGGCCGCTGGTACGAGTACCTTGGCCGCATCGAGTTCGCTACGTCCGTCGCGCTGGGCCGGGTTGTGGCTGCGGCGCACGGCCCCGGCGCCGCCCGATGAGCCGCCGCGTACTCGTGACGGGCGGCACCCGCGGGATCGGCGCCGCGCTTGTCGAGCGTCTGGTCGCTCGTGGCGACAAAGTGGCCGCCACGGGTCGCACGCCCGAAAGCGTGTTCGACGCAAGGAACCAGCGCCCCACGGTGGATTGGCGGGTGCTTGATCTCACGGGCGACGTTGACTGGGTTTCGTGGCTCGATGATTTCGGCGGTGACCGTTTCGATCTCGTGATCCTCAACGCCGGCATCCAAGTGCTGCGGGAGTTCGCGCCAGGCGCTGCGCCCTCGTCGATCAGCATCGAAGAGGAACTTCGGGTCAATCTGTCGGCGCCGATCGCGATGGCGGAAGCACTGCCGGGCAGGCTGGCGCCCGGCGCGGTGGTCGTTTTCGTGACGTCAGGGCTCGCACTGGCGCCGAAGCGCAGCAGCCCGGTGTACTGCGCAAGCAAAGCAGGCCTGAGGAGCTTCTCTAAGGCGCTGCGGGCGCAGTGGGCTCCGCTCGGGTGGCGAGTTGTCGAAGCGCTTCCGCCGCTGGTCGATACCGACATGACTCGAGGGCGCGGCTCACGAAAAATCAGCGCCGCCGCCGCCGCTTCGCAGCTCCTCGCGGGCGTCGATGCGGGTCGGGACGAGATCGACATCGGCGCGACGCGATTGCTGCGCGCGCTGATGCGCATCAGCCCTTCGCTGGGTGAGCGCGTGATGAGGAATCGTTGAAATGGACGCGAGTCGCCCTTTTTCGTGGTCAGAGCGCTTGATCCGCCGGCTGGTGGCAAGTGGCACGCGCAAGCGCTCTCTGGCGGGCTTCGCCGCGTTGTCCGTCGGGGATTTCTTCGTTCCGGCGCTTCCAACGCAGACGTCAGCGATCGCGCTCGCACTGCTGCAGCCGCGACGAGCGGTGTGGATCGTTGCGAGCTTCGCGGCGGCCGCGGCGATGGGCGCCTTGCTGATGGCCGCGATTGTCTCCGGCATCGACGGATACGCACAGGCGCTCGCGAATGACGTCGCGCCGGAAGCGTGGGCCGAGGCGAAGGCCCTGCTGCTTCGACACGGCCCATGGGTCGTGCTGGCGGCGTCCCTCTTTCCCACCCCGCCACGGACGCTGGTGGCAGCGGCCTTGCTGGCCGGGACGCCGGTCTACATCGTGGCCGGCGCCGTCCTTGCCGGCAAAGCCGTCTGGTTCGGACTGATCGTGACGCTGCTCGTTACGGCACCGCAGCGGCTGCAGCGGGTGCCTTGGCTGGGCAAACAAGTCCAGCGCCTCGATGTTCTGCGTCGCGCCAGTGCTCTGGGAGAGCCTTCATGATCCATCGCGTTGTGCTTTTCGCCTTGCTTGCTTCTGGCCTCGCGGCGACGTCGTCGTCCATCGCCGCCGTGGCGCAAGGCGTCCTTTCGCCAGACGTGGGTGGCCGCTGGTCGCTGATCGACACCACCTCGCCAGAGGGGGATGGCCGATGGCGCGTCGATCGCCGCGTGATCGACGAGTCCGGCGTCACGCGCTACGCCAGCCAGACGCGCCTCTCACCGGAGCGAGTGGTGTGGCAGGTCCTCCAAGGCCACCCGGCGCAGCCGGTCGTCGTCGAGGTGACGCCAGGCGTCGTGATTGCGCGCGACGCCCGTGGTCAAGAGCGCTGGCGAGCGACGTTCGACGCGCCCTTGTGCTTGCCGGAACTGGTCGCCGAGCTTGCCGTGCAGCTCGATGCGGCCGTGAGCTCGGCAGAGGGCCTGCGCTGCCTCGTACCGATCGACAAGGCGAAGAAACTCGCTCCGCTTCGGCTGCGGCGCTTGGCCGACAGCGCATCGGGGGAGCGGCGTTACGCGCTCGGCCCCGGCAGTCTTGGCATGCGTCTGTTCTTCTCGGAACAGAGGTTCACCGTCTCCACCGACGGCGCTCGATTTCTCGGCGCGGAAGGGCAGTTCGAAATCGCCCGATCGCTCGACGGCCGCCTGCGCTACCTTGAGGGCACGCTCGCGTATGGTTCTCCGAGAGACCTTCGTTCCCTGCCCTCCGTGCTGCTGGCGCCCGAGACCCCCTGAACGCGACGTCGATTGATGGCCAACGCACGCACGCCCACCGATTTCGCCAGCCGATCGATGCTGGATATGCTGGTTGCGGGCTTGCGTGCCCAGGGCGTCGACCTCAGCACCGCCGCACCGGGTCCGGCGCGTGTGCCTCGGGCGGAGAAGACGACGCTGCTTGGATCCGTCGTTGCGCGTCACGGCTTTGGGGTGCTCCTCCGTATCGACGCGGGTCTGAAGGCGTTCGAGGGTCGGCCGGTCCTTGAAGCGCTGTTGGGCGGCCGAGGCCCATGGGATGTGCTGGAGCGCTGGGGTCGACTCGAGCGCTACGTGCATGGTCGCCATCGGACCCGTCGCACGCCTTTGCTCCCGGCGGGCGGGGGGCGGCATGCGTGTCGCATCGAACACCACTCATTGGGTGCGCGCGCACCCCACGCCTTGGAGAGCCTGTCCGTGCTGTCGGTCCTCGGCGCATTGCTCCGTCGCGCCGGCGCGCAGAATCTCCAGGCGCGCATTGAAGGAAACGACCTCTATACCGCCACCGATGACCTGTTGGGCACCCTGGTGGAGCGCGGTGACGCGCTGACGTGGACCTATGCCTGGGACACGGCCGCAGAGACGCCAACCTCGTATCGGGAGGCGGCCGACGTTTTCGAAGCGGAAGCCCCCATCGTTCGCGAGGTCGCGCGACTCGTGACCACCGATCTGTTCCGCCGATGGCGTCTTGAGGACGTTGCAGCGACGCTAGGCCTGGGTGAGCGCGCCCTGCAGCGCAGCTTGTCGGACGCCCGATGGCGCTTCATGGCTGTGCTCTCACAAGCGAGGCAAGCCGAAGCAGCACGACAGCTTCGGGAGCGCGATGCGTCGCTCGCGGAGATCGGCTATCTCTGCGGATACGCTGATCAGGCGCACTTCACACGGCAGTTCGAACGTGATGTCGGACTGACGCCCGGTCGATACCGTGAAGCGTTCAGAACACCGCTTCCTTAGTCGCTTTCGCCATCGACTCATCGGCAGCCCGCACCACAGTGGCGCTGCTGCCCGAGGCGCCTAGCTCCGCAGCCCCACGCCCCGCTGCAGCAGCCGCAATGCGAGCCAGGTCAGCGCGACGACGAAGCCGAGCATCACCGCATAGGCGGTCCACAGCGGCACGTCGCTGACGCCGAGCAGGCCGTAGCGGAAGCCGTTGACCATGTAGAAGATCGGGTTCGCGTGCGTCGCGGCCTCGGCCCAGGGCGGCAGCAGCGAGGCTGAATAGAACACGCCGCCGAGGTAGGTGAGCGGGGTCAGGATGAAGGTCGGGATGATCGCGACGTCGTCGAACTTCTTCGCGTACACGGCGTTGACGAAGCCGGCCAGCGAGAAGATCACCGCGCCGAGCAGCACGGTGCTGACGGTCGCGAACCAATCGTGCACGCGCACTTCGGTGAAGAACATCGCCACGATGAGCACGATCGCGCCGACCATGAAGCCCCTGAGCACGGCGCCGGCGACATAGCCGCCGAGGATCACCCAGTTCGGCAGCGGGGCGACCAGCAGCTCCTCGACGTGGCGGCCGAACTTCGCGCCGAAGAAGCTCGAGCTGATGTTGCCGTAGGCGTTCATGATCACCGACATCATCACCAGGCCCGGCACGATGAAGTCCATGTAGCTCAAGGTGACGCCCTCGACGCTCATGCCGCCGATCTTGCTGCCGATCAGCTTGCCGAAGATCAGGAAGTACAGCGTCATCGTGATCGCCGGCGGCACCAGCGTCTGGCCCCAGATGCGGACGATGCGCGTGACCTCGCGGCGCACGATCGTTCGGAACGCGGTCCAGTTGGGGTTGGGGCTGGCGGGGACCCTCGCGGCGTTGGTGTCCGGCGCGCTCATGCGGCGTCCTTGTTGGTCAGGCGCACGAAGAGCTCCTCGAGGCGGTTCACCTGGTTGCGCATCGAGCGCACGGTGATGCCCGCCTGCTGGAACGCCTCGAACACGCGGTTCAAGTCCATCTCTCTCGGCATCTCGACGACGAGCGTGTGGTCGTTCTCGGCCGTCAGCTTCACGCCGTCGATGACCGGCAGCGCAGTGGGCAGCGTGCCCTCGATGTCGAACACGAAGCCCTCGACGTCGAGCTTGGCGAGCAGCGCGCGCATTGGCCCCTGCTCGACGATGCGGCCCTTGTCGATGATGGCGAGGTTGCGGCAGAGGTTCTCCGCCTCCTCGAGGTAGTGCGTGGTGAGAATGATCGTCGTGCCGGCAGCGTTGATCTCGCGCAGCAGCTTCCACATGCCGCGGCGGATCTCGATGTCCACGCCCGCGGTGGGCTCGTCGAGGATCAGCAGGCGCGGGTTCGTCATCATCGCGCGGGCGATCATCAACCGGCGCTTCATGCCGCCCGACAGCGTGCGGCTCATGACCTGCGCCTTCTCCCACAGCTGCGCGAGCTTCAGCTGCTGCTCGGCGCGCGCTTCCGCTTCGGCCCGCGGCACGCCGTAGAAGCCGGCGTAGTTCACGAGGATGTCGAAGGGCTTCTCGAACATGTTGAAGTTGATTTCCTGCGGCACGAGGCCGAGCAGGCGCATCGCGGCTTCGCGGTTCGCGAAGCGGTCGACGCCGAAGATCGAGACCGAGCCCGAGCTCGCGTTGACGAGCGAGCTGACGATGCCGATCAGCGTGCTCTTGCCGGCGCCGTTGGGGCCGAGCAGCGCGAAGAAGTCGCCGGGCTGCACGGACAGCGAGACGCCCTTCAGGGCCTCGGTCTTGTTGTCGTAGGTCTTGCGGAGGTCGGTGACGCAGAGCGCGGGAACGGCGGCCATGGGCCTTCAGGCGGCGGGCGGGAATGCAGGCCGCGAAGTATAGGCCCCGCTCAGCGCGCGCCGGCCTCCGCCGCCAGCAGCGCGCGCTTGCGCTCCACGCCCCAGCGATAGCCGCTCAAAGCCCCGTCGCCGCGCAGCACCCGATGGCAGGGCACCAGCACGGCGACGCGGTTCGCGCCGCAGCTGGCGCCGACCGCGCGCGTGGCCTTCGGCGCGCCGATGGCCGTCGCCACTTCGGCGTAAGAGCGCGTCTCGCCGAGCGGAATGCCCTGGAGGAAGCGCCACACGCGCATCTGGAAGGCGGTGCCGCGCAGGTCGAGCGGCAGCGTCGGCGCTGGGCCTGAGCGCGACAGGTGGGCGTCGAGTGCGTCGATCCAGGCGTCGAGGTCGGGATGCGCAGCAGCACTCTCGACCAGCGCCGCTTTCGGAAACTCGTCCCGCAGCACGGTGCGCAGCGCGTCGACGTCGTCACCGAACTGCGCGAAGCACACCCCGCGCTCGGTGGCGGCCATCGCCAGCCAACCCAGCCGCGTTCGCCGCGCGGTCCAGTGGATGGCCTCGCCGGGCGCGCCGTCGCGATATGCGGAGGGCGTCATGCCGAGGTCGCGCTGCGCTTCGCCGTACACGCGGCTCGGCGAGCCGAAGCCGGCCTCAAGGATGGCGTCGGTGACGCGTGAGCCAGCCTTCAGGGCTGACTTCAGCCGGCCCAAGCGCGTGACGTCCTGCAGCGCCTTCGGCGAGATCCCGATGACCGAAACGAAGCGGCGCTGGAAGGCCGACGGCGACCGGCCGAAGCGCGCCGCCATGTCGGCCAGCGGCCACGTTTCATCGGCGCGGGCGACGAGCTGGCGGGCGAGGGCGATGAGCTCGAATTCTTCGGCGTGCAGTTCGGTGGTCATGGGCTTCAGCGTGCTGCATCACGAGGCGAGCCGCACTCCGGATTTTGCAAGGGCTGCCTTTCGGTGGCGGGAAAACGTCGCGCCGCGCGTCATGGATCCGGCACTTGGACCGTGCGCGGAGTATCGGACTTTTCACCCTTGCCTCGCGAACAATGACACACCCTGAACGCCTCTCACGGATGGACGAGTCGCCATGACCTCCACAACGATTCGATGGACGAAAACCGCGCTTCGCCGCGTCGCGCTGGTCGTCGGGCTGGTGCTGCCGGCCCTCGCGGCTTCGCAGGTCACGCGCGACGCCAGCACCTTCGCGGAGCTGCAGGCGGCGGTCACGGCCTCGGCCGCGAGTGGTGACACCATCAATCTCACCAACGACATCGTCGCCACCAGCGCCACGACGCTCAACAAGTCGCTGACGATCCGCGGCAACGGGCGGACGATCACGGTGCCGGTGCCGGGCCTCGACGAATCCGGAGTCAATGAGGCGAGTCCCTCCGCGCATCGCGTGTTCAATATCTCCGGCTCCGGGGTCGTCGTGCGCATCGAGCAGACGACGATCATGGGCGGCAATATCGCGGGTGGCGGGGCGATCGCCGTCTCGTCGGGATCGACGCTTCGACTCGTGGCGTCGACGATCACCCGCAGCCGCGGCACGGCGACCGGCGGTGGCGGCGGTATCGCCAACAGCGGCGGTACGGTCTTCATCGAGCGCTCGCGGCTCCTGCGGAATTCCGCGGGCTTTGGCGGCGGGTTCCTCAATGCCAGCGGGTCGACCACGCATGTCGACCGCTCGCTGATCGCGGAGAACCGGAGCGAACGAACCAGCGGTGGCGGCGGCGGCGGAGAGAACCAAGGGTCTCTCTTCATCAACAACACCACGTTCTCGAACAACCAGAGCACCGAGATCGGCGGTGGCATCAACAACTTCAACGGCACGATCATCGCGCTCAACAGCACCTTCAGCGGCAACGTCGGTTATGGCAGCACCATCGCGGGTGGCGCCATCGGGGTCAACGGCGGAACGGTTCGCCTTGCCAACAACCTTTTCGCCTACAACTACGTTCGAACCGGCGGTACGTTCACCAACCCCACGGCATTCGCGCTCGACGACGTCTCGCGCTTCGGTGGATCGGGGACCATCGAGTCGCACTTCAACATCTTCCACGTTTCTCCCGTCAACCACGCCACCACGAGCAACAACATCATCTATGGCGCGCTGGCCGACGGCAGCGACAACACCATTTTTTCCGGCGGCCTTCTCGCCCGCCTGACCGATGGACAGGGCAACGAGATCGGCACCGCGCAGGTTTTCCGGCCCTTCCTGGTCGAACTGCCTGACGGTCGCGCCGGCACGCTGCAGATCGGCAGCTATGCCACCGACTTCGCCAACAACCCCTCCCGCCGCGGCACGCAGACGGGTTACGACAACACCACCTCGCCAGCGCGCGCGGGCTATTTCAACGGCACGAGCTGGGTGGCGTGGTCGGGGACCAGCCCGGAAAGCGCGATCGTCGCGGTCGACCAGCTGGGCAATGCCCGCACGCCGCCCAACATCGTGCGCGGCGGCAACAGCGAGGAGATCGACGACGTCTACATGCTGCGCGTGAACCGCGCGACCGGCGGCACGGTGTCGGGCGGCTCGCTCTACGGTGACGTGTACGAGGCCGGCACGCCGATCTCTCTGACGGCGCTGGCGAATTCGGGCCAGCAGTTCGTGCGCTGGGACTGCGTGGCGGGCTGCACCGGCATCGCGTCGACGGACAATCCCTACGCGTTCGCGATGCCTGCCAACAACCTGACGCTCGCGCCGGTGTTCGCCGCGCAGGCGCCCGGTCAGTTCACGGTCACCTACGCCGGCAACGGCAACACCGCCGGATCGCCGCCAGCGGCGCAGACCAGCACGACCTCGGTGGTGATCGCGAGCCAGGGCACGCTGGTGCGTGACGGCTTCACGTTCACCGGCTGGAACACGGTCTCGACGGGCGGTGGCACGGCTTTCGCTCCCGGCGCCACGTATGCGCCGAGCCCTGCAGCGAACCTGACGCTGCAGGCGCAGTGGGTGCTCAACTCGTCCGCCACCGCGCCCGGCGCGCCGACCATCGGCACCGCCACGGCCGGCGACACGCAGGCCACCGTGACGTTCACCGCGCCGGCCAGCAACGGCGGTGCGGCGATCACGGGCTACACCGTCACGTCGAATCCGGGAGGCCTCACCGGCACCGGCACGGGCAGTCCGATCGTCGTGACCGGCCTGAGCAACGGCGTGTCTTACACGTTCACCGTCACCGCGACGAACAGCGCCGGAACGGGCGCCCCGTCGGCGCCGAGCAACAGCGTCACGCCGCGCGCCAACCAGACGATCACGTTCGCGAATCCCGGCGCCCAGACCTTCGGCACCACGCCGACGCTCGCCGCGACGGCGAGCAGCGGCCTCGCCGTCAGCTTCACCAGCGCGACCACGGCCGTCTGCACGGTTTCCGGCGGCGGCGCGCTGACCTTCGTGGCCGCCGGTACGTGCACCATCGACGCCGACCAGGCGGGCAACGCGGCGTTCAACGCGGCCTCGACGGTGACGCAGAGCTTCGCCGTCAATGCGATCGCGCCCGGTGCGCCGACCATCGGCACCGCCACGGCCGGCGACGCGCAGGCCACGGTGACGTTCACCGCGCCGGCCAGCAACGGCGGTGCGGCGATCACGGGCTACACCGTCACGTCGAATCCGGGAGGCCTCACCGGCACCGGCACGGGCAGTCCGATCGTCGTGACCGGCCTGAGCAACGGCGTGTCTTACACGTTCACCGTCACCGCGACGAACAGCGCCGGAACGGGCGCCCCGTCGGCGCCGAGCAACAGCGTCACGCCGCAGCCGCCTTTCGCCGCGCCCACGCTGCGGCCCGACCGCGCGCTGGTGGCCGCCGCCCCGGCGCAGATCGACGTGCTGGCCAATGATGCGATCGACGCCGTGCTGCGTCCGGGGCTGACGCTGTCGATCGTACGGGCCCCGTCGCGCGGAACGGCTTCGGTGGTGCTGCGCGCGGGCGAGACGCCGGTACTGCGCTATGCGGCCAACGCCGGTGCGAGCGGCGCCGACGCGCTGCGCTACCGCGTGTGCTTCACGCTGCCGCAGCCCTGCGTCGAGGCCGATGTCGGCATCGACATCCGCCCGAAGGCCATCGCCGCCCTTCAGTGGTCCACCAGCGCCGAGCGCGGCTTCCGCGACGAGCGATTCGACGCGCTGCCGGCGCTGCCGGCCGCGCGGTTCATCGCCCACGGGCTGGTTCGGCCGGAGCGCTGGAGCGGGACGGTTTCGGCCGTCGCCCCGGCCGATGCGCCTTGGGCCGGCGGTCCGATCGCCGTCCGCGTGCGCAGCCTCGAGGGCGGCCCGGCGGGTCGCGACTGGCGCGTGCTGGCCGACGCCGCGGGCGCCGACATCGATCTGTTCCTCGGCATCGACCGAAACGGCAACGGCGCGGCCGATCCGGAGGAACTGGGCTGCGCGTCGTCGAGCGCAGGCGGCGGCGAGCGCTGTGATCTCGCGTTCTCGGCGCCGGCCGGTACGGCCCTTTCATACTGGGCGCTGGTCCGCTCGAGCGCCGGCAACGGGTTCGCCGTCGACCTCTTCGAAACGCCCCTCGATCGTCCGGCCGTGCAGCGCAGCCTCGTGGCCACCGGGCCCGGCCAGGTCGAGGCGAACGGCGAGTTCACCGTGCGCTTCGTCTGGGACCAGCCGGATTTCCTTCCCGGCCAAAGCCGCGGCGGCTGGGTGGAGATGCGCTCGCAGGCCGACGTCTCGCTGGGCTGGCTGCCGGTCCGGCTCGACCGGACGAGCGGCGAGCCCACGGCCTTCGCGCTGGCCAGCGGCGTGCCGCACGCGCTGGCGCTGGTGCCGGGCCAGGCGCACGAGCGGCTCTTCATCGATGTGCCGACCGGCGCAACGCGACTCGAGGTCACCACGTCCAGCGCCGGAGAGATCGACCTGGCCCTCGCGCGCGTGCCTTTCGTCGGCGCGGTTGATGCCGTGCCGTCGATCGCACCGGCACCGCCCCGCGCGCAGGCCGATGCCCGTTCCGCCCAGCGCGGCGGCAACGAGCGCATCGTCATCGCCAACCCGGCCCCGGGTCGCTGGTACGTGACGCCGTCGAACAACCCGATCGCGTCCAATGCCGATCTCGTGGTCACGGCGACGCTGGAAGGCCGCGGCCCGACGCTTCGCCCGGGCGGCTTCTTCAATCCGGCGCGCAGCGGCAGCGGACTGTTCGTCTATCCGGCCGGCGGCGAGTGGGCGGCGCTGTGGTACACGTTCAAGCAGGACGGCTCGCCGACTTGGTACTACCTGCAGGCCGCGGCGCCGGGCGCCAACGGCGTGTGGCGCAGCCGCATCTTCCGCAGCGCGTGGGACGGCGCGCGCAACCAGCTCAGCGCGGTCGGCGAGGCCACGGTGACGCCGGTCGAGCGCGGCCGCTTCGCCTTCAGCTACACGCTCGATGGCGAGACCGGCAGCGAGGCCTTCGTCGACTTCGGCGGCGGCTGCCCGACGGTGGGCGGTGCGCCCATCGATGCCAGCGGCCACTGGTTCGATCCGCGCCGCGCCGGCAGCGGCTACACCGCGCACCTGTTCCCGAACTACGAGTTCTACATGGCGTTCGTCTATGACAGCCGCGGCGTGCCGCGCAGCCTGGTCGCCGAGCGTCCCGGCATCGGCGCAGCGCGACAGGTGATCCCGCTCGAGCAGCTCGAAGGGGCATGCCCGCTGTGCGTTCGGATGGGAAATCCTGCGCGTCGCGCCGTGGGCCAGTTCGAGCGCGACATTGCCGGCGGACGCGTGGCGCGGATCGCCATCGATGCGCGCTTCGTCCAGGGCGTGCCGGGGGCCTGGGCGGCGAACGACGATGCGGTGACGCCGCTCGGCGCCCTGCGCGGCTGCGCGTCGAACTGACGCGGAGGGCGGTACCGGGCGGTCGACCGACCGCCCGATGCCGTCGGAACGCCTCAGCCCGGGAGCGGCTGGACGCCCACCACGCGCTCGGCCCAGACCACTTTCTTCCCCGCTTCGAGCCAGCGCTCGAAATGCGGGCCGTAGACCTCGTCGATGCGGGCGCGCTTGACCTTCAGCGTCGGCGTGATCAGGCCGTTGTCGACGGTCCACTCTTCGCCGACGACCACCAGCGCGTCGAGGTGCAGGTAGCTGTCGAGGGTGGCGTTGACCCGGTCGAGGTGCGCGGCCAGCGCGGCCTCGATCTCGGCGCGGCCGGCGGCCGTGGCCGCTTTCGCCAGTGCGGGTGCGCCGAGCATGACCAGACCCACGGGCTGGGCGCGATCGGCGCCGGCCACGCAGCAGGCTTCGAGCAGCGGCAGCGCCGAAAGCCGCTCCTCGATCGGCGCCGGCGCGACGTACTTGCCCTTGCTCGTCTTGAAGTTGTCCTTGACCCGGCCGGTGATCTTCAGGTTGCCCTCGGCGTCGATCGCGCCCTTGTCGCCGGTCTTCAGGAAGCCGTCGGCGGTGAACGCGGCCGCTGTGGCCTCGGCGTCGCGGTAGTAGCCCTGCATGTTCCAGGCGCAGCGCACCTGCACCTCCTGCGTGTCGGGGTCGAGCCGCACCTCGGCTCCCGGATACGGCGGGCCCACGGTGCCGATGCGCTGCCGGCCCTTCAGGTTGGTGTGGCTGACGCCGCAGTTCTCGGTCATGCCGTAGGCCTCGAGGATCTCG